>ENA-ORTG01000374-ORTG01000374.1-human-gut-metagenome-genome-assembly--contig:-NODE-374-length-48337-cov-5.315873_pt1 | contig 48337 bp, 44 predicted proteins | sample MGYA00241906_ERZ509176 | MGnify/ENA primary metagenome ERZ509176 (study PRJEB26280, sample SAMEA2338811) | human gut metagenome | biome: human gut; feature: human-associated habitat; material: faeces...
GCGTTGCCGACTTGGAGATAGTCGCGCCCCCAGCGGGTAAGGTCTTTCATAATGCAGACACCGATTTTCCCGTTTTCCACATCGTCCATCATGCGGGAGTAGGCGGAACGGTCAAAAAACCTGCCGCTTTCGTCATCGTCGATGTAGTGCCGGATATTGGTTAGGTGCTGCCCTCTGGCATAGTTCTCCAAAAATATTTTTTGGTTCTGTATGCTGTTGCTCTCGCCGCCGTCCCTGTCCTCGTCGCCCACGGAAAGGCGGGAGTAAAGGGCTGTAATTTTGCTATAATCAGTCATGTGCATAACCTCCTGTGCGTCCATGTATGTGTCATTTACACTTAAAATTATGCACTCCAACGGGCAGAGCCGTATTCGATACCTTTCCGGTATTTCTTCGCATTCTTGCCTTTTACATAGACAATCAGCCGGATAAGGACAGCCCCTACAATACCGATAAGCAAATCCATAGGTGCAAGGCTCGGAAGCGGGTTTGCAAAGGCAGCGGAAAAGCCGTCTGCAAGGGAAAGCACCTTGCCGGACAGGTCAGCCCCCGGAGAGAGCCGCACCGCCTGTCCGATTTTGTCAAAGAGATAGACAAAGAGCAGATAGGGGGCATTTAGGATAAGCAGCTTTTTAAGTTCCGGCTTCATAGCGATACCTCCCTGTCCTTTTTCTTCACTTTTTCCCTCTGTGCGTTCAGAGCCGCCGCCTTTTCTTTGAGGGAAACAATCAGCTTGCGGATAGAGGGCTTTTGTTTCTGCGTCAGCTTCTTTGCGGAAAACTCCTTGAAAGCTGCGGTCAGTGCGTCCGCGTCCCGTCCCTTAAAAAACACAAGATAGCGGGGCGGGGTTTCGGTGCTGTCTTTCTTTAAGGCAAAGTCAATCCCGTATTTTTTCGCCGTACTCTCAAAGGCTTTGATATTGTCCTTTGTGATTTCAATGTTGGAAACGCCCGCGTTCTGCTTCATAAGCTGCTTTAGGGTCTGCTTGCCATGCGGGATTTTCTGTTTGTCATGCTGCTTTTTCATCTGTGCAAGCAGGGCTTTCATAGCCTTTTGGAGCTGCTGCGCGGTCAGCTTTCCGGTCTTGATGTAAAGGGCTATGGTCTTTTCGTTGGTTTCCTCCTGCAATGGGTGTCCTCCTTTCGTGTTCTATGGTGGTATGCCCGCCGCCGGGAAACGGGACGGGCATGAAAAAAGAGCATCCGCTTTCACGCCGCCCTGTTAAATCCGTACCCGCAGCCCGGAAAGGTCTGCCGCCCGAATACCCACAAGATACCAGTTGTCCCCGTACTCCATACGGGTCGGCTTCCATTTGCCCCGCACAAAGACCTCCATGCAGTCGCCGCAATGCAATCCCCCGTAATAGTCGTTTACGTCAAAGCGAATGTCGTAGCGGTCAGCGGTTTCATCAAAAATCAAAGCTCCTGTTTTCTGTGTCATCATAAAATCCTCCTTTGGGTTGGTTTACAGGCTTTCGCCCTCGTTGCAGGTGTAATCGGGTATGCCCTTGCTTCTTGCCGACTGGATAGTGCGCCCGCCGTACATATCGTGAGATACAAGGGACGTGTAATAGCTGCCAATCGTAGACGGAGCATTGAAAAGGGCAGCTTTCATGTACTGCTTGATGTTGCGGATTTTGGTGGTGTTTTCCTGCATACAGTCCAGTACAAAGCGGATATGTTCGCTGTTCAGTTTCATAAATTTTGCTTTTACAAGCTCTGCCGGGTGGTCGTCCCCGGCGATACGGATTGTTCTTCGTTTGGTGCAGACGGTTTCAAGAATAAGGGCAAGGATTTCCTCTATCCTGTCCCGGTCAAGGTATCTGTCCTGTATCAGATAGTCGTACTCGATATTGTCCTTGATGATTTCCTCATACACGCTGTATGCGTCTGTCGCTTCCTTTCGCTTCCGTTCCGGCAGCTGTGCCGCGTCCTCTAAGGGAGAGGGATTTAGGGAATGGAAAGGAATGGAATGGGTACTTGATATATCTGTATTTAATTTTTCTTTTTTTGGTAAGTTAGTTTTTTGTATCTCTTTATTTAATTGCGTTGGATTTTCCGACGTCGGGTTATCCGGTGTCGGATTTTCCAATATCGGCTTATCCGCTGTTGGATTTTCCAATACCGGACAATCCAATGCCGGGGGCTGTGGCTGTTCGTAAATGGTGTACTCAATAGCGGTCATTTTGCCTTTCTCGTCGCGTCCCTGCCGCCTTGTGATATATCCGGCTTTTTCAAGCTCCCATACAGCGGTGCGGATAGCGTCGATACTTTCCCGGTTGATAAGGGACAGCCCTGCAAGGGTGTAGTCCCAATCTTCGGGAAGTGAGAGCATTTGCGACAACAAGCCCTTTGCCTTTAGGGAAAGTTCCTTGTTGCGTAAATGGTGGTTGCTCATAACCGTATAACCTTTGTTCTTTTCCACGCGGAAAACTGCCATAGCTTCATCACTCCTTTGGTTGGATTTGTTACGCAGTAGAAACGCGGTTTTGAGGGAAAAGGTATCAACCCTTGCCTTTCTCATTTCCGCGCTCTAAGAGCCGCATAAATCAAGGCTTTATTTGCCCTTACTGCGTAACATGAGGGCATAAAAAAAGCAGCGTTCCTGTTCTCCTGTGTGGGAGTGAGAAACGCCGCCTTATAGGTGGTGCTTATTTTATTTTTTCTTTTCGACGTGCCGCGTAAGGTGGTGTAGTGGTTTATCCGGCAGCTTCGCAGGTGCTTTTGCATATCAAGGCTCAATTCGTTAAAAGTAGTAAATGAGTAGTAAAATCAATCTGCAAACCTGCGAATATGCCCGTAAATCAAGCATTTTTCAAGACAATCAACTAATTTGTGATAAATAACTAAAATCTGGTAGATTTATATGTGCATTAAGTAATGCATTTTGCTTTGCAGTTGCTATTGCCATTTGATTACCTACACTTCCTAACCGGCTTGCAACATCCAAATATGATGTATCTGGAAAGTGAGAATTTACATTAGTAGCAACTTTCATCCGTTCCGCAATATTCCCCATAATCTGAGATTGTTTTCTAATTTGCTCCATTTGGACACTCATTGCATTACTAAGTTCTAAAGAAGGGATTATACTTGATACATCAATTTTAGGAACTGCAGATTTAATAACTAATTCTCCTAATGTAGATAGTGCTGGCTTCATCTTTTCAATCCATCTTGGAACAGACTCTCCCAATACTTTAACAAGCATATTCCCAAAAGCTGATACTACATCTTCTAATCTGGTTTCAGTATAAATATCTTCCTCAAGAACATTTATCGCTTCCACCAATAATTTATTGACACCTTTTAATGATTTCCTTACTTTTTCGTACTCATCACGAGTCATCCTCTTATTATGCATCACTGTATTCCTATGTAGTTGTAATTCATCAATCTTTTCTTTGAAGTTCTTAAATTGTTTATACTCTGAAAAAAAACGGTTCCACAAAGATTCGCTTCTGCATTGATTAACAATATTTATCATTTCTTCTCTTGTCAGTTTTTCAATATTTGTTTCCGAAAATTCTTGTTCTATCACTTCAGAAATATTCCTTCTACAAAATGATGTAAACAGATACTCTTTAAGTTGTTCATAAGTCAACTCATTCAAAGCGCTCTCAACCATTTTGGTTTTATTTCCCTTCCCCTTTAGTGAATCCTGCAAGCTTTGGCTAAAGGAATTATCATACCAATCAACGCCAAATATTTTGATTATAGTAATATAAACCAATTCTCGTATTCTTCTTTCAAATATACCAAATAGCGGCATCAACTTACAACAATATAGCTGAGATACCTCATCATATGATATGACTATATTCCAGGTTTTCCTGTGTTCCCCCTTGAATAAGTCTATTAGTTGCAAAATCAAGATATTTTGCTGCTTTAACGGATGTCCCATCACAGCTCAATTTAAGAAAGACCATATTCTTTTCTTTTGAGGAAATCTTATATTGAATTTCCACATTATCATCTATATTAATTAAAAATGAAGAATCATTCACATCATTAAATAGTTTTTCAAAAAGTTGTCTTATCTGACGCTTCATTCCCAAATTAATATCACTGTTTTTCTTGGGAAGAATTATCAAATTCACTTCCATGAATAAATCACATCCTCTCTAATTAACATTAATTATATCTTCAAATATGACTTTTTTCTACAGAAAAACTCCATAGCCTAAACCAGAGTATTGTCCAACTTTCATATTAAATCACCTTAAACATCTTCTGAAACATCGGATTCTCTTTCTTCTGTTCAATATTCTCCTGTATATTTCTGAACTCTTTCGTTTCTTTTCTAACTTTATTACCACTTATTTCATTACATACAAAGATAAGCATAACATTTAGTCATACTTATCTAAAAATTTCCTTTATTAAAGATATTAAAGAATTTACTACCAGTTATTTATACAACTCTTTTATTACATCACACCGCCTCAAAATCCAAAATCTTCTCCAACAGCTTTGTCTCCAATCTGTTCTTCAGCTCATAATGAACAAAGAATTGTGTCATACCAAACTCATCTGTATACGGACGCAAGCTCAATTTCCTTATGTAGCTTTCATAATGGGCAAAAACCAAATTGATTGCATCCACATCTCCTTCGGAGGCTCTTTTTACAATTTCATATTCAATCAGCTTCTCCTGTTTTGTTTTTCTCATTCTTCATACTCCTCCATAAATTTTCTCATTTTTTTCAAATTATTGTTTTTGTGGTAGTTGACCGTACTCTGCCCCAAATGTAGCATTTTTCCGATTTCTTTATCCGTCATTCCTAAGAAGAATGACATCAAAACGATATTCCTTCCTTTTTCGGTCAGTGACAAAACAGCTTCGGCTATAAGCATATTTTTAATGGTAATATCAAAACCCATAACCTTAATTGAGAAAATATCCTTTATTTCTTCCTGCCCCACCTTCTTATGCTCTAAATCATAGCCATAGATAAGTATAAGCTCCGAAAATAAAATCTCTTTTGCCATTTTTCTTAAAATCATTTTTTTGTAATCTTTCATTTCGCACACAAGAACCAGTTTGCAAAAACTATCAAACTGATGCTCGATACGTCCTTTATCAGAAGGAGATAATTCCATAGGACTCACCTCCTTCCGTTATTTAGCTTTGAAATTTCTCCCACTAAATATCCCGAAAAAATGAAAGCAAGTATCGAATTTTGCGAAAAAAATTCCAAAAATTTTTGGATAGAAAAATTCCTGTTCGGCTCTTAATATCACATAAAGAAGATTTATCAATGCAATATAATCACAAAATATGACAGTAATAGGCATAAAAAAGGCGTTCACCGTTTCCGATGAACGCCCAACCTACTGGTTATTCGTTTTGTTCCTATTTATTTTTCTGTTTTCACAGGGGTTACTGCTTTCGTAATGGTTACTGTTTTCGTTTCAGCGTTCCAAGCGGTTGTTGCGCCAAGCTCATCTGCCACGAAACGAACAGGAACGAAGGTACGGCCATTGATGATAACGGGAGCTACGCCGTATTTTTCAATCGTCTTGCCGATTGTCATCTTAATTTCCTTACCGTCAATCACGAGAGTAACTTCTTTTGTTTCTGCGTTCCAAGCAACCTTGCCTCCAAGAGATTCTGTTACAAATCGAATCGGAACCAGAGTTCTGTCGTTCATGATAACAGGTGCAGCGTCCTTTTCGTAAGCCTTACCGTTTACGAACATCGTCTTGCTGCCAATCTGCATTACTACGACTGTCTTCATTTCCTCAGCGGGCTTGCCGGGTTTGGATGCAGTCTGCTTAAATGCAGCCTTTACTTCCACCTTAGATGCAGGCATGGTAAAGGTGTATTTGCCATCGCCCTTATCGGTCAGCTTGATTTCCTTGCCGGCCTTATCGGTTGCTTTGATTGTATCAAGCACATAGCCATCGTTTGCCTTTGTTGTAATGGTTACAACACTGTCCTTTGCCGCTCTTGTCTTATCGGACGTAACCTTGCCGTTATCTGCGGAAGAAATGGTTACGGCATATTTTGTTACGCTGCTGCTGCCGCCGCCACCGCCGCCGCCTGTGGAGCCGCGCCCAACGCATTCATGGATGTGCCGGAGGGCAGCTACTATGAGAAAGCGGTTGACTGGGCGAATCACCGCCGGCACAGGTGATAATTCCTTCATGCCGGACGGCATTTGTACCCGTGCGCAGATTGTAACCTTCCTGCACCGCGCTCGCAGCATGTAATGAATGGATGCTTTTATACCCGCTAAAATGCTAACGGATAGAGCATCAATATGAAAATGCCGAACCGCCCGAACCGAGGTTATCGCCCCGATTCGGGCGGTTTGCTGTTGGTAATAACCAAAAAGGGAAACTCCTTCTGTTAAGGAATTTCCCTTTTTTCTCTTATAAGCACTCACCGTTTCACATGCCGACGGATGGCATCCAGCAGCTCCTGCTCCTGTATGGGCTTGGAAAGGTGCTCCACCATACCAGCCTCTTTGCTTTGTCTCACATCGTCATAAAATGCGTTTGCCGTCATGGCAAAAATGGGAATCTCCGCCGCATCCACGCGGTTCGTTGCATGGATTTCCCTTGCTGCCGTCAGCCCATCCATCACAGGCATCATCACATCCATCAGGATGACATCAAAGGTGCCCGCCGCCTTCGTACGGAATACATCCACGGCCTCCTGTCCGTTATATGCCGTTGTTACAGTGATTCCTGCCTTTTTCAACAGGAACTCCGCAATCTCCATATTTAACTCGTTATCCTCCACCAGCAGCACATGCACGCCCTCCAGAGAAGCAGCATCGGCAGGCTTTGCGTCCTCTTGTGGCTCCGTATAATCAACATCTATTCGGAATGGAATCGTCACAGAAATTGTTGTGCCGACATTCTGCTCACTTTTCAGAGAAATCGTGCCCTCCATCAGCTCTACCATCTGCTTCGTGATGGCAAGTCCAAGCCCCGTACCGGTAAAGGTTGTCCGTGCGTCCGTATTTTCCTGCGAAAACGGTTCAAAGGCATGCACGAGAAATTCCCTGCTCATGCCGCGCCCCGTATCCGTACAGGTGAATTTTATCACCGCGCGCCCATCGGAATACGAAACATCCTCAGAAGCAAACGTGACTGCTCCGCCTGCGCGGTTATATTTCACCGCATTGCCGCCGATATTCTGCAAAACCTGTTTCAGATAAAGCGGACTGCCAATCAAATGACGATATTTATGCTTCCCCATCTGCATCTGAAAATGGATGGCATATTCCTGCCCCTGCATCTCAACGATACTCGCTGTTTCTGTCAAAAGCTCAATCAAATCAAACGGCTTATTTTCCGGTTTCATTTCACCGGATTCCAGCTTGTTCATATTCAGCACATTATTAACCAGCTCCATCAGAAAGCCGGATGCCTGCATTACCTTATGACGGCACTCCGCCTGCTTTTCCATGTCATCCGCATAATACTCGGCAATCGCAGTCACGCCCCGAATCCCATTCAGCGGCGTGCGAATATCATGGCTCATGCGGCGCAGAAAATCCGTCTTTGCTATGTTGGAGGTACGCAGCTCGCGCCCCTGCCGCTCCAGATAATTGATGTAGCTTCTTGTCACTCGCGTGAGCAGCAGGAGTGCTGCAATCAGAATGAGCGCAAATTCTGCCATAGAAAGCGGTAAGGTTTTATTCGCGGCACGAATTTTATAGGAAACGAGAATATCATATTCCCCCATTTTTTCATAGACAACATAACGGCTGCTGCTTTGGAACGAAACCGTTTTCTGATAGCGTTTTCCTTCCTCCAAAGAATCCTGTATTCTGTCTTCAGGGAAAATCTCATACCCCAGTATATCATCATTCGTTGCGGCAAGCACCGTTCCTGTTGCATTCTCCACAACATAAATCGACATCCCTTCAACCAGCGGCAACCGCCCCACAATCTTGCTGATATCACTATTCTGCATCCATTCCAGCAATCTGTCCGGCGTTACGCCAATCTGCACCAGTGCATTGTCATTTTCTGCCCAGACCATCGCATACATCATAGGCTTGCCCTCTGCCGTATTCGGCGTTACATCTTGGCAAAGGGAAAGCGTATGGTCAGAAAGCATAGGCTTAAAAAACCCTATCTGTTCCCCGGAATCCATTGTAAAGCCATAATATTTTGGAACAGATCCGTTGATGATTTTACCTTTTTCATCAAACACATGCACCTCGTCCACCCCTAACAGCTTCGCCAGCGCAACAAAGTCATCTGCTTCCTTGTAATCCTCCCAGCCATGCGCAATATAATCCGCCGCGATATTCGCCCGAATAGTATATTCCTCCTTCAGCGTATCCTCTAGCTGCTGAAAGCTCCTTTCATCTTCCGTAATCAGCTCCTTCATCTGATCCAGCATCAGTCCGCAGGACTTCTGTGCATTTTGCCTGTTGTTCGCAAACTGCAAAAGAGAGCAGCCAATAAATAAAAACAGAAAAATCAGAAGTGCCGTGATATTCATACGATGTGATCTGCGTTTCTGTCCCATATCCGCCTGATTTGTCTGCCGGTCTTTCTTTTTTTCAATCCTTCCACTATCTGCCATGTTTTTCTCCTCATTGCATAAGCCCGTCTGTATCGAATCCTGTTTCATAGATATCTCTCAAATTATCATAGCACGCTGATATTTTATTTACAACTTTTATTCATAAATCCGAACTATTGGCTCATATATACAGCAGCAATCAGAGCAAAGCTCTCTGCGCAGCGGATAAAGGGCACCCCAATAAAGAAAACATTCGCATATTTTAACAAAGCCTTAAGTTTCTATTCACACTTTGTCCATATTTTTACAGTATACTACAAAAGAAGTCGAAAGGACGCCCCCTTTTACTTCCGCCTGCAGTCCCCTTCCCCGAAAGGCTGCAGGCACCCCTTCCCCTATTGGAAGAAAAATATTGAAAGAAAAAAACAGACAACTACCTATATTTGGTTTATCATAGTAATATACCCTCCCCTTTACAGAAAAAGCAGCCCAAACAGGCTGCTTTTTCTGTAAAATCGAAATCAGGGCACCCACATGCAACAACGCAGAGCCCATCTCAAAAATACTTCGTATTTTTTCGTTGTGGCGCTCGCCAAATATCTGCAATAAAAAGAACAGCCTATCATGCAAGCATGTAAGCTGTTCTTTTTTTGCAGATGCTTGGCTCTGCGTTGTTACATGTAGCTCTTTCTCCAGATGGATGGAGCGAAAAGCATAATAATCGGGAAAATTTCCAGTCTCCCCAGCAGCATATCCAAGCAAAGCACAATCTTTGCGAAGCCGGAGAAGAAGGAAAGGTTTTCAACAGGCCCTGCCATAGCAAGTCCCGGTCCGACATTACTCAGGCATGTTGTAACCGCAGTCACATTCGTAATAAAGTCGAAATTATCCAGCGAAACCAGCATGAACGACCCCAGCAAAATGAGCACATACAGAATAATAAACCCTGTCACGCTGCGAATAGAATCCTCATCCACCTTATAGCCGTCCAGTTTAATCAGGTTAACAGAGCGCGGGTGCACAATATGGCTGATCTCCCGCCTAATCATTTTCAGAAGGATTACAAAACGCGAAACCTTAATACCGCCCGCGGTTGAACCGCCGCATGCCCCAAGAATTAGCAGGCAATACAGAAGTGTCTTAGAAAACTCAGGCCAGAGGTCGAAGTTTGCCGTTACAAAGCCCGTTGTACTCATAATTGCCGCCACTTGGAAGAAAGCATGGCGGAAGGCACCCTCCACTGTCGAATAATACCGAGAAATATCTATGGTAATCAACGCTGTCGCAATGCAGACAATGGCGATATAACAGCGCAGCTCCTCATTTTTCCACACATTCTTAAAATCCTTCATCAGCATCAAATAGAACAGGTTGAAGTTCACCCCGAACAGTAGCATAAATGCCGTAATGACATATTCAAAATACGCACTATTGTATTCCGCAATGCTGCTATTTTTTATAGAGAAGCCGCCTGTCCCTGCTGTCGAAAGGGCATGCACCACGCTGTCAAAAAAGGGCATTCCCCCCGCAAACAGCAAAATCATCTCCACCAGTGTCAGTACAATATAAATCGTATACAGGATTTTCGCTGTCGATTTTACCTTCGGCACCAACTTGGAAACCAAAGGTCCGGGTGCCTCCGCCTTCATCAGATACATCGTGCGCTCGTCCCCAAGGGGCATAATTGCAAGCATAAATACCAGAATCCCCATACCGCCAATCCAATGCGTAAAGCAACGCCAGAACTGAATACTTTTCGGCAGAGTTTCAATCTCCTGCAAAATGCTTGCGCCCGTTGTGGTAAAGCCGGATACCGTTTCAAAAAAGCAATTTACATAGCCCGAAATAGAGCCGCTCAGATAAAACGGCAGTGCCCCCAGAACGGACATCACAATCCACGAAAGTGCAACCACAACGAAGCCCTCTCGCCCATAAATCCGCTTATTTTCCGGCTCACGGCTGACCAGAACCGTCCCTACCATCAGGCAGGCGATAATGGTTGCGACAAATGCCGATGCCGCCTTTGCCTCCTGATACCATATAGAAACAAAGGCAGGCACTGCAAGCAGGGCAGCCTCTATTCGTATGATATTGCCCAGAATATAGGCAATCATATTAAAATTCATAACCCTTCACCAAATTTCAATTTATTATTTCAAAATATCCTTCAAGTCCGTCAAATGCTTATTTCTGGTAATAATAATCACGCTGTCATCCACCTCAATCATGTCATTACCGCCCGGAATAATAACTCTGCCATTGCGGATAATCGTTGCCACCAGAACCTCGCTTTTCGTCTTCAAATCCTTGAGCGGCACACCCACTACGCTGGATTTTTCTCTTACCTTGAACTCCAATGCTTCAATTTGCTCATTTACCAGCTTATGCAGCGTTTCTACGTTACTGCTCCCTGCGGAATTCTGCATCGCGCGCACATAACGGACAATATTATTTGCCGCAATCATCTTCGGCGAAATAAAGCCATCAATATCCAGCGCATCCAGAATTTCATCAAAGGAAATACGGTTGATTTTCGCAATCACCTTGGAAACCTTTTTCGCCTTGGCATAAAGAGCAACTACGATATTTTCCTCATCCATTCCTGTCAGGCAGACCAGAGCATCCGTCTTTTCCAGACCCTCCTCCTGCAGAGTTTCCTTATCCGTCCCATCTCCGTGAATCACAACCGCTTCCGGCAGCGCCTCACATAGATATTCACAACGCTTATAATCCAGTTCGATAATCTTTACGCGCACATGAGAAAGAATCAGTGCCTTTGCCAGATAATACGCCATTCTGCCGCCGCCCAGAATCATGACCGATTTTACCCCCGTACGGAACAGACCGATGGTACGGAAGAATTTTTCAATCTCACTATGTGATGCGGTCAGGTTGATTTTATCCCCTGCCTGCAATACAAAGTTACCGTTGGGGATATGCACCTCTCCTGCTCTCTGCACCGCGCAGATCAGAACCTTTACCTGAAACTCCTTATAAATCGCCCATAGAGGCATCCCATCCAGCACACTGTGGGGCGGAATCTTGACCTCTACCAGCTCCACACGCCCTCTCGCAAACACCTCGATTTTCAAAGCAGAGGGGAAGCGCAAAAGACGCAGGATTTCCGTTGCCGCCGCAAATTCGGGGTTTACCGTCATGCTCAGTCCAAGTTCTTCCTTCAATTCGTTAATCTGCTCATAATATTCGGGGTTACGCACACGGGCAATCGTATGCGGCACGCCCAGCTTTTTCCCCAGCAGGCAGGCAAGCATATTTACCTCATCCGCGGAGGTTGCCGCAATCAGCAAATCTGCCTCAGGCACACCTGCTCTTTTCTGGACAAGCATGCTTGCGCCGTTCCCCTCCACACTCATAATATCCATCGTATTGGAAGCATTATTCAGAACACTTGTATTATTATCAATTACAATGATGTCATGTCCTTCACCGGAGAGCTGTCTGGCGATAGTGCCGCCGACCTTACCGTCCCCTACGATTACAACCTTCATGCTGTATCCTCCTTATCCTTTAAGGAAATTTTCTGACATTCTTCAATCCATCAAGCTATCATATCACTTTATTCCCAAAAATACAAGACTTTTCCAAGCTGCATGGCAATGAAAATCTCTGCCGCCCCGCAAGTAAAAAGGAAGCCTTGAAAGAAGGTTCTCCCAAGGCTCTGTATTCATTCTGTTTTTGTTTTATTTTCCGCATTTTTCCTTGAGGATTGCAGGCAAATCTGCCAGAGCAACCTCGCTCTTTTCACTGTTTGCCATATCCTTCAGCTCTACTCTGCCGCTTTCCAGTTCAGAATCACCAAGGATAACGGAATATTTTGCACCAATCTTATTGGCATATTTCATCTGTGCCTTTACACTGCGTTCCACAGTATCGCAGTCCGCCTGAATGCCTGCCTTTCTCAGCTCATAGGTCAGAGACTGTGCTTTCAAAAGTCCCTTTTCGCCCATAGAGCCGATATAAACATCTCTCTCAGGTGTTTCGGTAATGGCACCATGCTGCTTTTCCAGAATCATAATCAATCTTTCAATCCCCAGACCGAAGCCGACTGCGCCTGTAGGCTTTCCACCGATTTCCTCAACCAAATTATCATATCTTCCGCCGCCGCATACAGTCAGCCCATCGGATACAAACTCAAAAACCGTTCTGGTGTAATAATCCAAGCCACGCACAATCTTGGGATCAATGGTAAAGGCAATGCCGTTTGCAGTCAAAATATCCTGCACCTTCTGAAAATGTGCCGTACATTCCTCATCCAGACAATCCAGCACAGAGGGCGCATTTGCCACAATCTGCTGACAGCTTTCTTCTTTGCAGTCCAGCACACGCAGAGGATTCTTTTCAAAACGCTCCTTGCAGGTCGGGCAAAGCTTGTCCAGGTTCCGTCCGATAAATTCCTTCAGTGTTTTGTTGTATCTTGCACGACATTCGGGGCAGCCAAGGCTGTTCATGCGCAGCTCTACGCCCTCCACGCCCATTTCCTCCAGTAAAGCAGTTGCAACAGAGATAACCTCTGCATCCTGCGCCGCACTGTAGGAGCCAAGCATTTCAATGCCGAACTGGTGGAACTGTCTTTGTCTGCCTGCCTGTGTATTTTCGCAACGGAAGGTCGGGGAAATATAATACAGCTTTGTGGGCTGTGCGTGGTTGTGCATTCCATGCTCGATATATGCACGCACTGCACCTGACGTTCCCTCCGGACGAAGTGTCAGACTTCTGTCCCCATCATCCGTAAAGGTATACATTTCCTTCTGCACAATATCTGTGGTTTCGCCAACCCCTCTGGCAAACAGCTCTGTAAATTCAAACGCGGGCGTGCGGATTTCACCAATGCCGAAGGTTTCGCAAATGCGTCTCATTTTCCCTTCGATTTCCTGCCAAGCCTTCACCTCTGCGCCGTAAATATCCTTTGTCCCTTTCACTAACTGGATCATATATTACCTCCTTGGGGCAAGCCCGTTCTCTTTCTTTCTATCATTTCCTCTATGCGACCGATATAATCCTCGATGCTTTTTACGTTGAACACCCGTTCAATGCGGTCTGTTTCGGGGTCAACCGTTTTTGTGCTCGCGCCTGCGCCCGCCGCAAGGATAGTCTGCTTTTCCTCCATAATCTGCACATTATAGATGCCTTCCTTGCCGGGATGACAATAGCCGACATTTTCAAAATTGCCAACCATATTTTTCTGGCGATACATATAATACGGCTCCATGCCCATTTTTTTGGCATATTCCGCAGAAATATCAAGCATTTCCTCCAAGGTCTGCGCCGTTGTCATGTCATGCTGTGCCAGTTCCTCTCTGAGTCGGGATGCACGCTTGACTGCAAGCGTATGCACCGTTACGTTATCGGGTGCCAGCTTCATGATTTCTTCCATGGTATTGCGGACATCTGCGGCATCCTCTCCCGGCAGACCCAGAATCAAATCCATATTGATATTCTGATGTCCTTCCTCTCTTGCCTCGCGGAACACCCGACGGATATCCTCCACCGTATGCTTTCTGCCGACCGCACGCAAGGTTTTGTCGTTCATCGTCTGCGGATTGATGGAAATGCGGTTCACGCCGTACTCCTTTAAAAGCCGCAGCTTTTCTCTTGTAATCGTATCGGGGCGACCTGCCTCAACGGTATATTCCATGCTCTCATCGGGATGGAACAGCTCCTCCACCTTTTGCAGCAGGCGTTCCAGCTGTGCCTCATCCAAGGAGGTCGGTGTGCCGCCGCCGATATAAATATTCTTCATCACGAAGCCTCTGCTGTATGCCGCAAGCCAATCCAATTCTCTGAACATTGCATCCAGATATTCATCCACCCGATTTTTATACTGATGGAGCGGATACGCCGTAAAGGAGCAGTACAAACATCTGGTTGGACAGAAGGGAATCCCGATATACAGGCTGATTTCCTCAGGGCGGTTATCCTCCAGAATTTTTCGTTCCGCCTTTGCCACCTTGAGCGCCAGTGCCGCCTTATGCGGCATCACAAGATAATCCTCCGTCAGAAAAGCAAGACATTCCTTGTCCGTTTTGCCCTCCTCCAACAGGCTGCTGATGAGCTTTGCAGGGCGCACGCCTGTCAGCAGTCCCCATTGGGGGCGAATTCCCGTTTCCGCCTTCAGCAGCTCATAAATCGTCCGCTTGATGATGCGCTTCTGTTCCTTTTCCGTCAGCATTTTTTCGTCATATTCCATCGACCATGCGGAAGCCTTCTCCCCACGGCGATAAAGCATTGCCGAAGCAATGCCCTCTTTCATCTCGCTTTTTACGGTAATCTCCGCATCTGTCACTGTGTCCGTGCGGATATAATGGCGGTTTGCCAGAAATACCTGTATCATTGTCTGCACATCGTTTTGCAGCTCATGTCCCTCCAGAACATAGCTGATGGTTTCCGTATCCATACGCATCAGAACAGCTTTTCACTGTCAAGCAGCAGTGTCACAGGGCCATCATTGACAAGGGCAACCTTCATATCTGTCTGGAAAATGCCATGCTGCACCTTCTTGATGCCCAGTGCTTCTGCCTTTGCACACAGCTTATCGAACAATTCGCTTGCAATTTCGGGTGCTGCCCCGCTGCTGTAGCCGGGTCGTCTGCCCTTTCTTGCATCCCCGTACAGGGTGAAGTTAGGCACAATCAGCAACTCTCCTTCAATATCCAACAGAGAAAGATTCATCTTGCCGTTTTCATCCTCAAAAATACGCAGATTGATGACCTTATCCAGCATGTAATCAATGGTTTTATCCGTATCTGTCCCCAGCATGCCAAACAGCACCATAATCCCCTTGCCGATTTCTCCAACCTTCTGTCCGTCAATGGTGACACTTGCCTCTGTCACTCTCTGTAATACTGCTCTCATTTCTTCCTCCTAAGCCCTATATCAGCCCAAGCCGGAAACACGCTCTACCTCTGTCACATCCCGCAGATTTTTCAGCCGTGTCACCACACGCTCAAGCTGTTCCTTCGTTTTAATTTCAATCGTAACATTCAAAATTGCCTGCATATCCTTTGTGGTTCTCACATTAAAGCCCTTCACGGAAATATCATCATCCGCCAGCTGACGGCTGATTTCCACGATCAAGCCAACCCTGTCATTCGCTACAACCTTCAGCTCCGCCAAATAAGAGGTATTGCTTTCTCCCTTGGCAAACTGCGTATCCCATTCAGCATTGATCAAGCGTCCGCGTTCCTCGTTGCTCAGATTGATCACGTTGATGCAGTCGGTACGGTGAATCGTAACCCCTCTGCCGCGTGTCACGAAGCCGATGATTTCATCCCCAGGCACCGGACTACAGCATTTGGAAAAACGCACCGCAACATCCCCGATGCCTTCCACCACAACGCCGCTCTTGCTTTTATGCTTTTTCACAGGCTTCTGGTCGATGGTCTTTTCAAAATCCTTCAGCGCATCCTCTGCCGTCTGCGTCTTTCTCTTTTCCTTTAAATATTCATCCTTCAAGCGGTTAACAACCTGCCCCTCCTTCATGCCGCCGTAGCCGACAGCAGCCAGAAGCGCATCCCATGTCTTGAAATCGTATTTCACCAGAACGATTTCTTCCCATTCGGGGCGCAGCAAATCCTGCGGCTGATACCCCTTTTTCTTGATATCCGCCAGAATCATTTCGCGTCCACGGATGATATTTTCTTCCTTCTCTTCCTTCTTGAACCACTGCTTGATTTTTGTTCTTGCCTGTGCTGTTTTGACAATGGCAAGCCAATCCCGGTTCGGCCCCTTGGAATTCTGTGAAGTGATAATCTCTACAATGTCCCCGTTCTGGATTTTATGATCCAGCGGAACGATTTTATTATTTACCCTCGCGCCGACCATCTTATTGCCGACTGCCGAGTGAATCATATAGGCAAAGTCAATCGGGGTAGAATCCTTCGTCAGCTGGATAACATCCCCCTGCGGCGTAAAGGCATACACCTGTGTGCTGTAGATATTCAAATCCAGCTTAATGGTATCCAGATATTCCTTATTATCGGACATATCCTTCTGCCATTCCATAATCTGCCGCAGCCATGCCAGCTTTGCTTCCTCACTTTTCTGTGCCTTGCTCGACTTTTCGTTTGCTCTGCCCTCTTTATATTTCCAGTGGGCAGCGATACCGTATTCGCTTGTACGGTGCATTTCCCATGTACGAATCTGCACCTCAAACACCTGCCCATGCGGGCCAATCAGCGTATTGTGCAGCGACTGATACATATTCGGCTTTGGCATAGCAATATAATCCTTAAACCGTCCGGGCATGGGGGTATACGCCGTATGCACAATCCCCAGAACGGCATAGCAATCCTTCACGCTGTCCACCAGCGCACGGATAGCGAACAAATCATAAATCTGGTCAAGGGTTTTATTCTGGTTCACCATCTTCTTATAAATGCTGAAAAAGTGCTTTGTTCTGCCGTAAACCTTCCCCTTGATGCCGGCCTCGTTCATCTTCGTCTGTAATTCCTGTACCATGCTCTGCACGAACTGGTCACGTTCTTCTTTTTTCTTCTGGATTTTTGCCGCCAAATCGAAATACGCATCCGGATTCAGATATTTAAAGCACAAATCCTCCATTTCGGAACGGATTTTGGAAATACCCAGACGATGTGCCAGAGGAGCGTAAATATCCAGCGTTTCCTGCGCCTTCTCCCTCTGCTTTTCGGGTGTCATATAGTTTAACGTCCGCATATTGTGCAGTCTGTCCGCCAGCTTGATTAAAATAACACGAATATCCTTTGCCATGGCAAGGAACATCTTGCGGTAGTTTTCTGCCTGCGCCTCTTCCTTTGTGGTATAGGAAAGCTTGCCCAGTTTCGTCACACCATCCACCAATGCAGCAATTTCCTCGCCGAACAGGTGTGTAATATCCTCATAGGTATAAGGTGTATCCTCAATAATATCGTGCAGAATCCCTGCCGTGATGGTCTCCATATCCAGCTCCAGCTCCGCCAGAATATATGCCACCTTCAAAGGATGGATGATATATGGTTCGCCTGATTTTCTCTTTTGTTCCTTATGCGCTTCCACCGCCAGCTTATATGCCTTTTCCACCATGGAAAAATCATCGGACGGATGGTAGGTTTTGATTTTATCAATCAATTCCTTATATAATTGTTCATCAATCTCTGCCATACTCATCACCCCCTCTTATTGATAAAAATTTCTAATAATTTTGTCGAAAAAAGATTATAAAAATTATTATACAGTTTTATATGTATATTTTCAAGAATATTTCCACAAAAGTATGCCCTTGGGCGCAAGATTCTTTTGTCCTTTACAGTCTTTCCGCTTTTTCCGAAAAAAACTCCGCGACTCTTTTATTTTTTCCTTCCTTCCGCTATAATCTATATAAGATAAGTATAGATTATACCGCATGATAGATGCAGGAAACAAAGGAGTATTCACATGAAATTACAGAAATTATTAAGCTATGTGCGCCGCGCAGTAGATGATTATAGCATGATAGAGGAAGGCGATAAAATCGCGGTCGGCATTTCCGGCGGCAAAGACAGCATCTGTCTTCTGGTCGCCCTCAAGCATTTACAGCGCTTCTATCCCAAGCGGTTTGAGCTGGAGGCAATTACCGTCTCCCTCGGTCTGCCAGGTGCAAGCTATGACGGCATACAGGCACTCTGCAATGAGCTGGGTGTGCATTATACCGTTGTGGAAACCGATATCGGCAAAATCATTTTTGATGAGCGAAAAGAAAAAAATCCCTGCTCTCTCTGTGCAAAAATGCGGAAGGGCGCATTGAATGATATGGCGGAACAGCTTGGCTGCAATAAGATCGCTTTGGGGCATAATAAGGACGATGTTGTGGAAACCTTCTTTATGTCTCTGCTTTATGAGGGCAGGCTCAACTGCTTCGCTCCCGTTAGCTTCTTGGACAGAAAAAAACTCTATTCCATCCGTCCGCTGATGTACGTGCCGGAATGGGAATGTCGCAGCTTTGTCAATAAAAGTGATATCCATATCGTAAAAAACCCCTGTCTTGCCGACGGAAATACCAAGCGGCAGGAAACCAAGGAGCTTCTGGCAGAGCTTTCCCTACGGTATGATAATTTGCAGGAAAAGGTATTCGGTGCCATCAAGCGTTCCTCCCTAAAGGGTTGGAATCATGAGGAATAAGGAAGGTGAGCCTGATGTCTGATTACCGTGAGGAACTGAAAAATAAGGAAACCCTGCGTCTTCGGGAAATCCAGAGGGAGCTGCCCTCCTTTGTGCAAGCCTTCTTTCGCGGCATCGCACAGACCACCTCTACTAAAACCCGTCTGGCGTATGCCTACGATCTGCGGATTTTCTTCCGCTATCTTTATGAGGAGCATCGCACCCTCGGCGGCATCGAGCCGAAGGATTTGACCGCAGCGCATTTGAGCGAGGTCACCTCTGAGGATATTGACTGTTTCATGGAATATCTTTCCTATTATATTCGCCCCGATTATGAAAACCCTGCCTATGGCAAGGAAATGCACAACGAGGAAAAAGGGAAATCCCGTAAGCTTGCCGCAGTGCGGATGCTGTTTAAATATCTGTATAAGAAAAAAATTATATCGGCGGACCCTGCCTCTTTGGTCGATACCCCGAAAATCCACGAAAAAGCTATTGTGCGTCTGGATGTGAACGAAATGGCAAACTTTCTGGATGCAGTGGAAAGCGGCGAAAAGCTGACCGACCGCCAGAAGGTCTTCCATGAAAAAACAAAAAAGCGCGACCTTGCCATGATGACGCTCCTGCTTGGGACGGGGATGCGTGTTTCCGAATGTGTCGGTATCAATATTAAGGATCTGGATTTTCAGAATAACGCCGTCAAGGTTACCCGTAAGGGCGGCAACGAGGTTTTCCTCTATTTCGGCGAAGAAGTACGGGAAACCCTTGCGGATTACTTAGAGGAACGGCAGAACGCCCTAACCAAGGACGAAAATGAAGATGCCCTCTTTCTTTCGAGTCAGGGCAAGCGCATCGGCGTGCGGACGGTGCAGAATATGGTCAAAAAATACGCACAGGGCGTTACAATCAAAAAAATCACCCCCCATAAGCTGCGCAGTACCTTCGGTACAAATCTCTATCAGGAAACGGGGGATATCTACTTAGTGGCGGATGTGCTGGGGCATGCCGATGTCAATACCACCCGAAAGCATTACGCCGATATCGAGGACAGCCGTCGCCGCATGGCAGCAACCCGCATCAGATTAAGAAAGGACTGAGCCCCATGGAACATAAAAACTGTCTGAAAAAAGTCACCGCTGTTTTTTCTGCGCATGAAGCAGCCCCCATTTGGAAGCTGCGCCATTTCGCCGTTCTTGCTCTGCTGACAGAGATAGGCGGAGAACTGCATTTCATTCTGACAAAACGCGCCGCAGGGGTAAATCAACCGGGGGATGTCTGCTTTCCCGGCGGACATCGGGAACAGGGCGAAACCCTCGTGGAAACCGCTCTCAGAGAAACCGAGGAGGAAATCGGCATCTCTCAAAAGGATATTCGCCTTCTGGGGAAAAGTGACTTCATGCTGACAATTTATCGTGGCATGATTCAGCCCTATATCGCCTATATCCCCTATGAGATTTACAAAACCGCAGTCCCAAATCCCAAGGAGGTTGCGGAAATTTTCACCGTCCCCCTGCGTTTCTTTCTGAAAACCGAGCCGGAGCGGCATGATACCGTCTGGAAGGTCATAGAATCCCCCGATTTCCCCTACGAAAAAATCGAAGGCGGCAAAAATTATCCCTTTAGCAAGAGCAAAACCACACAGCTTTTCTATGAATATAACGGGCATATCATCTGGGGCTTCACCGCACAGGTGCTTCGCAATATCATCGAGATTCTAAACGAGTCTAAGCTGAAATTTTAAAAGCAACTAAAAAAGAAAACCATAGAATCTGGTATCCGCCAGTCCTATGGTTTTTGTGTTATTTCTTCTTTTTATTATTGTAGGCCTTTTTCCGTTCCTTATCCAAAACCGCTTTTTCCGCCGCCCTTGCCTTCTTCTGCTCCAGCATCACATCAATATCCTCCGGCAGCTCCAATGTCAGCCTGCCAAGCTTGCCGCCACGGTATTCATCCATCAGAATTTTGCCTGCGCGTTCCAAATCAGGTTCGTCGCCTTTTTTCTTGAAGCCGCGCGCCATCGCGATTTTTTCCAGAATTACATGCGGCTCCTCAATCGTATCGAATGTAATCTGATACCGATTCCGCAGGCAGTCGGGATTTCTGGAAATCATGTGATTGATAAAGGCAATCGCCATATTTTCGGGGTCAAGAATATCATCATTGATTGCCCCCGTAAACGCCAGCTTCAGCCCTACCTGCTGGTCCTCAAATTTCGGCCAGAGGATGCCCGGCGTATCGAGCAGCTCAAAGTCCTTTTTTAATTTTATCCACTGCTTGCCGCGGGTCACGCCGGGTTTATCCCCGGTTTTCGCCGTTACCTTCCCAACATATTTATTGATAAATGTGGATTTCCCCACATTCGGAATCCCCACAATCATGCTGCGGATGGGTACATTGATACGCCCTCTTGCTTTCAGCTTCTCAATTTTTTCCTTCATTAAGCTGCGTGCCGTTTCCGTCACCTCGCCCAAGCCGTTGCCCTTCAGCGCATTGATGCGAATCACGCGGAAGCCCTGCTTTTCAAAATATTCCTGCCAGATATCGGTTGCCCTTTCGTCCGCAAGGTCGCATTTATTCAGAAGCAGAATGCGGTGCTTATTCTTCGCAAGCGTATCCAAATCCGGATTTTTGCTGCTGTATGGAATTCTTGCATCTACCAGTTCGATGACAATATCCACCAGAGAAATATTTTCCTCCATCATTCTGCGGGTTTTTGTCATGTGCCCGGGATACCATTGAATATTGTTCATAGCTACCTCTTTCTATTTTCACTCATGTTTTTATTTGATAAAGCCAATGGAGCTGAAGGGATACAGACGGAACACAACCTTCCCCATCAGGTTCTCCTTCGGAATCGCGCCGACCGATTTTCTGCGGCTGTCGGAGCTTGCGTTTCTGTTGTCCCCCATCACAAAATAGCTGTTTTCGGGAACTGTATAAGGGTACTCAATATTTCCCTTTGTATCCATCGGCGCTTTGATATAGTCCTCCTTCACCAACTCCCCATTGATATACAGAGAGTATATCGTATCTTCCTCGTCACCATTATCTCTGAGGTCAATTACATCCCCGGGCAGACCAATCACACGCTTGATGATATTTTTCTTTTCGTCATTCAGGCGGCAGATAACAATATCTCCCTTTTTCAGCGTACCGAAGGAGGTGCTCAGCTTATTGATAAACACAAAATCGCCATGGTAAAAATTCGGCTCCATGGAAGACCCCTTTACCAGAACCGTCCCCATTACATTACGCAAAACCACAATCACAACAACCAACAGCACCAGCTGCAGCAGCATGGGCATTCCCTTCTTTTCCTTTTTTCTTCTTGTAGGCTTCTGTTCTTCCTGCTTTTCAATTGCCTGCTCCATTCCAAAGACCTCCTTTATCCAAACGCATTTTTTCGTCAAAGGCAAAAGCCCTTCTGCCTCTCACGAAAAAAGTCTCGATGAAACTTGTTCATCGAGACTGCTTTTTCTCGTTCCGGTACAAAATGTACAGCTTATTTCAGAACTTCTTTAACCTTAGCTGCTTTACCAACTCTGTCTCTCAGGTAGAACAGTTTAGCACGTCTTACAACACCACGTCTTACAACCTCGATACGGTCGATTCTGGGAGAGTGTACGGGCCATGTTCTTTCAACGCCAACGCCGGAAGCGATACGTCTTACTGTGAAAGTTTCTCTGATGCCGCCGCCCTGTCTTTTGATAACAACGCCTTCGAACATCTGCAGTCTTTCTCTTGTACCCTCTACTACTTTAGCATAAACACGGATTGTGTCGCCAACGTTAAAAGGAGTTACTTCGCTTTTCAGCTGTTCATTTTCCAGTTCTCTGATGATATCCATTGTATTTCCTCCTTATGCACCTTAGACGTTCTTACCCCATCCCTTTGACAGCGGCATTGGACCGTCCGTAATCAACATGAAAAATTATACCACGCCCGAAAGGGCATTGCAAGCACTTTTTTCCGAAAAATAAAGGTTTTTCAGGCTTTTCAGACTGCTCCGTAAAGCTTTGCGGCAAGCAGCACGCTTAACGGCAGCGTTGCCATAGAAAGAACCGTTGTCCAAAGCACAATATCCGAGGACATCTTATCCCCATAGCCGTATCTGCCGACCATCATCGGCACGACCGCCGCTGATGGCATGCAAACGGAAAGCAGGAACACCGACTTTGCAAGACCATCCGCAGGAATAAAAAGCATTGCAAGAATTGCCAATGCAGGCATCCCAATCATCTTCACCACACTGATTTCCAGTGCCATTTTTTCTTTAAAGAGCTGCACGATGCCGCTGCCGCCTGCCAATGCGCCAATATAAATCAACGAAAGCGGTGTAGATAAATCCCCCACCTTTGTCAGAAAGCCAAGCACCACTGTCGGCACAAATCGCGCCGTATGCGTCACCGCAAGCAAAAGCCCCAGCAAAATAGAAATGCAGTTCGGGTTGATTGCTCCCTGTAAAAAGCTTTTCCCGATTGCCGCCGCACCTGTCGCCTTCTTGTCTGAAATCAGATATACACCATACGACCAAAGATACAAATTCAGTGCCAAAACCCCCGCAGACATATAAATAATCCCTGCCTGCCCGAAGAAAATCATGGTCACGGGCAAGCCGATAAAGCCTGTGTTCAGGGAGCCTGCGGTCAGGTCAATCATCGGCAGAAGGCGGCTGTCCAAGCCTCTTTTCCGCCCGTATTGCCGCATCAAAAAGCCAAACACAACCATCATGGCAATCTGCCCTGCGGCAGAAAGCAAAAACGCACGCAGCACCCTGTCGGTAATCTCAATGCTCGCAATCGTAGTAATCAGCATCGCAGGAATCGTCACACGCATAACCATGTGTCCCACATTTTTGTTCGTTTCCAACGGCAGATATCCCTTTTTGTTGCAGTAATACCCCACCAGAATCAATCCAAACAGTATAAAAAATTGTCCGTACATACCTTATCCCTCATCTATTCTTTTATAAAAAGAAAGAGCGGCAGTGCCACCCTTCCTTTTTTTCTCATTCGTAATGAATCACAGCCTCGACTCTGCAATCGGGCAAGGCCTTTCTGCCGTTCAGAAAATCCAGTTCTATCAAAAATGCGGAGGCAACGACCTCTGCGCCCATTTCCTCTACCATCTCCATAATCGCCTTTGCTGTGCCGCCTGTTGCCATCAGGTCATCTACAATGACAACCTTCTGTCCGGGCTTGATGGCATCCTTATGAATTTCGATTGTTGCCTTGCCGTATTCCAGCTCATATTCCTTGCTGATGGTTTCCGCAGGCAGCTTTCCCGCCTTTCTGACAGGAACAAAGCCCTTCCCCATATTATACGCCACAGGCATCCCGAAGATAAACCCTCTGGATTCGGGGCTCAGCACCAAATCAAAGGAAACATCCGCAAGGCTAGCCGTTATGGCATCCACAGCGTCCTTCAGCCCCTCTGCATCCTTCAGCAGTGTTGTAATATCACGGAAGATCACACCCTTCTGAGGGTAATCCTCAATTGATCTGATCTTGTCCTTTAAATCCATCCCATATCCTCCTCATTTTGCAAATCGAAAATCCTTTAGTATCAACTGTACATTGCTTCTGCCGCGATAGCTGTTGATTTCAATGCTATACACAATATCCAGCAGCTGCGGCAAAAGCCCACTGTGTATTATTTTATCACAATCCTCTGCCGGATACAATGCTTTCAGCATTTCTCTGAGCGGTTCATAGCCATCAAAGGAGATTGCCGAAAGGCGAATCCCATTTTCCGGCTCGGAAAGCGTCAGCCGCAAGATATCTTTATTCTTCCCTATCAAATCCACACGGTCAGCATGAATCCCCTTGGATGCAAATAACGGCGCAGGGTTGCCCTTGCCGAAGGGCGCAAGTGTCTGCAATTCCATTGCAAGCCCTAAGTCAATCTCCGCAAAGGAAAGTGCATCCTCCAGCCGCAGAATCGGAATCATCTGCTCCTCCGTCAGGGTACAGCCTTCATTGAGCCGTCTGCGCAGAACGGGGATGTTTTCTACAGGCAGAGAAAGCCCTGCCGCCATGGCATGTCCGCCAAAGCGCGTAAATAAATCCCGATTGGCAAACAATGCCTCAAACAGATGATAGCCCTCAATGCTCCTGCCTGAGCCCTTTGCTCCGTCCTCGCTGCCCGTAATCAGGATGGTCGGGCGGTAATATTTATCCTTGATTCTGCCTGCAACAATCCCTGCAATGCTTTCGTGAATCTCCGCATCATACAGCACAAGCACCCTATCCTGCAAAGCGTCGCCTTCCTGCAGGGCAATATCCGCACGCTCCGCCGCTTCCTCTGTCAGATGCTTGCGTTCCGCATTGAGCATCACCAGATGCCTTGCCTTCTCTCTCGCTTCCTTCTCATCCTGCGTGCAGAAAAGCTCCACCGCAAGCCTGCCACTTTCTAGCCGTCCTGTCGCATTGATGCAAGGCCCAATGATAAAGCCGATATGATATTCCGAAATGGCCTTATCCGCAAGCCCTGCCTCCTCAATCAGCACGCGCAGCCCAATATTTTCCGTTTTACGGATTTCCGCAAGTCCCATCTGCACAAGCGCACGGTTTTCCCCCAGTAAATCCACAATATCGCAGACGGTCGCAATGCCTGCAAAGGTCAAAAGCTGTCGTTCCAGCCCCTCATCCGTAATTTCAAATATCTGCAAAAGGTGATGTGCAAAGTAATAGGAAAGTCCTCCGGCGCACATCTGCTTAAAGGGATAGGGGCAGGCTCGCTGCTTCGGGTCAATGATGGCATCCGCCGCAGGCAGAATATCCATGCGCTCCTCTCCCTCGCCCCGAAAACCGGGCTCATGGTGGTCAAGCACTACAACCGTCATGCCCTTTTCCTTCGCAAGCGCAATTTCCTGCAACGCCGCAATGCCGTTATCACAGGTAAAAAGCACTTCTATGCCTTCTGCCGCAAGCTGCTCCACCGCCTTCAGGTTCAGCCCGTAGCCCTCCTTCTGCCGATGCGGCAGATAAAAAACAGCATTGCCGCCACATCGCAGAATCGTCTGATATAAAATAGAGGTGCTCATCACCCCGTCCACATCATAATCTCCATACACGGCAATTCTCTTTCCTGCGCGAATCGCTTCTGCAAGCAGAGAGACTGCCTGCGAAAAATCCTTCATTTCCAGCGGATTTCCTAATGCCGCCGTACCACCGTAGAGAAAGCTCCTTGCCGCCTGTCTGGAAGATAGCTCCCGATTGGCAAGCACTGCCGCTGTTGCCCGACGGATGCCCAAATCCCGTGCCATTGCCGCCGTATCTATTTTCGTTCGTTTTAAAAGCCAGCGTTTCATGCCGCCACTCCTTTCATACCCCTCCATCATACCATAGCAGGGCAAAAGAAAAAAGCGTTGTTTCGGATAAACCAAAGAACAACGCTTTCTTTTCCTCTCGCAAGTCAAAATCCTGATTTCGACTAATCGTTATACGTCTTTTTCCGCCTTTGGCAGCAATGTGTACCAGATGGAGCCGGAAATACAAATGGAAGAATATGCACCGGCAATGATACCAACCATCATAGGCAGTGCGAATTCCTGAATGGAAGGCACACCAAGGAAATAAATGGCACCAATGGTAAACAATGTTGTCAGGGATGTATTGATGGAACGCGCCAATGTCTGGCTGATGCTCTTATTGATGCGTTCTGCTGTCTGGTTTCTCTTGAATGCCCCTTTATTTTCACGAATACGGTCGAAAATAACAATGGTCGAGTTTACGGAATACCCCAGAATCGTCAAGAGTACCGCAATAAAAGCATTATTTACGGGAATACGGAAAATCGCATACGCCGCCAGAACCACCAGCACGTCATGAATCAGCGCCAGAATGGCACTGCCGCCTGCGCGCACATCCTTAAACCGAATAGAAATATAAATCAGCATTGCTACTGCCGCAATCAGCGTTGCCTTGATGGCTGCACGCTGCATTTCACCGCTGACCGTACCGCTGATATCATTCGCTTCCGTCAGTGTCGCTTTGGAATATTCCTTCTGGATTGCTTCCACCAGAGCCGTACGCGTAGGGCTGTCGATGGACTGCAATTTGATTTCTACGTTATTTGTCCCCAGAACCTCCTGAATCTGCGGACTGGATTGATCGGTTACGTCCTTGATAATGGAAATCAGCTTGTCATTATCATATTTACCGTTCATATTCAGTTCCATGGAGGTACCGCCTGTAAATTCAACGTCCCAGTTGAGTGCGCCCTTACCTGCCTGTGCATTGGCAATCATAAAGCCAAAACCAATAATAATGACCAGCAGGGAAAGGATAAAGAATTTTTTTCTGTTTTGAATAATCTGCATTTTCCCCACCTCCTTATTTCATTCTCAAGCCGTAATATTTGGGATTCTGCACACCGGCATACATCAGACCGTTCACAATCACACGGGTAATAAAAAGCGCAGTGAACATGGAAATCACAATACCGATCATCAGTGTAGTTGCAAAGCCCTTCACTGTACCACTGCCTAAGAAGAACAGAACCGCCGCCGCAATCAGCGTGGTTACGTTACCATCCAGAATGGCAGGAGTTGCTCTCTTGAAGCCTGCCTTCAGCGCATTGCGCAGGCTCTTACCCAGAACCAGTTCTTCCTTCACACGTTCAAAAATAACGATATTCGCATCTACCGCCATACCTACCGAAAGCACGATACCTGCGATACCGGGCAATGTCAGCGTCACATGGAACAGACTCAGCGCCACCAGTTCCAAGCCAATATAAATTACCAGTGCCCAGTCTGCCGCAAAGCCCAGCAGCTTATAGGCAAACAGCATATAAATCAGTACCAAAGCGATACCGATAATACCTGCCTTAATTCCTGTGGAAAGCGCATCCGCACCAAGGCGCGCACCTACGTTCTTCATCTGAATTACATTCAGGTTAAACGGCAGAGAGCCTGCACGAATGAGGGACGCAAGCTGTTCTGCCCCCTCCGCGGTAAAGCTGCCCGTAATCATTGCCTGTCCGTTTGTGATTGCTGTCTGAACAGTCGGCGCACTGATTACCTCATTATCCATAATAATATAAATCTGCTTACCAATATTGTTCGAGGTTGCCTCAGCAAATCTTTCCGTCCCCTCTTTGTTGAACTCCAGTGCAACATAGGGCTGAGAAGCACCGTTTTTGCTTGTGGAACCAACCTGCTTGGTTGCATCCTTTACCATATCACCTGTCAGCAGCACATTGCCGTCCTCATCCGCAAAGGAAAGCTGTGCGGTCTGTCCGATTTCCTGAATGGCTTCCTCCGCATCCTCCACACCGGGAATCTGCACGCGGATACGCTTGTCCCCCTCACGGGCAACCTCAGCCTCTGTCCAGCCCTTCCAGTCCAATCTGCCCTGCAAAAGGGAAATTGCTGCCTTCATTTCATCGTCTGTTACAGATTTCTGGTCTGCTTCGTAAACGATATCTACACCGCCACTCAAATCAAGACCCTGCTCAATGCGATGAACACTCAATGCCTTTTTGGAACCAATCCCCTTATAGGAGATTGCACTCAGCGCAACCGCCACAATGAGTGTCAGCAAAAGCATCATTCTGCCTTTCATCTTCATCTTTTTTCTCCATCCTTTCATGCTGTTTTCTTACGCAAAAAAGGGATGAATCTTTCCTTGTTCTCTGTCAGCGGAAGGATCCATGCCCCTTTATTCCGTTTATCACAAAATTTATTTTAGCATAAAATGATGGATTTGCAAGTTTATTTTCTAATTCTGTTGCACTACCTGCGGTTTACCCCCAGAATTCCGCCGATGACTCCTGCCGCAAGTGCCACTGCAAGCGTCATCAGCCCAGAAGCATGCAAAACGAAGGAATCCGCCGCAAGGCTTGTAATAACGTAAAGCAGAGCAGTGTAAACAAGCCCTGCCAGAGCCCCCCATAGCAGCCCCCGTTTCCTTTTGCACGCCGCCCAGTCATAGCCTGCCGCCGCCGCAGAAAGTGCCGTACAGATGAGAGAAACCAAAGGCAGACTTTCCTCCGAAGCAGCGGTATAGGTCAGTATCATCCCAAAGCCGATAAATATAATACAGGTGATGGCAAAGGCAATGCCCATGCCGCGCAGAAGACAAAGCGCCGTGCCGCCCGTCTGCCTTTCACGGGTTCGGCGGCTATGGTTCTCCTTTTTTTCTCTTTTTTCCTTCTTTCCTTTTTCCTTCCCCAAAAAATCACATCCTATCCAAACAGACCTCTCTGGTTTTATTTTATGGGTCTTTTGGAAAAAGTATGCTATACTGATAGATATACCGATAAAATAGAAAGGAGGCATTGCTATGCATGATTCCTCTATTATAGATTTACACTGCCATTCCACCGCATCGGATGGCACCTATGCCCCCAAAGAGGTTGCAGCGCTGGCGCAGAAAATCGGGCTTTCCGCCATCGCCTTGACCGACCATGATACCATTGACGGTCTGGCGGAATTTCAAGCCGCAGGAAACGCCCTCGGCATCGAAGCCATCGCAGGCATTGAATTTGCCGCACTCTGGGAGCATTTCCACCGTCCCGAAATCCATATTGTCGGCTTAGGCTTTGACCCGGCGCATCCCGTTCTCAAGGGCCGCATGGAAACCATCCGAAGCAGCCGCGATATCCGCAACCGCAGGATGTGCGAAAGGCTTTCCTCCATCGGTCTGCATCTGACTTTGGACGAGGTGGCGGCAAACGCAGGCGGTGAAATCATCACACGGGCGCATTTTGCGAATATTCTGCTCGAAAAGGGCTATATCAAAAAGAAGGCGGACGCTTTTACCCGTTATATCTCCCCCGGTCTGCCGGGCTATGTGGAGCGGGAATTTCTCTCTCCTGCCCTTTGCATCGAAACCATCAAGGCGGCAGGCGGCGCGGCAGTTCTGGCGCATCCTACGCTTTATGAGCTGAATGTAGCGCAGCTGGAAATCCTTTGCAGGGAGCTGATTCCCTATGGTCTGGACGGCATCGAGTGCCAATATTCCACCTATACCCCCGAACAGACAAAGGAGATCACCGCACTTGCCAAGCGACTGGGTCTGCTCCCCTCCGGCGGCAGTGATTTTCACGGAAAAAATAAACCCGATATCTTTCTCGGCAGCGGAAAAAATAACCTCGCCATTCCCTATGCCTTCTGGGAAAATCTGAAAAAAAGAACACGCCAATAACGCAAAAAGAGGACGATTTTCATCGTCCTCCATTTATTTTGTTTCGGCTTATTTCATAATTTCAACCATATTTTCGTCCTCCAGAGGAGTGTAGGTTACGGTATAGCCAAGCTGTTCAAAGGCTCTTACGCCAACGAATGATTTGCCGTCCTGCAAAAGCACATTCATATTCACGCGTTTGCCGTTCTGCATCACATAAGAGGTCTTTGTGGTCTTTTCCCAGCCGACATCCTCACCCAGCATATCGCAGATATCACGCAAGGGCAGGTATGCTCTGCCGTTTTTCACAACCAGATCGGTATAATCATAATTGCCGCCGAATACCGCACTGCCTTCTTTTCTGTTTGCCTCCAGGCTCGCTTCGTTATCGCCGCCCCAGCCCCATGTCACGGTTACGCCGACAACAGGGTTATATTTATTTTCCAGACGCGCCATCTGATTCTGCAGCTCCTCCAATGTCATGCCGCCCTTCGGAATCGTTACGGTTTCGTTGGAGCTCATCATAGTGGAATCTGTGGTAATCTTCGCAACCCTTTTGCCGTTATGGGTTACATCATACACCTCTGTAGAACGGAAGCCTTCTGCCAGCTGTTTTACCTCCGCATTATATTTGAAGCTGTTCAGAACCATGGAAATGCTGGGTTCTTTCACAATTTCCTTTAACATTGCACTCAGGTCGCTCGCGCCGTCTACGAAGTCCTGCTCCGATGCCTTCAGCTCTGCAAAGCCTTCCTTTATCTGTGACTTATCCTCTGCACTTGCATTCATGCTGTCCATTACAGTCATCATGTAGGCTTCGGTTGCATTCAGCACCTGCTCAGGGTTCTTGCCGATGAAATCAAGCATATTGATCATCAGCTGTGCCACCTGCTGTCCGTCTGCCTGAATCGCATAGCCGCCGCTGATTTTCTTTACCATGCCTGTTTCAAAGCCCTTGAATACATCCTCATAGAAGGTAAATACGGCATCCTGTAAGCCGCTCATGCTTACACCTTCCATGTCAACCCCTGTCATATCCTCGGCAGAGATAAGTGTAATATATTTCTGCTGTCCCAGTGCTGCCTTGAAATCTCTTGCAAAGGCCTCTGTGAAAAGATAGCTGTCATTCTTTTCTTCCACAGCCCCCGCAAGCTGATATGCACCCAGAAGGGTATCTGTTGTCACAACAACGCCATCCGCCAGGCTGTAATACACCGTACCCAGATCGTACTTCTTGCCTTCGTAATTCACATCAAAGGACATATCGTATTTCATTGTATCCATATCCAGATTCATGTCGTAATCCATCTGCATGGTCTTTCTGCCGTCAGGGAATTCCCCAACTGTCGCAACCATATCCGCACCTGTTGCTTTTGCAACATCTGTCATAAACGTCTCCAATGCATCAAAGTTGATATCCGCCTGCATCGTTCCCTTTACCTCACAGGTCTTCATGGTATCCATTGCATTTGCTGCCATCTTCAGATAGCCCAGCTCATCCGTCGAACAGCCCGAAAATGCTCCCACACACATAACACCGCAAAGCAGTGCCGCCAGCTTCTTTTTCATAAGTAAACGCCTCCTTTTTCAACCTTTTTTTGGTTATCTTACAGATTTAACCTATGAATATTATAGCAAAGACTTCCCTTCCAAACAATAGAACAAAGAAAAATTAAGCTTTTTTTATGAATTTCATGCAAAAAAGAAGCGTCCTTCTGTTTCGAAACACCTCTTTTTGCCTTCTTTCCTTTTGTTTTGCTTCTTTATTATTTTGATTTTGCTTTCTTTTCTGCGGAAAACAGCCGGAATTTATCGGTGAAAATCGTTCCTTCCCCTACCTTGCTTTCCACCAGAACCTCTCCATCATGGCAATCGATGATCCAGCGCGCAATAGCAAGCCCTAAGCCTGTACCGGAAACCTCCTTATTTCTGGATTTATCCGCACGATAAAAACGGTCGAAAATCTTACGCAGGTCCTCCTCCGCAATGCCTGCGCCGTGGTCTTCCACGGAAACATAGCCGAAGCTTGCATCCTTCCAGACCCGCACCGCAATCTCACTGCCGTTCGGGGAATATTTTAAGGCATTCTCGCCATGAATCCACAGCAGCTGCTTGATTAAATCATATTCCGCAAAAATTTCCACCTCATCCTCCGCTGTAAAGGTGATGCTTCTGCCCTCCTGCAGCAAATCCATTTCACGCACCAGCTCTGCCGCAATCTCGTTCAGAGAAACCCTCGCTTTCTGCGCATGCAGCTTATTTTGGTCACCCTTCGCCAGAAAAAGCAGCTGACGGATGAGCGCACTCATGTGGTCGGTTTCTGTCAGGATAGAATCGATGGATTCCTGCAAAACCTCAGGATCGCTCTTGCCCCAGCGGTTAATCAGATTCGCATAACCCTGAATGACGGCAATGGGTGTCCGCAGCTCATGGGACGCATCGGAAATAAACTGACTCTGCCGCTGAAACGCCCCATCCAATCGGTCAATCATGGAGTTAAACGTAATCGTCAGCTCCTTCATCTCATCCTCAGGGCCTTCCGTGGAAATCCGCTGACTCAAGTCCTCGATGGAAATCCGTTCTGCCGCCGAGCGAATCGCTTCAACGGGGCGCAGAATGCGGTCACTGATATATTTCCCAATCAGAAATGCACAGCAAATCCCAAGAATATCCACAATCAGCATTTTTACAAGAAAATTCCGCATCATATAGGCGTTATTCCCCATCATTTTGAACACCTGAATTCGATACGCATCTGTATCCGTTTCAAAATGGTTCGTTAGCAGCATAAACTGCTGGTCTGTGCTGTTTTCCAGAATATATTCCACATTGCCGCTTTTGTTTTCTCTCCGCCCGTTAATCTGGTATCCCTCTCTGTATAGCTCATTCTCTCCAATCACAGGCGGCTTGTCCGCGCCGTTCTGCGGCTTTTGCCTGCTCGGAGGCTCCCCTTCGGGACGAAACAGAAACGGCGGCATCTCTCCCACAAAATTGTTGTAGGTTTCATTTGCTTCGCTGCTGTAAATGCTGACCTCAACATATTTATCCCCCAGCAGCTCTCTCAGGCTTTCATCACTCAGCTCCGTATTTGTCTGCAAAAATTCCTGCACCTGCGTCATGGTCTCCTGCAATTCTCTACGCATTTCGCTCTGCTGCAAGCCGGAGATATTCAGCATCATAAAGCCACTGATAAACAGCAGGGACAGCGAAAAAATCCCCCCGTAAAGCAGCGTGATTCGCTTGGCAATCGCCATGTGCTGAATTCCCTTCAGCCACTCCTTATTCTTCCTTGACATAATATCCTACCCCTCGAATGGTCAGAATGTATTTTTTTCCAAAGGCTTCATCAATCTTCGCGCGCAGATAGCGGATATACACATCCACCACATTTGTTTCGCCAATGTAGCTATAGCCCCAGACCTCATTCAAAATCTGTTCTCTCGTTAAAACGATATTCTTATTCTGTACCAGATAGGTCAGAAGCTCATATTCCTTCTTTGTTAAATCAACCACCTTGCCATCGACCGTTACCATTCGCTTTTCCGTATCAATCTCCAAATTCTGCACCTGTAAAATCGTCTTTTTTGCAATATTACTTCCCTCGCTGTGCTTGAATGCCACGCGCATTCTTGCAAGCAGCTCCTCAATCGCGAAGGGCTTTGTCAGGTAGTCGTCCGCACCGCTGTCCAGTCCGGCAACCTTATCCATTACCTCATCCTTTGCCGTCAGCATAATGATTGGTACCTGCGAAAATTTCCGTACCCGGCGACAGATTTCAATACCGGTCAGCCCCGGCAGCATCAGGTCAAGCAAAATCATGTCGAATTCCTGATTCGTGATCATCTCCATCCCCACTCTGCCGTCATGGCAGGTCGTTACATCGTAGCCCTCATATTTCAATTCCAGCTCCACAAAACGAGCCAGCTTTACCTCATCTTCAATCAGAAGGATTTTTTTTCGTTCCATTTTCCCACTTCCTTCAATCATATTTTTATCAGTATAACAATTCTTTTTTTGTTTGTCTTGTTTTTATTCCTTTTAGTATGCTTTTTTTCTCTTAAAGGCAGTTTCAAAATAGATTAAAATGTCATTAAAATATAAAAATCACAGGTGAATCTTCGGAATCTTTCCTCTCTGCGGTTGCAGAGAAAAAGCTTTTTCGCTATAATATTATCCGAACCATAAAAAAGAATCTAGGAGGTATTTAAAATATGAAAAAGAAGCTAGCTCTGCTTTTGGCAGCCCTTTTGCTCTTTGGCTCCGCCGCCTGCGGCAAAACCGATACTGCCGACGATACCCAACAAGAAATTCAGACAGAATTTAACCTGCCGAAATGCGGCCTTTCCTACACTATCCCCGATGCATGGGTAGAAATGGAAAATACAAACCTCATCCCCGCGTCCTATGTCAAGGTGAACGGCGATATCTATGCAAAAATTCAGTATAACTATGCGCCTGATGAAACTATGGAGCCGCTGAATGATGCCGAATCCACCATTGCTGTGGAAGAACTGATGACCCCTATCGTGGAAATGCTCGTTGTGCGAACAGAAAATCTGGAAACAGATGAAGTAAAAGAGGAAATGGACTTTTTCAAGAGTGTGGAAAAAATCGGCGTAAAGGGTGATTTCCAATTCTTCTTCCTGACCGATTATGCCGACGGCATCGACCACTTCTCCGCAGAAGCACAGGCAACCTTCCGCGAATTGGAAAGCTATCTGCCGGAATTGCGCGAAAGTATTGAAATTTCCCTGCCGGATGAGGAAGCGGTGCTGGATGAAGCAGAGGAAAACAGCAAATATCTCAACTTCATTTCCAATACCCTTGATGGCAACCCTGTCACCTCCGCTGTTTTCTATGATTACGATATGACAGTGGTAAACTTCTGGGCAAGCTACTGCGAGGAGGACAACATCAATGAACTGGATACCCTGCAAAGCTTCTACAAGGATTTGCAGAAAAAGCATCCAAACGTAAACTTCGTGCAGGTTGTCATTGACACTCCCGGGCAGAAGGCAGAAAAAATCGCAACCGATGCGTATAAAAAAGCAGGCGTTACCTTCGCAGGCATCATGCCGGACCAAAGCCTTGCCACTTGGATTACGGATAATCTGGAGGGCCTGCCGACCACCATCTTTGTAGACAGCAAGGGCAAGCCCGCCGATTTCAAAATCAAGGGGATACAGGATGCTTCCTATTACATGGAAACAACGGAAACCATGCTGAAAAAAATGAAAACTAGCAAATAAACAATAAAAATCACATATTCTTCTGAGCTGCCCCCCACCTGCTAAATCGTATCGCATACTGTCTGACAGGTGAGGGGCAGTTCCTGTTTCGTTGCCTCAATTCCTTTTAATTTTCTTTTTTTGCCAATTTCAGCGAGAAAACAAAGGCTGCACCCTTTCCCTTCTCACTTTTTACCGTAATCGTTTCGCCATGTGCCTGCAAAAATTCTCTCACAATCGCCAGACCGATTCCGCTGCCCGTCTTGTCCATATTTCGAGTCGTATCCGTTTTAAAGAAACGGTCAAAGACATATTTCTGGTCTTCCTCACTGATGCCCGGTCCCTGATCCTTTACAGAAACCAGAACCTTTTTCTTATCCAGTGTCGTTTCCACCTCGATAATACCATTTTGCGGTGAAAATTTTGCTGCATTGCCCAACAGGTTCTGTAGCACACGGGAAATTTTGTCTCTGTCCCCATGCACCATGGTCTGTTCCGCTTCATAAATGCCATGAATCTGTACGTTCTTTTCTTCTAACTGCGGTTCCAGCATTTCAATATTCCAACGAATCAGCTCATTCAATTCAAAATCCGATTCATCCAGCAAAATCGCACTGCTCTGTGCGCGGCTCAGCTCCACAATACTCTGTGTCATACGAGAAAGCCGTTCCGTTTCCTCCAGAACGATTTTCAGATAATGCTCCCGTTTTTCAGGCGGAATCGTTCCGTCAAGCATTGCCGTCAGAAAGCCCTGCATACTGGTCAATGGCGAACGCAGGTCATGCGAAATATTTGCAATAAAATCCTTTTGCACCTTCTCATGCGTTTGCAGGCTTTCCGCCATGTGATTAAAGCTTTGCGCCAGCTCACCCAATTCATCCGAGCTTGTCACATCCACGCGCTCCTCAAAATTCCCATTTGCAATAACCTTTGCCGCACGGTTCATCCGCATCAGCGGCAACGCAACATATTTCGCCGTCACATAGCTGACAATCAGCCCCAGAAGCGAAACGAAAAATAGGCTGATTACGCTAATCTGGTACATTTCCTTCAAGGATTCCTCAATCTCCGGCAGGGAACGGCACATCAGAATTCCTGCAAGATGTCCCTCCGAAAACGGATATCCGACCACCAGCATGGGCGTATCGGAAACCTGTCCGCTTTTTGTCTGTACCGAAACGATTTCTCCATTCTGCACACGCTCAATCAATGTCTGGCTGATTCTGTTATCCCCCAGAAATTCATCATTAAACCCCGGAGATGCAAGCGCAACCTCACCGTTCTCATTGATAACCAAAACCCCTGAGCCCATGTAGCTTTCCAGAATCTGCAGTTCATAGCTTAGCTCGCTCAGATTGCCTGTCCGGTATCCCTTCTTGTAGGCCTGTGCGATTTTTTCTCCCTGCTGAATCAATTCCTCCCGTTTCTCTGCCATATAATGTTTGGTATAAAGTATTGTCAACGCGCCGCAAACCACCGCAACAAATATCGCAATGGTTGCCATATACAGCATCATCTGCTTGCGCACAATGGAATCGTTTTTCATCTTCATTCCTCCAAAAAAGAAAAAAAGCATTACAAATCATTAAAATAATGATATACTGTTCTTATGTACCTGTTTTGCTCAAAAAACAAGAAATTTTAGAAAGGAGAACGGCATTTTTTGCCTGATTATTACCCTATGGAAAATAATACACAAAACAGCCCTCAGCCTACACCGCCCAGAAGAAAGCAAATGGCACCCAGAGATATGCTTCTCATCGCTCTGGCTGTTCTCGTACTTGTTCGTGTGGATTGGCGGCACATGAATAGCTTTCATTATCTCATCCTTTTCCTGCTGGTTCTTTGCTTTATGCTGCGCTGGTCAAACATGCGTAAGGATGCAAGACGACAGGAGCTGCTGAAGAAAAAAGCAGAATATGAGGCAACGCAGCAGTCCGCAGAGGATACGCCTGCGGAAGCGGTTTCCGCAGAGGATATGACCGTTGACGGCGCACCTGTTCCTGCCGAAGCGCCTGCCGAAACAGCTGAAAAAGAATCCGACATATAAAAAGGGGTATTCCCCCTTTTTATTTTTGTCCGAATTTATAGCCGACACTCCAGACTGTCCGAATGCCCCATTCATCCTCGCTGTTCAGCTTTTCACGGATGCGCTTTACATGGACATCCACCGTTCTGGTGTCCCCCACATATTCATAACCCCAGATGCGGTCAAGCAGTTGCTCTCTGGTGAATACCCGATTGGGATGCTGCGCCAGAAAGCTGAGCAGTTCAAATTCCTTCGGGGGAAAATCCAGACTTTTCCCATGATATAGGACGGAATAATTCGACAAATTGATTTCCAGTTCCCCGAATTTCAGAATATTTTTGTCCTCCTCCTGCTTTGGCTCGTATCTGCGCAGCACCGCCTTCACTCGTGCCACAAGCTCCTTTGGCTCAAAGGGCTTTACGATATAATCATCCGCACCCAATTCCAAGCCAAGCACCTTATCAAAGGTTTCGCCCTTCGCCGTCAGCATGATAATCGGTACACGGCTTGTCTTACGCACCTCTGTGCAGACCTGATAGCCGTCCATTCCGGGGAGCATCAGATCCAGCAGGATTAAATCAGGCTGAAAGTCTTCCACTGCCGCGGCAGCTTCCTTTCCATCATAAATCTCCTGCGTTTCATAGCCCTCCTTCATCATATAAAGAGAAATCAGCTCCGCAATATGCTTATCGTCATCCACAACCAAAATCTTCTGTTTTTCCATCTTCTTCACCTCTGTTCAGAAATCCGCCTTTTATTTTAATTCCACCACCGTAACACCGGCTTCGCCTTCGCCGAAGGTACCGGGTCTGTAGCTTTTTACATGAGAATTCATTTTCAGATAATTCTGCACCCCTGCGCGCAGTGCGCCTGTGCCCTTCCCATGGATAATCACAACCTGCTTCAGTCCGGATAAATACGCATCATCAATATATTTATCAATATTGGCAATCGCCTCATCCACAAGCTGTCCACGGCAATCAATCTCCGCCGAAATAAACTGGCTCTTGGAGAATTTTGCCTTTGTCGGCTGCTGTCTTTTCTGTTTTTCCTTCGGTCTGGGGGTATCTTCAAGCCTCAGCTCCGCCATCGGCACCTTCATTTTCATAATCCCCATCTGCACCATAACCTCTTTATTCTTATCAGGCGCAGTCAGCACCTCGCCGTTCTGGTCAAAGGAAATCACATACACTCTGTCGCCCGGCTTCAGATTTTCGGGTGCCTTATGGTTCGGCTTTACCTTTTTCGATTTCAGGAAATCCTGCTGCATGGAGGAAAGCTTTTCATTCAGCTTTTGTCTCTGCTCCAGCGCCTTCGTGCGATTGTTTGCCTCCTTCGCCTGCTTATTCATCTCCTTGATGATACGGTCGGCTTCCTCCTTCGCCTGCACATAAAGCTGCTTTGCGTCCTCTCTCGCCTTGGCAAGAATTTTTTCCTTCTGCTCTCTCGTCTTTTCCTTCTGCCGCTCAACCTCTTTTTTCAGCTCCTCCGCCTCTCTGCGGTATTCCTCTGCGCGCTCCTGTTCAAACTTGACGGATTTCTTGCTGATTTCCAAATCGGTAATCACATCCTCAAATCTTGCCTCATCCCGACTGATAAATTCCTTCGCCGCAGAAAGAATGTATTCCTGCAAGCCCAGTCTCTTGGAAATCGCAAACGCATTACTTTTTCCGGGAATCCCAATCAGCAGGCGATAGGTCGGACGGAGCGTTTCCACATCAAATTCGCAGCAGGCATTTTCCACACCCTCTGTCGTCAGCGCAAATACCTTCAATTCGCTGTAATGCGTGGTCACTGCGGTACGGATTTTTCTTTCCAGCAAGGCTTGGATAATGGCAACCGCCAAGGCTGCGCCCTCCGTCGGGTCTGTCCCTGCGCCAAGCTCATCGAACAGCACCAGAGAGTCATCCGTCACCTCATCCATAATTTTCACGATATTCGTCATGTGTGCCGAAAAGGTACTCAGGCTCTGCTCAATGCTCTGCTCATCCCCGATGCTCGCGAACACATTATCAAACACCGCCAGCTGCGAATTATCAAATGCAGGAATATGCAGTCCTGCCTGCCCCATCAGCGTAAACAGCCCCAGGGTTTTCAGGGCAACCGTTTTCCCGCCCGTATTCGGGCCTGTAATCATCAGCGTAGTAAAATCCTTTCCCAGATAAATATCCGTCGGCACAACCTTTTTCGGGTCAAGCAGAGGATGTCTGCCCTTGTGGATATTGATGTAGCCCTTTGTATTAAACAGGGGCTGTGTCCCATCCATGGCAAGGGAAAGATTTGCCTTTGCAAAAATAAAGTCAAGCTGCGTCAGCAGTTCCAGATTCCCCTCAATCGCAAACGCATTTGCCGTCACCATATCCGAAAGGGCAATCAGAATCTTTTCGATTTCTTCCTTTTCCTTCGCCTGCAGCTCCTTGATTTTATTGTTCAGCTGAATCACACTCAAGGGCTCCATAAACAGCGTAGAGCCTGTGTTGGATTGATCGTGAATCATTCCCGGAAAGGAGCTTCTGTATTCCGCCTTAACCGGCACGCAATATCTGTCATTACGAATGGTAATCACAAAATCCTGCAGCATATTGCGGTATGCCGAGGAATTGATAACCCCATTCAGATGATCCTTCACTCTTTCATTGGAGGCCTTAATCTCCCGACGGACACTCCGCAGTCCTGCGCTGGCATCATCCGCAACCTCCGTTTCCGAAAGAATACAGCGGCTGATTTCATTTTCCAGCTTATCCAGAGGGGTAATCAAATCAAAATATTCATCCAGACGGGCATAGACCTCATCCTTGTTTTCTTTTCTGGCATAATTTTTTACCTTGCGGCAGACATACGCAAATTCCCCCACCGACATCAGCTCCGCGATGGAAAGAATCCCTGCCATAGAGGCCCGCTTTAGCTGCGGACGGATTTCCCGAAAGCCGCCGAAGGAAGGTGTCCCCTTTTTCAGTACCATGGTGGTCGCTTCCGTTGTTTCCTCCTGCCAAATGATAATATCACTCATGGCAGCAGAAGGGCGCAGTGCCGCGGCACGTTCCTTTGCCATCGGGGAAACCGCATAACCCACCAGCTTTTCTATAATTTTGTCATATTCTAACGTATGCAATGCTTTTTCGTTCATCTTTTTAACTCCATTTATATTAAATTCCTATCATAGTTCTATTCTATGACCAACTTATCATATAAGTATACCACAATCTATGCCCTGCTACAACGTTTCAAATTCGCCGCTTCATTTGCATTCCGCCCGAAAACCGCTTATAATAAACAGATATATCAATCGAAATCAATTCCCATAAAATAGAAAGGTGACACAATGAAGGTTCTTATTATCGGCGGTGGTGCCTCCGGCATGATGGCGGCACTTTCCGCAAGAAAAGAGGGTGCAGAGGTTTGTATTCTGGAACGACAGGCGCGCGTTGGGCGCAAGCTTCTCGCAACAGGCAACGGCCGCTGTAATCTCTCCAACACAAAGCTGACAATGAAAAATTACCATGGGCAGAACGCGGTATTTGCACAGACTGCCCTGCAGGCCTTTGATACCAAAAAAACGCTTACATTTTTCCAATCTCTCGGGCTGATTACCACCGTAGAGCCAAGCGGCAAGGTCTATCCTCTTTCCGATCAGGCAGGCAGTGTGGTAGATGTGTTGCGGCTTGCTCTGGAGGAAATGGGCGTAGAGGTGCGCACCTCCTTTGAGGTCACGGCGCTGAAGCGCGGCAAAAAGGGCGGCTTTCAGGTGCTTTCCAAGGAGGAAGCCCTCCACGCCGATGCCGTTATCATCTGCTGTGGCGGCATGGCAGGCGCAAAGCTTGGCGGCACGCAAAGCGGCTATGACCTTCTGAAAAGTCAGGGGCATACCATTACCAAACTGTTCCCTGCGCTGGTGCAGGTAAAAACCGATACTACCTTCGTGAAGGCGCTCAAGGGCGTGCGTGCAGATGGCTCTGTCCTCGTGGAGCGAAACGGCAAAATCCTTGCGGAAAATGCAGGTGAAATCCAGTTTACGGACTTCGGCATCAGCGGTCCTACTGTTTTTGAAATCTCCCGTATCATTTCCACAGGAAAGGCACCGCTGACGGTGCATTTGAATCTCCTGCGTCATCTCAGCCATGAGGAGGTGGTTTCCCTCCTGCAAAGCCGCAAAAAAGCAATGCCCCATCAGGCTATGGAAAATTTCCTGACAGGCATTTTGCATAACCGCTTGGGGCGCACCCTTCTGCGCTACGCAGGCTTTGGCTTCACCGAACCCATCTCCTCCCTCAAGCCCTCTGATATCAAGAGAATCGCGCATGCCATACAGGATTTTTCCCTTTCCGTTGTCGGCACGATGGGCTTTGATGCCGCACAGGTAACGGCAGGCGGTATCCGCACCGAAGAATTTAACCCCAGCACCATGGAAAGCCGTTTGGTTCCCGGTCTTTTTGCCGCAGGAGAGGTGCTGGATATCGACGGAGACTGCGGCGGCTATAACCTGCAATGGGCATGGGCAAGCGGGTATCTGGCAGGCAAGGCTGCTGTCCGAAAAGTCCCTGCTTCCCCAAAGAAAAATAAAAAATAAGCGAAAAAAGCAGCCCTTACGAGGTTTTCCTCTCGTAAGGGCTTTTTCCTGCTCAATTTCAGTTTTTATTGCTGCTCCTTAATAATACCGTTCTGATATGCGTAAAGCAGCTTTTCCAACTCTGCAATGCTTTCCTGCAGCTTTTTCCCGATATCCGTATCCTTCACACGGATTCTGTCCTGCGTATACTGGAGCGCAACCGTAGAGGAAAGAATATCCTTTTCCTCCGCAATGGCTCTGTCCGTGGATACGAAGGGCTCATGAGATACCAGAACCATACCATGAGAATTATAAATCAGCGTATAGCCTGCAATCCCCGTTTCCTTCTGGTATGCCTTGGAAAACCCGCCGTCGATTACGAACAATCTGCCATTTGCCTTGATGGGGCTCTCTCCCTTTACCACCTTAACGGGAACGTGTCCATTCACGATATGAGAGCTTTTCGGGTCTAAGCCGAAGGCCTCCAGAACATGCTCACAGACAGATTCCTCGTTTCTAAGGGTATAATAAGGATTCTTTTCTTCCTTATGTGTTGTCTTATCATCAATAAAATACCGCTCGAAGGTTGTCATTTTCTTCTTTCCGAACAGGGGAGAATCCTCGCCGCACCACATATACCAGATGTAGTCCATACATTCTCTTTTTGCCTCTGTGTGCGCCTTATTGAAATAACCTTCGCGCATGGTTCTCTCTACTGCGTCCAGATATTCCATGCCAATGTATTTTTTCCCACGGAAGGTCACTTCCTTGAGTGTCCCGTCTGCATTCATGGGGATGCCGCCATGGAACAGCAGGTTAGAGTTGAAAATGGTATACATGCTCCCCTTATGATACAGCACGCGAACATGCTGCTGCAGCTTTTCGCTGTTCACAAAGGAGGATTTCACCTTATCCATAACCTCCTGCTCCTCTTCCGTCAGCTTATAGGGGTCCTTCGGGTCAATCGTCGGGAAATTCATATCATTCATGGGATATTCCACGCCATCCACAAGCACGGTTCCCTTTTCAAAATCAATCTTATCCAGCAGCAGTCTGTTTTCCATGCGGAATTCAGGGCGGCGTTTGATAATCTGCCCCTCCATCTTCCACTGCATGATGGAAATTGCCTTGTGCATTTTGGCAATCATGTTGAAGTCCTTATCGCTCAGCACCTCATCCCCCTTGGGCTTGAACTGCTCACAGGGGTCACCGGCGTATTTGTCCATCGCAAAGGTTGCCAGCGGCAGAAGGTTAATGCCGTAATCCTCCTCAATGGTATCGAGGTTCGCATATCTTGTCTGAATACGCAGAACATTACAAATCAAGGCCTGACAGCCTGCAGCCGCGCCCATCCATGCGATATCGTGGTTGCCCCACTGGATGTCCACAGAATGATAATGAGAAAGAATATCCATAATTCTTGCCGCATGGGGGCCTCTGTCATAAATATCCCCGATAACATGCAGCTGGTCAATCGCAAGCCGCTGAATCAGATTGCACATCGCAACGATAAAGCGGTCTGCCTGCCCAAGGTCAATAATGGTATGTATAATTTCCGTATAATACATATCCTTATCCATGCTGGCACTGTTTTCGTGCAGCAGCTCCTCGATGATATAGGCAAATTCCTTCGGCAGTGCCTTTCTCACCTTGGAACGGGTATATTTCGAGGATACCACCTTGCAGATTTTCACCAATCTGTGCAGGGTAATTTTATACCATTCTGCCATTTCCTCCTCTGTTTCCGTCATCTTTTCCAGCTTCTGCTCAGGGTAATAAATCAGCGTTGCCAGTGATTTTTTCTCACTGCTGCGCAGGCTCTCCCCAAAGATTGCACTAATCTGGTTCTTGATAACGCCGGATGCGTTTCTGAGTACATGGCTGAAGGAATCCGCCTCACCATGGATATCGGAAACAAAATGCTCCGTCCCCTTCGGCAGGTTCAGAATCGCCTTCAGGTTGATAATCTCCGTTGCTGCGCTGTTGATATTTTTATACTGATTGGACAGCAGTTTCAGATATTTCATTTCTTCTGCGGGAAAGCTCCCACTTCCACTATACATAACTTGCACCTCTATTCTTCGTTTCTCTGTGCTGCTCTTTGAGTATATCAAAAAAGCCACTATTTTCCTAGTTCTTTTTCACCGAAAGCAAGCAAAAAACGCCCGTATGTGCCGTCACACACAGGCGTTTCGGTGTGTCCCAATAAGAAAACATGACAAAATGAAATAGCTTTCAGCATTTCAGAATACAAGTCTTCTTATCCGGGCGCACCTTTTACTCTTTATTTTCTTCGTTTTCCGTGGGCTCTCCCTCTACCGTCCCCGTAACGGATTCCGCAGGCGCATCCTCCGCCGCAGGCTCTGTCGGTATGCCGTATGTCACTGCCTCTCTGTTTAAAAACAGCAGTGCCTGCCCGACCGTTACAAACGCAGCAGAGAAATAACACAGGAACTGATACACCGCATTCCCAATTCTTGCGTTCGGGAAGAAGCTGTAGCTCAGCTGGAATGCAGAATTCCAGAGCATCGCAATCACAGCCAGCAGCAGCAGATAGCCAAAGGTTCTCCACCATTTGCCCTTCACCAGTGCTTTGCTGTAGCGCATGGGCTCCATGCCCTTTTTGTCACTCAGCCCAATGGCATACACATAAAACACCCAAGCCACGCTCAGGTAAATTCCGGGCACAATAATCAAACTGCTCAGGAAAATCAGCACACCGTAAATAATCCCCGAAAACACAATCGTCGGCATCAGGGAAAAGGCTTCCCCCAGCGCAGTGCCGAAGGAAATTTCCTGCTTTGTCACAAACTGCTTTACCATCTTTGCAATGGCAATCGTCCCGACAGGCTGCAAAAACAGACCGACCAGAAGCGTCAGACCGGAGTGGAACAGCACCTGATAGGCCGCCTGAAAAAAGTCTGCTTCATTGGATAGGCTCACGCCCGCCTGTGCAATCTGCTGAAACACCGTATATGCGTTCAGCATACGCCCGTTGATGATGCTTTCCAGAATACTGATAGGCAGGAATACAATCAAAAGCACCTTCAATATGGATTTAATATTTGCCGCAAATACATGGAACGCCGCAGAAAGCTGCTCAATCCAGTTCCATTCGCGGTAGAAAAAATCATGGTTCATTTATCATTTCATCCTTTCCGATTCCATTCTCTTACCCGAAAAGTATACCACATTCTCCGACAAAAGCCAACGCAGACACTCTTGCCAATTCTTAAGAATTCCTTTAGAATAAGAAAAAATACGAAAAAAGGCTGTGAATTTTTATGGAATCGAAAAAGAAAACCGTTCTGGTAACAGGCTCCTCCCGCGGCATCGGCAGGGCGATTGCGCTTGCCTTCGGGCGCGCCGGTTATAATGTCGTGCTGAATGCCTCCAAAAGTGCGGCGCAGCTGGAGGGAACGAAGTCCCTTCTGGAAAGTGAAGCTATTCCCGTCCTTGCCGTTCTGGCGGATGTTTCTGATTATGAAGGCTGCAAGCTGCTTTTCGCAAAAATCGAAGAAACCTTCGGTATGGTGGATGTTCTGGTCAATAACGCAGGCATTTCCCATATCGGGCTGTTTACGGATATGACCCCTGCCGAATGGAACCATGTGCTGGATGTCAACCTTGGTTCGGTGCTGAACTGCACCCATCTTGCCGTCCCTGCCATGGTATCCGAAAAGGATGGTGTCATTCTCAATATTTCCTCCATGTGGGGCGAGGTCGGCGCATCCTGCGAGGCTGTGTATTCCGCCTCTAAGGGCGGCATCAATGCCTTCACCAAAGCGATGGCGAAGGAGCTTGGGCCCTCCCATATTCGGGTCAATGCCATCTCCTGCGGTGTCATTGATACGGAAATGAATGCCTGCTTCAGCGAGGAGGAATGGCAGGCACTGGCAGATGAAATCCCTCTTATGCGCTTCGGGCAGCCGGAGGAAGTGGCGGAATTGGCAGTCTTTCTTGCCGACCAAAAGGCATCCTTCCTGACGGGCAAAATCATCACGCTTGACGGCGGCATGCTCTAAAAATCAAAAAACAAGCATAGAAAAAGCAGCTGTAATCCACCTTTCCTACAGCTGCTTTTTTGTTTTCCTATTTTTATTTTTTCCGAGCCGCCTCATAAATTGCCGCTCTGATTGCCGTAATCTGCTGAATCTGGTCATTCAGCTTCTCATGTATTTCATGCAGCTTCATCAGCTCTGCCTTTTTCGCAACCAAAAGTGCTTCCGCATTGGGAACCGATTTGTTGTCCTCAAGCTTTTCTATCTCTGCAATCAGCTCCGCGCCCTCCCGCTTCGTTTTGGAAAGGTCATCCTCCATGTGGTGAGATAAATGTCTTGCCATTTTCATAGGGTCTTCCGCGAATTCAATCATGCCGCAAACATTCGTGGACATAATGTTTTCGTATCTGTTTAAAATACTTGCCATACTTCGTTCCTCCCTTGCGTATACACTTTTTTATCTTTGCCCTAGCTTCAAGCTGGGGTTCGCGTTCAAATCCAAACCATCCTTTACTCCTGCAATATATTCATAGTATGCCGCACAGCCAATCATCGCCGCATTATCGGTGCAGAGAATCGGCGCAGGCACGCTCAGATAAAAGCCATTCCTTTCGCATGCCTCCTGCATCCTTGTCCGCAGGGCACTGTTGGAGGCAACCCCTCCTGCCAGCGCAATCTTCTTTACGCCATGCGCCTTTGCCGCTTTGATGGTCTTGCTCACCAGAACCTCTACCACAGACTGCTGAAAGCTTGCCGCAATATCCTCCGGAACAATTTCTGCCCCCATCATTTTCTGCTTATTCACATAATTGAGTACCGCCGATTTCAAGCCACTGAAGCTGAAATCATAGCTGTCCTCCTCCAGAAAAACACGAGGGAATTTCACTGCATCGGGGTTGCCCTTCTTCGCCGCCGCATCAATCTTCGGGCCGCCGGGATATCCCATGCCAATCGCGCGCGCAACCTTATCATAGGCCTCGCCTGCCGCATCGTCTCTCGTATGTCCCATAATTTCATACTTCCCGTAATCGGAAACATAAACCAGATGGGAATGTCCGCCCGAAACCACCAGTGCCATATAGGGCGGTGCAAAATCCTTATTCTGAATATAATTCGCACAAATATGTCCTTCGATATGGTGTACGCCAATCAAAGGCTTTCCTGCCGCATACGCAAGCGCCTTTGCCTCCGCAAGCCCAACCAACAGCGCCCCCACCAGTCCGGGACCGTAGGTCACGCCGATGGCATCCATTTCTTCCAGTGTCATGCCCGCATCCGCCAGTGCCTTTTGAATCACGCCGTCAATATTTTCAACATGCTTTCTGGATGCAATCTCCGGCACAACGCCGCCGTATAGCGTATGCAGGTCAATCTGAGAGGAAATCACATTGGAAAGCACCTCTCTGCCGTTTTTCACCACTGCCGCCGCTGTTTCATCACAGGAGCTTTCAATGGCTAATATATAAATATCCTTTTTTTCTTCCATGATTTTTTCTCCACCGTTTCTTACTTTCGGAATTTATTTTGGAAATTCAATGGTAATGCACTTGCGCTCCTCGCCCAGCTCCGTCATAGGAAAAATCTCCCGCGCCACCGGCAAATATGCCTCAGGCTCGTTCAGAGAAGGGCTAAAATGCGTCAGCCACAGCCGTTCCACGTTTGCATTTTTTGCCATGCGTGCCGCCTCGGAAAAAAGCATGTGCTTGTTTTCTCTTGCCTTCTGCTTTTTCTCCTCCTCGCCATACATCCCTTCGCAGATGAAAAGCTGTACGCCCTCCACGAATTTCGTAATACGGTCAACCGGTCTGCTGTCTGTGCAGTATGCTACGGAAATGCCCTTGCGGTTTTCCCCCATTACCATATCCGCCGTATAAGTCTTGCCCTCATGCTCCACACTGCCTTCCTTTTGCAGCTTATTCCAAAGAGGCTTCGGCAGCTTCAGCCGCTCCGCCTTTTTCACATCGAATTTTCCCTTTCGTTTCAAATCAATGCGGTAAGCAAAGCATTTTACCATGTGGTCGGCAGGGCAATGATGAATTTCAAATGCCCCCACAGAAATCGGGTTCGGTGCATCCTGTGTCAATTCAATATATTCGATGGGAAAGGGCAGCTCCGGCGCAATCAAGGTCAGCCCCTCGACAATCCGCTGTAAGCCGACAGGGCCAATCAGCGTAAGGGGTTCTGTCCGCCCTGCGTTGCCAATCGTCAGAAGCAGCCCCGGCAGCCCCGAAATATGGTCGGCATGGAAATGCGTAAAGCAGATCACATCTATCGCCTTAAAGCCCCAGCCGAGCATCTTCATGGTCACCTGCGTTCCCTCGCCGCAATCAATCAAGGCAAGCCTGCCGTTGAGCCTTGCCAGCATGGCTGTCAGAAAGCGGCTGGGCATGGGCATCATGCCGCCTGTTCCCAGTAAACAAATATCTAACATTCGGTTTCTCCTTTGTATTTCTTCTATAGGTCTCCCTATGTTTCCTCTTTTATCATACCGCAAAAATGGGCAAAATACAATCTTTCTGCGATAGTTTCTGCAACAGAAAAAGAGGACTTTCGTCCCCTTATTCCACAGTAAATGTACCATACAGTGTATAATTTGTCGTGATTTCAGCATCGTATGTGCTGCCGAGACCATCTCCGCGGAAATAGAAATTCGGCTCGGCTACAGTGGTTGCATAATAGAAATCATACGCTTTTTTATCCGGATTCTTCCGCAGCGCCGCTTTAGCCGCCGATGCTTGATACCCCCCGTAATAATAGGTGAAAGAAAATGGAATTCCCATGCGTTATACGCCTGC
>ENA-ORTG01000378-ORTG01000378.1-human-gut-metagenome-genome-assembly--contig:-NODE-378-length-48224-cov-7.805144_pt1 | contig 48224 bp, 47 predicted proteins | sample MGYA00241906_ERZ509176 | MGnify/ENA primary metagenome ERZ509176 (study PRJEB26280, sample SAMEA2338811) | human gut metagenome | biome: human gut; feature: human-associated habitat; material: faeces...
CAACGCCGATCTGCTCCTCCCGAAGCACGGCAAAAAGCATTTTCCCGGGCTCATGATCCGGGTTGATAAATTTGCGCAGAGAGCCGAAAAACGGCGGCGGTTCAATCGAATCAGCCGCAAGCGTTTGCAGCATTCCTTCACAGTCCACCATCGTGGCGCCATGAATCCCGCGTTCCGCCATTTTTTGCAGAATGGGAGAGACGGTTGCTACGCGGTTCGTAATATAAATGAACAACAGCATAGGGGGGACATCCTTTCCTGCGCGGGTTCCGCCGCGCGAATCAACACTATTTTCCGAAAGCACATTACGCCTTTTTTGCGCTTTTGTCAAGCGCAGTGTTATGGTATAGAAAAAAGCCGTTTGCATAAAGCTTCAACGGCTTTTCTGCCAGTGCAATCCGAGTGCATATTTAATCGTTGATTTTTCCGGTAAACAGTAGCCTAAAATTACGGCTTTTCTCCGCTTGCAATGGCGGAATATTAAATTAAAGCAGGTTCAAAGACTATGCGGCTGTAAAATTGAAAGCCCGAAAGCGCTGTGCTTTCGGGCTTTTCTGGCTCCCCCTGTTGGACTCGAACCAACGACACTGCGGTTTTTAGGACGTTGGACGCACAAGAGGAAATGCTCAAAAAAGCCCTGTTTCTCTAAGTTTTTGATATATTTATTATACCACACTTTTAACACCAAAACAAGCAAAGCACACAAAAAGCACACTGTTTTTGACCATTTAGTGTGCCTAAAGTGTGCCTGAAAACCACTGCCAAAACACGCTGCTTTTATATAAGGAATCAGTGAAAATTGGCAGTTAGCGTATTTTTATCGTTCCTATTTTGTCTATCTCTCTTTGCAGTTCATTTACTATCTTATCAGATATAAATTTCTGTGCTTCTTTGCTCTTGAATATCTTTTCTGCATCATCAAAGGCAATGCTAACGCAAGTGTTTATATCATAGTCTATTGCCCCCACAAGCCGCTGCAACGCATCATTCCATATTGTAGTGCAGATTTCATCTACAAGCTTTGGTGCAACTTCCTGAACGGTTTGCAGTGCTATCTGCCGCATTTCAGCGTGATGCTGTCTGGCGTAACCGCCGTGGTAGTCTCGTGTTGGGTTGTCAAAGTAATTTTTTCCTAATGGTTCGCCTTTTTTCACAAAGGCACTGTTACCATAATAAGATGCATGGGGATAAATAGATGACATTTCTTTTAACCTCTCTGTATAATTGACTTTGCCGTTTCTATGGCGTTTGGGTATTCCTTTTCCAGTGTGTAAAGGATGAATCTGTAATACTTATCTGATGGATACTGTCCGCAGATGTAGTTATAAAGGGTGTGCGGCCTTACGTTGATTTGCTCTGCAAAGTCCTTTATGCTGCTGCCGCAGAATGGCAAGCACTTTAATGTTTCTTGAAATAGCCTTAATTCTTCTATTGTCATTGTCAATTCTCCTGTTGTTATCTACTTGTAAGTAATCTTTTTATTGTGTTTACTCCTTGAATTTGCGTATGGTGGGGATGGTATATGGGATTTTTGCGTATTTGTGTAATTATTTCTTTCCGTTCCTTATAACAAAGCACCACGAAAGGAAAACTGCCAATTTACGCTGTATCCCTATATAGAATCAGTTGATTTTGGCAGAATCGCATTAACGTGTGATGATGGCAAAGCGTTTGCAGTTCTGCCGCCCTTCTGTTATGGTGTAACCGTCCTCAATCAAGGCTTCTTTCGTGGATGGCCATGCCTTTTTCTTCCCATCATCCTGCCGCAGGGAGAGTGCTTCACAAAGCCGCTTCTTATCTTCTGTGAACAGTTTCACGCCCATAAATTCAGCAGGAACATAAGGCACACAATCATAATTCAGCACATAAAGAGAATCCAAATCATCACGATAGCGGCCACGCACTTGAATTTGTGTTTCTTCTTCCTGATTATGAATGACGATATAATCCAAATCACCGAAAATATTGATGGAAGTCTCTGAACTGGCATTGACGATAAACATATCATATTCGGGCGGCAATGCTGCATTGGTGAGAATGTAATCACGCACCCTGCGTTGTTCTTCTGTCATTGGATGGTCTTGGTTATTGACACTCCAAATAGAAATAGCTTTAATACCTCTTTTCTTTGCCTTTTCTTCAAACTCTTTCATTTGGCGAACATGGCCTATATAAACAAGCCCTCTTTCAGCAAGTCCCAAGGATGGGAGCAACATTTCAAGGTTGGTATAGGTAAACCGTTTATCCGTTTCAAACTGCCGCACATTATCATCCACTTTTACAAAACGTGACTTGCATTTCATCTCACATACTGCCCTAATAGGCGTTGCGGATAGTCCTATTACTTTAACATTTGTGTTAGTGACTATTTCCTCTAATCGTTGCTTTGCAATCTTGTGGTATGGCGTATCATGGGGATTATGGCTGATGAATGATGAAAAGCGTGGGAGATTGTGTATCTCGTCGCAGAGAATTACTTCAAAGGATTTGCCGAAGTCGCTGTATTTTTGCGCCAACACTCCAAACTTGGCGTATGTCATTACCACGATTCTGTTTGCGTTGTATGCTTCACCAAACCAAACTTCACCGTTGAGCACAGTCTCACACCAATCTCTGTTGTAAAACTGAGTGTTAGGATGCTTCAATAACTGTTCTTTGCCGTTTACCGTATCGATTAGATAAACCATCTTATACGGGCGGCTCACGGTCTTGGATAGTACATTCAACGCCCAATAGGTCTTGCCGCACCCAACAGGGGCAGTAACAATATTCAGCATACCGCTATAAATGTCATTCATATGGATTGCGTCACTAAGATACTTTGTACCTTTCATTTCAAAAAGTCCTTTCAGTGTATTTTTGTAATTGAGGGCAGAAAAAAGAAAAGTTCAGCAAAAACACTGAACCTTTTATGTGAAACTGTAATCCGACAGTGAATTATGATTATTAAATACGTATTCTTGTACGTATATGTAACCATGACATCGATTCGGCTCTACTATTCCCATTCAAACGGAGACGGTTTTTGTATCAGGCGAGGTGAGAAATGAATTTGATGTGCCTGATGAACTATTCTCTTTTTTCTTCTCTTTATATAAATATTATACCTGAATTTCAGGGAAAAAGCCAATTTTGATAGGTGTCAAGTTTTGAACAAGAGAAAAGGCAGCAATCTGATTTGATTACTGCCTTTGATATTAGGTTTTCTATTTAGGATATTGGCTGAAAGATATCTGCATAGTATGCCCAACCGTTAGCAGCCTTATATGAATTAACCGAAGCGGCAGGAACATTAATGCTTTTTACTTTATATCCAATCATAAAATGCCCTGGAGCAATACTCGAAGGATAATTACATTCAGGTGGGGTTTCAAGACAAATTGTAACTCTTTCTAAATTGTCTGCTCCAAAGAAAATGCTCTGTCCCCATCTTGGTGTTATGCCTGACTGCGTGGTTACCCATGCATCGGTACATGTGAATGTTGCTTCCTCATAATTTGTCCAGCCAAAGGCACAATCACCTATATTATAGGCAGCAGTTGATAGTTTTCCTGAAAGCGAATTACATTGCCAAAAAGTACGAGCACCAATATACCGCACATTATCCAAATTGATTGACGAAAGCGATTCACAAAAGTAAAATGCTTCATCGTCTATGTACTGTACGCCGCTGCCCAGTATAACATTTGTGAGTGACCTACAGTTATCAAACGCACCAATCGAAATAATAGCAGCATCATGTGGGTTTTCATATGTGTTGTCGTTATCAAAAGTTACTATTTTCAGGCCTGTACAATCTGCAAAAGCGTATTCATCTATATACTCAACATTTGATGGTATATACACAGTCCTAATACTGTCATTATTCCTAAAAGCATATTTTGCAATACCCGTTGTTTTTTCGGGTATAACAACAGAATCATTCGTTCCGACATAGGCTAACAAGATTGTTCCATTGCCGCCTTTATCAAAAATGAATTCCTCTTTAGCTTCTGCCTTAATTCCTGTATCCTCACTTCCAATCCACCAGTTACCATTCTCACCAATGTAGGGAGTTTGACCAGCGGCACCTGATGCACCGTCTTTACCGTCAGTGCCATCTTTACCATCTACGCCATCACGACCAGCGGCACCGGTATCGCCTTTTTCACCTTGGGGGCCACGTTCACCTTTGGGGCCTTGCGGACCAACTTCACCTTGTGGTCCTTGTGTTCCCTGAGGGCCTTGAGGACCAATATCACCTTTATCGCCCTTTTCGCCTTTGGCATAGCCTGCATCTATGGTGCTTCCGTCGCTCATGGAAAGAACAAGGTGCCCCTCTTCATCGATATTAGCACCTACGACAGATACCGCCGCAGAACAGCCAACGGAAAGGAGCATTATTATCGACAATGCTAAAACTATAATCTTTTTCATAACAGTTCGCCTTTCACGCTTCTCTCACAACTTCTTTAAACGTATGCCGCACAATGTGCGGTGTACTCTTTAACTGAACATATCTTGCTACCGTAGAGCCGCTGCGTCCCATTTTTCTGCCAACTGCCGCAAAAGTACCCAGTTCAGCATACAGACGCTGCATTTCCACTATCTCCTGTGGAGTAACACGAGCAGCCATTGTTTATCAGTCCTTCTTCTTGAAAGGCTTGGTGCCGGTTATAACGCATTTGTCAGAATTCTTGATGCACTCACTCCACAGTTCGTTGATATAGCTGGTAAAGGTCTTTTTCTTGGATTCATCGTTGCTTACTTCCATAATGATGCGGTTGATGTCGTCAAGCTTCTGCTGATAGTTCCAAGGTACAGTAATGGTCTTTTTGTCGGTGTCAAGGATGATACGCATTTGCTTTTCCTCCAAATAAAAAATGTATGAAAACTGCGGCAATCCGTAAATTTTCATACATCTCAGTATATATATATATATATATTGTCAATGATTTTGCCGTATTTTACTTGAAAATTATTTATTTTGAAGTATTATGACGAAAAACGAATTGTATTTGCAGTAAACGCAGCATTTTACAGTGAAAAGACAGTGTTTTGGAGCGATTTGCGGTAAATATCTTTGTTTTGAATGAGAATGGACTATTTTCGCTTCAATTTCCAGTGGATTGATTCGGATTTTGCCAAAATTCGCTGATTCCTTAATAGAAACATTATGAATTGGCAGATATAACAAAGGAGAGGTTGTTTCCTCTCCTTTTCAGCATTATAAACCAAATGCCGCCGCCATTTTGTTGGTTGCTTCTTTCATTTGTTCTAAGTCGGTACGAACATAAAAGTTTAGCGTTGTGCTTGCGTCCGTATGGCCTAATATTTCCTGAACGCTCTTTATGTCTGCGCCGTTTGCAATTAACAGCGTTCCACAGGAATGTCTCAAATCGTGTGGGGATAGGTCACGAAAGCCGCTGCGTTTCATAAAGGCTTTTACTCGTTCCGTGATGCCATCAGGAAGCCGTGGTTCGGTTTTGCCGCCTTTGCCATGAAATACAAAGCATAAGCTATCCTTTGGCTGAAAATGCTGTTCTTTATACGCTTTGAGCAATGCGGCAACCTTGGGAAGCAGCGGTATTACTCTTGCACTGTTTTCTGTCTTTGGCGTATTGATAATAATGCCGCTTGCAGGGGTGTATATTGCGTTTCTCTCAATGCTTACCGTAAGATTATCAAAATCAACATCTCGCCATTGTAATCCAGCCAATTCACCACGCCGCAATCCTGCTGTTATCATTAAATAAAGCATACACTGAAAATCAATGGGGCAATTATCAACGGCGGCAAAGAAAGCAGCAGCTTCTTCTTTAGTCAGAGCATCAACCTTTTTCTTTGTCAATTTAGGGCAATCCACTTTATCAATAGGATTCTTTACTATATAATCCTGCTCTTTTGCGAACTTGAATATCATTGCTAACAGGCAGTAAATATGCCGCACAGTTTTAGGGGAAGCCGTATTGCCCAATGGGGTACGGTGCTTGGTTTGCAGATAAATCAAATACTTTTTAATATCGATTGGGGCAATGTTTTGAAGCGTATAACCTTTGAAATAGGTTTTAATTCCCTTAGAAAGCGATTCATAGTATGTGATGGTAGTTTGCTTGTGGTTGCCATCATAAAGGCATACAGGGAAGAATAGGCCATCTACAAAACCTACAAAGTCTGTACGCTGATTCTCAATCTCTCTAATTGCAGCACGTTCAGGCTCTTTCACATCTCTTTCATATTCGAACCGTGCTTCTTTTTCCCATTCAGCGGCGGCCTTTTCCGCTGCTTTGCGTGCTTTGGCAGGAGTAAGGCCATCGGGAACTTGCCAAGTATGATATTTAGTTACCTGCTTTCCATCCTGCTGCTTTCCAAGGTAAGCACGGAATTTGTAAGATACTACTTTGCTGTTCTTCTTGTTTTCGATGATTGTTGCCATTTAAAATACTCTCTTTCCGAGAAAACAACGATATTTTGAGCAATTCAGTGTGCCTGAGAGTGTGCTTTTTCATTATCGGCAACAGATGGAGAATGAAAAAAGCCCTGAAACTCTAAGTTTCAAGGCTTCTTCTCTTGGCTCCCCCTGTTGGACTCGAACCAACGACACTGCGGTTAACAGCCGCATGCTCTACCAGTGTAAGGGTTACAAACCGGAATAAGGAGGGAGAAAGCCCATTATCAAAAGCTGGCTTAACTTAAATAGCCATTTTTTTGCTGATTTCCGTATTGCTCCATTCTTCACAAAACTGCTGATACGTCATGTTAAGTTCACAGGTAATGGCGTAGTTGCGTCCAATCTCTATCCGCTTGAACAGTTGGCAGGCGATCATCTTTTTCTGTTCCTTCGTTGCAGAATCAAACTCGTCTGCCCAACTTTTGAATTGATTATATGCTGGGAGAATTTTTGCAATAGACTGCCTTTGCTGAAACTCGCTCTGTTCAAGCTCATGCAACTCCGTTTCGGCAGCAGCAATACGTCCTTTCATGGTTGTAATGGATGACGATAGATCCTCCGGTGAAAACAAGCTATTTCCCGTTAGAGCGTTTGCAATCTCCAGTTGGAGTTTTTCAAGCTGCGCCTTGCTTTTCTGCAATTCAAGCGATAGTTTGCGTTGCTTTGCCTGACAGCCTACTGTTTGTCGTTTAATCATAGCTTTTAGCCTGTCTTCGTCAGGAGCGCCCGCCATTTTATCAAATATATCGTGCATTATCTGAATAACAGCAGCATCGACACGTTCTGATTGATAGGTTGCTTGCCCGTCGCATTTGCAGAGCTTACGGCTTCGGTGATAGCAGGAATACTTGATTTGATCAACAGAATATTCCGAGCCATCCTTTCGCATATATTTATCTTTATAGCGGATTGTTGTTAGCTTTCCGCCGCAATGGGCGCAAAACACATTGCCGGACAATAGTGCCTGTCCCTTGGTTGTGAAAGCAATTTGCCGTTTCTGTGTGTCCTTTTCCGCCCGCTGGTCTAAAATATACTGTGCTTGATCGAAAATGTCTGATTCAACGATTGTAAGTTCGCTCAATGCCTCCGAAGTGACATTACCTGATACGATGTACCCACAATACAGACGATTTCTCAGAATCCGAATAATGGTATTGCATTGGAATTTACTCCCGCTATGAGTACGAAGACCGCGCTTGTTGAGCATATCGGCTATTCGGTACGAGCCATAACCCTCATGGATAGTCTTGTTGAATATCTCTCTGACAATCTCTGCTTCTGCTGGTTCGATTGCAAGATCACGCATTTCATTCCCCTTTTTGTTGAGGCGTCCCTTCCGTATAAGCTGATAGCCATAAGGAACTGTCCCGCCCGTATAGCACCCCTCTAATGTGAGTTGCTCTTTTCGGGTTTTAATACGCATGGACGTTTTTTCACTTTCGCCGGATGCTTGCCAAAAACGAATGTAGTTTGTCAGTTTGTCAACATGACTATCAAAGCGTTGTTCGCCTTCTTTAACGCTCCATACTTCAATTCCGTGCTTTACAAACCACTCCACAACGAATGGAGTTTCATCGTCAATCCTTCCAATCCTGTCAAACATGAATACAAGCAAAACATCAAATTCATGCTTAATCGCGGCTTCTTTTAGGTCTTGGATTGCGTCGCGGTTATTTGCAGAAACCTTAAACCCCGACACGCCCTTTTCCTCAAACTCTCGCGTTATGACCCATCCCTGCTGTTCGGCGAACTCTTTGCAGGCCAATCGCTGCATGGGTATATCATTCTTCTCCTTATCCACTTGCTTCTTGGTGGACACCCTGTATAACGTATGTATTCTTTTCATGTGTTTTCCTTTCATGCTTTACACAGGATTGCACTGATTGAGTATGCGGTTGTCAATGTGCGGGTGCAGATCACTTCTGCATCCCTATGGTAATTTAACAGATTTAGATTTGCAAAGGTGCGGATGTTAGTCATACTGTATTATTTATTCATATTGATGTAAAATGCATTGTAGTTTATCTTCTTGTGCCGCTGAAAGAATGCCCATGATTATTTCCTTCAAATTGTTTGAGGGCACATCACTAAACACAACATTTACTTTGCAAGCGTGTATGGATTTCGAGATAAAGGGTTTGTTTTTCACCTTGTTTTCCGCCAGTTTCATAAGCATCCTCCTCCTTTGTTATGTAATTGCCCCGCCTTATGCGGCAGGGCATAAACTGTTACTGTTGCTTTTTCTTGACGAAGTAGTCATAGCCGTCGGGGATTCCATCCGGTTTGTTGCAGATGGAACAGGCTTCATGCTCGATTTGGAACGGATCGGCGCGAAGCACGATGTATTCGCCGGATTCGCGCAGTTTGGCGGCGCAGGCGGGACAAAGCACCTGTATGTCCTTTTCGGTGAACATACGATCTATCACATCATTGCTGACGCTTGCGCTGATGGCCTTGTCGATTGCTTTAATCTGATTCTTATCGAGCATACCGATGCGCTTACCAAGGCGGCGCTTGTCGATGGTGCGAATCTGCTCCATGAGGACGATTGAATCCATGTGCAGGCCGCAGGATGTGCCAACCGCAACATGTGTCGGCTGCGAGGGCTTGTCCAGCTTGCTTGTGATAGATGCGACGATTACCGTTGGGCTTTGGGCGTTACCCACATCGTTCTGAATGACCAGAACGGGACGGATGCCGCTCTGCTCCGAGTGAATGCCTGTTCGCATATCAACGAGGTAGATTTCACCGCGTAATACTTCTTTTTCCATTTTAAGTACCTCCTGTGTTTGATGTAATGACCGAGTGGGATACACCGCCCGGTCTGTCAAACGCCTCTATTTGTTCTTAACGCCCCGAGGCAAGGGAGGTCATTTACAAGCTGACAGCGAATCAGCAGCTCGGGCATTTCAGCCCCTCCGAGGTTCTCTCCGAGCCGCCCCCAATGCTTGCGACGGTTTTTTCACGCTCGAGCTATGGCTGGACGGGAGGGTTATATCCCTAATCCGGTCATGGCCATATCGGGTGCTGCCCGATAGTGAAAACCGCCGTTTATCGCTCGCCTTCTATGGAGGGGTCTTGGCGCGGCTGCTCTCGCGGCTCTTGGGTTGGGGAACGTGTTAATGACCTGTTTATTCGGTTGTGCTGAGGGGATTTATTCCTTAAAACGGTTCTTTTTTGTTCTTTCGAGAATAACCCCCTCACTTAATAGCCGGCGAGAAGCCTCAAAACTACACGTCATTCGGAAAAATCTTTTAAGATTTTTCTGATGCGCGCTATTTTGTTCTGAACTGCTTGAAAACTGCTGTGCAGGATAGCGGCAATATCGTTTTGCTGATAGCCTTCCATCATCAATGTGATGATTTCTATGTAGCTTGGTTTCATGGCAATAATCGCCTTATACAACTCAGGATCGTCGATCTCATCGATCCATGAGTAGCGATTCCCATACTTAACAAGCGGCGCGTCTGCCGGAAGCTCATCCATATCCATATAGCGGGTATCTCCCGTACGCTCGTCAGTCGTCATCATGTCAGAAAGGTCAACTGCGTGTTCCATGTCGCGGCGATACTGGCGGAATACGCCAAGGTCATACTCGCACATGGCGTGTATATCCGCTTCACTCATACCCGCTTTAAGCCATTTTTCCATAAAGTGCCTCTGCTCCCTGTTAAACATCTTGCGTTCAAATCCATGGTTAAAACCCATTTTGTAACCTCCGATTTTTTGTTTGAAGTGCAATGTTCCAACAAAAATCGGAGAGTTACGGATACTGTCCTATGGCTTGCTGCCATACGTCTGTATACATGAAAAATCCCTTTCCGCTTTTTAAGCAGAAAGGGATGGCAATGCCACCGGGCAAAGAATAAAGCCAGACAAATAGCTTAAAAAGCTAACTTGTCAGGCTCGTAGTATCTCGTACCGCCGCAGTAGTGCGCCGTTGCCGGATTTTGGCTCTGTACTAAGTTTGATTCAGTTTTGCGTGAGCGCCTATTTTGCTATGGCAACAATGCTCTTGCATCTCTCACACTTTATTGTCAATTCCGCTTTATCGGCTGGATGCGCCTGATCCACTGTATAAGCCACTGGCTTTTTTACCGATACTCTTGTCTGTATCAGCCGCTTGTTGCAGTTGGGGCAGTTTATGTAAACAAAGCTCCTGCCCAGCGGGTCTGCGGCTCTACCGCCAGCGCTCCTAATACAGCGGATAGTCCTTCTCGTTGCTTCCAATGTGATCGCCTCCGTTATTCCATCACACCAACCGCCTGTGCCTGTGATACGGCATATCTGCGCTTGATGCCCCCATATTTCTTATCATATTCCATGATCTGTGCATCATCCTCAAACAGAGGGATGAAACTCAATCCGTGTGCGCTTGGCATAGCTATATACTTCTGCCCGTCCGAATCCACATAAGCGTCGAGAAACAAGTCGGCATCAGTTACACGGGTCAGCAGAACAGGTCTGTGTTGCTCAAAATAAATTATCTTGCTCATCGTTTTCCTCCTTAAACGTACATGGCAGCGGGCATTGTAAGCTGCTCATGCGATTTATCCTTTTGTACCTTCAGCCCGTTCATGGAAGATGCGAGCCTTATCGCATCCCGTCCGAAACGACGCTGTATGTCCTCAATGGCGATTTCCAAGTTATCGTTACGTTTACGCTTCTCATGCTCGCCAAACAAATCCAACTGCTGCGGCATACTCGCGCTGATGAGATCAACTGCCCGAATTGTTACTGCCCGAATGGGATATTGCCATGTGTAGCGAAGCCGGAACAGATCCATCGCACAGTTCACCATCTCCCTCCAGCTCTGCGTTGGATACGGCAGTTTGCATTGAAATTGATGATAATTGAGATTGCAGTCCCGAATGTAAAGCTGCACCCGCGTAGCTATCAGCTCCGCTTGCCGTAAACGGCGAGACACCCCTTGTGCAAGCTCAAACAGGACTTGCAGGACTTCGTTGCTGTTTTCGAGATCGGCAGTACAGGTAATACCGTGTCCCACACTTTTTGCCACCGGCTCGTAATCAAATGGTCGCACCCGTGAGTCGTCTACTCCGTTGGCAAACTCCCACAGCTTGATGCCATTGATGCCAAGCCATGATTTTAAGAGCATCTTATCACATTGTGCTATGCCTCCAATGGTTTCGATTCCGTGTTTGTGCAGCTTCTCCGTTGTTGCTCTGCCAACATATAACAAATCGGATGCTGGCAGCGCCCATATCTGTTTTCGGTAGCTTTCCGGTGTAATGCAGGTTATGGCGTCCGGCTTTTTTAAGTCGCTTCCCAACTTGGCAAATATTTTTGTGAAAGACACACCAATGCTTACGGTCAGCCCAAGTTCGTTTTTTATGGTTTCACGAATAGATTCAGCTATGGCGAGTGGACTCCCCATGCTGCTGCCCGTGATATCCAGCCAGCACTCGTCCATGCCATAAGGCTCGATTTGGTCGGTATATCTCCCGTAGATATTCCTTGCAAGCGCAGAATACTTGATGTACTGTTCAAAATTGGGCTGTACCATGATAAGGTTTGGGCAACACCGCTTAGCCTCCCAATTAACCATTCCGGTTTTCACGCCTGCCATTTTTGCCAGTTCAGATTTTGCGAGAACTATACCGTGACGATTCTCCGTGCTTCCACATACAGCAACAGCTTTTCCGCGTAGCGATGGATTCAGCATCATTTCCACGCTTGCGTAATAACTGTTCAAATCACTGTGAAGAATTGCTCTCACTTTCGCTTACCTCCTTGCTATGCGGTTAGTATAATCCTATTTACAAACGAATATAAGGCAACAACTGTTCTATTTTAGGATTTTCTATTGCATTATTGTATTAGACATAGTAGAATATGAGGCATAGGAGGTGGTTGCACCATGGGTACTGCTATTGGAAGCGTGCTTCGGGAATTAAGAATAAAGCATAACTATCAGCAGCAGGATATTACAAAAATGCTGAATGAAATGGGAATACAAACAGCCAAGCAACAGGTTAGCCGTTGGGAACACGGATATAATAATCCGAACATTCCGCAGTTTATTGGCCTGTGCAGGATTTACGGCATAAAAGACGCATATAAGGTCTTTTTGCAAGGGGACTTCTCTGACCTTGTTTATGAGCTAAACAAGGAGGGGGCGGATAAATTGGCGGAGTATAAGCAGCTCCTGATAGCGAGTGGACTGTATGCGCCAATGTCATGCAAACCTAAAAACATTCCGTTCCCACGCCGCACAGCGCCTATGTATGACATCGGAGCATCTGCCGGAACGGGGCAGTTTCTTGACAGTAATTCGTATGAAATGGTAGAAGTTCCCGAGTGTGTGCCGGACAGCGCCACGTTTGGGCTTCATGTATGCGGCGACAGCATGGAGCCTTCCTTGTTCGATGGTGAAGAGATATGGGTGCATCAACAGCCGACGCTTGAAAATGGCGATATAGGCATATTTCTTCTTGATGGCGATGCCTATGTAAAAGAGTTCCGTGTAACGAACCGAGGCACGTTCCTCGTTTCACATAACCCTGCATATAAGCCGAAGCAGATTACAGAGTATAGTGAAACGAGGATTTACGGGAAAGTTATTTATCCGATCCGCTGACATTTTAGGAAGCACGACGGTTAGCAGGATAGAGCGGCTAAGGTCTTATTGATATTGGCTAAAGCTAAATGAAAGGAGCGCGTAAAATGAAAAGAATGACAAGAAGAGAGCAGGCGGTATACGATTATGTTCTTCTGTTTCGGGCTAAGATGCGCTTTTCTCCAAGTATGCGTGAGATAGCTGAAGGGATAGGTCTTAATTCGGTATCCACGGTGCATAAGCACGTTCATTCTTTAGTTAATAAGGGATGGTTCTTGCCTTACATAGGAAAGAATCGTACAATTCTCCCCAATGAGGAGTTGCTTGACGAGGGGGCAAAATGAATCACAAAAAGGTTTACGTTGAGGTAACGGCCTCCTTTCGGCCGGATGGGGTCATTTTGCCCCGTGAAGCTGTTTGATTAGCGGTAGTAGCCAGAGAAAATGGGCAAAACGCACCCTGCGGACGATAAAAACGGCATTTCAGGGAAGGAAATAAAAGCCCTTCACGCCTCAGAAATGAGGTCATGGCAGGGATAAAAAGCCCGTATTCATGCGGGGCTTTGGGACTTTGAAAATGCTCTAAATGTCCTGTCCTTCTGACAACTCACACTCTCCTTCTGCCGCAGCTTCGTGCGTCCCCCTCTCACCAATTACTGATAACGCAAAGGCATTTCCGTTATGTGGATTTGGATATAGCTGAATACTGTTACAACAATGAACTGTGTTTAGAAGAATATTACGAAAGAGTCGCTGCTTATGGAATTCCATAAGGCATTATTCGAAATCCGCTGAAAAAACTATATACAGAATGGTTCAATACGAAATAGATAGTCCATCGAAAATAAACTGCTATGTTTTGAGTTTGCAAAAGCTTATTGTACTGTATAGTATTTACTTTTGTACGGTTGCCGTTTTTCGTTCGTTTTCTGCGGCTTTTGCCTTGAATTTTCCAAGCAGAAAACGCCCCGGCGAAGAATTCCTTGCCCAGCGTGTTCCTGCTGGCTGCTTTAGATATTTATCGGATCTTGACCGCTTTTTGCATTATCATCTGCACGTTGTCTATATTCCCGTGGTAGAAAAGGAAATTCTGTGGTCAAAACGCTGTAAGGATGAAGCCCTGCGCGGCATGGTAAGAGAGATAATCCATCAGGTGAGCCGCTCCAAGAAATGGGCATATCCCGAAGCGGTTGATGAGCAGGGCAAGCCCATCCTCGGAAAGAACGGAAAACCGATACGGATTCCGTCCTACTCGCTTTTGCAGGACCGCTTCTATGAACACATGCGGCTAGCGGGATTTGATGGCTTTGAACGCGGGGAGCTCGGCAGTACACGGGTCAATCTAAACAGTCTTGATTTCAAGATTCAAGAGGATAAAAAACGGCTTATGCAGCTTGAAAAACTGGTCGCTGCAAAGGAAATGAAACTGGAGCAGGTTTCCGAAAAGCTCGTTGCCCAGAAGCAGGTCAACAAACAATACCACGATTTGGACGGCATAGGTAAAAAGACGGTGTTTGGAAAGATAGAGCTCACTGAGAAAGACTATACGGATGTTATTTCCCTCGCAAGAGAGGGCATATTGTCCCGCGTCAAAATATCCGAGTTAACACAGAAGCTACAAGATGCAGGCGCACGTATACTCGATTTGCAGAGCAGCTGGGAAAGGCTATATGAACAGACAAAAGATTTCCGTCAAGCGGTCAAGCTCGCGCCGCAGCGCGTCAAGGAGGTATTCACAGAGATTTTTGCGAAAGACCGTGAAACGCGGGAATTGCAGCGCATATTACGCCGCAGCGTGAAAAAGCGCAACGAGTATGAGCGCTGATATGCACCTTGAAAACTGAATACGGAGGCAAAATGAACAAGCAAAAAACCCACAGGAGCACCCACCCGCCGGATAAGGCGAAACAAGATATCCCCGATCGTGTGATCGAATCCCTTGCTCACTGCGCCCTGCCGCTGATACAGGCATATTTTGAGAGCGAGGAGGGGCAGAAGGAATTCGAAAAGTGGAAGGAGAACAAATAGTACTGAGATGTGGAATTGGGAGGATCATAATCGATCCTCCCGTTATTTGCATTCACAGTTTATGATAGATTGCCGTTTCTATCGCAAGACAGATTAACTGTCCGTGTTTTTGTGTCTACTGTAATTCCGAGTTCTTTTCTAATGAATGTTCCCGTGGCCGTGGCAGTATTCCCGCTTTTTGTTGCAGAAGCGGATTTAAGACTCCAATCGTTTTTGTAAATGTCATGCGAATAAGAGGCATTGGTACATACCGCCTGACTGGTTCCGTCATAACTGAATGTACCATAAACAGTCAGCGAAAACGCCTTTATCCCATCGCTGCGATAATAAGTGCTTGTCTTACTCCCGGTTATGGTGGACGAAGATCTGGCAGCCGCATAATTGATGGTTGTTATGACATAACTACCGTCATCATAATATGTTATGTCAACAACAGCATCATTGAATGCTTTTGCAACAGAAACCGACGCAAACATTAGTGCAACCACAAGCAGAGCAGATAATACTTTATTCATAGCTAATCCTCCTAATCGATATTTGTAATAATCTCCGGCTCGCCATCGATAAAATAGCCATTATGTGAACTTCTGTTTTCAACAATCATGCGCGCAATTGTTGAAAACAGAAGAATCACTGCGACCAAGGCAATACAAATTACCATAACGAATGCTTTGTGACCTTTTCGCATCCTGCTGTTTATTTCTGCGTATGGCATTTCGGAAAGAAACGACACGGCAATGTCCTCGGGTTTTCCAAAGTGCGCATAATAATCAGATAACAAAGCGGAGGGATTTTTAGCGGCGTATGCCGCAAGGGATTCCTGTAAGTTGCAAAGGAATTCCTTTTTGCGCAATCCACCTATTGGGATATGCCTTTTTACCTGCCTGAAATATCTTTCGGACTGCTTCATTTCTCATTCTCCTCATTGCTGCGAGATAAAATCAGCTGTACACCGGTATGGATAGAATTATAATCCTCTAATAGCGCAGCATAATACTCTTGCCCGTTCTCAGAGATACGGTAATACACCCTGGTCATACGTTTACCTACCCGGATGCGCTTTGCATCCAAATAGCCGTCATCCTCAAGCCGATACAGGATAGGATATAGTGTGCCTTCCGGTAATATAAACCTCCCGCCGCTGATGGTCTCCAATGCTTGTGCAATTTCATAGCCGTACATTTCCCGCTCGCTAAGCAGCGATAGTATGCACAGAGTGGCTACCCCTCTTTTAAAATGGCTTTGTAATGCTTCCTGCTGCATATGTTTTCCTTCATAGATTTCGTCGAGAATACTAATCTAAATATATAATACACTAAGTCTATTCAAATGTATATACTATGTTTACGATAGTATTATTGACAACAGTTGTTACGTCCTGTAAACTATATGTAGTTGATGGCAGGACAAGACAATTTGCTTAACACGTTTGAGAGGCAGGTGATGTTTTTAAGCGATATTGGGACGTGTGCCACATGAGAATTGCGGCATTTTTATTGCCAAGTTAGAATCGCTGAAAGGAGTTTTTTTTATGAAAAGAAAGATTATAACCTGTGTTCTGACTCTTGTATTTGTTCTTTGTGCATTCAGCACCATTGCTTATGCAAAAAACTTTGATATTTCGTTTACGTTGACTCCAAATGGCTCGTCGGGATATAGTGGCACAGGATATAAGGTGGATTCTGATCCGAAATGTTATATAACAACTACCGGAGGCAGCGTAATAAGCAACAACCTGATTTACAAATGCCGCGGAAAAGCCATAACAAGCAGCGGCTATGCAGATGCCACTGAACTTAGCGACCCGGCTTATCAGGGTGCAATAACAAGTGAAACCCTCTATTATATAGGTACCTATTATACCAACATTGTGAACGGAAATTGGAGCCAGTATTCCTTTATTCTGGCCGCATCTTTGCATAGCGGAAATCCCGGGCAGTATAATTTGTCTGGAAGATGGAACCCGTAATAGCCAAGTTGCGTAGCAGGGGGAAATAATTCCCCTGCTGCGTTTCCTCATTGTGGTTATCATTGTTAAAGGAGTGTGTCTGAATGAATAAAACGCTTGCCTCGTTGGTTATCATCGCTTTTCTTCTATGCCCTTTATATACGGGTTGTGGCCCAAAGAATACTGAATTGGCAGAACCGCTCTCCGATTCATCTTTCCCCGGGAGTTCGTTTTCGGTGGATTCCACAACCCAGCCAGTAGCACAAGGTATATCAGGTCATATCTCAAAAGATGGTTTTGAAAATGTTCGATTTGATGCGGATATTGTCATTCCTGATGATTTGACACGGCTGAGTATTTGGAACCGTGATTTGCTTGATATAAACCCCGACAATGTCGTTATGGCATTTTCGCCATATTTTGATCTGGATTACGAAACAAACTCAATGGATGACGGTGGCTATTTTGATATGTTTTCATCGGATAACAATAAGGCCATTATGCGATCATGGCGGTGGTCTTTTGTTTTTGAAAATGAGCAAGCAGAACTGCTTCGGCTACTATTTCATAGAGATCGAACCGATTCCAGATATAACGCTGACTCTTTCCCGGAAGATATTGACTTATTCTTCCTTTCGCGCGAAAATGCACGCGATATGGTAAAGGAATTCTTATATGCACTCGATTTGGGAAATTTTGTATATGAGCCTTTTGAAATTTATGCTTTGTCCAAAAACCAAATTATAGAAGAATTGAATAAAGAAATTGCTGCTGACCCGTATATGGAAACACTACTTAAAAGGCATGGCGGCAAAGATGCCATACAGGAAACATACTTCTTCTTCGTGCCATTTCAGATTAATGGAATTCCTATTATGAGCGATTCTTTTAGCTATGTGACCGCAGATATACCTGTTAGGAGTAGCGGCGCAAGTTTTATTATCTCTGAAAGCGGATTTGAATACATAGACATAGGCGGTTACTTGCCGGGTGATGTGCAGTCACCACTTCAAGACGTGATTTCGCTGGAAACAGCCATGAATGCACTTGACAAAACATACGACCTGGTTCTCCTATCGGAACCTGTCGTCGTAACAAAGATAACACTATATTATGTTCCAAACGCAACAGCTCTTACTCCCGCCTATGGCTTTCTTATAAATCAAAACGGTTTTTCAATGTGGGTATATATCAATGCGTTTACTGGAGAACAGATTATATGAGTGCCTTTGCTCGTTATCAAAAAGTAGAGTTTTGCCGTGCCTTTACTTCTAAAAACTTTGCTCTGACAATATGCTTGACATTTTTGTTGTATCTTGGCAGCACACTCAAGGAAATTTTTCTCTTTGGCAGAGACGCTGCTGCTACAGTCCCATATTTTTTCGGAGTTGTCAATAATTTCAACAGCTTAATGGATATTTTGCTGGTAATCAGCGCGTTATGCTGTGCTACCAGCTTTTGCAATGATTGGCAAAACAGATACATAAGATTTATTGTTACACGGGTTCCCACCAACATATACTGTGTTTCCCGTGTTGTAATTTGCTTCTGCACTACGGTGTTGGCGGTTTTCTTTGGGATATGCTTTTATATTGTATTTTTGGCCTTGATTTTCCCTGTTTATTTGCCGCTTGACAGACTAAGGGAAACTTCGGTAGCTTTTGGGGACTTATTATCGTCAAACAGACAAATTACATATCTGTTATGTCTAAGTATCATTAAAGCTATCTCCTGCGGTATGTGGAGTGTCGCTGCATTATTATGCTCAGCGGTTATTCCGGATACATTGGTTGTCGTTGCAGCTCCTTTAATATTGAACAAGGCGTATTCCGTTCTTTATCATATTTTCAAGTTACCAATAGTCTTTTCTATAGATTTTCTAAGCGAAGGATTGGTAAACATGGGGGATTGGAAAGTAACATTTGCTTATCCCTGCATATTTTTAATCCTATGCACAATACCAATGGGACTTCTTTTCAGCATTAGAGTAAAGCAGGTGGTTCAAAATGACTAGGCTAAACATCATAAACAGCATTGCTGTACGAAACATAAGGAAGTGGCCCAACAACCCAAGGATTCTCACTATCATCATATTTTTGGTTATAACAATACTGTGGTGTGTTCTGCCGATCCGTGCGTTTCTCCGTGATGTGGGAATTGCAATTTCGCCGTGGTTATTTCCATTTATTAGCACAGACTTATATACCCAAGTTGCAATTATACTATGCTCTGTATTTCTCTTTTCCGATGCTCCGTTTATTGATGGGTCTGCTCCTTATGTTATTATCCGGTCCGGTAGACACCTATGGGCAGCGGGACAAATTCTTTATATTTTTATGGCAAGTGCAATGCTTGTTCTGTTTATTGTGTTGCTAACGCTGTTGCCATTTGTAAATCGTATTGAATGGACAGTAGAATGGGGAAAAGCAATAGGTACAATTTCTTTGACCGATGCTGCTTCTGTTTATAATATTCCGTTTGTCTTATATCAACGAATTATTTACTCTTTTTCACCAGTATCAGCTATGGGACTCAGTATGCTGCTAAACTGGATGATGTGCAGTCTGATTGGGCTTATAATGTTTGTATTTAATATGAGCATTGGTCATTCCTCAGGTTCTATTATCTGTTGTACTATCACCATGTTTAACTACTTTATAGCCAACTTTTTATCAGCCCGATGGCTTCGATTTTCTCCAATATCCTTGTCCAATATTGCTTATTTTGACAATGTAAACATAACTCCCGGGTATTCAATTTATATTTTGTCAGCAATGATAGGAATATTTACTTGTGCCGCTTTTGTTGTAATACATAAAAAGAACCTATCCGTTGCTCATACTTTGGCTTAGAAAGGATTTTTAACTATGTCAGACCCCATTATTAAGGTTATTAATGTAACAAAGCGCTTTGGTGAAGAAGAAGCGTTACATTGTGTTAATTTCGATTTTGAACGTGGTAAAATTTATGGGATCATAGGCCGAAATGGCTCGGGTAAAACCGTACTGTTTAAGTGTATTGTAGGCCTTATGCCTGTTTCGAGCGGAAAAATTCTAATTGAGGGGAAGCCTGTGGATAAGCAGACAGTTTCAAGTATAGGCATAATTATTGAATCCCCCGGATTTCTGTCTAATTATAGCGCGTTTGACAACCTGTGGTTGCTGGCTTCAATCAGGAAAAAAGTCGATAAAAAACGGGTAAAAGACTGTATTCGCATGGTAGGATTAGATCCCGCAGATAAAAAAAGAGTAGGAAAATTTTCTCTTGGCATGAGACAACGTTTGGGAATTGCTCAATCGATTATGGAGGATCCGTCAATACTCATATTAGATGAGCCAATGAACGGCTTAGACAATATAGGAGTTCAAGATATGCGTAAGTTATTTCTGTCGCTAAAAGATGAGGGGAAAACCATTTTGATAGCCTGCCACAATAAAGAGGACATAAATCTGTTATGTGATGAGGTCTATTCTATGGATCACGGTAATGCCGAACGCATGGTTTAGTACAAAACAATTGTTAATAGAAATGGAGCGGGGAATCATAATCTCCACTCCATTTAGCATTGTTGAGTTGATGCCTATCTCACCGCTGGTGAACGTTGAGATAAACGACAAATCCGAACCCATCACCTATCGGCATCGGGTTCGGATTTGATTGCTTTGGTGGTCGGGATGGAGTTGGATTAGTCGAACAAGAAATTGATGTGGCTATACTTGTTAACTGGGATAACCCATTGCCACCTGATTATTCCCCTTACTTGGTCCCTCTAAAAACATATATGGGCGAAGATATAGCTTCATACGAAGAAAATATGATGGTTCATCCACTAGCAGGAGAAGCTCTTGCTACTATGCTTACTCAAGCTAATAATGACGGGGTGAGGGGGTTTATTATAAATAGTGTTTACCGACCTATAGATATGCAACAGCAACTTTGGTCAGCTCGCCTTGAAAAGGACCCTCAGTACGGTTCTGAACCAAAATCCTTTCCTGTAAAGGTGCTGCCCGGTAACATGAGTGAGCATCCTACAGGTCTTGCTATAGATATCCTGTCTCAAAACTATGATGTTGCCGATAGTGGTTTTGCAAATACCGATATGGGTAGATGGCTCGCTGCCAACGCCCATTGCTTTGGATTTGTGTTACGTTACCCCAAAGATAAGGAGAATATTACCGGTGTGATATTCGAGCCATGGCATTTCCGTTATGTGGGTTTGGATATAGCTGAATACTGTTACAACAATGAACTGTGTTTAGAAGAATATTACGAAAGAGTCGCTGCTTATGGAATTCCATAAGGCATTATTCGAAATCCGCTGAAAAAACTATATACAGAATGGTTCAATACGAAATAGATAGTCCATCGAAAATAAACTGCTATGTTTTGAGTTTGCAAAAGCTTATTGTACTGTATAGTATTTACTTTTGTACGGTTGCCGTTTTTCGTTCGTTTTCTGCGGCTTTTGCCTTGAATTTTCCAAGCAGAAAACGCCCCGGCGAAGAATTCCTTGCCCAGCGTGTTCCTGCTGGCTGCTTTAGATATTTATCGGATCTTGACCGCTTTTTGCATTTTACGGAATTGCAGAGGGGCGACTGTCTCTGTGTTACATATTGACACTCCATTCTGTTCCTTGTTTGAGGTCGGAGGTGCGGGATGCGAGGTCCCGCAAAAGCCGGAACGGCGACAAAAGTAATGACTGTTATAGGGATATGGGAGATGGTTATCCCGCCGCTCTGTCTTTTCAGCGGTCAAGGTCTTGCTTGTGCGTAGGCTGCTCTTTGCGGTTTTCCTCCCGCAGGATCGCGTAAACGCCCTTCCGTATCCGCTCCGCTTCCTTTACCTCGTCTTTCAGTGCGAGATAGCGGCGGGACAGCTCCTTCCGCTCGGCGGTCAGCTTCTCCTGCTCCGCTTTCCATGCTTTCAGCGGAATGCTCGTCCTGCCGTTCATCACGCCGTCAAGATAGCGTCCTGCGGCTTCGTAATGGGTCAGCTCCATGCGGTACGCTTCGTAAAACGCCTCCTGCTTTTTCGGCGGCTGCCGCCTGTATTTCCCGTAAACCTCGCAGTACTTCAAATACTTTTCGGCGTTTGAAATATGCCCATCAAGGGTTTTCAGCCGCCTGTCGATGGGCTTCAGCTTTTCGGATATTTCGCGCTGCTCCCCGAACATACCCGCCATTTTTTCCGTCAGGCCGTCCATATCCACGATCTGATTCTCTTGCAGGAAATTCAGCATTTTTGCCGCTGCTTTCAGATTGTTGACAGCGGTATAACAGCCCGGTTTTCCCGTCTGCTCCCGCCGCGAAAGGATACCCTGTATCACCTCTGCAAGAGTGGGCGGCTCGGTGTTCGCCGCTTCCTCTTTCAGCCAGCTTTGCAGCTTGGAAATGCGGGCTTTCAACTGCCGCAGCTTCTGATTTGTGACTTCGATTTCGCGGTTGATGTTTCCCCGCTCCGTGCGGATTCCGCGCTTCTCCATCTGAAAGGCGGCTACGCCAAGATGCACGGTGGGGATCAGGTCTATTCCCTGCCGCTCATAGCTGCGGTGGTCTATGCGCTCGGTATGATTTCCCTTTTCAAGATACGAATTGCAGATTTCAGCCCATGCCGCCCGCCATTCCTCCGCTTTGGTCTGCTCGTTCCAGTCGGTGGCGGGAACGGATTTGCTTTATTTCAACCTCGCCGTCACCACGCACTTCCCGGGCGCATGACCGCTGTACTGGAACGGATAGCAGGTGACGAGCGTAAGCATTCGCCCATCCGCAGCGGGCAGCGTCCAGTCCGAAGTGCTTTCAAATATGGTTATGTCGGTAATGACGTAGGTATAGACCGTTCCGTCTGCCATTGTCACCTTGATGCTGTCGCTAACCTGCGCATTCTTCAACGCCTTGAAGTGATTGCGGTTGCGGTGTCCATAGATGGCGCACGTTCCCTCCGCCCCAGGCAGAGCCGAGGACGGTAGATAGCCCGGAGATTTTTCAAGCGTCTTTTCATCCACGCCATAGCGCACGGGAATATCCTTGCCGCAGATAGTCAGCGTACAGAAGGTATCTGCCCGCTTGCTGTTTGAAGGCGTTGCGCTTTCTGCGGGACTTGCCGAAGGAGAAGCTGTCGGTCTTGCTGTTGGCATGGAAAAGGGCAGGGGAGCGAATGTTTTTTCATCATACGCAAGCTCAATATCTAACGCCTCCGGCTTTGTTGTTGTCGTTGGAAGCTCTAAGGGGACGGCGAGGTTATTGCCTGTGGCAAGCGCAGCGATGGCGAGCGCCGCAACGATGAAGGAAAGAACGGCAAGCGCCGCTATCTGCAAAGAGGAGAGTTTTTTCATGTTCTTTCTCACTTTCTGTTTTAGTTTGTGGGGCGACCAAAGCAAATCCATTCCCATTCGGAGCCGTTTTTGCCCCAATGCTTTCTGATCTGAACGGAGTTGTTGCCGCCTGTGCTGTCGATAAGAAACTCGCCGTTGATGTAGATGGCGACGTGGTGAATCTGCATCCATCTCTTACAGCGTCCGTTGCCGCAACGCCTGTGGTCGGTGCAGTAGCCCTCGCCGCGTCTTGCGTCCTTGCGGGCAAAGAAGATAATGTCGCCCGATTGAAGCTGCGAGGGGTCGGTGAACAGAACGCCCATCTCTTGGCATTTCTTCGCCATTGATGCGGTTCAGACCGTTCATGGAGGATAACCCGCAATCGCGGTATGCTGCGCGTACCAAGCCGGAGCAATCCATACTTGCATAGCTGCGCCCGATATATCGCTTTGCCGCCTGCACGATTTGAGCGCCCACCTCGCTGTCGGAGAGGCCGGGGTTGATGTCAAGACCAAGCCCGTATTCGCCGCCGTCACCAAGCGTCTGTCCGCATAGCTCGGCAAACAGTGGGTAATAGTCGGGGCGCATGATTTCTTTGAGCATTTCCATTTGGCTCTCGTCAAAGCTATATATGTCAGCACCGTCACGGTAGTCAAGGCTTGTGGCCTCGACGTTGATATAAAGGGTCGTGGTGGTGTTCACTATCGGCTCTCCGTCCTCGTCAAGCACGATTGCGCCGTACTCATCCACCTCAACTTCCTCCACGGTTTCTGTTTCCATGGTGACTGAAAAGCTGTTCATATCATAGAAAACCGTCCGGAGCTTCTCTATGTTCTCGAGCGTGACTGTGATGACTTCTGCTGCGTTTTCACCCGTGGTGGCATAGACCGAGTACACGCCAAGCACGTCCACCCAATTAGATACGGAACTGTTCTCGTCCTCCATATCACCCGTAAACAGAATTTCCACCACATCGGCGTCGGCATTTGCGGTCAGTTCGTCAATTCGCGCTTGGATGGAAGCGGTAAACTCATCGTCAATAGAAACAATAGCGTCCGTCATGGGCGTACCGTCCGCACTCTCGTTGGAGGAAAACACGCCGAAGCATAAACACAGCACCACGGCGATCAACGCCACGACAACGATAATGACAACCGCCACCCAGCCTCCCGCCGCGATAGCCGCTATCAATGCCTTGACCGCTGCGACGATCCATTTGATGATTGCCGCAATTGCTTTTGCCGCTGCCGCCGCTGCTTTTGCTGCCGCCTGTGCTGCCTTTGCCGCTGTCTGCGCCGCCTTTACTGCCGCCTGCGCCGCTTTTTGCGAGAGTTTTGCGGAAACCTCCGCTGTTTTGACTGCGGCTTTTTCTGTCGTTTTGACGGTATGCTTTGCTACCTTTACGCTCTGCTGCGAATTCTTGACGGCGGTGCGCGCCGAGGTCTTTACCGCTTTACGAGATGTCGATGCCGTGCGCTCGGCAGTCTGCGCCGACTTTGCGGTGTAGCGTGTGTTTCTTGCAGTCTGCCGCAAGGACCGCGCGTTTTGAATGACGCGCTCACGTCCGGCGCGATAAGCGTTGGTCTGATTGGCGGTACTGCCCCTTGTTGCGGCGGCACTGCTCTGCTGCACCCTGCCGCCATTTGTCATCGAACGCGAAGGTGGGTTTCCCTGCTGTTCAAAGATGTCCTTGCTCCGCTTGGCCTTCTTTGCCTTTTGAATGATTCGCCTGCCCTGATAGGAAGCCTCGTCGCCCGCGCGGTGTACGGCTTCCTCGGCGGTCTGCTCGATGCGGTTTTCAGCATACTGTTCAGGCGATTCATCCTGCGGCTGCCGACGCTCGGCTGCCTCTTTCACCTTTTCTTTGGATTCAATAAGAGATTTGCGCGCAAGCTCTCTTGGGGCTCTTGCCGCATCCGTTAATATGCGCAGCGTCTTTTCAGACGATCTTGTTTTTATATCCTTCAACTTCACCGCTCCTTTCTCCCGAATATGTAAAAGGCAACCGCCGAAGCGATTGCCCGATAATCAGCCGAGGATTTCTTGTATCTCCCCGGGCTTCGTTGACATAAGCTGATAGAGCCTTGTATTCTTGGGGAAATTGTCAACGAAAGGCACGATGGAGTTTCCGCACTTCAAAAGCCCCTTACCGAAGCCGACGTTGGTGATATACGAAAGCTGATTGTCGGAGATGTGCAGGAGCTTGGCAAGCTCGATGCGGTCTGTCGGCGCTTGGTTGAGCATGACAAGGTATTCAGAGTTTGCAAGCATGGTGCGGGCGGTGAGGGATTTTAAGCAATCCTCCACGTTCTGCGTGATGCCCGTTGCAAGTGCGCCGTCCTTACGAAACTGTTTCCATGATTCCGCGAAGAACTGCGCCGATAGGTCGTTGGCAAAGAAGATGTGCATCTCGTCAAGGATAACGTGGGTACGGATGCCGCGCTCACGGTTTCGCGCCACGCGGTTACGAATGGCGTCGGTCATAACGAGCATACCCGGCGTCCGAAGCTGCTTGCCGAGGTCGCGTATGCCGTAGGCGATGAGCCTGTTATGCACATCCACATTGGTCTGATGGGCGAACATATTAAGATTGCCCTGTGCAATCATCTCAATGGCAAGCGCAAGCACCTTTGCCTGTTTCTCCTTTTGCTTTTTAAGCTCCGCATATAGGTCGGAGAGCGTCGGCGGCTGAATGGTATAGTTGCTCGAAAGATACTCCGCGTAGATGTTGGTAAGGCAGCGGTCAATGATAGATTTGTCTACCGCTTCGAGCTTGCCCGTGCCGCCCATGATTTGCTCGATGAACGAAAGCACGAACTCGCTCTTGGCGATAAGTGGGTTTTCGCTATCACCATAACCGAGCGCCAAGTCCATAGCGTTGATATGGTTTGGCGAAGTCGGAGAGAGGTTGATGGCCGCACCGCCCAAAGCGTTTACGAGCGGCGTATACTCATTCTGCGGGTCTGCGATGATGATTTCATCGTTTGTTCCAAGAAACAGCGACACGATTTCACGCTTCGTGAAGAACGATTTGCCCGAGCCGGATACGCCGAGTATAAAGCCATTGCCGTTGATGAGGTTTTTCCTGTTGGCAATGATAAGGTTGTGGCTGATGGCGTTCATGCCGCAGTATGTCCCGCCCACATCCATGATTTCATGGGCGCGGAACGGCATGAGTACCGCCATGCTCTCGGTAGTTAGCGTCCGAAGCGCGTTGATTTTCCTCAAACCATAGGGCAGCGCCGTATTCAGCCCGTCCATCTGCTGATACTTCAAGACCGTTAGCTGACACAGGTGCTTGCGCGCGATGGATTGCAGCGTTTCCGTATCGCGGTCAAGCTGCTTCTTGTTCTTTGCGGTATGAACGATGGTCACAAGCCCGAACATCATGCGCTGGTCGCGGGTCGTAAGGTCGTCTAAAAACTCCTTTGCTTCCTTGCGCTGCTGCTCGAGGTCATACGGGATAACTGCTGAAAAGTTATTGTTCTGATTCTGCTTTCTCTGCCAGTTGGTGATGTTTGTCTCCACCCCCAACAGCTTGTTTTCCACCTCGCGCACCGCTTCGTCCGTGGGGATGGGGATGATGTCGATGGAAAAGAACAGGTTGCGGTTAAGCTCACATAGCTCGGCAACGAGGCTGTCCTTGATATACGAGGCGTAGTCTTTGAGGAACAGCACCCGTCCGTGGGTCTTGCCCATCTTGAAACAGTCCTTACTGAACTCAAAAGTGTCGGGGCAGATATAGTCGCGGAAGGAGCGTCCCTGCCGTATCATCTGTTTCAGGTTCATGCTGAAGCTGACTTCCTCCCCCGCGCGGAAGAAGTCGTGGAAGATGCGGAATCGCTCCACGCTGTCCAGTTCCTCACAGAAGGACGAAAGCTGCGAAAGGTGCGAGGAAAGGTCTGCGCCCACGCGGTTGAAATAGCTGCGCGCTTCATCAATGTCCTTGACCGCAACGGAAACGGTGACGTAGCGTTCCTGCACGATGGAGTTGGAAACGTCCGTTACCTTGTCGAGCAGCATATCGTTATATTCCTTGCGATACCCGTCATATTGGTCGCCCTGCAACGGCAGCAGTATGGATTCCTCAAACGCCTGCTTATTCATTCGCTTGTTGCAGACTGTTATCTTTGTTGTCGCATTGCTGTCGAGCGCATTGAGCAATTCCGAATAATCAAGGAACATCGAGGTTTTATCGTCTTTTGATGCTATTGCATAGTTGATGTCGGTGAAGCGCCAGCACTTGCTGTACTTGTTTCCGACAAGCCAAATGCCGTCAAGCCATATCCGTTTTACGGGAATGACCTGCTGCACGGACCTGGGGATATTCATGCGCTCCCTGTCCTGCTTCAATATGCGGGAGAGTGCCTTAATCATCGCGTCCGCCTCCGTTTCTTTTTTTCTTCTTTTTCGGTTTGTTCTGATACCGTTTGTCTTGCATATCGGGTCGCCTATTCTCAATCGCTTCGGCAAGCGCGAGGCAATACACGTTCTCGCCCTCAAAGCACAGGTGCTTCGGCATGAGCCATTCAGACTTGATATATGCGCCGATAAACTCCTCCGCGTTCATGCCGTTGTAGCGGATGAAGCCCATTGCGGCAAAGGGAGCAGCGCCGAGAACGCACATCCACGATACAGTTTCCGTTCCGAGGATATTGTTCAGCCCAAAGTAGATACCGATGGCTACGCCAATGGCGAGGATAGAAAAAACGAGCTGACGCAGGTTCAGCCCGAAGAATATGCTTTCCTGATAGTCCCGTATTTCACGGTTGATTTTCACTTCCAATTCGTTTTCCCTCCAATCAAATAAAGCTCCCGATTGCTCGGAAGCTTTGTGGTTTTCTTTTTAATTATTCATCTAACAGCCAGTCCAATACGTTGCGCTTTTGTATTCCCTCATAGTCTGCTGTGGAAAACACTTCATCAAGTGTAAGCAGCGTTTTAGGGTAATTATCCGCTATACGCTTGAATGGGGCAAGCTCTCGCTTTAGAGTGGTTGGGTCGAGCGTAGACGCTGCAACTTGGTAGTAAAGATACTGCCCGTCATCTGTTTTTGCTACAAAATCCACTTCGCCGTCGTCTATCTCTCCTACAAATACTCCGTATCCGCGCCGTATCAGCTCGAGGTACACGACGTTTTCAAGAATATGTCCTATATCGCTGTCCTTGCCCCGCACAAGCATATTCCGCAGCCCCATGTCAACGCAATAATACTTGCTTTGCGTTGTTAAAAACTGTTTCCCTTTAATGTTGAAGCGCGTTGCTTCATATAGCAGAAGCGCCTCCTTCAAGCCGTCCAAATACCTGTCTACGGTTTTTTGATCCACTCCCTTTCCGGCCGATTTCATGGTGTTGGCTATATTGGTGGAAGAAGCCCTGTTGCCGATGTTGTGGAGCATAAACTTTGCCACGTTTTTTAGCATGCCGACATCTGCAACCCTTTTGCGCCTCACAACGTCGTTGAGCAATACGGTATCATACAGTCCTTGCATATATTCCCGTGCTTCACGCTTATTCAGTTCAAAGCGAAGCACATAGGGAAAGGAACTCAGCTCGATATATTGGTTGAATTTTTCGGCGTTTGACAGCCCTTCTCTTTGCGTACCCTTTAATCCCGTGCTAAACTCGCGGAACGATAACGGAAGCATTTGAAGCTCCACATATCTGCCGGAAAGCATCGTTGCCAATTCTCCCGAAAGAAAGTAGGCGTTGGAGCCCGTTATATAAACGTCGCAGTTTTCTTTAAGGAACAGGCTGTCAACCGCTTTTTCATATTCGTCAACGTGTTGTATCTCATCGAGGAAGATGTAGTTCATTTTATCGGGCCGCAAACGCTCGGCGATGTATCGGTAGAGTATTTTATAATTATCGATAAACTCAAACTCTATATCCTCAAAATTCAACACAATGAACTGACTATCTTCAACACCGTTTGCTGACAGATAGTCGCGGTACATTTCAAACAGGGTGGACTTCCCGCATCTTCTTACGCCCGAAACAACCTTAATGATTTGCTTTTCCTTCCATCTTACCAACCAGTCAAGATACTCGGGACGCGCTATTCGATGTATCATGTTCCACCTCCTATAGCATTATTATCTGCATTATACTCCCGATTTATTCACCAAGTCAACGGATTCGAGGATTATATTCCCGAAATATTATATTTTTCCTTGCTTTAAGGAATGGTTATTACAGCCCGAACATCTCGCGCACAACGCGCTCCGACATTTTGACAGCGCCCGTCAATACGAGCAGATTGAATATTAGCTCGCCCATGTACGTCCAAACAACCGATACGGCGCTTGCACCTTCCGTCACAACCGGATCGGCTGCGGAAAACACCGAGAATATGATACACGCAAGCACGATGATCGCGCCCTCCAGACAGACGGCGGCATACGATTTCAGGAATGATTTGCCAATATGCGAGGACGGCTCGCCCGCAAAGGTCGATAGCGGGACAGGCGCGATTGCAGTATAGAGATAGAGCCGGAAAAAGCGTCCGTACACGCTCATAACCATGACGAGCGTCAGCACGAATACGATAAGGCACATAATCAAGCTGACCGCCCATGCGGGTATGCTTTCAAGAAATGTTAAGCCCTCGACCGCCGTTATCATGCCATCCGGCAGCGTGACGGCCTGCGCCGCATTCAGCCCGCCCGAGCCAATGATGGTTGTTACGATTCCCTGCACGATTTTGAATAGCGCCGTCATAAGGTCAAGCCCATACGTTATAACGCCCTTTGCTATCGCAAACCGAACGAACAGTTTCAGCGCGTGTTCGGGCCTTTTAATCTCCGCAAACGAGCCGCAGGTTTTCACAATGCCCACAAGGAAAAACAGCACCAAGAGAGCATAGCCGATAGCCTTTAAGGAGCCGTTTATGCCCGTGACCACTTTCCATATCCCGCCGTCCTTAAAGGATTGGGGTGATTGCGTAATCAGCATCCATATTTCAGCGAGCTTTGTGTTCCAGAATTGAAGTGCGCTATATAAATTGTCCAGTATCCAATTTCCCGTATCCAAGCCTTTCACCTCCTTTTTCGGGAGGCAAACCCGCCGTGAAAGCAGGCTTGCCTTTGAAAGCGGTCATCGGGTCGGTTCATATCTGCCGGGCGTTCTATCCTTTATAACGCCGTATTTGTCATCAACATAGTAGCGTCCCACAAAGGGATTGAAAATGGCTGTGCATTTCACGCCTTCATACTCGGCGATATACTTGTTATCGCCTACCTTGTCGATTATAGTCGCATCCCGTAGCTGCCCGTTCAAGGAATGAATGTGCATGGGTTCTGTGAAAGGTGTAAACATTACGCTACCTCCCGTCAGCCCGTGATGAGATTCAAAATCTCGCGGGCAAAGGTGATGATAACGCCGCCTGCGAGGGTCAAAAAGCCGTTGGCTCTCTGCGACGGATCATGTGACTTCAAACTCAAGCCTACCTGCACGATACCGAACGCCAGCAATATGATGCCGATGGCGCGGATAAGTCCGAACACAAACTCGGACAGGTTGTTTATCACTTGCAGCGGGTCATCGGTTGCAAAGGCAGTCGCAGTAAAGGAAAACACCAATACAATGGCGCAGAATACCGAAAAAAGCTGCCTTGTTTTCTTGGACATTCTCATTTCTTCTGTTCCTCCGTTTCGCTTTTTTTGAGTAGTTCTTCTACATCGGTTTCGGACAGCAGTTCATAATCGCCCATGTCGCCGTCCAACAGGATGAAATCGGGATCAAGCGCATTGGGCGCTTGCCCGTGGATATACGGTTCTACGCCGCCGTCTGCCGTCAATTTGATGTTCGGATGACGTAGAATGTTGTACTTATCGTCCTGCACGGCTCTCTCGCCGCGAATGAACAACAGCGCGTAGCGATTATCGAGCATACGGACTTCATCGGGCGTATATAGCTCTCTGCCGGAGATCTGCCAGTTGGTGGAATAGCTCCCGTTGCGTCCTTTGCTTTGTCCGTAAGTGTTCACATCAATGGTCGATTTACCGAGCAATTCGGACACATATTTGTGCGTTGATTGCTCGTTACCGCCGAGATAAAGAAACTCGTCGCAGTTACCAACGATGCTTTCCCACTGCTTTTCAAAAAGGGCTTTAAGCTGCGCCAAGTTTTGAATGATAATGGATACGGAAACCTCGCGGCTGCGCATGGTTGAAAGCAGTTTGTCAAACTCGTCCGGCAGGGCGACGTTGGCAAACTCATCCATGACACAGTGGACATGAACGGGCAGTCTGCCGCCGTGCAGTTGGTCGGCTTTGAAGAATAGCTCTTGAAATAGCTGCGTATACATCATGCCAATGATATAGTTGAGGCTGCTGTCATTGTCGGGTATGACGGCGAACAGCGCCGTTTTCTTATCGCCCAGCGAGGGCAGGTTCAATTCGTCATGGCTCACCACGCTTGCAATTTGCGGAAGATTGAATTTCTCCAAGCGAACGCCGAGGGAAATCAATATGCTTTTGGCGGTTTTGCCCGCCGCCATTTTGAAAATACGGTATTGTTTCAAAGCAAGGTGTTCGGGGTTTCGCTGTTCGAGCGCATTGAACAGTTCGTCAAGGATGGAGGTATAGCCCTCATCTTCCTCCTTGACCTCCGCTGCGCTTATCATCTCCATGACCATCGGGAAGTTCTGTTCTTCGGGCGGGGCTTCGTTGACAAGATAGAGGATAAGCGCCTCTAGCAATGCCGTTTCTGCTCTCTCCCAGAAAGGGTCATTGGATTGTGCGCCCTTGGGTGTGGTGTTCCGTACAAGGTTGGCAACGAGCTTCAAAACGTCCTTATCGTCACGCAGATACACAAACGGGTTATACCCGTGGCTGCGCTCGGTGTTGATAAGGTCAAGCACCCGTATCTCATAGCCTTCCTTTTCGAGCATAAAGCCCGTATCACGGAGTATCTCGCCTTTCGGGTCGAGGACAACGAATGAAGTATTGGCTTGCATGATGTTCGGTTTGGCATAGAAACGAGTCTTGCCCGCGCCGCTGCCGCCACATACGAGGACGTTGAGATTCCTGCGATGCTTGCGCCCGTCAAGCCCTATGCGGGTATTCTGCGTGAGGATGATGTTCTCGTACTTGTTCTTATCGGCGTACTTCTTGGATAGCTGCGATGCGTTGCCCCATTTGGCGCTGCCGTGTTCTTCGCCTTTACGGTAGTTGCGCTTTGTTGACAGATACACCCCGATACCCAAGCCATAAATTAAGAGGAATATGAGAATGGCTTTGAGCGAATCGACGCACCACTTTACCTTCATGGGGTCTGCCATGCCGGAGGTGAAGCCCTCGATGATGCCCGCAAGCCCGTCAGATAGAAAAGGGGCGACCATTAAGGCCGCCCACACCACGGGGATAACGCCAAGCGCCGCCAGTATGATATTTGTCTTTTTGTCCTCACTCGGATTGCTCATCGTCGGAGTTCTCCGTTTGTGTCACGGGTTTACCCATGCTCTCAATGCATTGCCACATACTCATCGCTCCCTTTCATCTCTGTGTCGTTTCTTCTCGCGTTTCATCGGCGCGTCCATGACCTCAATCAAGGTATCGTCCACAAACTCTGTGTCCTTGCCTTGCTCAACGAGTTCGTTGCGCTTATCGTTTAAGGAGTGGAGGATAAGTCCATGCTGATACTCGTCAACCTCTATCACACGTTTCTCATCCATGCCCGTCACCTCACAGGATCGTTGCGGCTCTGCTGACGCTCCGCAAAGAGGTTACGGTCAACGCGCTCGGCGATCTCGCAAGCGGCGTCTCGCACGATATTGAGCGCGCTGCGCTTCTCGCGGCTTTCGAGCGCCGCTATCTCGTCGGGAATCCTGTCGCAGTATTTGGCGGGAACGCCGTAGCGCAAACAGGCGACGTTGGCGGCGCAGTCGCATACGAAGGTGTTCGCGCCGCTGTGCGCCCGGGCAAGCTCGCGGGAAAGAGCAAAGAACAGATTATTGCCCTCAACTCCCTTTGCAACATAAATTGTCTTATCCTTTTCGCTATACATCGCACCAACGCTTTGAGAAATGCCCTCGGACAGCTTGACGGGAACAGGCACGTTCGTGGTGATCGCCTTCAGCGCGGTTTTGATAGGTGGAGCGGTGCGCTCCCGAATAGGCTTTCCGTAGGTCTGCGAAATGTCGAACACCCGCTTCACATCGAAGTTGACGCCCATCGTACCGTCGGGGCGTTCATACTCGCCGTTTGCCTCCAAGACAAGTGCGGCTTTCTCGCCGCGTTTCACGCTGCGCCCGCGCTTTTGCCAGTCGTCATAATTGGCGATGAATGTCGCGTCGGGCTTCTGCGCCACCACAAGCAGCGTATTGGCAACGCTGGTCTTGCCAAGTCGCGCCTGCATATTGAGATAGTCAGAAAGCGCGGACGGGTCTGTAAGCGTCTTTTCTGACATTTCCTCGATCAAGTCGTAAAGCTCCTGCCGCTGTTCACGTTTCGGCTGCGCCCATGCCTCTCGGTCAAAGGGCTGCTCCGTCTGCTCGGGCTGCTGCTCAAACAAATTGTCGTAATTCTCCATGCTGTTTACCTCTCTTTCGATTTCGTTTTCTTCTTTGTCCTGCTCGGCTGCTGATGCGTTGTTTGCCGCGCCTTATCGCGCTGCGGTTGCTTCTCCGCAGTCTTATCAGCCTGCCGTTCCGCTTTCAGCTCTTGAATCTTCTGACGCACGGAGGGACGTTCTGATTTATCCGCCGCGATACTCTCGTGCGTGTCGGAAGAAGGCTCGGACGGATCTATTATCTCCGTCCTCGCCTTCGTAGGGTTTGGGAGCTTTTCCGTCACCTCCGCGGGCTGCTTATGCGCCGTTGCCTGCTGCACGGGCTTTGCCATCATTGCATCGAGCATATTTTCGTCCACGGTATGCACGCCCTTTTCGGCGGGCGGTGTGGTGCGCTCATGTACAGCGTCCTGCTTCGCCTTTTCCTCGCGGGCTTTCATGATGTCCGCGCGTATCTTTTCCACATCGACGGTGGACAGCGCAAACCGCTCGGTGATCCTGTTGACGCGCGCGGCGTCGTTGGCGTTGACAACCACGTCTACAATACCGTCCGGCTGCTTTTTATTGATGACCGCCGCATACAGAACGCCGTACTTCTTGGCTTCCTCGGCAAACAGCTTCAAGTCCTTCGCCTTGATAGCGAATACCTTTGTGGGCTTGCCGTTGAACGCCCGCATACGCGCCTTGCCGCTTGTGCGCTTCTCGTCCTTCAATGCCGCAACAAGAAACGTGGCAAGGGATAAAGCGCCTCTGCCTGCAAGGTTGGTAAGGCACTCAACGCCTTTAACGGTCACATTTGTCGCCATATTGACGATCTGTTCCGCCGCTTCTCCCTGTTGGCTCATGTTGTTTTTCGACCTCCATTTCTTGGTTTGGTTACATAAAAAAGACGCTCCCTTGGGGGGGAACGCCTCAAATGCGTGGTGTGTTTTATTTCTTTTTCCTATACCGTTGCTTGCTGCTGTTTGGCTTGTCGGGATACTCCATTTCGATTAAATCATGCTCCAATGCAGGAACAAGGTAGAGCTTCCGAAAAGATGCCCGGTTCTTCAGTCCCAAGCGATCCATAATTTGCTGTGCTGAAAGCGTATCGCCGTCGAGCTTTTCCATAAGCAGTTTAACAGACGGACTTACATCCTGCTCGCCCTGCTGACTTTGGGATATTTCATGGAGCGTATCATATATAACCGACAACAAAAACTCAACAAACGGCGTAGCGTCCGCCGCCTTGTCCGCTTTGCCGAGCGCATCATAGTAAGCGTCCTGCCGTTCCCGTATCAGCGTTTCTATCGGCAGCCATGCAAAAATGGGCTTCCATTTGTATAGGAGCAACGTGTTCCACATTCGCCCCATTCTTCCGTTTCCATCGGCAAAGGGATGGATAAACTCAAATTCGTAGTGGAAAACACAGCTTTTCACCAAAGGATGCACCTTTGAAGTTTTTACCCATGTGAGCAGATTGCCGACAAGCTCCTGCACCATGTTGGCGGGCGGAGCCATGTGAACAAGCTGTTCGCCTTTGTATACGCCGACGCCGCCGCTTCGGAACATACCCGCTTCGCGTACAAGCTCGTTCATCAAGGTGTGGTGCGCCGTGAGCAGGTCTTTTGCCGAATACGGGTCAAAGCTCAAGAGACGCTCGTATGCTTCAAAGGCGTTCTTGACCTCTTGTATTTCCCGTGGCTCTCCCAGTATGCGTTTTCCGTTAATAATTGCAGTCACTTGGTCGAGCGAGAGCGAGTTGTTCTCTATGGCAAGCGAGGAATGAATCGTCTTGATTCTGTTCTCACGCCGTAGCTTCGGATTTGCGTTCATGTCCTGCCATGCGGTGATACGACCTACAAGCTCGCTGATCTCCGAAATCTTCTCAACTATTCTATCCGTCATGGTAAACGGCGGGGTATACTGTTGCTCCATGCTGCACCTCCAACTTATATCTTATTATAGCATACAAGTCCATCAAAAAACAACAGTTTCACTTAGTAGACTTGTATGGTGAACTTGTGTGTTTTCCACCATACAAGTCTTACCTGTATCGCGGATGTTATCTGCATTACCTGATATGCGTCTTGCCGCGTTTACGCTCTTGTTCCCGTTTCTGTTCGACCTCCCTTTCTTCAATTTGTTTAAGCTGCGCGTTCCTATTTGCAATTTCCAAGGAGCGTGCAACGATAGCAGCGCATAGCTTTATGTCCTGACGGAGCGTTTTAAGCTCTGCGGATATTTGCCCGATACGGGTCTTGATTTCTTCAAGACGCTGTTCGGGTATGCCTATGCGCCGCAGCTCATTTTTGAGTTCTTTTCGTTCCTCGGATATGATGGTAATTCTCTGACTGGCATCGTCACGATAGGAAGTGAGTTCTTCCGCGGTATCTATCTTGTGTCTGAATAAAAAGTGGAACTGCTTATCCACCGCTTCAAGATGGCGAATATCCTCTCGCAACACATACGGAGTATAGCTTGACTGTTGCCGACACGCCTCCTGTAATTTTCGACGATAGAAATAGTAGAGCGCCCGCAAGCCATTCCATGTGACCTTTGACAGGCGAAAGTCTCCATGTGTGCGCCCACGACGAACAGTTTTCTTTTCCTCCGGCTTGGGCGGACGCGACGGCCACCGTTGACGGATGATGCGCTCGATGATGGCGTCCTCAGTGTATTTCTCACCAAAGCGTCGCAAACGGCTGAAGCTCCTATGGTTTTGCGGCTTTATGCGCCAATCGCGTCCGCGCTTTTCAACCTCGTATCCACGTTCTCTCATGTTTTTGACAAAGCCTTGAAAATTCACCGCGCCCATGATAGCTGCGTCCAAGTCCAAACGGATAGCAGTCATCCATGCCGGCTTGCCGTTCTTTTCAGCTTCCCACTCGGCGCGTGACCTGCCGTGTCGCGCAGGATTCTCGATTACGGATAAATGGTACTTTTCACATAGCGCGTCTGACATATCACGCATACGTTGGTATGTCTTTTTTTGGTCGTAATACTTTAGACCATCGACAAAGGAAACCGAGTTCAGCACAAAGTGGTTGTGAACGGTCTTGGTATTCAAATGCGTTGATACGATAACCTCAAATCTATCACCCCATAACGCCTGTGCAAGTTCAACCCCAATTTGGTGCGCTTTGTCTGCCGACACTTCGCCAGTCTTGAAGCTCTGATAACCGTGATAGGCGATATTGCCGCCTTCTTTGCCCCAAATGCGTTTAGTCAGTATCATGTCGTTTCTCGCGGTGGCAGGATCGCAGTTGATTCCCGTGACGTAGTATTGCTTCTCTGTTTTGAAATCGTCGATTGCGTAGTCAATGATCTTATCCAGCACTTTCTTTGGCGCTGATTGCATGGCGTATTCCATTACATCAAGCATACTCTGCTGTTGCTTCTCGCTCCATTCGGGGTTTTCGGTTTTTTCGGGGTTGACCGTGTAGTTCAATACACTTCCTATCCAGCCTTTTATGTTCCATATCGCCGTGACTGCCATTAGGTTATCCTATCGGGCATACATACGGCTGCTCGAATGGATGTGACTGTGTTTGCCAACCGTATAGCGTTTGCCGCATATTCCTCGACAAGAAAAAAGCCCGTGGCGTTTGCTCGGGCGGCTATCTGATTCATCGCGTTTCCAATGGCGCGAAGCTCATTTATCATTTGGCGGTATTCAATCGGGGGAGGTTCTCTCGGTACACTTCCCATGATGAGAGAACGAATATACCCATCTGCCGAGTATCCGCTTCTCGTAACGCATTTCTTGAAATGAGCGTATTCATCGTTCGTCAGATGCGCCCATACTCTGTTAGGTCTTGTTCGCATTTTCTCACCTCACTTTTCATAAGAACATGGAAGTTGACAAACAGCATTGTCGCTTGCTGGGGTATTAGGGGTGCAAATCCCCTAACCAGAGAATTTGTGGTCACACAAATTCAGTGCTGGCTAATCCAATGCAGAAGCATTGTCCTATTCCACTATCCGAGAAATGAATCACCGCGCACCGCGTTCCCTCTCGGGCATAACAGCCTTGAAATCGACGCCCTTGAAGCACTCGGCATCGAAAATAAAGTCGCCATTGTTCCATTTGTCATGCACGAGCCGCTCCGCTTCCATGCGGTTTTCCGCTTCGACCTCGACGGTCATTTGCAGCTTTTCGGTAATCATCACCTTGTAGGGTTTCATGCTTCGTCACCTCCGCTTGCCGTATGCAGCGAGATTTTCTTGATGCCCGTAAGCGTAGTAGCGACCATACCGAGGCGCTTGGCAAGCAGTATCTCCGCTTCCATTTCCTCTGTCAGTTCGTCGGAGCAAACGACGAGGACACGGCAGCGGCGCAAAAGCTCCAGCGACATTGAACGCCTTGCTTCGCGCTGCTCCGGCACGGATTCCGAAAGGAAACGGGAGAACATCATGCACGGGCAGATAGGCACATACCCAAGATCAAAAAGGGTCTTGCTGTATTCCTTCAGTTTGCCGAAGGCAAAGCCTGTGGCATGATTGGTGGGTGCGCAAACATACGCAAAGGTCTTGTTCATCATCTTTCTTTTTCCTCCATAGTGTGATAGCGGGCGCTCTGCGCGCCCCTTGTTCTGATTGGCGTTTTGATATGCTTACGCATCATAAGCTGCTCGTTGTAGTCCTTGCCCGATTGCGGAGGCAATAATTCCGCCGTGTATTTATCCGGCATAGCGGCGCATATCGCCATTGCCGCCTTTACACCTGCATCGTCATTGTCCAAACACAAGGCAATATGCCGAATGCCCCCGTTTCTCAAAAGGTATTCATTAAGCGCAGCGGGCAGATCCGCCGCTTCGCCGTTCCGCGGCCGGTATACGCCCGATAGGGACAGGTAATTGTCCGGCTTCCGTAGCGGATTTTCCATGCGCTGCAATTCGATAAAGGAAAGGCAGTCAATGGCGCTTTCAAACACAAACAGCGTTTTGCTGCCGCTATGCGGCGCGGAAAAGGAATACCGCTTATCGCTGCCCTCAACCTCCCGCAAAAACGTGGAGGAAGGGTCGCTGCTTCGGAGCATTGCGTAGCGGGGAACGGTGTCCTTATCAAAGCCTACGAATACGCAGTTATGCTGTCTGTCCTCATATACCAAGCCCATGTTGAAATACATATTGAGCAAGTCTTTCGATAACCCCCGCCCCGTAAGATAAGCGGCAACGCGGTCATTGTTCTCATACGGCGCGGGCAATACAAAATCCGTTGGCTTTGCCCGCTTTGGAGTATAGGTCTTTGTCGGCGTGGCATATCGCGTACACTCCAATACCCGCAAGACGGCGCTGACGAAGTCCATGCCCTGCACCTTTACAAGATAGTCCAATGCGGAGACACCGCCGACGCCCGTTGACCATTGAAACCATTTGCCGTTACTGATTTTCAAGCTGTCGTGGCTACGAATAGAATACACAGCGGATGAAATACGCACCAGTTCGTGCGGCTCATAGGTCTGCAAATATGTGAGTAAGTCAAGCTCCCGCGCCCGCTCTATTTCTGCTTTTGATACCTGTCGTCTATGTTCCATAGTTACCTCTCATACTCCGGCTCTGAACGCCGTTTCGTTCTTTCCTCCTCCTGCTCCGGCGTTGCATCCAGCGTGTCGTTCTCGCGTTTGTCCATGTTGAGCATCGCGTCAAGCTCTGCAAGCCGCGCCATTTTTGTCCGTAGCTCGTCCTCCTGTGCAAAGGGCTTTTCCACCTCCGCTTTGGCGTTCTCGATCTGTGTTTGAAGGTTGGCAAGCGCCTGTTCGCAGGCGTTGAGCCGCGTCGGGAACATATCAAAGGCGTTTTCCATACGCTGAATGTTGCCGTGAATGTCGCTGCCGAGGTCTATCGTGTGGGATAGCGCGCCTTTAAGCGTCAGCTTAAAGGTCTTGCCAAAGGTGTCGTAGGACAGCATGAGCGTAAAGCCTCGAAAGCTGCCGACCTCCTTTAACTCGGGCGAGGTCTGCGCCTTGCACGTTTCGATTAGCGCCGCGCCCGCGTCCTTTTTCTCGGCGTAGTTCACGCCATTAAGCACCATGCCTGGGAAGTCCTCGGTCTTGTGCCGCTCGTAGAGCGACATATCCGCTTTGAAGCCCGCGATGCGTTCCTCCGTGAGCTTGACCTCGCGGGGGAAGTATTTGAGAAGCCTGCCCTCCATCGCGTACTTTTGGCTTTGATAGTTTGCCTTTACGAGCTTCAGCCTTGATACGTCGATCTCCAGGTCCATCTTTTCCTTGATGTACGGATTGCCCGTCGCAAGGGCTTTGACCTCCGCATACGAAAGGGCGGTTTCGTCAATGTCCTCGCAGGAGCGGACAGGCGATTTAGAGGTCATAATCTGTGATATGAACTTCTGCTTGCTCTCAATCGTCTGCCACATATAGCTGTCGAAGGTGTTCTTCGTCACATAGCGGAACACGTCCACGCTTTCGTTGGTGTTTCCCTGCCGTATCATTCTGCCCTCGCGCTGTTCGATGTCGCTGGGCCGCCAGGGTATATCGAGGTGATGGAGCGCAGCGAGCTTTCGCTGTACATTGGTTCCCGCGCCCATTTTTGCGGTAGAGCCGATCAGCACTCGCACAAGCCCGCGCCGGACGCTCGTAAACAGCGCCGCCTTTTGCACCTCGGTCTTTGCATCATGAATAAAGGCGATTTCCTCTGCGGGAATGCCGCGCTCCATGAGCTTTGCCTTGAGGTCGTCGTACACGTTGAATGTGCCGTCATTGTGCGGCGTAGAGAGGTCGCAGAATACAAGCTGCGTCAGCTTCTTTTCTTCGCCCTCTTCCCATACGCGATAGATGTTGTCCATGCAGGCGTTGACCTTGCTTTCCTCGTTATCTGGCAGCATACCGTTCACAAGCCGCTGATCGAGCGCCAATTTCCTGCCGTCATTGGTGATTTTCAGCATATTATCCACGGTTGGCTCGACCATGCCGTTTCGCACACGTTCGGCGCGCTCCGCAAGGGAGGCGACCATATCCCTCTGATGCTCGGAGGGCTTCATGGCTACGTTATGGTAGTTGACCGTTGGCACGGGAAGATTCAGCATATCGGCGGTCTGAATGTCAGCCACCTGTTTGAACATGGCGATAAGCTCGGGGAGGTTGTAAAAGCGGGCAAATCTTGTTTTGGCGCGATAGCCCGTGCCTTCCGGCGCTAATTCGATGGAGGTGATGGTTTCGCCAAAGGTGGAAGCCCATGCGTCAAAATGTGTCAGACCTTGACTTCGCAGCGTTTCATATTGCAGATACCGCTGCATGGTATACATCTCGGTCATGGAGTTTGAAATGGGCGTCCCCGTTGCGAACACGATGCCGCGTCCGCCCGTAAGTTCGTCGAGGTAGCGGCACTTCATAAAGAGGTCGGCGGATTTCTGCGCCTCGGTCTGCGCCAGGCCCGCTACGTTCCGCATCTTGGTGAACAGGAACAGGTTTTTGTAGAAATGCGCCTCGTCCACAAACAGCCTGTCAACGCCCAGTTCCTCAAAGGTCACAACATCGTCCTTGCGGCTCTGGTCGTTCAGCTTTTCGAGCTTCAGCTTGATCTGCTTCTTTGTCTTTTCAAGCTGCTTGACCGTGAAACGCTCCGCCCGGGCGCTCTTTGCCTCGGCTATGCCGTCCACGATCTCGGCAAGCTGCTCCTGCAACACCGCCCTTTGGCGTTCTATGCTCATGGGTATCTTCTCGAACTGCGAATGCCCGATAATGACGGCATCGTAATCTCCCGTGGCGATACGGGAGCAAAACTTCTTGCGGTTTCGGGTTTCAAAGTCCTTTTTTGTTGCCACAAGTATGTTCGCGGAAGGGTAAAGCTGCAAGAACTCCGCCGCCCATTGCTCCGTCAAATGGTTTGGCACAACGAACAGGCTCTTTTGACACAGCCCCAACCGTTTGCTTTCCATAGCGGAGGCGACCATTTCAAAGGTCTTGCCCGCTCCGACGACGTGCGCCAACAGGGTATTACCGCCGTACAGGATGCGGGCGATGGCGTTCACCTGGTGAGGGCGAAGCGTTATCTCGGGATTCATCCCCGTAAAGCAGATATGGCTTCCATCGTACTCGCGGGGGCGTATGCTGTTGAATTTGGTGTTGTAAAGAGTAGTCAGCCTGTCGCGGCGGTCAGGGTCTTTCCATATCCAGTCGCGGAAAGCGTCCTTGATAAGCTGCTGCTTCTGCTGCGCGAGTATGGTGTCCTTCTTGTTCAGCACCCGCACTTCGTTTCCGTTCTCGTCGGTGACGGTATCAAAGATACGCACATCCTTGAGGTTTAAGGTTTCCTCAATGATCTTATAGGCGTTGATACGGTTCGTGCCGTAGGTTACTGCCGCCGCCACGTTGTTATAGTCGGCATTCTTGTTCTCGATGTTCCACGCCGCCGTGATGGGCGAATAATGGACTTTGATGCGGTTTCGGATATAGTAGGCGGTGCTTAAAAGCTCATGTACGAACTGTTCAATGTCCTCGGGCGGAAGCCACGTTGCGCCGAGGCGCACGTCGATTTCCGAAGCGGAGAGGTCTTTGGGCTGTACCTTTTCAAGCGCCGCCATGTTCGCCGCATACTGAGGATCGTCTATCTCTCTCAATAATTGCAGCTTCCAGCGCACGTCGCCGGAAAGATACTCGTCGGCGGTTTCGTATTGCTTTGTCGCAGGATTGAGGAAGATGACGCCCGTAAGCTCCTCGGCAAGCTGTTCCTCGGTCTTGCCCGTAAGCTCCGCCATGTAGGGCATATCCACATTTGCCTTTTCGGAGAGTGAAACGGCAAGCGCCTCTGTCGCGGTGTCCACCGAAGTGACTACGCTCTGCTGCCGTATCGTCCTTTTCGTGAACATATCCGCCTTGCGCCCCAGATTGCCGTTCTCGTCAATGACCTCCAAAGAGCAAAGCAGGCAGTAAGCGGAATCGTCCGAAAACGCCATGTTGTTGGCGCGGCTGTTCAGCAGACCGTATTTATCGGTATATCTGTCGTATAGGGCGTTGAGGCTGCGCTGCTCCCTTGCAATATCCTCGTCGGGATAGCCTTCAAGCTGATACTCGATGAGCCTGCGCGTACAGTCCCGAAGCTCGATCATGCCCTTGATGCGGTTTGCCGCCGTGACGGAGACCTCCATCTTGTTCATGCGGCTGTTCTCGCGGTAATATATCTGCCCGTCCACGACGGTAAAGGAGAAGTTCCGCACATCGGGGTCGGCGGGGATACTCTCGTTGGTGCTTTCGGAAAGCTCATCGTCCTCGCGCTCATACTCGGTGATAGAGCCGTGGATGTTCGCCATAGCGTCACGAAGCTGCTCGGAAAGATCAGCGCCGGCGATGGGCGCACAGGTACATTCCTGCCTGCCATACTGCGTGTTTTCTTCCGTAAGCTGCCCCAACACCATATCGGGGTTGTCCGCGAAATACTGGTTGACAGTGAAGCCCTCGGCGCTCTTGCCGAGATGCACCCATTCCGGCTCGGTTTCGATGGCTCTGTCACGCTTCTGTAAAAAGAGAATGTCTGCGACCACCTGTGTTCCCGCGTTTTGCAGGAAGGCGTTGTTCGGCAAACGCACCGCACCAAGCAATTCAGCCCGCTGTGCGATGTACTTCCGAACAGCGGAGTTCTTCTTGTCCATTGTGCCGCTTGAAGTGACAAAGGCGATGATACCGCCCGGGCGCACCTTGTCGAGCGTCTTGGCGAAGAAATAGTCATGCACCATGAAATGGTTTTTGTCGTATCGCTTATCAGACACGCCATAGTTGCCGAAAGGCACGTTGCCAACGGCGAGGTCAAAGAAGCTGTCGGGCAAGGAGGAATCCTCATACCCTTGCACGGCGATGTTGGCGTTCTGATAAAGCTGCTTCGCTATCCTGCCCGTGATGGAGTCAAGCTCAATGCCATAGAGCTTGCTTTTGCCCATCGCCTCCGGCACAAGCCCGAAGAAGTTGCCGATACCGCAGGCAGGCTCCAACACATTGCCCGTGGTGAAGCCCATGTTTGCAACGCACTCATATATCGCCTTGATTACCGTGGGGCTTGTGTAATGGGCGTTCAGCGTGGATTCGCGGGCAGAGATGTATTCGCTCTCGGTCAGTAAGCCTTTGAGTTCGGCATATTCTGTGCGCCAGTTATCCTTGCTCTCGTCAAAGGCGTCCGCGACGCCGCCCCAACCGACATACTTTGAAAGTATCTCCTGTTCTTCGGGCGTAGCAAGGCGGCGTTCCGCTTCGATTGTCTGCAAGGTGCGGATCGCCGCCACGTTCATCTGATACTTCGCCTTTGCGCCGCCGTAGCCCAACTCGTCATCTGTGATGCGGTAGTTATGCTTTTCGATGCGGGGCTGCGTAAGGTCGATGACGATGCTTTTGAGCTTGATCTCTTTCGGCTGCTCCCATGCGGGGGCAAGGGGCTGTTCGGTCGGCTGCTCGGCTTCCTGTGTGGGCTGCTCTTTCAGCCATTCCCGCACGGTATGCAGCTTTTCAATGCGATTGATGGGAAAGCCGACCGCGCTGTGGAAGGTGATATCCCGCATGGATACGTCGCCGGAGATCTCGCCAATGCTCTCGACCTCGTATTTGCGCCCGTTCCAGTCGATGACTGTACCAACAGCTACGTCGGGCGATTCTTCTGCCTGTACTTCTTCCTCAACGGGATAGCTCACAACGGCTTCCTGTTGGTCGAAGTAGGTCAGGTCGCTAAAGTCAAGAGCTTGCAGATCGTTTGATATGAGTTCCTCAATGCTGTCATAGCTTCGGCTCTCAAATAGCTGTCCGTCAACATAGCGGTTTATGCTGAAATGCGCAAGGTCTGCCTGCGCTTCAACCGTATGCTCGCCGTCCCCGGTGGTGGTGAAAGCAAGCGCGACGTGTTCCAAGTCAGCGTAATCTGCTTCACTCTCAAACTCATCAAGGCAGTATTCATCAATAAGGCGCTTTGCTTCTGTTAGATCAACCTCATTCTGTACGATAAGGTGGTCGTTGACTTCGCTCTCCCGCAAGCGGCGTTCAAATACGTTGCGGGGCATATCTTCGGATAGTAAAGGGTATTTGGGATTGGAGAGCATGACGTTTTCATCGTCATATCCAAGCACGGTGTAGGTCTGTGCGCCAAGCTGCACCTCGTCGCCAAGCGAGAAGCGATACTCTGCGTTCTTGCGGGTTTCGTCCATCGCGGCTGTGGCTGTTCTTAATGCCTCCCGCATCGCCGCTTCCTCGGCTTGTTGTAAACGGCGTTCAGCTTGTTCCTGTTCATACGTTGGCAGATACGCCTTTTCTTTCTCGGTAAGATAACGGTCAAGGGCGATAAGCTCTTTCAAACGGCTGTCTATGGCGCGCCACGAGAAGTTCTGTTCACCATCGTTGCCTCGTACACGGAATCGGATGCCTTTCGCATCATGGTCTACAAAACCGCTGCTGCCGTCAAGAAAGGTATGGGAGTGACCGCCGATACCGTATTCCTTTTTCAGAAAGGCAAGCGCGTCCTGCTGCGTGTGAAGGGTCTGATAAAACTGATATACGCGGTACTTTCCATTTCTGAAGCCCGTGCCGCGCACAAGTTCGTTATCCAAGTCGGCCTGCGAAACGGAAAAGGCGGAGGACTTTTCAGCCTCCGCCTGCTCGATTAGGGATTGCTGCTCGACCATTGATGAAAACAGGGACGCTTGCAGGTTTTCCGAAAACTCGCCGCGCTCGATAAGCTGCTCAATGAAGCCTTTGACGGCGCTCCATGAAAACCGCGATTCAGAGGTGCGTGTGAGATAGTTGCCCTCCCACATGAGCAGACCCTCCGGCTGTGCTTGATAACCGCACATCACGCCGTCAACGAGAACGCCTGTGTAGACCATCTTTTCAAAGGCTTCTTTGATGAAGGCATCGCGCTCATCTTCGCTGTTATGCGCTGCAAAGTACGCGCTTATCTCGTCCTTGTTATGGCGGCGGGTATATGTCGCGTTTTTCAGCAAGCCGAATATCTTTTCTTCCGATAAAAAAGCGGGGAGCTGGTCGCTCTCCGCTTGCAAAGGTGATTCTGTTGTTAGCTGTGGACTATCTCCGCTATCACCGTTTCCTCGGCTCGGCTCTTGATGTTGTTCATCTGCTGTACCCACGCCATTTGGTCGCGGGCTTTCAAGCTCTCCGTCACGCCCTCGGCTTTCGCCATCTGCGCCATCGTCTGTTCGACCTGCTCCCGCGCCGTCCTGTCGATCTCCAGCAGATGCTCGGTCAGCCTGTTCTGAAGCAAGAGTGCGTTGTACGTTCCACTCCGATGGGCTTTGAGAAACGCCTTCCTCATCATCCCGTATTTGCCGATTACCTCCGTCGGCTGCGTGTCCATCTCTATATCGGGAATCAGGTAATCCCCGTTCTGCCTGTAACTGAGTTCCATGTTCAACGCTCCTTTCGTTTTTTCTATCTTCATTCTGCAAGACCTGTTGGGATTTTGCAAGTGTGTCGCGCTCCTGCCGCTCCATGCTCCTTACGCTGCGTTCTATCTGCCGCAAGACCATTTCGGAAATATCGCTCGTCGCCGCGCCAAGCTGCGCTATGGTATCCGGTGAATTGAACAGCGATATGCTGTCGTATTCGTCGGCGCGGAATATGGCGGCGGCATCTATGCCCAAACGCACAAAAACCGTGTGGGCAACGCTCGTCATGAGCAGCACCATGAATGTGGAGCTAATCTCATCATCGCTCATATCGGCAAGGGCGCTGTTATCCGCTACCTTTAAGAGTTCCTCATAGTAATCGCGGTAGTTATCCGATACGGCGTTGATTGCTATGCCCAGCACGGCAGATGAAAAGTCTGCGTCCTCAACGCCTATGTCGCCGAAGCGGTTTTGCAGTTCTTCGATGATCTGCGCCTCATATTCGGGCTTCGTCTGCCAAAGCCGGAACGGAATATTGTAGCGGGTATTGGTGTCGGATACGTCGAATACATACCTAAGCGTGGGCTTTTGCCCGCTGTCGTCGATGATTGCTATGCCCTTTGCGCCCTTGTTTACCCATCGCTTGAACGCATTGTTCCATAGCTCGATAGGTGCGCAGGCCGTAGCATCCGGGCGCTGTGCATGGATAAGCACCTGTTCATGGAACGGATACTTGTAGAGCCATGCTGCGGAGTCGAGAAATCCCGTCCAGTTCTCTTTTGACTGCGTAAGCCGCTCCGTCGTTTGCGCCGCAAGCTCGGACATCATTTGTAGTTTGGTTGCCACTCGAATACCTACCTTTCCGGCTCATGCCTCTTTTTCTCGCGTTCTCGTATTCTCGCCGCCCCCTCCATAGCCCAATGCGGGATGTGTTCGGGCTTTATCTCGCCAAGCACATCGCGGCGTTCATACCGGCTCTCTTTGCCGCTGTATAGATTAGTTGCATACACCGCGCTGCCCCGCGCGTTTGCCGCTGCGCCGAAACCGCCGTTGACCAACACAAGCTGATGGTCTGCGCTTCTGTACTCGCGCCTTAACGCATCGGCGCGTATGGCGACAATCTTGCCGACAATGCTTTTTGAGAAGTCGTTTTTGTGGCATTGGTCGGCAGATATGGTCATGTCTGGCAGTTGCCGTTCCGCGATTTCTGCTTTCACCGCTTCGATCTGCCCTGTAATGCGTTCGGTATACAGCTCCATAATTTCAAGGTAATCATCGCTTGCCATGCACTCGTTATATCCGCGCATGATGTCATTAGCGGTGCAGTAAGCGCACATATATCGCGCTTCGTTTGGCGCGGTCAGATTTTCACCGACCACGACCTCCTTATCCCCGATATGCAGTGCATGGAGTATCTCCCAACAGCCTGCCATACGCTTTTCATTGTTATTCTCCATATCGCCGCCTCCTTATCGCTCAAGCTCATCGCGTTTCTTCACGCGCTTTGGTTGACCGTTCTCGTCGTAGCTGCGGGGGTCAGCAGCCTTTGTATGCCATCCGAAAAGACTGCCTGCAAGCATGGCTTCCTCCTGCGCTCTTGTGACACCCATTTCGCGGTTACGGCTGTCGGCAGTCTTGCGGTTTACAGCGGGGTCGCCCGTAGAGCGATAAGGAACTTGTTCATACCCTTTGCAGCCACGCTCTATCCGTATAAGCTCGCCGCTTGACGGCATGAGCGAATAGCAGAACAGCGGCAGCAGCGGGGGCGTATGGGTGCGTTCCGATACATATTCAACCTCTGAGTTTATCCTGTCCTTATAGTTCTCATATGCTGCTTCTTTTGAATCCATATAATGCCCCCAAAAGAAATGAGTGGGGTTTGCGGTGCGGTATTGCCATGTGACGTAGGGCGCGGGCGCTGTTTCGCTATGTCCGAGAGCAAAGCCCTGTTCGCCAACAGGGAAGCGTTCAATAATCTCATATCCCGCGTTGATTTCCTTCTCTTTCATAGTCAAACTCCTTTCTTAGTGATTATGTAAAAGAGGGCGTGAAGCCCTCTCGATATGCTATTTCCTCTTATTCTTGTTCCTTACATACAAAAA
>ENA-ORTG01000404-ORTG01000404.1-human-gut-metagenome-genome-assembly--contig:-NODE-404-length-46852-cov-6.519563_pt1 | contig 46852 bp, 69 predicted proteins | sample MGYA00241906_ERZ509176 | MGnify/ENA primary metagenome ERZ509176 (study PRJEB26280, sample SAMEA2338811) | human gut metagenome | biome: human gut; feature: human-associated habitat; material: faeces...
ACATATCCGTCCACTCGTAGTTCTCGCCCTCAGCGGCGGCGAGAAGATTTTCGGCAGTGTCGCCGATGCCGTTCAGCTCTTTGAACCACAGCTTGGCATGTTCCTTCTCGTTATCGGCGGTTTTAAGGAACAGCGCCGCGATCTGCTCGTAGCCCTCCTTCTTGGCCTTGGCTGCGAAATAGGTGTACTTGTTGCGCGCCTTGGACTCACCGGCAAAGGCAGTCATCAGGTTTTTCTCGGTCTGGGTACCTGCGTATTTCGTTTCTTTCATGGTCGATGCTCCTTTCGATTTTCTGCTTTCCTTGCAGACAATTTATGGTTTTCTTCCGTGACGAAGTCACTTTTCTTTTCCATTACCCGGTATTTTACCCTCGATGATCGCATTTCTGACACTGTATCATGGTTACTTCGTCCTCATCCTTATAGAACACGCCCGCCCACTGGCAGATGCTCTGCAAAATCGGCACCACGGACAAGCCCTCTTCCAGCTTTCTCTGATGCATGTCCGCGCCTCCCGTGTTTTCTCCATTATAGCGAGATTTGTGTTTCTTTTCAAGTAACTGCGAAGAAAATAAGCGGGCGCGAAATGCGCCCGCTTGAACCCTATGAGGGTGCCTGCTGCTACTGGCACTTGCCGGTAACATCGTATTGGCTCTGACGCTGCGCCGCGTACTGAAGAAGAAAGAGCTTGTGTAACGGCAGCAGACGATAGGCAAAAGTTCGGCTTTGCAGCGCGCAAGCTGTTGGTCTAACACGTTAGAAACGCGTTAGAAATACCGCCGGTTTTCGCGGCATGCATGAATAAATCATAACCTCCGGCTAAGCCGGAGGTTTGATTTGGCCCTATAAGGGCCTGTTACTGGCAAGCCCCTCAAGGGGCACTGAGTTTTATTTCACTTGCATTTTTTGTCCTACAGCCCGTAAACGGGCGATTCATGTTCTACTTGTGGCTAATCTTTTATCAAGCCTTCTACTTGTAGCTCGCTTCGCTCGATGCTTAAAGCTAAAGCTTTTACGAGGTGCCTCCACCGGCAGAGCCGGTGGTTTCCGTAACCAAAGAAAAAGCCCTCGAAATCAGACGATTTCGAGGACTTTTGGTACACTCAGACTCCCCAAAATCGAACCCTGTCGCTTCTTCGGCGGCGGGGTTTTTTTCTACCCGGAAAGTCTTGGTTTTGCAAGAGGTTAGGTTATATGCAGTGGTGATTTTATACCCGTCAGGTTCGTCCCATACTGTAACAGAATTAACGAGCAAATCTATGAGCCGCCTGCGGAAATTTTCGTCTTCGATATTCCCATATTTGAACTGACTCAGCCAGAATACGATTTGGTCACGGTCAATTCGGTAGACGAATTTTTCCTCAGCTTTAATCTCTTTGCTAATGGTCTTTTTCTCATGTTCGAGTTGGACAAGGCGGTTCATCAATGTTTCAGAAGCAATACCCTTTTCGATGGCGGCGGTGATATTCGTGATTGACTTTTCGACCTCTGACAGTTGAGCGGTCAACTGCGGAATGTGCGTGTCGTTTATCAAATCCTGTTCGCTCTGTCGGATTGCCATGTCTGCGATTTCATCAATGAGCTGATCGGTCAAAAGGTTGAGAGCGTCACGGGCTACTATCCCTTCGATGTAATCTTTTTTCAAAGGCCGCTTATCACACCCAAGTTTTCTCTTTTTCGTGTAGCAGGAATAGTAGTGGTAGACCTTGCCGTGCCTACCGGCTCCGCTTTCACCGTTCATAGAAGCCCCACAATGACCGCAGAACAGCTTTCCAGACAAGAGGTAATCTACCTTAGCCTTGCCCCTTGCCGGGGCTGTGGCGGTCTTAGAAAGCCGCCGCTGTACCGTTTCAAACAGCTCCTTATCAATGATGGCGGGAATACCATTTTCGATGACAATATCCTTGTAGGTGTAAGTGCCGATGTAGCGAGTATTACGGAACATGGCCTTAAAGCTGCTACGGTTGAACTCCGTATTTTTGGCAGTCTTATATCCGGCAGAGTTAAACTTTCGGCAAATAGCAGCAACGCTTTCACCATTGGCGTAAAGAGAGAACGCTTCTTGAACGATGTGGGCGGTGTCAGGGTCAACAACCAGCTTATGATTTTCTACCTTGTATCCGAGGGGGATATGACCGCCTACACTATGGCATTTCAAGGCAGACTCACGCATACCTCTCGTGACCTTCTGTGACAGCTCGGCAGAGAAAAATTCAGCCATACCCTCTAACACAGACTCCAAGATGATACTTTCAGGGCTGTCGGTGAGGTGTTCTGTGGCGGAGAGGACTTTCACGCCGTTCTTCCGCAGACGCATTTTCATAATCGCACTGTCATTTCGGTTACGAGCAAAACGGTCGAGCTTCCAGACGATGACATATTCCCAATTCTGCTTTGCACTATCCGAAATCATTTCCATGAGGTGAACCCGCTTTTCCACATCTTTACGAGCGGTCGTTGCTCGATCAACATAGATTGCCACAATGCGGTAGTGATTTACTTTGCAGAAGGTACGGCAGTCACGAAGCTGCCCTTCAATGGATTGGTCACTTTGGCCTGTGGAGCTATACCGAAGGTAGATAGCAACATTTTGATCTCCATTGTAGAGCGTATATGGGTCTTCCTGAAATTGAGAGATTTCTTCCTCTGTCAGACAGGAGAGGTCGATTGGAAATTTTTTCATGCAAATCTCCTTTTTAACTCCATGACTCTACCGACAAAGCGCAATCGTCCAATTTCAACACCGCCAAAAACACGGGGAGGATAGTGTGGATTAAAAGAGCGAAGGGTCACAGTATCTTCATCAATGCTGATTTTCTTAACAAATCCTTCTTCGTCATCAACAATGACAACCATAAGAGTATCTGTTTCAGGAGGTGTGTCCTTTTTAACCAGCACTAAATCGTGATCGTCTAAGACTGGCGACATACTATCTCCGTCCACTTGCAACCAGAAACAATCGTCACAGTCATATTCGGGGTCAACTTGTTCATACCCCAATGCTTCTTGCTGAGCGATGACACCTTTTCCTGCGGACGCATGACCGAAAATAGGTCGTTTGCAATTCTTTTCATAAGGTTCGGTGGTCAAACCAACAGAGGACAAGTGAAAGAGAGGGTCGTCAGTTTCACCTTTCAAATACTCAGCCGTTGTTCCAAGATTGATAGCGAGAGTTTTCAAGTCTTCATTTGAAATCATGCGGTCAGGCTTTTTATCTACATCACTCAAATAATATTTGGGGCGGTTGATAAGTTTGCAAATATAGGTGACGCTTTTCCCTTGTTGTTTAGCTAAATCTCTAATACGACTTGTATTCATAAATACCTCCTTCAAAAAATATCCTACTTTTTTAGGATTTGCTATTGACAATCCTACAAAGGTAGGATATACTTTGGATTGTGAACAAGAGATTTTGACAACAAAAACCCGACCCCCGAAAGGTTTTCTTTTTCGGCGGTTACTGTGGTCAATGGTTTAATTGTCTGGCAAGCAAATTATACCATTACGCCCACTGGTTGTCAATAAATATTGTTCTCAATTCAAAGAAAGGAGAGGTTTTGTGAAAGAGCGTGAGAAAATTCGCTATCGCCTGAGCATCAATCACCTGTCGTTTGCATGGTTGATTGATATGCTCCGAAAGCGGGGAATTGAAACGAACGGCCCTGTCCTGAGTGCAATTCTCGCAGGAACTCGTAACGGCCCTTCTGTGGACAAGATCATCGCTGAGTCTATCGACATTCTGGACTGGTACGAGCGGCAGATTGGCGGTGTGTCATGAGCGACAGTGCATTTGCCCCGGAAGTGCGAGGACAGGCCAAAGCGTTCAGCTCACTCCTTGCTCGATCTGTCCGAGAGTTTTTCAAGGATGAAACGAACCGCAAGCGGTTCGAGAGCTGGTACGAGCAGAAGTACGGAACACCGTATCAATGGAAACCTATGGTTTGGAGGAACAGATAATGAAAAAGGTATTTGGAGTATTGGCATTTCTCTCGTTTTTCTACCTATTGGGTGTCGTTGGTGCGGTAGAGCAAGACACAATGGCTCTCGGCGCAGGCATGGTTCGCATGGGTATCGGCCTTGGCTGCTTCTGGCTGTTCTGTGAGCTGTCTGGTGCGTTTTATCCTGCCCCGCTGAGAAAAAGAAAAAGCCGCTGACGGAACTGGTACTTCCATCAACGGCAAGCGTAAAAGCTCAATCTGATTATATCAGAACCTATCATTTTGTAAAGGAGAACTTTATGAATAGCACGATTGCGAAACTCGCTGACGAGTTCGAGAAGATGGAGAAAACCATCGCTTCTCAGAAGAAGATGATCGAAACCCTCATGCCTACGGGCTATGTCGATACCGATACCGTCAAACTTCACCTCAACTCCGTATATGGTGTCATGTTCGGCGGTCGCCCTTCCCCGAAGCGCTGTAAGTTGGAGGACTGTTCTTGGGACGAGATCAATATGTATTCCTCCTTCGGTCTTGCTGACAAGATGTTCGAAGTCGGTGACACCAAGAAATTCCGTCTGGCTGATGGCTCCTACCTGACTGCCCGTATCATCGGGTTCAACCATGATTACGCAAGTGACGGTAGTCTGGTTCATATCACCTTTGAAACCGTGGAAACCCTTGACGGCGACATTCCCATGAATGAGAAGCCTACCAACGAGGGCGGCTGGGACGCTTCCTATCTCCGTGCCAAGCTCAACGGCAACTTCTTCGAGAAGCAGCTTCCCGCTGATTTGAAAGCAGTCATCAAGCCCGTGGTGAAGATCACCGCAAAGAGCGGCAAAAACGAAATGCTGGTTCCTTCCGTTGACAAGCTGTTCGTTCTTTCTGAGCAGGAGGTCTTCGGTCGTAAGATTTATTCCTGCGGTGGTGAGGGTAAGTGGTACGAGTGGTACAAGCGAGAGAACACGCCCTACGGCAAGTGCAAGCAGAATGGTGAGAGGGATTGGAGATGGGAGCGTTCTCCTTATTCCGGCGGCACCGACTACTTCTGTAATGTGGCCAGCGCCGGCACCGCCACCCTTAACGACGCCAGCGGCTCCACTGGCGTGTCCTTCGGCTTCTGCATTTGATCGGGTATCTCGTAAATCCCGCCCCGTCAGGGGCGGTGAAAGGAGTGAAAACATGAATGTCAATCGCAAGGTTGGCACTGGTTTTGAAAGAGACTTATGCCTGAGCCTGTCGGGTTGTGGCTTTTGGGCGCACAATCTCGCTCAGAACAGTCAAGGTCAGCCGTTCGATGTGATTGCGGCTCGAAACGGTGTCAGCTATCCCATTGACTGTAAGGATTGTTCCAAGAACATTTTCAAGATGGAGCGTATCGAAGAAAACCAGTTTTCCGCTATGTCCCTTTGGGAAGAAACGGGAAACGGAGAGGGTTGGTTCGCTCTCAGAATGATGAACGGCGCTGTCTACTTCCTGTCCTTCACGGTGATACGAAACCTGTTCTTGATGAAGACCGTCCTTTCTGCGTCTGAAATCAGACAGTTTGGTGTCACTCTCGGAGAGTGGGTGTCCCAATGCAAGTAACTGTGGGCAATCAGCTCCGAATTGAGAACCCGTCTGAGCAGTTGCTTGCATGGTGCAAGAAGCAGCTTGTTCTTCCCAATCCTGAGTACGCCAAGAAAGTTCGTATGCACTTTTGGGTCGGCAACACCCCTGAGAAGTTGTACCTGTTCCAATGGGACGGTGACACACTGGTTCTCCCCTATGGTTGTTTGAATGATGTGCTGGCGATGGACGATTGCCACATGAAGGTCAATCTTCCTACACCGACCGAGGTGGACTTCGGTTGCACCATTCCGCTCTATGATTATCAAGTGGAAGCCAAGGAAGCCCTGATAACGGCCTACTACGGTATTCTTCAAGCCCCTGCTGGGTGTGGTAAGACACAGATTGGGATTGCTGTTGCGGCAGATACAGGCCGAAGAACACTCTGGCTGACCCATACACGGGATTTGCTCGTACAGAGCAAAAGCCGAGCGGAGCAGTATATGAGTCCTTCTCTGACTGGCACAATCACCGAAGGTAGGGTTCAAATCGGCAAGGCAATCACCTTCGCAACGGTGCAGACCATGTGCAACCTCGATCTGAACCAGTACCGTGATGTTTGGGATTGTATCATCGTGGACGAGTGCCACCGTGTAGCCGGAACCCCGACCGCCATGACGCAGTTCTCAAAGGTGCTGAACGCTCTGGCAGCTCGACACAAGTACGGGTTGTCCGCTACGGTTCATCGAGCAGACGGTATGATTGCCGCCACCTACGCCCTGCTGGGCGGGATTGCTTATCAGGTGCCGGACGAAGCGGTAAAAGACAAGATCATGACCGTCAGCGTTTTGCCCCGTGCCACACACCAAGGACTCAGCCGTGAGTTTTTGGACACGGACGGTACGATCATCTACGCCAAGTTGGTTAATTTCCTCGCTGACCGTTATCCCCGGAATAACCTGATTGTCGCTGACCTCGTGGCAAACCGAGATCACTACAATCTCATTCTCTCCGACCGGCTGACGCACTTGGAAACCCTGATGAACAGGCTTCCGCCCGACCTGAGAAAACAGGCGGTCATGATTGATGGGAAGATGACCACGAAGAAAGCCAAGACTCTCCGAGAACAGGCTATTGAGGAAATGCGGCAGGGGCGTAAGCGGTATCTGTTCGCCACTTACTCTCTGGCAAAGGAGGGCTTGGATATTCCCCGGCTCGACCGTCTGTACCTGACTACACCGCAGAAAGACTACGCTGTAATAACTCAGAGCATTGGTCGTATCGCTCGTACCTTCGAGGGCAAGAGAGAACCCATCGCCTATGACTATGTGGACGATGGTATCCAGTACCTCGTACGAAGCTACAAAAAGCGGTGTACCACCTACCGGAAAGCGGGGTGCAAGTTCATTGACGGAGAGAACTGATATAAAGGTTCTCGTTGCCTGCGAGGAAAGTCAAGCTGTCTGTATTGCGTTTCGGCGTTTGGGGTATGAAGCCTACTCCTGTGACATTCAGGAGTGTTCAGGTGGACACCCGGAATGGCACATTAAAGTGGACGCTCTACTGTTACTCGGACGGTATCTGGTTTTCAAAACCGAAGACGGAAAAGCTCATTATGTTGAGCGGTGGGATTTGATAATTGCTCACCCGCCTTGCACTTTCATGAGTAATGCGGGAGCGTGTCGAATGTATCCTCGTAAGGGTCAAATTGATAAAGCTCGATTCCAAAAGGCGATGGAAGCCAAAGCGTTTTTCCTTCGATTTCTAAATGCTGACTGTGATCGAGTGGCTATTGAGAACCCCCGCCCTCTCAAAATTGTTGAATTGCCAAAAGAGGATCAGCGAATACAGCCCTATCAATTTGGCGACCCGTGGAGTAAACTCACCTATCTTTGGCTGAAAAATCTTCCGCCGTTGGTTTACACCAATGTTCTTGCAGAATGGAAGCCCTTTGTTCCTGCTGGAACAGGCCGCAAGGCGGGGGGGGACAGCTACGGGGCAAGGATACCTCACAATTCCAAAGCCCGTTCAAAAACATTCCCCGGTATTGCGGACGCTATGGCGCAACAATGGGGCGCAGTATTAGGAGGTGATACCGCTGAACCTTGAACCTTTCATTTTCGACTGCGAGGTGTTTGCCTACGATTGGCTTTTTGTCTTCAAGAATAAGGTCACGGGAGAATACACCGAGATTTGGAATGACAATGAAGCGGTCGAACAGTTCATGACCCAAGAACCCCTGTTGGCAGGGTTCAACAATAAGCACTATGACCAATTCATTCTGAAAGCGGTTCTCTCAGGTTTCACACCGGAGGAAATCAAGGCAGTCAACGATTTCATTATCGTTGGTGGTCACGAGGGATGGGAGTACGCCCCTCTCCGTGACTGCGGGATTTTCTTCGATCAATATGACCTGATGGACGATTGCCAGATGGGGTTGTCCTTGAAAGCAATCGAAGCGCACCTCGGAATGGACATTCGTGAAACCACCGTTCCGTTTAACATCGACCGCCCTCTGACTGAGGACGAGAAGCAAGAGGTCGAGTTCTACTGCCGACACGATGTTGACGCAACCGACAGGCTGGACGATCTTCGTCAAGGCTATCTGTCCAGTAAGCTCACGCTGGGTCGTGAAAAGGGGCTGTATCCTGCAAAAGCCCTCTACATGACCAACGCCAAGCTGACCGCTGCTTACCTTGACGCAGAGCAGAAACCGCACTATGACGAGCGGGAATATCAGTATCCGCCGAAGCTGCTTCGTCAGTACATTCCGCAGGAAGTGTTCGACTTCTTCGAACGGTTGAAGGACAAGAGTATTCCTGACGAAGTGGTGTTCAAGGAAAAGCTCGATCTGATGGTTGGTGGCTGTCCTTGCACCATCGCCTACGGTGGTATTCACGGGGCTATCCCGTGTTACCGAGAGGAAGCCACGGAAACCCGCTCTATCCGCAACAAAGATGTTGCAAGTTACTATCCACACCAGATGACCTTGAACGGTTATTGTAGCCGAAATATCCCCTCTCCCGATGTGTATGCCGCTACCATTGAGCGGCGTGTTAAAGCAAAGAGAGCTGGTGATAAGGCTACGGCAAACGCTTTGAAGCTGGTGCTGAACACCACCTACGGCGCTATGCTGAACCGCTACAATGACCTGTATGACCCGCTCATGGGGCGCTCGGTCTGTATCTCAGGCCAGTTGCAGTTGCTCGAAATGGCGGAACATCTTGTTCAGGATTGCTCCACTTTGAAGATCATTCAGCTCAACACCGATGGTATCATGGTCAGCCTTGATGACTGCGATGTTCCCGTGTATCAGGAAATCACGCAGGAGTGGCAGGACAGAACCGGCTTTGAGTTAGAGGAAGACCTTATCAAGATGATCTGTCAGAAAGATGTGAACAATTATGTCGAAGTTCCCTTCGAGGGCGACCCTAAAATCAAGGGCGGCGTTCTCGTTCGGGGGATTGCCCCGGCAGGAGCGTTCAACATCAACAATAACGCTTGCGTGGTTGCCAAGGCGGTCAAGGATTATCTGGCCTACGGTATCCCGGTCGAAGATAGCATCATGAGCTGTGACCGTCTGCTGGACTTCCAGTTGGTCGCCAAGGCCGGGAGCAAATACGGTGACGCTCTCCATGAAGTAGACGGTCAGATGGAGGTCGTACAGAAGGTCAACCGGGTATATGCCACGGAAGACCATCGGTGCGGAACCCTCTACAAAATCCACCTTGGCACTGGCAATCCCGTCAAGATTGCTGGACTCCCCGCAAAATGTGTCGTAGACAACGACAATCACCTGACGATTGATGTGGTTGACCGTGACTGGTATATCCGGCTGGCACGGCGTTATGTTCGAGATTTCCTCGGAGAGAAGCCACCCAAGCGAAATACCCGCAGAGTCAATTCCATCAAGAAAAAATTATTAGAAATGTTGGAGGTATAAATATGGCTACTACCAAGAAAGCCGCTGAGACTGCGGCGGTGGATTATTCTACCATGAATGTGTTCAAGAAGTTGCAGCTTGCCCGTGTGCGTTTCCTCGAAGCTGGCGTGGATAAGAGCGGCAAGCACATGAAGCTCGAATATAAGTATTTCGAGCTGGCAGACATTGTTCCCAAGGCCGAGCAGATTTTCCTTGAAATCGGTCTGATGATGGTTCCGTCCATGTACGGCGACAAGGCGACCGCTCGTGTCTACAATGTCGATGACCGTGAGGACTTCATTGACTTCGTTGCACCGTACACCCCCATTGCCCCCATCGTGTCCAACGCTGGCAATCAGGTCACAAACGAAATGCAGGCGACCGGCAGCTCCATCACCTACATTCGCCGCTACCTGTGGCAGCTCGTTTTGGACATTGTGGAGCATGACAGTATTGACAGCGGCGAGTTTGACACGACTCCCGCACCCGCTCCCACCGTCACCAAGAAGCCCCCTGTGACTACCGAACAGCGTCAGGAGATCAAGAAGGAACTGACCGGCGCTCCTGCTGGTGCGGCTACCGAGGAACAGGTCGGTACGCTGAAAAGTCTGCTGAAAAAGCTCATGGATATTGACGCAGAGCAGGAACAGTTCGTGCAGACCATCGCCATGAAGACGGAAGGTTTCTCCAAGATCGAAGCCGACAAGTGTGACGCTCTGATCGAGGGCGTGAACAATATGCTGGCTGGCTACGAAATGAAAACGGCGAAGGAGGGCTAAGGCATGATTGAAATTGATTGTCGCAAGTGCGCCAATGCAGACTTGGAAGCGGATTGCTGTAAGCTCTACGGTAACGACCCTGATACTGCCGTTCGGGAATGTGCCGCTGACGAATTTGTGAATTATAAGGAGGTAAACAAAAATGGAATGGCTTGACGGCAACAAAATCCAGATTATCCCTCCCAAGCGTCCTAAGAAGCTGACTGGTACTCGCTTCGCCACTATCCTCGGTCTGAACCCGTGGTCTACGCCGTTCGAGATTTGGTGTGAAGTGACCCGCACCTATCAGAAGCCGTTCGAGGATACGATCTACACCATCGCTGGTAAGACCATCGAGCCTAAGCAGGCCGAGTACATGAAGCAGACCTACTTCATGAGCAATCTGGTCACACCGACCGACATTTGGGGCAAAGACTACTTCCGTCAGACCTACGGTGATTTCTTCAAGGAAAGCCCCGTCCTCGGCGGTATGTGGGACTACTTGCTCTATAGCAAAGATGGTAAGCCCACCACCGTCCTCGAAATGAAGACCTCCAAGCGTGTCGAGGACTGGAAGGACGATATTCCTGAGTATTACGCTTTGCAGGCGGCGTTGTACGCTTACCTTCTCGGCGTGGACGAGGTTATCATGGTCGCTTCCTTCCTCGAACCCAAGGATTACGACAATCCTGAGAAGTTCGTGTGCAGCGGTGAGAATACCATCACTCGCCCCTTCAAGGTGTCTGAGCGGTATCCTGACTTCGAGAAGAAGTATGTGAAGCCTGCCCTGAAATGGTGGAAGGACTATGTGGAGAGCGGCATTTCTCCCGCCTTTGACGAGCGCAAGGACGCTGAAATCCTGAAAGCCCTTCGCACCAACAACCTGTCTCCTGAAACGGATATGGCGGCGCTGGTCAAGGAAGCCGAAGACCTGAAAGACACCATGGAACGGATTTTGGCTCATGAAGGTATCCCGGACATGGAAAAGCGGTACAAGGTTGTGACTGACATGATTAAGAAAGCCGCAATCGCTCAGTTCCGTGACGGTGACAAGAAGGTGTCTATCGCTGGTTCTGCCTATAATTGGGAGGTCAGCCGTACTTCCACCACGAAGATAGACAAGGACGCTATGAAAGCGGACGGTATTCTGGCGAAGTACACGACCACTGAGGACAGCTACCGCATTTCCCCGAAAATCATTAAGGAGGATTGACCTATGAAGTTTTCCAAGTTCGTGAAGTCCCTCGCCCCCGATGGCGGCGCTATCTACGAGTACATGGACAAACGCTGGCTTGCTTCCCCGTCCGTACTTATGCTCATTCCCGATGGTATCCGCAGCGTGACCGGGTACAGCAACGAGAAAATGCCTGACGGTATTGGTCGCCTGATTTCTCAGGTCGGTTGCACCGAGTACGCCACGCTGGTCAAGGCAATCATGCCTGAGCCGGACGGCGCAATCAAGGATTGTGTCCGTATCTTCGCCACGCAGGACAGCACCATGACCCTTCCCATCACCAATGATGACTGGTCGCTGATCGAGAAGTCTGATTTCTGCGAAATCTTGTACGCTTACGATCTGGAAAGCGATAAGAGCGTACCGAAAGCTCTGCTGGTCAAGCAGTACGCCAAGTACCCCGATGACGAAGACCAGTTGGTTGGTATCATCTTCCCCTGCGAGTACACAGAACAGCTCAATTTCTACACCATGAAGGAGGACAAAAACAATGGCTAAAATCGGACTCACCGAGGGTTTTACCCTCATTCCCGAAGGTACTCATGTCTTTCAGATTACCGATGTGAAGTACAAGGAAGACTTCGGCAAGCTGGAAGTCTATATGCAGACGCAGACCGGCAGTAAGCACATCGAGCGCTTCTCTCTGCTGAAATCCGATGGCTCTCCTAACGAGGGTGCATACAACGCTTTCAGCTACTTCGCCAAGACTGCGCTCGGTAACTTCGACCTGACCGAGATCGACCACACCGACCTGATTGGTCACTTCATTGAGTGCGATGTGGAACATGATGTTCAGGAGAACAAGAAGAAGCCCGGACAGAGCATTACCTTCGTCCGTTTGGCCGATAAGCGCCCCTCTGAGGGCTGGGGCGGCGCTGGCAATACGGTTACTACCTCTGCTGTTAAAACCGCTTCTGCGGCTTCTCAGGCCGCTCCTAAGACACCGATGGATTTGGCAGCTCTCCTTGGCTGATACCGGGTGCGAGGGAGGGCTAATTTGAAAGGCTCTCCCTCGCCAATGGTATGTTGAAAACTATGTTGAAAGTGAGGATAAGCTACAATGGCAGAAGCCTATATTTGTTCGCTCTCCAAGGTTCAGCGTCATGCTGAAATCTGCAAAGAGATCAACAATCTCTATGAGCGTAAGAACCATGACTACGGTGACAGTTTTCACCAGACCTTCGTTGAAGAAGGAATGGCGATGGCTCGTATCCGATTGGGAGATAAGTTTAGCCGCTTCAAAACCCTCTCCCGTAGCGGTGAGCAGAAGGTCAATGACGAGTCTATCCGTGACACCCTGATTGACCTCGCCAACTACGCCATTATGACGGTGCTGGAAATGGAGGTCGCTGACGATGACGCTGAATGATTATCAGAAAGCCGCCGAGCGCACTTCCGGCAACCTGACCTCGTGGGATAAGGTTCGCAACGGCTGTTACGGTCTGAACGGCGAAGCCGGAGAGTGCATTGACATTCTGAAAAAGACCGAGTTTCAGGGTCATAACTTCGACCCGATGAAGATGGTTGACGAGCTGGGTGATGTTCTCTGGTATGTCGCACAGTTGGCGACCGGCTTGGGTGTGACCCTCGAATATGTGGCACAGCACAATGTCGATAAGCTGCTGGCTCGTTACCCTGACGGGTTCGACAGCGAAAAGAGTATTCACAGAAAGGAGTACGAAAATGCCTGACTGCTTCTCCAAGTCCGAAGTGACTGATTTCATGAACTTCATGAAGCTGCCTGACGGAACCTCTGTTGTTTCTGATGACATGATGGAGTACCTGATGGCTTACGGCTTCTTCACCGCCCCTGCTTCCACCAAGTATCACGGCAATTACGAGGGCGGTCTTCTGAACCACTCCCGCATGGTCACGGAGTACCTTCTGGCGCTCACTCAGGCCAATCACCTGATCTGGCGCAAGGCTCGTTCTCCCTTCATCGTGGGTATGTTCCATGACCTGTGCAAGATCGACCAATACCGCCACCCGGTAACAGGCCACATTGAAGAATTTAATGGTAGTTGTACGCCAATCTATGACGAACAGGCGTGGGAGTACAACCCCGACACCCTCCTGAAAGGTCACGGCGATAAGTCCGTCATGCTTCTCTCTCAGTTCTACACACTGACTGATGAAGAAATCATGTGTATCCGCTATCACATGGGCGCTTTCACCGACAAGTCTGAGTGGAATGACTACACCAGAGCAGTCAGCCAGTACCCGAATGTACTGTGGACACACCAAGCCGATATGCTGGCAAGCCATGTTGCGGGGGTGTGAAGTATGTATATTCCAACGGTTTCTTTCGATTTCGATGGCGTAATTCATTCCTACCGAAGCGGGTGGAAGGGTGCCGCTGTTATCCCCGACCCTCCCGTAGAAGGGATTAAAGAGGTCATTGAACAACTCATAAGCGATGGTTTATGTGTGGTCATCTGTTCTTCTCGTGCGGAGTCTTTTGAAGGACAGGCGGCGATTGCTGAATGGCTGAAACACTACGGGTTTCCGATGGTGCAAATTCAAGCAAGAAAAGTTCCCTCCATCGTTCATATCGATGACCGTACAATCTGTTTTGATGGAAAAGCAAACAACCTCCACGAACAGATTGTCAACTTCAAACCTTGGTATGAAAGGGAGTCTGAAAGTGAAAATCATTGAACCTTCTGTGGAGCTTATCAACGCCCCCGATTATAAGACCCTTCTGACCACCATCGAAGCCGCAGGGCGCACTTGCTATAAGTCCGAGGACAAAATCACGGACGGAAGCGCAGAGAAGTTCGTCCGGGGTATTATCAAGCGAGGTCACGAAGCTGTCATTGAGCATGGCTCTCTTACCGTTCGCTTCATCTGCGACCGGGGCGTGAGCCATGAGATCGTCCGCCACCGTCTGGCGGCGTTCTGTCAGGAGTCTACTCGGTACTGCAATTACGGCAAAGAGGGCTTCGGTGGCGAAATCACCGTCATTCGTCCCTCGACCTTCGCCAAGATTGACTCGACCTACCACATCTGGAAGCGGTCGTGCGAAAACGCCGAGGTTGCCTATTTCGATCTGCTGAACGAGGGTTGCACCCCGCAGGAAGCTCGATCTGTCCTTCCGAACAGTTTGAAAACCGAGGTGGTCATGACCGCTGATCTCAGAGAATGGCGGCATTTCTGCCGTATGCGCTGCCCCGTAGCGGCTCACCCCGATATGCGGGTTGTTGCCAATATGCTCCTGACCCTGCTGAAACAGACCTATCCCGTCTTCTTCGAGGACATTGAGGTATGAGGATTAAGAAAGCTGGCGGCAAGGTGTTTGGTGCGGTCTTAACTGCCGCCGAGAGAAAAGCGATGGACATGGAAATCAATCGTCAGATCGTGGAAGCCGACAGGCGCTACGCCGATGACATTGACGCTATGGTGCTTTACACCCTCCATGTTCACCTTGGTTTCGGCAAGAAGCGCCTGCGGAAGTTCTATGACGCTTTCTCTGCCGAGCATGACCGCCTTATCCAGTATTATCAAATGCCGGACGATTACACATGGCTCTGCAAGGAGATGTTGAAGCGTATCGGCGTTGATGTTGAAGCATGGAACAAAGAAAGGAAAGAACCCGATGAAACTGAAAAGCATTGACGGCAAAGTGCCGTATATCATGGCTGCTGGAAAGGACTTCGTAAAAGATGAAATGTCGCTGGCGGCGGCAGAGCAGATTTGTTCCCGTGGAACACAGACCGCCAGCAAGCTCTTTCCCGATTTCCCCATCTGCGTAGATGGCAAGTTCTATTTTGCTGGAACCTCGACAAAGCCCAAGTCCAGCAAGTCTAAGACCCCTTGCGAGGGCTGAGATTTTCAATCTTCCTGTGGTTCGTCACCATTGTCGCAGTCCTTTGTCTGAAATTACCCACGGTTGAGGTCGAAAAACCTTCTCCCGTTGTCGAGGTGGTAGAGGTAGTCACCCCGGAGCCAGAGCCGGAGGTGGCACCTCAGCCGTGGACAGACGAGGAAGTGATTGTACTGGCGAAAATGCTATGGGGAGAAGCCAGAGGGGTCAGCTCTGACGCTGAGAAAGCTGCTTGTGTGTGGTGTGCGCTCAACCGTGTCGATCATGGCTACGGCGACATTATAACGGTCGTGACTACACCCAAACAATTTGTAGGGTACAACGAGGAAAACCCGGTCGATGATGGTTTGATTACTCTCTGTATAGATGTACTGACCCGCTGGTACGCAGAGAGAGAAGGTCAGGTTGAGGTCGGTCGTGTCCTCCCTGCGGATTACCTGTGGTTCTCTGGCGATGGCGAGAGAAACCACTTCCGCAACGCCTACCGTGGCGGCGATAGATGGGACTGGTCTTTACAGAGTCCGTATGAAAGCTGAGGTAAGCCTATGAGCTATTTGAATATACCCGCTGAACTCCGAGCGGAAAAGGCATGGGTCAATGTGTGGGACGGGTCAAAGGTTCCTATGCAGGCCACCGTGAGAAAGGCGGCTTCTTCCTCTAATCCTGATACATGGTCGAATTACATTGACGCTGAACACAATGTCCAGCACGGCTACTATGACGGTCTTGGCTATGTGTTTCACGATACAGGGGTTGTAGGTATCGACATTGACGATGGCTTTACTGATGGGCTTCTAAACCCGCTGGCGGCTGACATTATCGGTCATTGCCAGTCCTACACGGAAAAGTCCAGAAGCGGGAGAGGGGTTCATATTCTCGTTCGTGGTGAGCTGCCCTTCAAGGGCAAGAACAACCGTGCCGCCGTGGAGATTTACAAGAGCAATCGGTACTTCATCATGACCGGCGAGGTTTTGATCTTTTCCGAGATCATTGAAAACCAGTCAGCGATTGACTATGTGATCGAGAAGTATTTTCCCGACACGCCGAAGGAAAGTAGCTCAGGTACGGTCGCCCCTCAGCGTATCTATTCTCCCATCTATCGCCGCCCTGAAAACGGCAAGCTGCATTTGAAGCCTGAATACCCGCCTATCACACCGGGAAGCCGGAACCTCAGCCTGACTTCTCTGGCGGGTCAGCTCCATAACCAAGGATACACCAAAGCAGAGATTTACAAAGAGCTGTTATACGCCAATCAACAGGCTTGCAAGCCGCCGCTCCCTCAGTCCGAAGTCGAGTTGATTGTTAACAGCGTGACCAGATACAGGAGGTAATTATGAAACCTTATCAGCGTGGCGATGTTGTTGTCATTGATGTTCCCATGCTTGCCAACAGTCATATTCAGGCCGGTAAGCGTCCGTGGGTGGTTGTGCAAAATAATGTCGGCAATCAGTTTTCTTCCACCAGCATTGTCGTTCCCCTGACCACTAAAATCAAGCGACTGGAAATGCCGACCCATGTGGCGGTCACTTGGGGTTCTTTACAGCCGAGCATGGTTGAATGTGAACAGGTGCGTGTCGTAGATGTGTCCGATGACTGGGAGTACATCTGCACTCTGCCGCCTGAGATCATGCGTCATGTGGACACCGCTTTGAAGAACGCTTTCTTCTATGGGAGGGGAGGGGAGGTGTAAATAATGACAAAACTCGAATATGACAGTTTGCAGATGGCGTTATCTGCCCTACTTGATAAAGAGCGGATATATCGCAAGCGTATAAGCGGTAGTGAACAAGACGGTTATAAGATGGGTGTCCGAGCTTGTAAAAGCGCACTTTCCAACTTTAACCCAAACAGAAAAGGCAAGAGGGGTGAAATCCATGAGTGATGAAGTTATGACAGCTCCCGAAGAACAGGCTCTTTTCCAGCTTTCCAACGGTCGCTACATCATGGACGAAGCTCAGTCCCGTGTGATGTTTCAGATTAAGGAAGCACAGCCTGAGCATAGCCATCCGATCAGCGGTACGGGGTATTCGTGGGACGAGTCCGGCATGGCGGAGCTGTTTTCCGAGTGCTACAAGAATGATACCCGCTACTGCCCCGAAGCGAAAAGCTGGTTCACCTACTCCGAGGGGGCATGGCGTAAGGACACGGGTTCTCTGCTGGTAGCGGAGAAAATCAAAGAGTTCTGCCGCCTGATGGCTCTCTACTGCGGCGAGATTGCCAATGAAGAACGCCGCACCGAGTACATGAAGTTCATCGTGAAGATGGGCGACCGGCGCTTCCGTGACCGGCTGATGAAGGACGCTGCCAGTGTGCTTCCTATCGCTTCGGCGGAGTTTGACGCAAATCCCTACCTTATCAACTGCAAGAACGGCACTTTCGACCTCGAAAAGATGGAGTTCCGGGAGCATGACTGGCACGACTTCCTGACCATGCAGACCAACTTCAACTATACCTTGCAGGACGCACGGTGCCGCCGCTGGGAGAAGTTCGTTGCAGAGGTCACTTGTAATGACGAAGACAAAGCTGACTATCTGCAAAAGGCGCTGGGGTACTCCATGTTGGGTATGGCGAACGAGGAATGTATGTTCATTCTTCACGGCAAGACCACCCGCAACGGCAAGTCCACCATGCTCTCGGCAATTCACCATCTTCTCGGTGACTATGCGTCTGTGTCACCCGTGTCGATCATCTGCAAGGCAGAACGATCGAAGAACGCCGAAGCAGCGAACCCCATGCTGGCTTCCCTGAAAGGCAAGCGATTTGTCACGATGGCTGAGAGTAACCAGTATGGCAAGCTGGACGAGGAAACAATCAAGCAGCTCACGGGTGGCGAGGAAATCAAGGCTCGGAACCTCTATGAGACTGCTACAACCTTCCTGCCGCAGTTCACCCTTTGGCTCTCCTGCAACGATCTTCCCACCGTCAGCGATAAGTCCCTGTTCGCTTCCGACCGTGTGCGGGTCATTGAGTTCAACCGCCATTTCACCGAAGCGGAACAGGACAAGAACCTGAAAAATGAGTTCCAGACACAGGAAGCTATGCAGGGCATTTTCGCTTGGCTGGTCGCCGGATACTTCAAGTACAAGCGGTTCGGTCTGAAAATGTCCCCCGCCATGCGGAAGGTGGTCAACCAGTACGAGCGTGACAACGATCTGTGCTTGCAGTTCCTCGAAGAACGCTGTGAGCAAGCTGAGGGGGTCAATACCCGCTCGAAGTCTCTGTTTGACGCATACAAGATTTGGTGCAAGTCCAACGGGTACTTTGCCTGTTCTGCCAAGCGGTTCAATGCCGACATGGAAACGCACCCTGAGTGGCACGGCGGCAAGGTCATGTATCAGGGCTACCCCGTCTACAAGAACCTCAGACTGAAAGGAGTGTCCTAATGAACCGTTCATGCAATTCTATCCTCTGCCGCTTCGGTATCCACACAGCAGACCCGTATGTTCATATTCAGGTCAAGTGTCGTAATGGTTCTCACCGCTGGCAGAGCAATTATGAAATCTGTAAGCGGTGCGGCAAACGCCTGAGAAAAATCCGCATTGTAAAGGAGCGTCCGTGATGAAAATTACTCTTGATATTCCCGATGGCATTATTGCGGGGTTCTTCAATGGTGTAGAGGTCACGGCTCACGGTATGCAGTTGGTGTCCTATCAACTCAGCACTGACGATCTGAAAGATGGTAACACCGTAAAACTCCCTCGTGAACAGGAGGTGACAGTATGATTGCCACCAATGAAGAACTCGCCCTGCTGGAAAAGTGGAAGCGAAAACTCTGCTTGCAGGAGTGGCGGATAAAGCTATTGACCCACCTTCACCCCGAAGAAATGATGGTGCGTAATACCACAGGCTGTACCGAGTGGTCAGAAGCAATTAAGACCGCTCGTATTGAGATCATCAACCCTGCCTGCTACGGCGACCGCATTGTGCCGTTCAATTTTGAAAAGACGCTGGTGCATGAGCTGCTACACCTGAAATTCTCCTTCTGGTGTCAGAACGAAGATGATGTTGGCGATAGAGTCATGCACCAGATGATTGACGATCTCGCAAGAGCTTTGACGGAAGGGGACAGCGATGATGAAGCCTGAATACTGCCCCGACTATGTAGGTGTTGCCTGCGTTGATGGCACTTGCCCTGTTGCCAACTGTGAAGAATACGTTGAGCGGTGTATGCCTGTCATTTCCAGTTGCCGGGACTGCTTCTATTATAAGGGCTGTGAAGACTGTGCAATCTCTGACGATTGTGACCGAATGGAGGATAAACATGAGTAAAAAGTGTGTATGTGGCAATGAAATGACTCGTGAAGACTGGAAGCACGAATGGGTCTGTCATCGTTGTGGACGAAAGCGGCCTATCCCACTACCCCCGATGTTCACCGTCTTCATGTGCCGTAAATGTGAACACCTTCTGTATGTCGAGGAAGACGAGGACTTTCCTCAGAAGCTCGGAAAAATCGCCGCAAAATCCTGTCCCTGTTGCGGAGAACAGGAAGAAGGTCTGTGGAGACTTCTCGGTCGAGCGGAAGGGTTCGAGGGAACCGTGTTCACGGAGGAAAGCGATGAAAACTGAGAAAAAGAACCTCCGCCGTATTTCCATCGTAGTCACGGCGCAGACCAAGGGCAACCTTGAACGGCTGGCGGCGGTCTGCGGCTACTCGGAGATTGGGCGGGTGGTTGACAAGCTCACCCGTGAGAAGATGATCTCCCTCCATGACTTTGAAAGAAAGGAGAAGCACTATGAATGATGTAATGGAGCAAATTAAAACGCTTTCTGCCACCTTGGACGAGGAAACCACCCACTTTCACCCTACCGGCAGACTGCTGTTGCTGGGTTCCTACGAGAGTGTATTTCTGAAAGCGGTCAAGCGCAAGGCTGACCTGTTAGGTATTGACTGTGACCTCACTCAATACCCCTGCCCTCCGTACAAGGCCGTGGTAGTGGACAGAGAAACCGTCCCGTCTGACATTAAGCTCACCGCCGAGGTTGACATTGACCACTCCTACTCACAGGGAATGTCATCGGTGTCTCAGGCAACTTTGGCGCTCCTGCTGGCATTGGACTTGGTTTACGCTAAGGACATTACCATTGTAGGCCGGGGTCATGCCGTTCAGAACTTGGCAAAGTACCTCACCCTCGGTAACGCAACGGTGACGGTGGCGCACTCCAAAACCAAGAGTCTCTTGCAGGCCACAATGAACCGTGATGTGGTGATTTACGCCACACCGACTATCACGAAGGACATTTCCTACAACACCCATGATCTGGTCATCGACCTCGGCAACAGCGTTCCCCACCCTGACCGCTTCAACTGTCCCTATGTGAACAGGATTGGTCAGCTCACCGTGAGCGTGTTGCTCAACCGCTTTGCGAGAAAGGAGCATAGAGCATGAGTGACATTTTGACAACTACCGCCGCCGTTGAATGGATTGTTGTAGGCTGTCTATTCCTCTGGCGACTGTACCACTGGAACCGCCGCTTTTCGGAACTCTATGACGAGCTGCGAAAGGAGATCGACCATGGATAAGGAAGACGCTCACATTGTCATAGCGATGGCAAATCACAACATGAATGTCACCGATGTTGTCCGTGCTATTTTCGCACACAGAAATACCGTTCTCTATCACTTGGACAAGGTGAAGCGGCAGACCGGGTTAGACCCTCGGCGGTTCTATGATTTGATCGAGATGGTGAAGCTGGCTCAGGAGGTGTTGGAAAATGGGTCTTGATATTACGGTCATGGAACGCAAAGATGTCCGTTGTCCTCATTGTGGTGAGGTCGTCAATACGGTAGATGTTGCCAGCACCGACAGCGGCGGTCGTGCGTGGTATGAGTTCTTGGAAAATATCGGGTACTGTGTTCCTTACGGCAAGCGTACCGAAGAAAAAGATTGAAACTGCTTGGACATGGTTCTTGACAACGAGCAGGCAAAGCAGCTTGCAGACTACGCCGTGAAGAAAGAAGTCTACAACTGGGATGGAGTGGAGAGCGTTGTAGCAACGGCACTTATGCACGAGAACAAGGTGGTTATCAACGCCAACTGGTAGTTAGGTGATAAAGGTGATAAAGGTGAGTGTTTTTGCAAAGACTTTTTTCAAATTGGCGTGTTTTGAAAAATTGTTTTTCGTATTTTAGGTGAGTTAGGTGAGTAATCAGGCATAAATGCCTATAACTCTCTCTTATACGCGCGTATATAGAAATAGTTATAGGGAAATGCACCCGATTACTCACCTTTATCACCTTGGCGACTTTGAAAGGAGAAAACGACTATGGCAGATGAAATTGTGAAAAAACGCACTCGACCTGATCGTAAGGAAGCCCTGAGTGTCCATACAGAACCGGGTGACAATAGAAAATATCTGGAACATTCGATGGTCATGCTGGACTGGCCTGATGTGAATGTGAGAGAGCCTGAACAGGTCAAAGAGCGTATGGGTATGTACTTTGCTCTGTGTTCCAGAGATGATATGAAGCCAAGCGTGGCAGGAATGGCATTGGCTTTTGGTGTGGATAGAACGACTCTGTGGAAATGGGCAAATGGGGTAGATAGTAAGACTTTGCCCCCGGAGAGCCGCAACCTCATTAAAAAAGCGTATCAACTTTTGAACGCTCAGATGGAAAACTATATGCAGAACGGGAAGATCAATCCGGTTGCCGGTATCTTCCTGATGAAGAACAACATGGGCTATGCGGACAAGCAGGAGGTCGTGTTGACACCCAGCCAGCAGCTCGGAGATCAGGTTCCCGCCGAGGACTTGGAGAAGAAGTATCTCGAAGATGTGGCGGGTGCGTCCAGCGACTATGACTCGGAGGACTGAGCGACTTTCACGACTTTTGCGACTATGGCTTACGACTATGCCGAGCGACTTTACGACTTTCGCCCGAACGACTTTGCGACTTTCCGGCGAGGGTCTGCGACTATGACAGAGCTGCCGATCTCCTGCTCCGAGGTCGGCGGCTTTTCCTTTCCCCGGCTGATCGGCGGCGGGTTCTACCGGGGCGGCGTGGGCGCTGCCGGGGTTCCGGCCTGATCGGGGCGGCGTTTTTTTTTGGCCTTTATATTGTATAACTGCCCTATTTACAAAAAATCTTGATTTTCTTTTATATTTACGCTTGACAAGTAAATACAAATATGCTATCTTGTATTTACAGAAAACAAGTAAATGCAAATTGAATTTTGAAAGGGGCTTGCATTATGGAAAATATTGAAAAGCTGTATCAAAGCATTGAAAGTGAAAAGCAGCGTTCCGCATGGGATAAAGGGGTAACACAATACGCCCTTGAAATGGTGGAACAGTTGGGTGAACAGATTAACGGCGGCTATTTTGAAGAATTGGATTTAACAGAGTCTAAAAAAGTCCGGGCGGCGCTGCTGAATGGGGCGGCGGATTGGAGTCAATACAGTTGGGGCGGCTGTTCTTTGATCTATGATAGCGATATAGCCGAAAGGCTTTGTAATCCGTCCGAATTGAAGAAAACCCGCAACGGGGAACGCCGCCCCAATAGCCGGGAAGAATGGTTAGATACACAAGCAAGAGCGCTATTTCAGGCCGCAAACAGAGTTTGCCGCCACATTAGAACGCTTGAAAAATCCGGGGCTATTTCCTATACCGTGCCATTTTGAAAGGGGGTTTATATTATGAAAAAAGAATTTATCGGAAAATTAACTTACTATGAACGCTTAAATTGTTCGTGTTATGGGAACCCCCGTTTTTATGGGGAATTTACAAGCGAAAGCGGGGAAATGTTGATAGGAAAAACCGCTGTAAATGCCGCTTGTGCCTATGGTTTTTTGAATTATCAAAACGAACCCCGGAAAATTATCTATCATATAACCCGGAACGGAAATATCATTTTTGATTATATTACAGTTCTGAAAGGGGCGGCGGATCATGAATAAAAGACAATATTGTGAAAGCCGGGAAAGCATTGCATATTATAGCGGCTTGAATGGCCTTGAAATCAAAGGCATTGAAAACGGCATTGACGATTATGTTTATTGCGTTTCCGGTGCATGGGGCGGCGGTAAAACGTTCCACCGGTGCAAGATACAGTATACCCGGAAAGGGGCGGCATTTTTCCGGGTGCATGGGTATAAAGTTCCGCTTGATGAATGTATCAGAATGGGGGTTTAATTATGAATTACATTTTCAAAACAACGGCAACAATGAAAGAATACAACAATAAAAAGTGGTACATTGACGGCGGTATTGTTTCGGATATGCGTATAAATGCGGATAGCGTGGAAAATGCGCTTGAAATTTACCGGGAACGGGTGGAAGAAAAGCATTACATCACCATTTCCAAAAATGCCATTAAAAACAAGTCGGAAATGTTCGCTGATCTGTCAAACGGAAGTGTAAAACAAGTTGGTTATGTTATCACGGGCAAAACAGAATTTGACAGGGGCGATTATTCCGGGTATAGCACCCAATATATTGATCTGTGGGTAACAATTCTAACCGTTGTTGATACGGTATTTTAACGGGGGTGTAGGGCATGATATACGCAAGGAAAAAGCACGGCGGCGCAAGCTGCTATCTTGTATCCCCTGACACAGTACAGGCGTTTATACGCTATGAAACATGGGCGCAAGGGGTTGCAAATTGCTTTTGTAATATCACGGTAAAGCCCTATAAAGGCCGCAAATATAATCCCGCTTTTGTTTGGGTGTGCGTGGGTTGAAAGGCGGTAAAAGTGTGTATTTAATTCTTTTGTTGCTTTTGCTGCCGGTGCAAATCCTGATTGAAATATTGAAATTGAATAAGTGAACGCCGCCCCGGTGCTATTCCGGGGCGGTTGTTTTTTTGCGCTTTTCGGCCTGATCTGGGCGGCGTGAATGGGTAACGGGGGCGGGGGATATGCCACCGGCAGCGAGGCCGGGGTGAGCTGAAAAATATCCGCAAAAAATAAAAAGACTTATTTACACTTACCTATTGACAATTACATTTACTTATGCTATCTTATATGCAAGAGGTGATCTTATGATGACATTCAAAAACGCAATCGGCTATATCCGAGTCTCCACCGAGAGACAGGCCGATGATGACAAATACGGTATCGAGGTTCAGAAGCAGGCCATTCTTCTCTACGCCAACGACAACGGCTACAACATCGTAGACTGGAAGGTCGATGAAATCAGTGGTGCGAAAGATGACCGTCCCGGCCTGAACGAAATCCTTTATGGGGACGATGTGAGCAATCCTCCCTATGAAGCGGTGATCGTATTCAAGAATGACCGTGTGGCTCGTGATACCAAGCTGTACTTCTACTACCTGTATGTGCTGGAAAAGAAGAACATCAAACTTCTGAGTACGCAGGAGAGCTTCACAGAGGGTAGTGAGTTTGCCAACATCTACCGTGCGTTGCTTCAATTCGTGGCAGAGCAGGAGAGAAAGAACATCGCTCTGCGAACCGGCAAGGGTCGTTCCATCAAGGCTTCCTGCGGCGGTTACAGCGGTGGTCGCCGTCCTTACGGATACAAGGTGGTTGATGGTGTTCTCACCATTGACGAGCAGGAAGCTCCTATCGTGAAGTTCATCTTCGAGAAGCACGAGGACGGCGTTTCCATGCTGGGTATCACGGAGCTGCTGGAAAAGGCAGGATACCAGACCCGTTCCGGCAAGCGGTTTCAGGTGTCCACCATCAAGAGTATTCTCGGCAACCGTCCTCTGTACGAGGGTATGTATAAATACGGCGACATGAATTGGGTCAAGGGTGTTCATGAGCCGATTTTGAAGACGGAGAGTTAAATATGAAAGATTTATATGGACTTCGCAACGAAGACATAGATATGCTCAAACAGGCAGGTTACGGTGATGACATATTCTATGTTGGAAATTATGGAATATCCGATGTAACCGGAGAGCAACTTTTCTTTGTTTCGTTCTATACTTCCGAGCAAAAGAATAAAGTCTATAAATATCTTTATGAAAGTAAATGAGGGGTAAGAAAGGTTGGGTGAAATGAAAAAAGTGGCATGGCTGATCGGGCTGGCAGTTATCGTAGTCTTCTTTCTGGTCGGGTGTTCTAAGAAGGACTCGGCTGAACCTGTTGCGTGGGACTCGGCTCTTTCCGAAGCCGGGTTCACCGATGACGAGATCGCAAGCTATCGGGAAGTGTTTGACACCGTAGGGGTGACTGATTTCCACGATGTTTCTATCGTAGATAATGACCCAATGACCGTGATTTGTGGTAAAATCTATGACAGCGAGGATTTACAGCTCAATGTGACGCTGGAAAATCGCCAGATCATCTATGTAGAGCTGGCTGGTATCCCTGACACCAAGACCCAAGCCTATTTTAACTGGCGTGGCAAAGTGAAATGGAAGACAGTGAACACGAAAAAAGCAGTTGAGCTATATTCTGACACCGAGGGCGGCTATTTAGGGGTTCTGAATTGGGACAATAAGACGATTTCGGAGTATGAGGGCTGACACTATGAGGTTTTTTCTCAATGTAATCGGGTATTTCCTGATAATCAGTTCTATTTTGTTGGTTTTGGCGTTCGTGATACCGAAAATCTTATAATTTTTGGAGGTAATTATGGAAACGACATTTTTCAAAAATCACGAGTTACTGGATAAGGAAATCGTCAAGGCGCTCAAACAGGCGGCAAAGGATTATGAGGACGGTGCTATTTTGGAAGCCCGTGATGCGCTGGCTGACATTGTTCAGTCTATTGACGAGTTTTCTAATGAGAATTGAATAAGGCTTCTGCAAGGGTAGAAGTGACAGCCATGACGGGCTATCTGTGTAGAAATACACGGGTAGCTCGTTTTTTTTGTTGGAAAGGAAATGCACATGAATTATGAAAAACTCTCCGGCTCTATCCGAGCCGTGATCGACCGCCGACCGGGAGATGACGGAGCGTACAGCGACCTCTTTTCTCTGTGTCGAGAGTGGGAAACCGAGGATTTCTCGGCGGCGCATAAGGTGAACAAGGAGCTGCTGGCACTCTCCGCAGATCAGGTAGTCCGTGGCGGCGGAGCAAAGTTCTATGAACAGTGGCGGCGGTGTCTTCTCTTTGAAGCACCCCATGACTTTGACTCCTTCATGACTTACATTGAACTCGACCGCAAGCCGGAAAAGCGGTTCTATGCCCCCCGCAAGCACTATCTCAGACCGATGGTGCAGGGGTTTCAAGATGTTCTGGACGGGAAGCTGCGCCTTTTGACGATCTCCATGCCGAAACGAGCGGGAAAGTCTCAAACAGGCATCAATTTCGTGAATATGCTCTCAGGCAAGTTCCCTGACCGCTCGACCCTGATGGAAGGGACAGGCGATGACCTTGTAAAGAGCTTCTACAATGGTTGTCTGGAATACCTGACAGTTCCCAACGAGTACCTGTTCTACGATGTATTCCCGGACGCACGGCTGGTACAGACCAATGCCGACACGAAAACGGCGAACCTGAAAAGCAAGTCCCGTTTCCCCACCATCATGTGTCGTTCCATTGACGCTCGACAGGTGGGTTTGTCCGAAGCCACTAATGTTCTCTACCTCGATGACTGTGTGGAGGGTCGTGAGGAAGCGAAGAACCGCCAGCGGCTTGATGACAAGTGGGAAGTGATCTCCGGCGATATTATGGGTCGTGCCATTGAAGGTACGCCGATGGTCTTCACCGGCACTCGCTATTCCCTGTATGACCCCATCGGTCGTGTGCAGGAACACGCACAGCGGGAGGGCTGGGCTTGGAGAGCGATTGAGATACCCGCCCTTGATCTCGTGACGGACGAGAGCAATTATGAGTATGAGCGGGAGGGCAAGAAGGTCTTTACCACCGCCTACTTCCGGGAACAGCGGGAGCTTCTGAGTGCAGAGCAGTTTGAGAGCGAGTTCCAGCAACAGCCCTTTGAAGCGAAGGGGCTGCTGTTCAATAAGGACGAGCTGAACTACTTCTTCGAGCTGCCGAAAGACCGTGACCCGGACACCATCATCGCCGTTGGCGACACGGCGGAAAGCGGCTCGGACTCGACCTCTATGCCGGTGGCGATGATATACGGCAGCGATGTGTATATCGTTGATGTGGTCTTTGATGACTCCCCCGCTGAGGTGACAAAGCCGGAATGTGCCAAGTGCCTGATTGAGAACAAGGTGGCTTCCGCTGTCTTTGAGTCCAACAACGCCGGTCAGTATTATGCCAGAGATGTTGACCAGATCATTCGAGATCGAGGGTACTCCGTGGGTATCCGCACGAAGCGCACGATCTCCAACAAGCAGACCCGTATTGAGTTCGCTTCCGACAACATCAAGAAGAACTTCTACTTCAAGCACCCCTCCACCTACAAGCGGGGCAGTCAGTATTGGAACTTCATGAAGGAAGTGACCACCTACACCCGCTCCGGCAAGGTTCCGCATGATGACGCTCCTGACTCTCTCTCCTTGTTGGAGAACGAAATCCGTATGCTGTCCGGGGGTAAGGTGGAGGTCTTCAAGCGTCCCTATTGAAAGGTTGGTTTTGACAAATGTTGTGGCGAATGGTATGATAAAAGGTTAGTATTGACAACCATTGGAGAGTTTGGTACAATGATAAGAGAGATAATAGGTAGAGGGAAGGAGGTGCTGTAAGTGGGTGCGAGAGCGTTGTTTGGTCGCCGTGTGATCTATACCGATGTTGCCGAAATCAATGCCGGGAACATCATTGATGTTCTGCAAAAGGCTTTGTTCGTCCATCTGCAAAACAGCGCCGACATTGACTATCTCTATCGGTACTATCGTGGAGATCAGCCCGTGCTTTATCGAGAAAAGGAAGTACGGCCTGAAATCTGCAACAAGGTCGTTGAGAACCGAGCCAATGAGATCGTGTCCTTCAAGGTCGGCTATCTGATGGGCGAACCCGTCCAGTATGTCAGCCGCAGCGATGACGAGAGCATTTCCGCTGAGGTCAGCCGCTTGAACGATTATGTTCTCAGCGAGGATAAGCCTGCCAAGGACAAGGAACTGGCAGACTGGTCGCATATCGGCGGCACTTCCTACCGGTGCTTCCTGATGGAGAAGCCGATGCAGAGGAAGACGAAGCCCCCTTCGAGATTTTCACCCTTGACCCCCGCTTCGCTTTTGTGGTTTACTCCACCGCCCTCGGCAACCCCGCCGTGATGGGCGTAAAGTATGTGAAGGACGAGAACGGCAATCTGATTTTCAGTTGCTACACCCGTGACCACTACTACGAGGTGGAGAACACTTGGGCGATCATTCGGAGCGAACCTCAGATTTTGGGTATTCCCATCATTGAGTACCCGGCGAATAAGGCTCGGCTGGGCGCTTTTGAGATCGTTCTACCTCTGCTGGACGCTATTAACACCGTGGAGAGCAACCGCCTTGATGGTGTGGAGCAGTTCGTACAGGCGCTCATGCTATTCCACAATGTTGATATTAACACTGAGGATTTTCACCAGCTTCGTGACGAGGGCGCTATCAAGTACAAGGACATTGACCCGCAGTTCAAGGCTGAGATCGAGTATCTGACCTCGGAAATGAACCAGACACAGACACAGACCCTCGTGGACAGTATGTATAACACCGTCCTGACGATTTGTGGTATGCCGAACCGCAACGGTGGTTCTTCCACCAGCGATACCGGCTCTGCGGTCATTATGCGTGATGGTTGGTCGGCGGCGGAAGCCAGAGCCAAGGACTCCGAGCTGATGTTCAAGCAGTCAGAGAAGGATTTCTTGAAGCTGGTTCTGCGTATCTGCCGTGACCTGAGCGACCTGACACTGAAACTCAGCGGTCTGGAAATCCGCTTTACTCGCAGAAATTACGAGAATATTACGGAAAAGGCAAATGTGCTGACTGCTATGCTTGCCAATCCGAAGATCGCCCCGGTTCTGGCCTTTACCCATTGTGGCTTGTTCTCTGACCCGCAGCTTGCATACCGTATGAGTATGGATTACGCTGAGGAACAGGAGAAAAAGGCCGCTGAACTCGCAACCAAGCAGAAGGAGGTTAATCCTGATGGAGAAGGAAATCCGCCTGACCCCGGAAGCGGTCAGACAGATTGAGGAAATCTTGACTACGGGAAAGACCGTTGAGATCGCAGAACGACACGAGAAGGTGATCGTGTGGGCGGTCAGCAGCAAAAAGAAATATGAACAGCCTATCGCATAGGTGATAGGAACAGCCATTACGGGCTACTGATACCGAAAAGGTATTGGTAGCCCTTTTATTTTTCCTTCCAATGCCCTCGGAGTTTTCGGATAGTCCGTGAAAGCTCAGTCTTTTCGGAGATATGAGAAAGGCGAAGACAATGGTTTGACCGCTGCAAGGCGTTGAATGGTCAGGGAAGACCTTAATCGCAAACGGGAGACAACCCGTAAAAACGGAAAATAGTGCTGAGTGAACAGCCTTGTTAAACGCAGGAGGTAATCATTATGGCAAAGATCGACACCAGCAAAATCACGGGCTATGCGGAAATGTCTGCGGAAGACAAGCTGAAAGCTCTGGAAGCGTTCGAGTACGAGGACAACGCCGCCGAGCTGGAAAAGCAGAAAGCTGCTGTTTCCAAGGCCAACTCCGAAGCCGCTGAGTGGAAGCGCAAGCACAACGCTCTGTTGGGTGAGGACGAGAAGAAGAAGCAGGAGCAGGAGGAAAAGTTCGCCAACATGGAGAAGGAGCTTTCCGAGCTGCGGGAAGCCAAGCGTGTTTCCGAGTTCAAGGCCAAGTTCATCGCTCAGGGCTATGACGAGGCTCTTGCCGAGGACACCGCAAAGGCGATGGCTGATGGTGACTCTGCCAAGGTGTTTGCCAACCAGCAGAAGTTCCTTGACGAGTATGCAAAACAGGTCAAGGCTGACGCTCTGAAAAAGACCCCCAAGCCCACTCCCGGTGCCGGTGGCGGTACTGGCGAGATGGATTACGCCAAGAAAATCGAGGAAGCACGGACAAACGGTGATTTCGCCGCCGTTGCTTACTACACCCGCCTGCAAGCCGAAGCGGAAGCGCAGGCGAAAAAAGAGTAAAGGAGAGTTTTTACTATGGCAGATCAGTTTGCTATGAGTTTCGGGGTACTCAATTACTCCGGTATGCTCTTTAACAAGGGCAACACCCGCACCCCTCTGAGTTCCATCATCGGCGGTCGTGCCAAAACCACCAACCATGTTGAGTTCGTGACCGGTCAGGAGTTCACCTCTGGCGGCGGCGCTCAGCCTGCTATCAGCGAGAGTGCTTCTCTGACAGCCCCTGACGCTACCGTTGTGACCCGTGCGCAGAAGACCAATGTGACTCAGATCTTTCAGGAGTCTGTGGGTATTTCCTACGGGAAGATGTCTAACATGGGTACTCTGAGTGGTATCAATGTGGCGGGTCAGCAGGCCAACCCCATGAATGAGCTGGACTTTCAGGTTGCCGCCAAGATGATGAAGGTCAATGCCGACATTGAGTACACCTTCATTAACGGCGTTTACAGCAAGGCCACTGACGACACCAAGGTCAACAAGACCCGTGGTCTGGTTCCCGCAATCACTTCCAACACTACGGCGATGGCTTCCAAGCCCCTCGGCCTGTGGGATATTGCCGACATGGTGAAGAAGATTTACGGCGCTCACGCCCCCACCGATGGCCTGTGCCTGTGGTGTGACGCTGTGACCATGTTCCAGATCAACGCTGACGCTGTTCAGAACGGTCTGACCGTGGTTCCCGCTGCCCGTAACATCAACGGTATCTCCCTGTCCAGCGTGGTCACGCCCATCGGCGTTGTCTACCTGTATCTTGGCGAGTACCTGCCTGCCGGTACTGCCCTGCTGCTGAACCTGAGCGTTCTGGCTCCCGTTTATCAGCCTGTCCCCGGTAAGGGCAACTTCTTCCTTGAGCCGCTGGCAAAGGTCGGCGCTGGTGAGAAGTATCAGCTCTTTGGTCAGATCGGCCTTGACCACGGCCCTGAGTGGTTCCACGGTAAGTTTACCGGTATCTCTACCGAGTTTACCGCTCCCACTTACAGCCGCAGCGTCTTCATCGCCAATGACGCAAACAACCCTGTGAACACCAAGGCCGTTGCTGGCGGCTAAGAGTGGCGCAGGAGTAAAACAGAGATTTTAGAAAGGAAAGGTGGAAAGCATGACGGACGCTGAGAAGTTGAAAATGGTGAAAGCCATGACCGGCGAGACAGACGAGGACACGCTTTCCACCTACCTTTCTATCGCCGGAAACAAGGTGTGCCGCAAGGCATATCCCTTTGACTCCACCGTGACCGCTGTTCCTGACCAGTACGCTCACATTCAGGTGGAGATCGCCGTGTATCTGCTGAACAAGCGGGGAGCCGAAGGGCAGACCGCTCACAGCGAGAACGGTATCTCCCGCTCCTATGAAGACGGCGATGTGCCGCCGACGCTGCTGAGGGACATTGTTCCCTTTGCCGCTGTGATGGGAGGTTGAGTGCATGAGGACGCTGAACCGCAACAAATCGCCCTTCTGGTATCTGCTGTATGACAGCAAGGCTCCCGCCAAGGACGAGTACGGCAACGAAACCGGCGAGGAACTGGTGGTTTACAAGCCTGCCGTGGCGATGAACGCCAATATCTCGGCGGCGACCGGCTCCGCTCAGGTAGAGCAGTTCGGTAATTTCGCAGGGTACGACAAGGTGATCGTCACCGATGACCTGAGCTGCCCCATTGACGAGAATACCGTGCTGTTCATCGACAAAGAACCGCAGTATGACGAGGACGGGAAGCCGCTCTACGATTACATGGTCAAGCGGGTCGCCAAGTCCCTCAACTCCATTTCCTATGCGGTCAGTAAGGTGACGGTATCGTGAGTCAGACGATCAATGTTCCACTCTCCGGGAGAGGGATTGAGCAGCTGATACGGGAAGCTGAAAATCGTAAAACTTGGCTTCGAGATCGTACAACGGTTTTTCTTGAACGCTTAGTTGCGATGGGGGTTGGAATTGCTTCTGCGTGTTTCGATGACGCAGCCTATGATGGCACAAATGATGTTGTTGTATCTGCGGAATATCGAGGTGAAAATGCAAGGGCGATTGTGGCAGTCGGTAAAGCGGTTTTATTTATCGAGTTCGGCACAGGCGTGACCTACCCGGACGATCACCCGGAAGCGGAAGAACTCGGCATGAAACGTGGCGAATACGGTCAGGGTCACGGCAAGCAGCACTCTTGGGGTTATTACGGCGACCCCGGCACGAACGGAGTGCTGAAAGAAAAGAAGAACGGCGGGTTCGTGGTCATCACCCACGGCAACCCCGCCAATATGCCGATGTATGAAACGGTAAAGGAGCTGCAAGATCGGCTCACGGAAATTGCGAAGGAGGTATTTTCATGATTGATGTGGAGAGTCAAATCTACACGCCGATTGCGGAAGCCCTGAGAGCGCAGTTTCCCGGTATCTTGGTCAGCGGCGAGTATGTCAATGCTCCTACTCGTTTTCCCTATGTGAGTTTGGTGGAGCAGGATAACTACACCACGGAAGCTCACATGGACAGCGGCGATACGGAGAGGTTCGTCACGCTGATGTACGAGGTGAATGTCTACTCCGATAAGGCAGGCGGTAAGAAATCCGTTTGCCGAAAAATCATGAGGTTTGTGGACGATCTCATGTACGCCAAGAATTTCCGGCGCACTTCCCTGTCCCCGGTTCCCAATTTGGAGAACGCAACAATCTACCGTCTGGTTGCCCGATACAAGGCAGAAACGGACGGAACCACTCTTTATAGGAGGTAAATGAAATGGCTATTTCCACCTACAAGGTTTTTCTGATGAAGAAGGCCGACACTGGCGAACAGTGGAGCAAGCTGATCGACATTAAGGAGTTTCCTGACCTCGGCGGCGAACCCGAAATGCTGGAAACCACCACCCTGAGCGACAATATGCAGACCTACATCGCCGGTATCCAGTCCCTCGATGGTCTGTCCTTTACCGCCAACTACACGCTGGCTGATTTCCAGACCCTCAAGGCTTTGGAAGGCAAGAAGGTCAGCTATGCGGTCTGGTTTGGCGGCACCGAGAGCGATGGCACTGTTACTCCCGATGGCTCTAACGGCAAGTTCAGCTTTGACGGTGAGCTGTCCGTGTATCCCGTGGGCGGCGGCGTGAACGAAGTGGTGAACATGAACATCACCATCGCTCCTTCCACCCCCATCGCTTTCTCCGCAACCTAAGATACCAACAATCGCCGTATTGATAAGGAGGATTTATCATGGCAAAGCAGTTGACAATCAATGACCCTACTACCGGCGTGACCTACACGCTGGAATACACCCGCAAGACCGTTGAAGCAATGGAGAAGAACGGCTTTGTTGCCGCCGATGTGGAGCGCAAGCCTATGACTCTGCTTCCGGCTCTGTTTGCCGGTGCGTTCCTCGCCCATCATCGGTTCGTGAAGCGTGATGTGATCGACAGCATTTACGCTCGTATGAACCACAAGGACGAGCTGATTGCCGCTCTGGTAGAGATGTATAACGACCCCCTGCTGAGTCTGCTGGACGAGCCTGAGCAGGAGGGCAACGAGGGAAACCTGAGCTGGAAGACCGGCTGGTAAGCGACCGATCTTCCAGAAGTGAGGGGGGCGGCGGCGACCATCGCCCCGCTCCCCTTCTCGCTTACACACCAAAATTTTATGAGGTTTTCCCGTACTATCTTTCTATTGGCATGACCTATGAGCAGTTTTGGGAACAGGACTGCGAATTAGTGAAGTATTACCGAAAGGCGGCGCAGATCAGGCAAGACCTGAGAAATCAAGACGCTTGGCTCCAAGGAGCTTATTTTTACGAAGCGCTTATTGATGCCGCCCCGGTTCTTCGTGCTTTCGCCAAGAAGGGAACCAAGCCCACGCCGTATCGGGAAAGCCCCTATGAACTGTTCAGTCGGCAGGACAAGAAACAGCAGAAGCAGCTTCAAGAAAAACATGATGACCAAGCCAAGGCATACATGGAAGCCTTTATGGTATCGGTCAATAAGAAATTTCAAGAGAAAGGTGGTGGCGTAAGTGGCTGACAATGTGGAAATTCAGGGGTTGGAGTTTCAGATCGTCAATGACAGTACGCAGGCGGTCGCAGGGCTTCAAAACCTGATTAACACGCTCAATCGTTTGAAAACCGCTACCAACGGCGGCGCAACAGGTCTGAGCAAGACCGCTCAGGGTATTCGGGAGCTTTCCAATTCTCTGAAAGGCTTGAACAGCGGTGACGCTTCGCAGAAGATCACCCGGCTTACCAATGCGCTGACCGCTCTGAGTCAGGTTGGAAATGTGAAGATTTCTTCCTCCATCGCCAACCAGCTCACAGCAATCAACACCGCTCTTGCTGGCCTAAAATGGACGGACGGCGACAAGCTGACTTCCCTTGCCAACGGTTTACGCCCTCTCTCCGAGTTGGGTAAGGCTAATATGACCACCTTTATCAATCAGCTCTCCAAGCTGCCGAAGGTGATCGAGGATTTGGAGGCGGCGGACATTGATAAGTTCACACAGCAGATGACCGCCCTTGCCGCCGCCATGAAGCCTTTTGCCGATGAAATGCAGAAGGTGTCCAACGGCTTCTCGGCGTTCCCGTCCAAAATCCAAAAGCTGATTACCAGCACGGAGAAATACAACGCTTCTGCCCGTAAAGCAACCTCCACTACCGGGCAGTTCACGAGCGGATTGAAAGCGTTGAATGTCGCCGCTGTTGCAATCACTTTCCGCAAAATCGGTCATTTCATCGCACAGGCGGTCACGGAGTCCAACAAGTACCAAGAAGACCTGAATTTGTTCACGGTTGCCTTGGAGCAGTATGCCGCCGAAGCTCAAAACTACGCTGAAAAGGTGTCCGATGTCATGGGTATTGACCCGGCACAGTGGCTCCGCAATCAGGGCGTTTTCAATACGCTGTTGACCGGCTTCGGCGACACGGCTGAACGAGCGCAGCTCATGAGCCAAAACCTGACACAGCTCGGCTACGATATTTCTTCCTTCTTCAATATTTCCATTGAAGACGCTATGCAGAAGTTACAGTCCGGTATTTCCGGCGAGTTGGAACCTCTGCGGCGCTTGGGCTACGATTTGTCGCAGGCACGGTTGGAGCAGACCGCTTTGAACCTTGGTATCAAGGAAAGCGTTGCCAACATGACGCAGGCAGAAAAGGCCGAGCTGAGATACTACGCCATTATGACTCAGGTGACAACCGCTCAGGGTGATATGGCGAGAACGCTGGAAGCTCCCGCAAACCAGCTTCGTATCTTGCAGGCACAGCTTACACAGGCCGCACGAGCTATCGGTAACATCTTCATTCCCGCACTGAACGCAATTCTTCCCTATGCAATCGCTGTTGTTCAGGTCATTCGAGAAATCGCCAATGCCCTTGCCAACCTTGCGGGTTTCAAGTTGACGGAGGTGGACTATTCGGGAGTGAATAGCGCTGCTGTCGGAGCTGGGTCTTTGGCTGATAATCTCGATGACGCTGCCGGTGCCGCCAAGAAGCTGAAACAGTACACCGCAGGCTTTGACGAGCTGAATGTCTTTGCTCCTAACACGGGAAGCGGTTCCGGGGCGGGTGTTGGTGGCGCAGGCGGATTTGATTTCGATTTGCCTACCTACGATTTCCTTGGTGACGCTGTGCAGACTCGTATCGGTGAAATCAAGAAGATGATTGAGGACACTCTTGCAGAGATCACCACGATTGTTTCCGGCTTTATGCTGGCGGTAGGTGCAATTCTGGTCGTAACCGGCGTGAATATTCCGCTGGGTGTCGGCCTGATGGCGGCGGGTGCGGTCGGCCTTGCGGCTACCGTTGGGCTGAATTGGACTGTTATGAGTAGCGAACTGGCAAGTACGCTGGCTCTCATTACAGGTGTTGTCGGCGGCTTCCTGCTGGCTCTTGGCGCAATTATGGCGTTCTCCGGGGCGAACCTTCCTCTTGGTATCGCTTTGATGGCCTTGGGCGGGGCAAGCCTTGTATCTGCCGCTGTTATCAACTGGCATAACAGCGACCGGCACCTCACTGACGCTTTGACCACCTTAACGGGAGTTCTGGCGGGTGCTTCTCTGGCGGTAGGCGCTATGTTGGCCTTTACCGGGGTCGCAACCGGGCTGGGTATTGCGCTGATGGCTGTTGGTGCTGTCACGCTTGTATCTGCCGCAGCTCTGAACTGGAACAGTATCCCGGACGCTCTGGCTTCTCCCTTGTCCAGAGTCGGATTGCTGGTCAGCGGAGCAACCTTGGCTCTCGGCGCTATCCTCGCTTTCTCCGGGTGTATGCCCCTCGGTATTGCGCTGATGGCGATTGGTGCTACTTCTCTGGTTTCCGTAATGGCTCTCAACTGGAATGGCCTGAGTGATGAAATCCAGAATGTGATTGCCATTATTACCACGGTCGTATCTGTGGCGTTCCTCGCTATCGGTGCGGCACTGGCGTTCTCCGGGGCGAATATCCCGTTGGGTCTGGCTCTGCTGGCGGCGGGTGCGGTCACAATGGGTACGGCTATCATGCCGAACTGGAATGACCTCTCCGACAATGTTCAGCAGAAGATCAGCATGATTACCACCGTTGTCGGCGGCGCTCTCTTGGCGGTCGGCGCTATCCTTGCTCTGAGCGGAGTCGCCCTTCCTCTTGGTCTTGGCCTGATGGCGGCTGGCGCATTGAGCCTTGGCGCTGTTGCTACCCTGAATTGGGATTTTGTGGTTAATTCCATTAAGAAAGTCGTATCGGTCATCACGGGTATTCTCAGCGGTGCATTGATCGTTCTCGGTGTCCTGCTGTGCCTGAGCGGTGCGGGTGTTGGTCTTGGTCTTGCGGTACTGGCGGCGGGTCTGTCCCTGTCGTATGCGGCATGGACGCTGGACGATAACCCCATTACTCGCTTTGTGCGACAGATGGCGAACTCCATCATTGGACTTGTGAACGGTGTCATTGACGCAATCAATGATATGTTCCACATCCAGTTCAACGGTCTGTCTGTTATGGGTATCACGCTTATTCCGGCGTTTGATATTCGATTGGTGGATATTCCGCATATTCCGTTCTTTGAAGACGGCGGCTTCCCGAATGAAGGACAGCTCTTTATCGCCCGTGAAGCGGGTGCGGAAATGGTCGGTGCGATGGGGCGCAGAACGGCGGTTGCCAACAATGACCAGATCGTTGAGGGTATCTCCGCAGGCGTGTCCGTTGCCAACGATGGCGTGATCGCCGCTATCTACGCTCTGCTGAATGTCGTTGAGGAAAAGGACTTCTCCGTGAATATTGGTGACAATCAGATCGGTGAGTCTTATGACCGTTATAACCGAGCCAGAGGTGTTCGTGTGAATACCGGCGCTTTCAGTAATGCCTACTAAGGAGGGCTGAGGAAATGCAAAGTTTCATTACAATCAATGGCACAAAGTTTCCTCAGCCCCGCAGGGGCTTAGAGCTGCTGTCTGCCACTATCGTAGACTCTGCCAGAAATGCCAACGGCGTTGTGGTAGGCCAGAAGGTCGGCAGAGATCAACAGAAGCTCAACAACCTCTTTTGGGGCTATCTGACAGCGGAACAGTGGTCTGCCATGTTGCAGATTTTTGACAAGAACTTCTTTGTGACGGTCACTTATCCCGACATGGTAAACAACCGCTGGACAACCCGAAAGATGTACCCCGGCGACCGCACGGCGACCCCGTACCATCTCGACCCGAACACGGGGCTTCCTGCGGACTACATCAACTGCAAAGTCAACATCATTGACTGCGGCGAACCGTTCTAAGGAGGTGCAGCCGTGAAACAGGTAAGCAACGCTTACAAGCTGTCGATGAAATCTTTGCTCCGTGAGCAGTCCTTTGTGGAGATCACCTTCTCTCAGGTGGACACGGCAGCGGCAACAGACGGTAATTGGGTCAGCAACGGGGCGCAGAGCTATTCTGAGTTCGACACGCTGGACTACGGATATGATTATCAGGAGTCCTATGCGGCGTTGGAGCTGAACCGGTGGGCGCTGGACGGGAATACGGTCATCGTTCCTTCTTCCGGGACGATGTATGACGGCTTTGTTTCGAGCCACATGAGTAATGCTGAGGGCAAGTTTGCCACCCCTGCGGTGCTGACTCGTGCTTTCAGCAATCCTCATACTTTCCCCGGTATCACCCTGTCTTTTGACACTCGCTATCAGGAATGGCCCGACACCGTGACGGTTGATTTCTACCTGAATGGGACGGTGCTGGAAAGTCTGACCCTTCCCGTAGAGGGAACAGAGTTGGTCATCAACACGAAGGTCGCTTCTTGTGACAAGATCGTGTTGACAATGGGGAACACCCTTCCGTACCGCCGACCTCGGTTGCAACAGGTTCTCTACGGTGTGCAGAAGAAATTTGGAAATGATGATATTGTTTCCATCAAGGAGTCTCACGATGTAGACCCGCTCTCCCGCAGACTGCCGCAGGAAACCATGCAGTTCGTTCTTTTGGACTACGAACACAATTATGACCCGGATAACCCGAAAGGCATTTATGCCTATCTGGATAAGAAGTCACCGATTTCTCTCCGATACGGTTATATGCTTCCCACGGGCAAGGTCGAGTGGCTGAAAGCGGACAAGTATGTGCTGAACAGCAAACCGAAAGCTGCCAAAAATCAGGCCACCTTTACGGGTACAGGTCTGGTTGGAAGTCTGACCGGAACCTTCTACAAGAGTAAGCTCGGTTCCAAAAACTTCTACGACATGGCTGAGGAAGTGCTTTTGGACGCAGACCTGACGCTGACAGCGCAAGGTACACACCCATGGGTGATTGACCCAACCTTGAAGCAGATGTTCACTACGGCGGCGCTCCCCATTGACTCGCACATGAACTGTCTGCAACTGATCGCTCACGCCTGCCGCTGCCGCCTGTTTACAGACGATGACAATATCATTCACATCAAACCTTTTGGCGTGACTGTGGTTGGTATTTACAGCGGCGTATGGGCGGATAACGGTCATCTGTGGTACAGCGAGTGGGACACTGTTGACCGTGGCAATAAGGTAGGTAACACCTATGCGGCGTTGGAACTGAACCGCTGGACACTGGACGGTGGAGATCAGGTCATTGTCGAAGACACCGACCCCTCCGGTCGAGGGTTTATCAGTGAAGCGATGACTGCGGCAGATGGCACTTATACCACGAAGCCGACCTTCACCAAGACCTTTGATGTTTCTCACGACCTTCCCGTGTTGGCTCTCCGCTTTGATACCCCCTTGGACGAGTACCCCACCTCTATTCAGGTAAAGTATTACGCCGGGACGAAGCTGCTGGACACGCAGACTGTGAAGGGTATTACTTCTGCGGAGGTGTTTGTCAACAGCGAAGCGGCGATTGATTGTACCAAGATCGAGGTGACGATGGACGGTGGCCTGCCGTACCGCCGTATGCGGGTGAGCAAGCTCTACTACCGTGAAACGGACTTCACGCTGGATTTTGACTCGATTGATAAGGACTCACAATCCATCGCAAAGATCGATCAGCTCAAAGCGGTGTCTGTCGCCAAGTATGCGTACACGGCGGCAAATGATACCACCAAACTTTTCGAGGGAACGACCACCGAAACTCAGCTTCATGTTGAGTTCTCTGGTCTTGCACAAGATGTTTCTATCTCTGTTTCTGGCGGCTCGTTGGTGTCTTCCAACATTTACGCCAGAGCTGCGGATTTGGTGTTATCCTCCGGCACTAAAACCGTAGTTGTTACCGGCAAAACTCTGTCTGAGAACTCGGTGGTCGTTTCCTATCCCGTGGCTCTCGATGGAGAAATCGACAAGGAGGAAAACCCCCTTATCACCAACGATACGATGTGCGCCGCTCTTGCTAATCAGGTGAAAAAGTATCTGCAAATGCAGAACACCTATCAGACAAAATACCGTGGCAATCCTGAGTTGGAAGTGGGCGATGTGATTGGCTTGCAGACGCTCTACACCGATGAAATGGACGCATTGATCTTGGTGGACGAGATCACATTTAACGGCTCTCTGAGCGGAAAGTTGAAGGTGAAAGGTCTGATATGAGTATTATTGATAATCTCGTCTACGACCGCACACAGGCCGATGTAGACAGGGTTTTTACCCTGAAAAACAAAATCCTCACGGAAGGGCTTTCGAGCCTTTCCGCTGAGGAAAAGACCGAGTACATGGCTGGTATGAAGGGTGCTTACAATTACGGGGACATGAACCGTGTGGGGCAGGCGGTAGCCTATATCGCCAACCGCATGACTTCTCTCCCCGGACAGTTGGCGGCATACCGAGCGGAGAAAGGAGTCGCTGATGACCCGATCTACCATGTTCCGTATGACCCTTCCTCGGTGGTGGTTGCGGCAAAGACGAATTGGGCGATGGGTGATACGCCCACCCAATCTCTCGTGAAAGCCTACTTGAACAACCTGACGGTTCTCCGAAAGCAGCTCACGCTTCCCTCGGACGCACCGCTGGTTCCGAGCAGTCTGGACAATCTCACTTTTTCCACGGCAAACAACATTGAATATCTCCTGTATGTCATCGACACAACGCTGACCGAGGTGGAAACCGAGCTGTATTCCAAGATCGACCGCACGGTGGACGCTTTCGCCTATGTTGGTCTGTATAACTGCGGAGAGTAAGGAGGAAATTTCATGAAAGATACTGTCATTAAGGGCAACGGTAAGTCCCGTTCTATCAAGGCTCCTACCGATATGCCTGCAACCTTCGAGGAATGGCGCACACAGCTTCTCGCCGGAACCGCCACCCTCGACATTGGTCTGAACGCCGCAGGCTGTGATGTGGTCGGCACCGCATTGACCAAGGCAAATATGCTGTCCGACACCACCAAGTCGGCACTGGAACTGAGCGGCAGCGACCCCACGGTGAATGACGCTCTGTATGCTCTGAGCCAGAAGGGTTCTCCCGCCGAGGTGCGTGTCATCGCTGATATAGGCTCGACCGTCACCATGAGCAGGGGCGGTAAAACCCTGACCGGCAAGGTTGCTTCGACCGGCTATGCCACTCTGTACCCGACCGAGCTGGGTGACTGGACTATCGTGTTTACTTACAACGGTTCTCAGAAAACCAAGGTTTACACGCTGGAAGTCATCGGTATCGTGTATGTCTATCCCTTTGTAGTTGGCGCTACGCTGGAAGCTACCTCTTGGGACAACATCGCCGCTGTTTCCAAGTTCGGTCAGGCCCCGAACTACTGGAAGGTCGGTGACAAGAAGAACATTACAGTCAACGGCGTGACCTATGCGGCACAAATCATCGGCTTTGACCATGATACTCTGACCACCGCAGATGGCGGTCGCACCAAGGCGGGTATTACCTTCCAGTTGGTTGACTGCCTGAAAACCACCTACTCTATAAACGGCTCCAATACCAATGTGAATGGCTGGCGTGGTTCCACTATGCGTACCTCCACAATGGCAACACTGCTGAACCAGCTTTCCTCTGACCTGAAAAGCGTGTTGAAGTTCGTCAACAAAGTGACCAGCGTGGGTAACAACAGTTCCGGTTTGGAAACCACTTCCGACAAGCTGTTCCTTCTGTCCGAGATCGAAGTCTTTGGTGCTACTCAGTATTCTTACGCTGGTGAGGGTAAGCAATATGAGTATTACACCGCTGGTAACAGCACCATTAAGAAGGTCAATGGTTCTGCGGACTACTGGTGGGAGCGTTCTCCTCGTTCCGGCAACACCACCCACTTCTGTTGTGTGCACGGCAACGGCAACGCCACCACTAGCACCGCCAGCTTCTCCTATGGCGTGTCCTTCGGCTTCTGCGTTTAATCCCCGGTTTCATCAACACCAATCCCGCCCCGTCAGGGGCGGTGTAAGAAAGGAATGTTGGCGTGTCAGTCATCAAAGCTATGCGTGGCGAAAGCTCTATGCAGTTCATCGAAACCGCCAGACGGTTAGAGCTTCACGCTTTCTCCGTCTGCACCAAGGCTCCTAAAAGATACGCACCTCTGCTGACAAACCGTATCTTTGAGCTGGCTTCCACGGTTCACGAGGAAGTACGAGCGGCGAACAACATCTACCCGCACAATCAGCATGAAGCGCAAATGCGGCGAGATCACCTGATTAACGCCAACATCGCCCTTCAAAATCTCAGCCCGAAGCTGACTTTGCTCTATGACGCTATTCTCCAAAATCCTGAAAAGTGTCCGTGGATTGACCACGCCATGAAGGAATTTGGAGAGTACATCACGGACGAAGCACAGCTTATCTCCAAGGTTCGGAAAGCTGACCACGAGAGGTATAAAGACCTCCCGGCATGAGTTTTTCATTGGGTCAAGCCCTGTAATTGTTACCGTTTCTGCGAACAACTGGTGGGAGCGTTCTCCTAATTCCGGCAACACCAACAACTTCTGTAATGTGAACAACAACGGCAACGCCAACAATAACAACGCCAGCAACTCCAATGGCGTGTCCTTCGGACTCTGCAACTTCGCATAGGTCAGTCGTAGTAACCCCTTTGGGCGAAATCAGTACCTTTTGCAGAGGGAGGGCTTGTTCCCGGCTACCAAGCCAAAACACCCCGTCCGATGTAGTCAGCCGGACGCTTCTTGCATGGTGAGCGATTGTACGGCAGCTCATTTCATGGCTGGTACTACAAGCAGTTAGAACCCGTACCCGACAATAAGACTGTACGGAGGGGAACCTTCTATGACAAGTGAAGAACGGAGAGAAGCCCGTTATCAACGCAGAAAAGCCAAGCGGGACGAAGCTCGTCTGCGGCGAAGCAAAGAATGTGGTGATTTCGATGAAGTCTTTTCGTTCAGACACCTTTACCTTTCCGGGAAGAAATGCTGTAAGGGTGTCTACTGGAAAAACTCAACTCAGCGGTATATCGGCAATATCATTCCGATCATCGCAAAGACCCATCGTGAACTTCAAAACGGAACCTTCAAGCACCGTGGTTTTCACGCTTTCACCATCATGGAGCGAGGGAAGAAGCGGTATATCCGATCAGTCCATATCACGGAACGAGCGGTTCAAAAGTGTCTGTGTGACTACTGCTTGGTTCCCATCTATTCGGCCTGTTTCATCTATGACAACTCAGCCAGTTTGAAGCACCGAGGTATGGACTTCGCCCTGCGCCGTATGACCTGTTACCTCCAACGGCATTACAGAAAGTACGGTCTGGAAGGAGGGGTTCTGCTTTACGATTTTCACAGCTTCTTTGACTCAGCTCCACACGAGCCGCTGTTCCGTGAAGCCGACCGCAGACTTCATGACCCGAAAATCAGGAAGCTTGCGAACAGCTTTATTACGGACTTCGGTTCTGTGGGCTTGGGTCTTGGCAGTCAGGTGTCTCAGACGAACGCTCTCATGCTTCCCAATATGATCGACCACTACTTCAAAGAGGTCTGCCGTATCAAAGCCTATGAGCGATACATGGACGATGGCGTGGCAATCAGCCCTGACATTGATGACCTGTATCTCTGCATGGACGGGTTAAAGATCATCTGCGAGAAGTGCGGTTTGGAACTGAACTTGAAAAAGACAAGGGTCATTCCTCTCAGAGATTATTACCGCTGGTTGAAAACGAGGTTCATCATCACACCGACCGGCAAGGTTGTTCGGAAGATGAACAAAGACTCAACAAAAATCGTTCGACACAAGCTCAGAGCTTTTCGAGGGAAGCTCGACCGGGGCGAAATGACCTTGGCTGATATTCGGTGTTCCGTGGACTCCTACAACGGTCACATGAAGCGAGGTCACAGCTTCAAGGTGCGGCAGCGCACCAATCAGTATTTCAAATCATTGTACGGGTTCTACCCGGACGAGAAAGGTTGGAAAAGCCATGTATAAAATCATCAAGAAGGACGCAGTTCTCGGCATTGTGAGCAATCTAACTTGGGTATGTATGCAGGAAAACGGCTGCTACGGCCTGACGGTCGAGGACAATGCACAGGGTATTGCCTTGAACGGCACCGTGTACCATGTCAACGGACACCCCGAACTGGACGGTGCTGAAACGGTTTCGGTCGAAGAAGTGGACGATGGCGTTTACGCTTCCAGTCTGACCGCTCTGCTGACTGACCCGAACGACATTCGTAATTCTGAGCAGTTCCGCAAGGCTGTTCAGATGTTCGCCAAAAGCCTTGACGAAGACTCTGCGATGGTGGTTGCAACCATCTATGACCCCTATCAGGTCGGTCATGCCTATGCTGTTGGTGATTATTTCACCTACGGTGTGAACGGTGTAGGCGACCCGCAGCTCTACAAGGTAGTACAGGCGCACACTTCCCAAGCAGATTGGAAGCCTGACGCACTTCCCGCTCTCTACACGCCGATTGGCCTGACCCCCTCCGGCTACCCTGTGTGGACTCAGCCAACAGGCGCTCATGACGCTTACAACAAGGGTGACATCGTGAGCTACAACGACAAGCTGTACCGCAGTCTGATTGACGGAAATGTGTATTCCCCGGACGCTTATCCTGCTGGCTGGGAAGAATACACCGGCAAGTAAAAAGGGGGCAGGACATGAGTGACGCAATTCTGGTCGCTATTATCACGGGTGGTCTGAGCCTGCTTGGTATCATCTACTCGTCTGGCAAGTCTGCCAGCAAGGTTGACGCAAAACTGGACAAGCAGCAGGCGGTCATCGAAACCAAGTTGAACGAACTGACCCGTGAAGTGCGGGAACACAACAATTTTGCAAGACGTGTACCTGTGGTTGAAGAACAGATCAAGGTCATCAACCACCGTATCGAGGACTTGGAGGGCTTTCACAAGCCTGCATGACCCGAAAGTAAGGTGATAAAGGTGAGTAATCGGGTCAAAATCCCTATAACTTTCTCTTAGTATGCGTGTATAAGAGGGAGTTTATAGGAAAAACGCCCGATTACTCACCTAACTCACCTAAATTAAAAATTGGAGGTAAAAATTATGCTCGAAACCATTTTGCACAACCTGACGAACATTGGCTGGGCGATGCTGATTTTTCTGTGTGCCTACCTCTCCAATGTGTCCTTTTCTCTGTATTACAACATCAAAGTCCTGCTGGAACCGTTCAGCAAGGAAAAGCTGATAAACTCCGGCTTGAAGATCACCGCTTTTGTCTGCGGTCTGACCCTGCTGTGTGTCGCTATTACCACGCTGCCGCTGTTTGCGGATATGGTCGGGTGGGAAATTCCGACTGAGTATGTGGATATTTTCAGCAATTTGGTGATTATTGGTGCGGTACTCATGGTGTCCTGTAAGTACATCGCAGAAGCATTTACGAAGTTCAAGGCCATTTTGGACGCTACCAAGGAGGACAAGAGCTATGATGAAATCAAGTGAATTGGTCGCCAAGGTCGTTGATATTGCCAAGCACTACAAGACCTTGTATGTCATGGGGTGTTTTGGTGCGCCGCTGACCGACACAAACAAGTCTCGGTATATCAAGAACCACCCTTACAACATGGCGGCAGCTCGTACCTCTATGATTATGGCGGCGACCCCTGACACCTTCGGCTTTGACTGTGTGAACCTTATCAAAGCCGTTTTGTGGGGCTGGACTGGTGATAAAACCAAGTCCTACGGCGGCGCAAAATACGCCACCAACGGCGTACCTGACGAGGGTGCTGACACCATGATTAAGAGGTGCAAGGACGCTACTGCTTCCGGGTGGGACAAGGTTGACCCCGGCGAAGTGGTGTGGACTACGGGACACATCGGCGTGTATATCGGAAACGGTCTTGCGGTCGAGTGTTCCCCTCGTTGGGCGAACAATGTGCAGATCACCGCTGTCGGCAACATCGGGAAGAAGAACGGGTACAATACCCGTATGTGGAAGAAGCACGGACACCTCCCCTATGTGACCTACGACAAAACCGTGACCCCCGCACAGCCCGAAACGGTCAAGCCCGTTCCTACCACCGAGGTCAAGGCGAAGGGTGTTGCTCGGTCTTTCAATAAGGCTGTGGCAGGCACTTACACCGTGACCGCTGGCGCTGGCCTGAATGTCCGTGACGCTGCCGGGACGGACAGTAGAGTGCTGGTGACAATTCCCAAGGGAACCACCGTCAAGAACTACGGCTACTACACCGTTGTAAACGGCGTTAAATGGCTCTATGTGGCTTTCTCGCACAAGAGGGTAAATTATACTGGTTTCGTGCATGAACGCTTCCTGAGTCGCTGAGAGGGCTTCCTATGGGTGGTAAACGAGTGCAACCTAAGCCGAGGAAGAAAAGAATGAGAAAGCGCACGAAGTTCACGATCTTGTCCATCTTCAATCTGACTTGGTATGCCGTTGTGGTGCTGATTTTGAACGCCTGCGGTCACACGGTTGACACAGAATTGACGGTCGGCTGGTTTGCGGCTTGGACTGCCGAACTTGCCATTCTGTACGGTATCAAGGTCAAGTCAAAAGAAACCTCAGACGAGGACGCTCAGGGGTGAGAAAATGCAAGTGCTGAAAGAAATCACGCTCGACAAGGTTATCAATCTCTACGAGGGTCAAGTCGTTCACGACAAAAAGCAGCTCATTGAATGGGACGATCATCGCCGTACTCCACTCTATGAGCTGAAAGAACGAACACTGGCTCAGGACAAGATGATCTTGGGTGCGCTGAAATGCGCCAGAGCGAACGGGTATTCCGGCGAAGAATAAAAGAAGACACTCCCTACCGATTAAGGTAAGGAGTGTCTTCTGGTTTGAACGAACACCGTTCCCCACACAATGTAGGGTTCGGATATGCGCTCAATGGTACGCCGTGAGGGATTCGAACCCCCGGCCTTCTGGTCCGTAGCCAGACGCTC
>ENA-ORTG01000407-ORTG01000407.1-human-gut-metagenome-genome-assembly--contig:-NODE-407-length-46762-cov-4.077633_pt1 | contig 46762 bp, 34 predicted proteins | sample MGYA00241906_ERZ509176 | MGnify/ENA primary metagenome ERZ509176 (study PRJEB26280, sample SAMEA2338811) | human gut metagenome | biome: human gut; feature: human-associated habitat; material: faeces...
TTTTTAATTCTTTATGCTATACTTCTCCTTGCACCACTTCTCTGGGAGTCTTCAAGTCTCACAGAAGTTTTCGGGGATTTGTGTGCATTTTTGTGAGATAATAATTTTACGAAAAGGATTATGAGACAAAATGTGTAAATTGGTTTTAGATAGAGGGAGCATTGCAGAATTTACTTCTGTATCAAATATTTTTATGGATGAATATATGCCTAGGGCCAACGGAGAGTTTATTAAGATTTATCTTCATTTGTTGCGCCTTGTTAACAGCAATAACGACATTGCTGATGAGCTTACAACTGAAAGAATCGCGGACAAGTTTAATATGTTAGAGTCTGACGTTATTCGTGCTCTTAACTATTGGGCTGAACAGAATCTCATTACTTTGTCTTATAACAGCCAGAATGAGATTTCAGGCATTACTTTAGAGTCTATCCTTCGCAACCGTTATATTGTAAAGGGTATTACAAGTACTGAAACTAACCTTTTGGCATCAGCTTCCGGTCAGAGTGAGTCTATTCCTGTTCCGGAAAGCACAGGACATGTTATTCCAGCCAAGCGCAAATATACACCAAGAGAGATTCTTGATTTTGCAGATAATGATACTTTTAATGACGTTCAGCTTTTGGCACAGACTTATCTTGGAAGACCACTTAGCTCTAATGACATTAACAGTATTTTGTATATGATTGACGGACTTTGTTTTGATGCAGATTTTATTGAATATATTATGGATGCCTGCATCAGGGACGGTTTTAACTCTTTATCTTCTATCGAGAAGAGAGCCGTTGAATACGCAAAAAAAGATATAAATTCAATAGAAGAAGCTAAGGCTGACAAAAAGTTCAGGGAAGGCATTTCTAAAAGCATTTATAAAATTTTCGGACAGGCTCCTACCGTTCCTGTAAGAAAAGAGATTGCTTACATTGCAAAATGGACTGATACATACGGTTTTACCGACGAAATTATTATTGAAGCATGTAACCGCACTATGGCTCACATGCACAGCGGAAATCTTTTCAATTATACTGATGGTATTCTTACAAGGTGGTATACTAACAATGTTAAGGATATGAGCGATATTGAAAAGTTAGACAAACTTCATTCTGAGGAAATGTCAAAAACTTTCCAGAAGAATATTCCTTTTGCAAACGCTAAGTTTTCTAAGACTCCTAAGGCTGCACCTAAGAAGCAGACTTTTGACCAGCGTACATATGACTATAAGGATCTTGAAAGAAAGCTTATTGCCAACAGAGACAGCAAGCTTAAGTCTAACAAGTAATAGATATTGTATATTATTGCAGAAATATTTATTAGGGGTTTTTATTAATCCGAACATTTAATTACAAAAAAGGATTGTTTACCTTTGAAATATAAGGTATCTTTATAGTAAGATTGTTGAAAGCAATTCCTATAATTAAATTTGGGGTTTTGAACACTCTAATTATTGTAGATATTTATTTTAAAAATTTTTAAGGATTTAATATGGCTTTAACCAGAGATCAATTTGACGTTATTGCAAACAGTTACAATGACCGTCAATTAAATAATAAAATTAAATTAAACAGACGTATTGAAGAAGTCTACGAAAAAATTCCTCTTATTAAGGATTTAGACGGGCAGATTGGTGTTCTTGCAGGACGTGCCCTTAGACTTTCTCTCTCAGGCAATTCTTCTGCTAAGGACACACTTCGTGAGGACATTGCCCTTATAAGTGAACAAAAAAAAGCAGCTCTTTTAGCCGGAGGTTATTCCGCCGATTACCTGGATGAGATTTTTACATGCCCTAAATGTAAAGATACAGGTTTTATTGACGGAAAACCTTGTGAATGCCTTAAGGCAGAGGTTGTCAGACTGCTTTATTCCCGTTCTGAGCTTAAGGAGATTCTTGAACGCGAAAACTTTGATACTTTTGAATATGATTTGTATTCTGATGACTACATTGATCCCGATACAGGGATTTCCGCAGCAGAAAATATTGACGCTGTTGTGGACCATTGTCATTATTTTATAAATAACTTTGACAAAACCTTTGATAATCTGTTATTCTATGGCAGGGCAGGTACAGGGAAAACTTTTCTCATTAACTGCATTGCAAAGGAATTAATCGAAAAATCCTACTCTGTTATTTATCTTTCAGCAGTACAACTTTTCGATTTGTTGGCAGATTATTCCTTTAAACGTAGCAACACCACTATTTACCGTCAGATTAGTTTTGACGAGTTGCTTCGTTGTGATTTACTTATTATTGATGATTTGGGCACGGAGATGTCTAACTCCTTTACTGAATCATCCCTATTTGATTGTCTTAATGAGAGACTTATACATCAGAAATCTACTATTATTTCTACTAATTTTTCTTTACAGGAATTACAGCAGAAATATGAAGAGCGTATTTTTTCACGTACAGCGGGTAATTACACTCCTTTAAAGATTTTTGGTGATGATATAAGAATAAAAAAGAAATTTACTATTTAACACACGGAGGAAATTTTGAAATGTCTATCAAAAAATATGTTGAATCTATTCCTGTAGGACCACTTGCAATTGTTGCATTATCAGGAAGTAAGCAGTTAGGCGAAGCAGTTGACGCTTATATTGCTGATTGGAGAAGCCAGAGAATTGAAGCTAAAGAATCACCTATTACTTTCAAGGGTTATACTAAAGATTCTTACCTTCTTGATGTAAAAACACCAAGATTTGGTACAGGTGAAGCTAAATGTACTTTAGGCGAATCTGTTCGTGGTACAGACCTTTACATTATCGATGATGTTACTAACTACAGCATTGAATATACTGTTTGCGGTTGCAAGAATCATATGTCTCCTGATGATCACTTTGCTGACATTAAGAGAGTTATCGCTGCTGCTGCAGGTAAAGCTAGAAAAATTACAGTTATTATGCCTTTCCTTTATGAAGGAAGACAGCACAGACGTACATCCAGAGAATCTATGGACTGTGCAGTAATGCTTCAGGAATTAGTAAACATGGGCGTAGACAATATTCTTACTTTTGACGCTCACGATCCTCGTGTAAACAATGCTATTCCTATTAGTGGTTTTGAATCAATTATGCCAACATACCAGTTTATAAAAAATCTTCTTAGAAATGTTGATGACATTAAGCTTGATGCTGATCATCTTATGGTTATCAGCCCTGACGAAGGTGCTATGGGTAGAGTTGTCTACTACGCTAACGTTCTTGGAATTAATGTAGGTATGTTCTACAAACGTCGTGATTTTACTACTATCGTAGACGGACGTAATCCTATTGTGGCCCATGAATACCTTGGTGATTCAGTTGAAGGTAAGGACGTTCTTATTATTGATGATATGATTTCTTCAGGTGATAGCATGCTTGATGTTGCTAAGCAGCTTAAGAAGAGAAAAGCTAACAGAGTATTTGTTGCTTCTACATTTGGTCTCTTTACTAACGGTCTTGAAAGATTTGATGAAGCTTACGAACAGGGACTTATCTACAGAATCATGACAACTAACTCAATTTACCAGTCTCCAGAGCTTCTTAAGAGAGAATGGTACATCAATGTAGACATTACAAAGTTCACTGCAACATTCATTGACAGACTAAATCATGACGCTTCTATAAGCGATTTATTAAATCCTATAGAAAAAATTAATAAAAAGGTTGCAGAATACAACAAAAGGTAATATAATGTGACATAGAGGGCTTCGACTTATCCCCCCATTTTTTTGTAGAAGCCCCATATACCAAAGGTGCTCGCTAGGTTTCCTAGCGAGCGTTTTTCTTTTGTGGCAAATTTCTAATTATTAGTGGAATTTGGAATCACGTATAGTTTGTGTTGACAAGAATTTTTTCTGCAATTTCTAGATTTTTGAATTTATTTTGGCGATGTACCCCGCTATAGATTTTTTGTTATTTTTCGGGGTACGAAATCAATAATCCCCTGTCTCACAGTGCAACGTATTGTATATGACCATGGTCTAAATACCCCAATATATGAATTTCTTTGATTTCCGGGGTACAAAATCAATAATTCCCTGTCTCACGGCGTAACGTATTGTATATGATTATGGTCTAAATACCCCAATATATGAATTTCTTTGATTTTTGGGGTACGTTTTCTCGATTTTCTCTTTTTATCGCGTAACATACTGTATATGAAAAGTATGAATGTACCCCGATATTTTAAATATTGCTTATTTTGGGGTACACACGTCCAAATCATCGCTCATTTTATACAACATATAGTTTGTGTTTATGAGAAACGTACCCCGACATTTCAATTCTTCCTCTTTTTGAGGTACGGACACCTTTTTGCTCTATTTATTCATAGGCTCACACCACTACAATTATAATATCCTTAGTATTTTGTGGTATTCTGATTCATATTGATTATTTCTTCTATGTTATGTAAACCTACTATTGTATTCATAAGCTTCTCTGGGAACTTGCAACAGACCTGACACTTTTTTCCTTCCACCACTACAAAAACCCCGTAGGAATTGGCTCCTGCCAATTTCCTACGGGGGTGAATCAATCTATTTTTCTATATTAAGCTTTACTCCACGCCAAACTGCAACAATTTCTTTGCGTCTGTCCAGCGCTGTTCATCTGTGCTGTCATTTAAGACTACGCTTATGCATTCCGTGTCGCCATTCTTTGCCACTGACACAAGGCACTTGCCTGCAAGGCCTGTACTTCCTGTTTTCATGCCGACACAGTACTGGTAGTAGAACTGTCCTGACTTGTCCAGTAGGGCATTTGTTGATACCCAAGTCTTGTTTAATGTGCCGGACTTTTCAGACTGTGTTCCGCAAATCTTACGAATTGTTTCGTTGTTGTATGCTTCAATTGCAATCTTAGACAAGTCGCTAGCTGATGTGTACTGGTCTGCCGCATCATAGCCATCCGGTGACATAAAATGTGTATTTTCAAGTTCCATGTCACGGACATTCTTATTCATCTCATAAACAAAACGCTCAACACACTGTGCTACTGTAAAAGTTTTTCCTTCGTTAGCAATATTGTCTTTAAGAATTGCTTCGCCTGCTGCTTTTGCCAAAACATAGGCTGCGTCATTTCCTGATGAAATAAGCAAGCCTTCAAGCAACTCCTGAACTGTTACAACCTGTCCCTGACTAAAACCTGCCTTACTTGAATCTGCTGCAATCATATTAATTTCACTGCCGATTGTTACTATATCAGTAGTTTTCATATTCTGCAAAACAGTCAAAGCTGTCATAAGCTTAGTTGTGCTTGCCGGATACATCTTGGCATCGCTGTTTTTTTCATAATAAATCTCTTTTGAATTAACATTCACAAGAATAGCTGCCTTGGCACTTATAGCCTTGTCAAAACCGCTCTTTCCTGCTGATTCCGTGTATTCGATTGGATGAAGTCCATAATCAGTCCATGGATTTTTTTCGCTAATCTCATAGTTATCGTGGATAAAATCTTTAACAATAACTTCACTCTGGCTTGTCTTTAAATCGCCTACCGGCTTCGCCTTTCCTATTACAAATGCATAATCAATTGCTCCAATCATAAGAAGCACTGCAATAACTGCGCTTAATATGCATCTTCCTGTCTTTCTCATTTAACATCCTCCAATGTAAATATCGCTTCCTTGAAATTAATGTTATTCCATTGTGATTCTGCCGTAACATTATTTCCCTTTTTCCATTTTATATACATTTCCTTCGTGGAACTTCCATCTTTTTCCATCTTTTTCTCAGTTTTATTAGCAATTTCTGCCTTTTCAAAAACCTTAATCAAACGGCCTTCACTAATATTTATTTTCTTTGCAAGCTTAACATTGGTGTTCTTAAAATACTCTAAAGCCTTTGTTTTAACAGATGACTTTTCTTTCTTTGTAAGCTTAATATCATATTGCGATGAAATTTCATTAAGCCATTCCCTCTTGCAAATATCGTCAAGCACAAGGCTTTTGACACCCTGCTCCCAAGTTAAATCGCCATCCATTTTTGAGTCCCAGTCTATTTCCTTGCCCTTTGTTAGATAATAAGTTTCGTAAGTCGCCTGGGCTGTATACGCATAATACCTTACCTCGTCAAGCATAACCTGACTACCGCCTGCAGTAATAGTAAGAGTGGTGTCTGCCCCGTCAGAACCAGTTGGGCTTTTCGAAGCTGTTCCCTTTAAAACTGTTGAACTTTCGGAACCTGTTTCACTTGTAGCCACCGTGGTTTCCTCCAATGCTTTTTTCTGACCACAACCTACAAGTCCCACCGCAACTGTAAGTCCTGCCAAAATACATATTAACTTTTTTCTCAAAGACAATCACCTCCCCTGACTTGCCACTATATACAATGTATTCCCATTACCTTATCTTTTCAAATATTTTAATCACAGCATATGTGACTGACTCTACAGTTGTATATTTTCACAATATATTTCAACTGCTTTAGTCGTAGCTCACATACCTTATTCTATTCTTCATCCTTCAATGTAGACAGTGATTCTACCAGTTTTCTTGCATTTTCTATTACTGTGCCTGTGCCCGGTTTTGGCTCAAAAATAAAATACGGCTCGTCTTTAGGCATAAACTTAAGTCTGCCTTTGTACTCGCGGACAAGAATTGGTATTCTTTCCACATCCACCTCAGCGTCTTTCCACATTGTAAGCTTGATTCTGTTTTTATGACCTGAAATTTCAGTAACATATGCCTGATGTGCTGCATTTTTAAGCAAAACAATCTGGAGAAGGTTTTCAACCTGATTCGGTATGTCACCAAAACGGTCAAGAAGTTCATCCTGCATATCCTCGTATTCTTCCATTGTCTCTATTCCTGCAATTCGCTTGTAAATATCCATTTTAAGAGCTTCATTTTTAATATATGAAGGTGGAACAAAAGCATCCACTGTCAGGTCTACCTTTGTTTCAAAATCATCCATTGGCTTGTTGCCCTTTAAAGTATTAATGGCATCGTTAAGCATTTTGCAATAAAGGTCGTAACCAACATCCTCCATATGACCGCTTTGTGCAGCCCCAAGAAGATTTCCGGTACCACGGATTTCAAGGTCTCGCATTGCAATTTTTACACCACTGCCAAGTTCCGTAAAATCCCTTATTGCCCCAAGTCGCTTTTCCGCAACTTCCGTAAGCATCTTGTTTCTGCTATACATCAAAAAAGCATACGATGTACGGTTTGAACGGCCTACACGGCCACGAAGCTGATAAAGCTGGGACAAGCCCATTTTTTCTGCATCGTGTATTATAATGGTGTTGGCATTTGGTATGTCAAGACCTGTTTCTATTATTGTAGTTGTTACAAGAACATCAATGTCCCCGTTAACAAAATCATACATTATTTCTTCAAGCTGTCGCTCACTCATCTGTCCGTGTGCGAAGGCAACACTGGCATCAGGCACAAGTGCCTGAACTTTTCCTGCCATTTCAGCTATGTCCTGAACCCTGTTGTACACGTAATAAACCTGACCGCCTCTTGCAAGTTCCCTGTTTATGGCATCCCTTGCAATTTCCTCATTGTACTCCATAACAAAAGTCTGTATTGGCATACGTTCCTGAGGCGGTTCTTCCATTACGCACATATCTCTTATTCCAATAAGGCTCATATGAAGAGTTCTTGGAATCGGAGTTGCTGTAAGAGTCATTACGTCAACATTATTTTTCAATTCTTTAATCTGTTCCTTATGTTTTACGCCAAATCTCTGCTCTTCATCAATAATCAAAAGTCCCAAATCCTTAAATTTAACGTCTTTTGAAAGCATACGATGAGTTCCGATAACAACGTCAACATAACCTTTATTCAAATCTTTTATTGTTTTATCAATATTTGATTTTGTTCTAAATCTTGAAAGCATTTCCACTCTGACAGGGAAATCCTTAAATCTCTGCTTAAAAGTTTTGTAGTGCTGCTGGGCCAAAACCGTTGTTGGAACAAGATAAGCCACCTGCTTGTCATCCTGCACTGCCTTAAAAGCCGCACGAATTGCCACTTCTGTCTTGCCAAAACCTACGTCTCCGCAAATCAGTCTGTCCATAATTTTCGTGCTTTCCATGTCTTTTTTTACTTCAGATATGGCATTAAGCTGATCATCTGTCTCCTCAAATGGAAACATTTCCTCGAATTCCTTCTGCCATTCCGTGTCAGGAGAAAACTGATATCCGTTACTGTTCTCCCTTATTGCATAAAGCTGAACAAGCTCCTTCGCAATATCCGCAACAGCCTTCTTAACCCTGGTCTTTGTTTTTTTCCATTCCTGGCCACCTAATGTGTTAAGTTTAGGCGGTTTCGCCGTACTGTCAGCATATTTTTGAATCATATCAAGCTGGGTTGCTAACACATAAAGGTTGCTGCCCTTGGCATATTCAATCTTAATGTAGTCCTTTACAATATGGTCTACTTCTATTTTTTCTATTCCACGATAAACACCAAGTCCGTGGTTTTCGTGGACAACATAATCACCAATGTTAAGGTCGGTAAAACTTGAAATATTAGTACCTGAATAGCCATGCTTTCTACGTTTTCTTTTCTTTTTTTCGCCAAAAATATCCGTGTCTGAAATAGCCACAAACTTAATCATAGGGTACATAAAGCCACTGCGAAGCTGACCTTTTATAATCATAACTTCACCAGGCATAACCTGACGTTCCCCGTCTTCTTCGAAAAATGCGCTAATCTCAAACTCTCTAAGATCCTCCGCCAAGCGCTGGCCTCTTGTTTTTGAACCGGTTACAAGAAGAACCGCATATTTTTGCTCTTTATATTTTTTTAAATCCTGAACAAGAATCTCAAACTTGCCATTGTATGGACTTACGTTTCTTGATCCCACTTCCACAAAATCATCCACGCTAAATCCCTGAATCTTCTGGGCAATTGCTGTAAATAGGACTTTTTCGCCACTATCAATCTTAGCAATTATCTGATTTTTGTCCCAAATTACATCTGTCTGCCCCGGAAGCACGTAGCCTTTCTGAAGACGGTTAGCCATACTATCTCCAAACTCCGCATCAACCACGTTAAGTTGCTCCGTTACCCTCTTTGGCTCATCAATAAAAAATATTGGATTTTCAAAATAGTCAAGCAGACTTACCAAATTATCATAAAAATAGTTTACATAACTATCTACTGCTACCTGACTTGGGTTAATATCCATATTTGTAAGAAACTCTTCAACTGTAACTCTAAGTCTGTTAGCCTCTTCCGTCTTAAAATCTTTTCTGAATTTTTCAACATTTTGGTCTAAATCCTGTCGAATCTTCGCCATTCCCGCCTGAATTTCTTTCTTAGTCAGTGAATATTCGCTGGCAGGATAAATTTTTACCGATTCAAGATTCTCAATTGAACGCTGGCTTTCCACCTCAAAACTCTTTATTATGTCAACCTCATCGTCCCAAAAATCAATTCGATAAGGCACCTCATCTGTCAGCGTGTAAATATCAACAATACTTCCTCGCACCGCAAACTGTCCCGGTCCATCAATCTGAACAACCGGCTCGTATCCCATCTGCACAAGCTTGCTCTTTAAGGCATCCATCTGAATTATGCTGCCTTCTGCTATTTCAAGATAATTATTTTTGATTTTTTCAATTGGCATTATCTTGTCCATAAAGGCATCCGGCGTCAAAATTACCGTAAATGGCTTATCTTCAACTATTTTTTGAATAAATTCAAGTCGTTGTTGCAATATAAGATTTCCGTGTACATCCGCACTAAAGAAAATAAAATCCTTTGCAGGATACATTACAACATCGTCCGCAAAACCCTTTAAATCCTGATACAACTGACTTGCTTTTGTTGCACTAAAAGTAACAATGACTTTCTGCTTGTAGCCATTGCTCAATCCATTAATAAAATGAGCAAGCTGGGATTCCCCACACCCTGTAACCTGACAGGATTTGTGTTCAGACAAGCAGACCTTAACCTGCTCAAACTCATTTAATTGTACTAGTGGATAATCAAAACTTTTCATTTACTACTCCCGGACTTCACTATTTTGATAGATTCTAGTTGAATTTATTCATTGCTATATTTATATCTTCTAATTAAATTTGTTCATTGCTGTGTTTATATCTTCCAAAATCATAACTTCAACTGCTGAGGCTGCATCTTTTATACCCTGCTCAGCCAAAACTCTTTCGCCCTTGCTAAACTTACCAAGCACATGATTTACAAGATTTCCTTCATTTGCACCTACTCCCACACGCACTCTCTTAAACTTCTGAGTTCCCGCGTGACTAATAATACTCTTCAAACCATTATGACCGCCTGCGCTGCCCTGGGCTCTAATTCTAATTCTTCCCGTAGCCAAATTAATATCGTCAGAAATAACAATAATGTCATTCTCCGGATCAAGCTTATAGAAATCCATAACTGCTCTCACTGACTCACCGCTAAGATTCATATAAGTCTGTGGCTTCACCAAAATCACTTTCTCGCCACCAATATTTCCAATACCGCATAAAGCCTTGTGTCTCTTAGTCTTCACCTCAACACCCATCTGACTTGCCAACTCATCTATAACATCAAAACCAATATTGTGTCTTGTTTTATCATATTCCTTATCAGGATTCCCTAATCCAAAAACTGCATACATAATCGTACCTGCCTTCTATAATTTACAAAATAGTCTTACTCTTAATGATACTATTTTTAGGAGTTTATTTCAACTAACTAAGGGGATTATGTTTGTATTTAATCCTTTTAAAAAAAATTACCCCTCCGAAAGCTGACACTTTCCAAGGGATTCTTCTTTTTTTAATATTTACTTTTCATCTCTTGTAATAACACTTATTCCAATACCAATTGCATTAGGTCCAACGTGACATCCTATACTAAATGACAATGGATCATAATATATATCGTGGATTTCGTTTTCAAATGTGTCTTTTACCATCTTGTACCACTGGTCTGCGTCTTCCTGTTTCTGGAATGTTCCTGCTGCTCCAAGTCTTAACTGTTTTCTATCCACATCAGCAAATCTTGTATTAAGGTCTTCTTCAATAGCTTCTAACATCTTAAGTTCAGCTTTCTTCATTCCTCTAACTTTAGTGAATGCATCAAGCTTTTCACCCTGAATTGTAAGTACAGGCTTAATGTTAAGAACTGCTCCTATGGCTGCTCCTGCTGCTGTAACACGTCCTCCTTTTTTAAGGTATTCTAAAGTATCAACAGCAATGTAAATACTTGAATTGTAAGCATTTTCTTCAAGTCTCTTTTTTATTTCTTCTGCTGTCATTCCCTGATTAGCCATCCATTTTGCTTCAAGAACTGACTCTCTCATTGTTACTGAGATTCTGTGGTCATCAACAACCTGAACCTTTCCGTCATATTCTTCTGAAAGCTGAATTGCCGCGTGACATGAAGCACTTAATCCGCTTGACATTGGAATGTAAACAACCTGTTCATAGCCTTCCTTCAAAATGCCATCCCACATATCCATTACATCCCCGGGTGATGGCTGTGATGTTGTAACATTCTTTCCTGAAGTCATTGCGCCATAATATTCTTCCTGTGTAATGTTCTTTCCTTCGTAAAAAACATCTCCCTCTATGATAACCGGCATTGGAAGAGAATATATTCCAATTTTCTTTCCTTCTTCCGGTGTAATTCCACTATTACTATCAGTCATTACTGCTGTTTTCATATTAGTCTACCCTTTCTCTAATAATTCAAATTTAATGTTTTCTCGTTATTTCTTCTATATGATTGTATCTAAAACAGCCCAAATCAACAGGCATATTTTTCCCAATATTAACTTTTACAGTATAACATCTGATTGCTAATTAATCAATAAAAGCAAGCATTTAGGGAAATTTTCTTTGATATTAAAAATAATTTTTGCAATTTAATAATTAGTACAAATTAGTTTATAAGAAGAAAAAGACACAGCCTACTAATTACCGTAAACTGTGCCTCTTTTCTTGTTTAAACACTTGGTTTTTTATTTTTTCAAAATATTACGTCAGACTTATTTAGTATAAACACTCATTTCCCACAATGAATATCCATATGGAAGTGCTCTTTCCACGCCCTGCATTCTTACATATCTTGCCTTTGTAGCGTCAAATGTTATAGTTTCTTCTCCACCTTTTCCATCTGTTACATTCTTAACCGTTGTCCAGTTTTTGCCATCTGTTGATGTCTGAATCTTGTATGCCTTTCCGTAAGCACCTTCCCAGTTAAGTACTACCTTGTTGATTGTGTAAGCCTTGCCTAAGTCTACTAAAAGCCATGCATCATCCACAAAGTTTGATGACCAACGTGTTCCGTTGTCCCCATCTACTGCATATTTTGCTGCCATTGCATCAGCTTCATTTCCTGATGATGTAGCCTTAGCTGATTTTGCAACGTTTGTACCTGATGGAACTGATGAATCTTCATTATTTGAATCATCTGATACTGAGCCTGAAACTTTACCGTAAACTTCCATTTCCCATAATGAATATCCATATGGTAATGCTCTTTCTACACCCTGCATTCTTACATATCTTGCATCTGTAGAATTAAATGCTACCGTTTCTTCTCCACCTTTTCCATTAGTCACGTTTTTAACTGTCTTCCATGTTTTTCCATCTGTTGATGTCTGAATCTTATATGCTTTTCCGTAAGCACCTTCCCAAGTTAAAACAACTTTATTAACTGAGTATGTTTTTCCAAGGTCTGCATAAATCCATGCATCGTCTGCAAAATTAGATGACCAACGTGTTCCCTTATCTCCGTCTACTGCGTTTTTGCCACCAAATACATCATTTTCTGAACCTGATGTTACTGTTTTACAACCTGTAGAAATAATCTTTGTTTCTGATGTGTCAGGTGTTGTTGGCTGCTCAGGTTCTGTTGATGAACCGTCAATCTTGTATTCTGCTGTTGCCACAGGTGAATCAATCATTCCTTTTCTGTAAGCAATCGCTTTTAATGTTGTATTCTTGCTTATCTTAATACTTGGAACGTATAAGTTTGACTTTTCGTTAGGTGTTGAACCGTCTGTTGTATATCTGATTTCCACACCCTTAGTATTACTGCTAATGTTTACATTCAAAGCCTTACTGTATGTTCCTGATGGAATGCTAAATATTGGTGTTTCAACTTTTGCAGCTTCATACACACCCATTTCCCACAATGAATATCCGTATGCTAATGCTCTCTTTACACCTTGCATCTTTACATATCTACATTCAGTTGCATCAAATACAATGCTTTCTTCTCCACCTTTGCCATTGTTGTTTTCATATACTGTTGTCCAGTTGTTTCCATCTTTTGAAACCTGAATCTTGTATTCCTTAGCATATGAAGCTTCCCAGTTAAATGTAACCTTATTAATTGTGTAATTCTTTCCTAAATCAATCTGACAATACTGATTATCTGTAAATTCTGAAGACCATCTTGTTGTTCCGTCGTTATCGACTATCTTACTTCCGTCTACACTTGGATTTTCTGATGATGAAACCTTAACGTTCTTGCCTAATGCAATATTGTCTTTAAGTGAAACATCTGTGCCATTCACAGTGATTGTGCTTGAAGCCATTGCAGATGTAATATATTCATCTTTTACTGCGATAGCTTTAACTGTTGCTGTACTTGATACTGCAAATACTCCATCATAAACCTTTGATGATGTTGTTGGCATTGTTCCGTCTGTTGTATAGTAAATAGTAACTCCAGGTGTTTCTGATGAAATTGTTACATACTGTGTATCATCATATTTTCCTGATGGAACAGATATTTCAGGAGTTGAAGCCTGTACTATGTTAAAGCTCTTATTCTTATATACTTCAAAGTTTACAAGTGCCTTTGCACCAATTGTTGCTGTGCCAATCTTGTTACCGTTAGTTTTAAATGTTACAACCTTTGTGTCGTTAGTAGGATTCCAAACTGTTGCTGTGTATTTGCTTGTATCCTTGTTGTAATATACTGCTGCTGAGCAATCTCCTGTTGCAACAATGTCAGTTGTTTTTACGCCTAACTGTTTCATACTGTTAATAAACCAATATGTGTTAGCTGTATCTGTTTTCTGAACCTTTGTATCGTTTGCAAGGAATTTCTCCATTGCAAGACTTGGATTAGTCTGTGAAAGGAATGGCCATGTAATATGTTGCCAACCTGTATCTGCCTGTGGATATTCTTTAAGCATCTTGTCAATTTCTTCCTGACTCTTTCCTTCGTTCTTAGCTGCCTGTACTGCCTTAGCCATTGCTATTGTTGTATCATCTAACAATCCCTGATATATTTCAGCACATCTGCTCTGATTCATTCCGTAATATGTTAAATATTCTGAAATCGGAAGCCACTGAATACCATAAACATATAATGGCTGTCCACCAAAGAATGTTCCATAGAAGTTAATTCCACCGTAGACCTGACCTACTACATTGTATGGCCATTCTTTAATCCAGTTGTCTTTGTCGTAATCGAACCAATACTGTTCCACTGCTTCCATTTCATTTGTAAATCCAAATACTCCTGCATCTCTGTATTCATCATTTTCTGTAAGAACTCCCCAAAGATACATACTTACCCAGCTAAATAATGATTCACTGGCTGATTCCTGATTGTTACCTGAATCATTGTCTGCGTATCCGCCTGCCCATGAATGTCCTTCGTACATATCATAAGCTCTAAATCTACAGTATTCACTATCATTGTCAGAAGGTCCGGCATAATCTCTAATCATCATTTCAATCATACCTTTGTAATCATTATAAAATTCCTGATCATATGTAGCTAAAACTGTTGCTGCAAACATGAAGTAACCATATGTAAAATGGTGATCACAAATTGCTGCATTTGCCCCAAACTCGCTCTGTTCATAGTAAAGAGTTCCCCAGTTATTATTATAAATAAAATAACTGATATCATCCTTTCCGTCATAAGTAAACCAGTTAACAAGAATCTTCTTCATTCTCTTTAAGAATGTATCTCTAAGTTCTGTTTCTCCAAGCTGGTCTGCCATAAGAACTCCCATTCCCAAAGGATGAAGGTTCTTGCCTTCCCAATATGCATCACCTGCAGGATTTAAATTCTTTGTTGCATCCTCCAATTCATTTAAGTAACCTAAAACTGCCTCTCCATCAAACTCTGCATTAGTTGGAAGAGCAAATGTTGGAAGAAGTCCTGCAAACTCTGAAACTGTTGTAAATGAAAGTCCTTCAATAGTCTTTAAATCACCTCTTACAGATGAATATGTTGCAAATGCCTTATTATCATCTGTTGAATTTTTCCACTGATGAGGAAGCATACATATAAATGTCTGATCTGTAAATCCATTTCTCTTAAGACTTGTTGTAGTCTTATATGTTGAAGTTACCTTTGCTTTACTGTCATCATAACTGTATGTAACTTTTGTATCTGTAACAAAAGCATATCCATGTCTATAGAATGTTTCAATCTGTGATTTATCTTTCATTGTTCCAATAGACATATAACCGTTAGTTTCAGGGAATGTTACTCTAATATAACTTCCGATTTTCTTAAATGTTGTATTTTCAGGAACAGTTAAACAATAATAACTTTTTGATGTTTTTGTTTTGCTCTTGTTATCACTGTCTGTAATTTCAAGACCGATATGATCTGCTTTCATTGAATCTAGATTTTTTGCCAATATTTCATTTCCGTTACCGTCAAAAATTGATGTAATGGCTGATGATGAAATATAAACTGACTTTGTATCGCCATATTCTGTATAGATGTAAGGTGAACCTTTTACAAATGTACTTGTCATTGCAACATGATTGTCGTCTGCAAGCTGTGCTGTTACTGAATAGTCACCATATCCACTTACCTTATCACAAGCTGTAGCTGTATCAAGGTTTTCAGGCAAAATATAAAAATCAGTTTCAGTTTCAGAATTAACCGATACGTTTACATCAGTACTGCCCATGTCAGGAAGCCAGCCACTTGTTGCTGTCAAAATGCCAAGTCCCTTAGTTGAATATTTCATTTTCATTGGAAGAGTTGACATTAAGTTTCCAAACTTATTAATAAGCATTGACTGCCACCAGTCATTACTTGCTATCGGTGATTTAACATCATCTGTTTTGTAAACAGGTAATTTTGCTTTTTCGTTGTACATTGAATTTGCAAGATATGTTCCCTTACCGTTTGAAACAACATACGAATCAGGAAGGTTTGGAATACTATGGGTTACCTTTCTGTCGCCTGCTTTGTACTTATAAACCTTCATTTCCTTTATGCTAAATCCGCTACCACTTTCAACCCTTGTATATCCATACATTCTTACATAACGTGCATTGGCATATAGTTCAATATTTGCAACTTCATTACCATAACCTTTAAGCTGTCTGTATAAAGTTGTCCAATTACCCCCATCTTTTGAAACCTGAATGTCATACATCTTTCCTGCATCAGATGACCAATCAATTTCAACACGTCCAATATCATAATTTGCTCCAAGGTCAACCATAAACCACTGATTGTCTTTTTCTTCTGATGTCCAATATGAATTATCATTTCCATCAACTGCATTCTTAGCCAATACAGAAGTCTGGTCAATTACTCCATTATCGTCGTACATCCACCATACATCTCTTAATGATGATGCTGTAGCATTTTTATTTAAGGCAAGATTTTCACCATAATCTACGGGTCTTTTTGTTACCCCGTCTTTACCGTACACTTCAAACTCATACAAAGAATATCCGTAAGCTTCTAAAGCCTTCTTTGTCATATAAACTCGTACATATCTGGCATTTGCTGTTATGTTTAAGTCCTCATTTCCACCTTTGCAATCGGAATTAACATAAACATCACTCCAATTTTCTTCGTCATTTGAAACCTGAATCTTGTATTCCTTGGCATAAGCACCTTCCCAATATAACTTTACGCCTGTTACATCAGTAACTTTTCCCAAGTCAACATAAATCCACTCTGTGTTATCATTCCATGCACTTTCCCATCTTGTACCGGTGGATCCATCTACTGCATAAGCCGGGTCACTATTTCCCACTGAAGAACTTGCATACACCATTCTTCCTGTAGAAATTACATAAGGTGAATCATCTGCTGCCATAACATTTTGAATCTGCCCTGCCGGCAACATTCCCGTAACCATTGCCGCTGTCAAAAAGGCCGCTGTGGCTTTCTTTGCCACTGCAATCTTCTTACCTTTTCTCATTATTTTCTTACCTCCTAAATAAAAAAATACAATATATACTTTTAACCCTCTAAAACCTTCCGTACCTGAATTTCTTTAAAGAAATATTCTAGTCCTTTCCAATCTAAAACATTCTCAAAAAATCAAATTACTTTTCTAGAATATTTTAGGAAAACGTTTTTTGCAATATTTCAACAAAGAATAGTTGATTTTAGACGTATTTTTGTATATATTGTATAATTTTTACTTAATTTTACTATTATTTAGCTCGAAAATTCGGCATAATTAAAATTTTATTTCTTTCATATTTTTATAAAAACGATTCATTTTTCTAAAAATAGTTTTATGCTAATACTTTTCCTTCAGGGAATATTGTTCTAAATACTTTTCTTACTAATGGTCCTGCAATAATTAACTGGAATGGTAATGCCATTACAAAATTCTTTGGTATGTTAGTTAACCAGATGAATAATACGTTGCTGAAATCACCCATTCTAATACTTGCTTCAACCGCACCATAAAGTGACATTATAATTACCATTGGAACAACCATTGAACATGAAACTGAAATTACTTTTCTAAGTGTACTGCTATCCGGCTTAACCAAATATTTAAAGGCAAATCCCTTAGCCAATCCTGAAACTACAAACCAATCCATACATGCTGCAAATACATAGGCAATTGGAAATCCTAACCATGCATCCTTAATAACCTGCGCGTTAAATGTTCCTGTGTGTAATGTTACGTTGTAAATGCTCATCCATAAAACCATAGTGAAGCACATAATTACTGTGTAAATAAAACTTTCTCTCTTATTCTGTGGCATAATAAATCCTCCTTTTATTTTTGTGTTCTTTTTCAACAGTGAAATCCATCTGCATTGCTATTCTCAATGAGTTCAGGGTGGAAGACTTTTATTCAAACATAAGAAGTTTCCGTTTAGCTCATTTCACATAATAAAAAGTAGAGATGTAATAGTTGTTAAACTCGTTACCATCTCTACTTTCGTATCTGACTTTCACTGCGTTCTTTTAATTTCCTTAGGTATTCTACAGTAAAATTTTATTTTTCGTAAGTACTTTTTTAAATTTCGGCACTTTAAACAATAATATGTATAAAGCTACGTTAAGGCACACACTATTGCATAAAAAACCTCACGAAATAATGCTGATATTATCTTACTTTTCCGCCTTTCATGGCTGCCTTTCTCTGATACATTTTCTTGTCAGCATTTTCAAGAAGAATTTTTAAGTTTAATTCTGATTTTCTCTCAGATTTTCAATTAATTTAAACACTTCCGGGTGCTTTTCTTTTAAATGCTCATCAAGAACATGTCTTCTTTCCTTAAATCTTTCTGCCATTTCAGGATGTTCATCCCTGATTCTTCTATGTATTTCTTCTCTATGCTTTTCGAAACGTTCAGCAATAGTTTTTTCATCTTTTCCTGAAATATTAACAATCTCTTTTAGATGTTCTTCAAGATGCTCTAACCACTCGTCCTCGTCAAAAGCATCCATATGTGACCAGCTTCCGTGGAAAAGTTTCTCCATATCTCCTGTTTTCTTTAACTGCTGAATCTGCAGAACAATCTGCTTTTCAATTTGCTCTTCACTTTCAGCTCCGTATGCCCAAACGAACTCCTGAACCTTATTATCTACTCTTTTTCTTGAAGCACTTCTTTCTTCATTTTCTACGCCACCCTCTAAAGGATAAGGTCTTCCAATACCCATATCCTTCAAAGCAATGTGAATAGTTCTTCTAACTCTTCCTTCTTCAATCATATACCCTAGCCCCAGTGTTCGAAGTTGCTCATTAATCTTTGCAATATGTTCAGTAATATAAAATCTAATGCCTTTGTCTTCAAGTGACTTGTACAACATTGCCAGCCTATCTGCTGCAGTTATGTCAATACTTCCAATGCCACCTGCATCAAGAATTACAGCTTTGGTATCCGGTTTTATGCTGTCTTCAATATCGCGTTGCAACACCTGAATATTGCCAAAAAATAAATTACTGCTAAATCTATAAATTACAACTCCTTCAATGGCATGTATTTGTCTTCCCTCGTTCAAATCCCTAAAATGTCTATGCCCCGGCTGTATTCCAAGAAAACATCTTGAAGGTTTTGATGTTCTTATAATCATTTCTGTAAAAGAAAGAATAATACCAATTAAAACACCATTTATTGTTCCAAGTAAAAGTACACCGAGAAAAGCTCCCATAAAAATTAGGAATTCAGTTCTGCTTACCTTCCACAACCTTGCCGCCAAGTCAAACTCCGTTGCACCCATAAGTGCTGAAATAACTATTGCCGTCAAAATAGGAATAGGAAGATATCCGATAAATCCTGTTCCGCAAAGAAGTAACACTATCATAGAAAATCCTGCCACAATGCCTGTAAGCTGAGTTTTTGCCTGATATTGTTCACCCATTGCCGTACGGGAAACTGAACCGTTAATAGGGCAACATCCTGTAAAAGCAGCCATGAAATTACCTAGGGAAAATGCAAAAATCTCCTGATTATCATTTATTCTGTAATTATTTTTTTGAGCAAAACTATTCTCTGCCAACAAAGTTTCAGCCATAATTACTACTGCCACCGACAAACTGATAGTAATAGTCTGCTGAATTGGAATAGCCGAGAAATCAGGAATACTCCACTTTGGAAGTCCCGGCTCTACTGCATTTAAAGTCTTAATTCCCCAATCTCTTATTGGAAGACTTATTGTGCAAATCGTACCCACAAACATTAAAACTACTGCCATTGGAAATTTAGGCATTATCTTCTTCGAGGCAAAAAGTATTACCAGCGCTATCACTCCCATAATTACTGATGGCATATTTATATTAAGCGCAGTCTTATAGATATGTTCGGCTAATTCGAAAAACTCTCCTGTTCCCGATGTGCCTCCCATAACCTTTGGAATCTGCATTAATATGATTGTTGTACAAATACCTGTTATAAAACCACCCATTACCGGTGCTGAAATGTAATTAACCAGCTTTCCGGCTTTCATAAAATAAAAAGCCAACAACCATAAGGCAACAAAAAACGTCATAACAGGAACTGCTGCCATAGCCTTGTCTGAACCAGCCTCTATGTTAAGTGTCAAAAGCGCTGAACCTACAAGAGCTGCAGGAGCCGCGTCCACACCAAATATAAACTGAGGCGATGTAGAAAAAAGTCCAAAAACAAGAATTGGAAATACCGAACCATACAATCCGTAAACTGCAGGCAGACCGGCTATCTGTGCATATCCCATAGAGATAGGAATAGACACCGCCATAATAATAATTCCTGCAATAATGTCCTTTATAAAATTGTCTTTGTTATAATTTCTTAATGTTTGCAATAGTTTTATATTCATTTTTAAACCTTTCTGTTCGAACATCCTGACTTTACCTCAATTGGGCATATTTTTTCATCTCTCTGGCATCAGTATAACGCAAATCCCCATTGACGTAAACGTAAATTCTACGCAAATCCCCATTGACGTAAACGTAAATTCTACGCAAATCCCCGTTTATTACTTTTTGGTAGCAATTATATTGATAAATAGGTTTCTTTTTAGTCTAAACATTTCCATTAACTTTATTATCAATGGCGCGCACTAATAATTAATATCTTTTTCGTGTATCTGCATTCTTACCACAATACGCTCTTTCAATATATTCTTGTTTGACTTTCCACTTTACATAGATTATTATTTTATACAGAAAAAATATTCAAAAGAGGTACATATATGCAGAATGACAAAAATTTCTTAGGTACGGCTCCTATTGGAAAGCTTCTTCTAAAGTTGTCTATTCCAACGGTAATCGCCCAGCTTATTAATATGCTTTATAATGTTGTAGACAGAATTTATATAGGACATATTCCGGGGGAAGGCAGTCTTGCTCTTACCGGAGTCGGCGTGTGCATGCCGATTATTATGATTGTTACTGCTTTTGCAGCACTTATCAGTTCCGGTGGTGCGCCAAGAGCTTCTATTTGTATGGGAAAACAAGATAATAAATCCGCAGAACAAATATTGGGAAACTGCTTTTCTTTACAGATTGTTGTTTCTATTGTTCTTACGGTGGTTTTGTTGATTTGGAATAAAGATTTGTTAATGGCTTTTGGTGCCAGTAAAAATACACTTGGATACGCAACGGACTATATGCGTATTTACGCTTTAGGTACATTGTTCGTTCAGTTAACTCTGGGCATGAATGCTTTTATTACTGCTCAGGGATTTACAACAACTTCAATGGTTTCCGTTCTTATCGGTGCCATTTGTAATATTACTTTAGACCCTGTATTCATTTTTGTTTTTAATATGGGCGTAAAAGGTGCAGCCCTTGCAACTGTGCTGTCACAGGCAATTTCAACCATATGGGTAGTTGTTTTTCTTAGTGGCAAAAAAACACAGCTTCATCTGCGAAAAAAATATATGGGCTTGAAGCCTAAAATTTTTCTTCCATGTGTTGCACTGGGACTTGCAACTTTTATTATGCAGGCAAGCGAAAGCGTTGTAACCGTCTGCTTTAACTCATCTCTCCTTCATTACGGTGGAGATATTGCCGTTGGTGCCATGACTATTTTAACCAGCGTTATGCAGTTTGCCATGTTGCCACTTCAGGGAATCGCCCAAGGCTCACAGCCTATTGCCAGCTATAATTACGGTGCAAAAAATGCAGACAGAGTAAAGAAAACTTTCCGTCTTCTTGTAATTACATGCTTAACATACTCCACATTGCTTTGGGCTGCAGTACAGATTATTCCAAAAGTATTCGTAAGTATTTTTACTTCCGACGCAAAACTGGTTGTCTTTACTGCACCAATGTTAAAAATATATTTGGGTGGTTTATTCCTTTTCGGAATTCAAATTGCCTGTCAGATAACATTTACGTCCCTTGGCAAAGCAGTCAACTCTATTATTGTTGCTGTTGTGCGTAAATTCGTACTGTTACTTCCGCTTATTTATATTATGCCTCACGTTGTATCTAATCCAACTATTGGCGTATACATGGCAGAGCCTATTGCAGATATTATTGCTGTGCTGTTTACATCTGTTTTATTTACATTCCAGTTTAAAAAAGCACTTGCACAAATTCGGAATTCTAATGAAATGTAACGAAGAATGTGATATTCTTATTAAATTTACAAACCGAGATGATCCTTATTACTATTGCATTAAAGATGAAATCTTTAATGCAATATATCACAGATTTCTTCCTGAAGACTTTGATGAATTTGGTTTCTCCTCCGGCATTAGGCTCAGCCACATACTTCTTTATTCCACCCTTTGTAGCTTCGCCACACTTTCCACATGCATTGAAACTTTACCTCGTATTAACATTCGCGCACAATCTAGTGTAATCATAATTTTTTGCACCCCTTGTCATAAAATATAAAAAGTTGCACCATTCCGGCTGACATCCGTTATAATCTAAGTAACGTAATATTCAAAAATTCATTAAAAATAGTATATAACTTATCCCAGTCAACCGCAATTTCATAATCCAATAGGAACTCAAGAATATTACCCAAAAGCAAATTCCAATTTCCTAAATAATCTTTATTAGATGCCCTTGCGAACAACGAATTATGAATAATTGTCATATAATGATTTTGGATATCTCTAATTAGCTTCTTTGCGACATGAATAATAGCTACTCGGTAAGGATAAGAGGCTATTTAGTTCTACATCAAAGATAGAATTATTTACACCAACAGTATTTGCTGCTAACTCCTTTAACTTCAGGAATTGCCGAGGCAAAAAATTGCCTCTGGACAATGAGCGAAGTTTTTCATAAGAAGCTGAATTCATGCGAGCCATCTTTTCAGCAGAACCATAGTTTTCAAGCAGATACAAAGCAGTTTTTGAAAATCGCTCATTAAATAATGGCTTGAGCTCGATAACTTAAATACCGTAAATGAACTAATACGATACGGAATAATAAGTGAAGACAACACCAATAAATTTATATCACTCCATCAGATGATTATGGAGGTTTCACTAGTTGAGAATATGCCTTCTGTATCATTATGCAAAAAGCTACTTAATCATCTACATTTTATTTGCCTTGCAAGAGGTCTTGATGTGACAAGACCTGTCATTATAACTAATGCACTTACAAGTATAAATAACCACATTATTATAGAACACAATAACTATTATCTTTCTTTTCTTCAGGATATGTTCCCTTACTTTGAAAAGTACGGATTAATTAACGTATTGCCCGACATAATAAGCAGAATTGAATTATTGATGAATGAAAAAGAATCCACTATAAACGAACTAGACAAAGCACTGTTGTTGGATTACAAAGTATGGCTTTTACTTTCAAAAAAAGAATATGACAATGCTATAAAGAAATACAACAAAGCAATTACAGGTCGATATCACACTCTGTTCCACTCCTATCCTCAACAAAAATCCTTCTTGTTCATTTAATATTTTCTTTATTTTAAATTCTTGTATTTTTGTAAGTGGGACAGAAAAAGCGATATCTTTGTCTTGAAAATTTTTTGACATAATTCTATAATACAACTCTTAAATAAAAATCTGCCACTCTTCCAGTTCACTGTCCAAAGGTTTTTCATAGATTAAGCTTGATATCCTGCCCACTTTGTTCGTTTTGACACATTCATCTCTGCCAACATATTTTTCCCAAGTATTGATGTTTTCCCTCCAGTGACAACTCCTTCTTTGCCTGAAGAGCCTAGGGATTTTATATCAGTTTATCATACATTATTTAGTGTTACAAAAATGCCCGCAACGCCTTTGTTAATCAGGCATTGCGAGCAATATAACACTTTATGATTTTTTATGATAAACTGTAAAACGTTCATGTATTTGTGAAATAATTTTAGGTTTAAAATATTGCCTTATACTCATTATCTTTAATATAATTTTTCATAAGCTTAAACAGCTTTGGGCTAATCAGTATTCTCTGCTCTCTGTCATAATATACTTTAGTCTTGTACACGTCGTGTGCTGAAAAATCTATTAGCTCACGTAATTCGAATTTTTCAGGATGATAGCCCTTTGGAATATCGTATAAGGCATACTCTCTGCCGCAACTTTCACATATTCTATATTCATAGACACTTGATATAACGTCATATTCTTCTATGGGGGTAAATGCATATCCTTGCATTTCTTTACCGCAATAGACCGGTCTAAAATCCTCACTGTTAACTCCATTGTCTAAGAAATAATTGTATAGGTCAGCTGACACGCATAACAGTTCTTCTATTCCTGCACCAAACTTGAACATTTTTCTTGGTCTTCCGCCCTTTACTTTCTTTCCAACTTTTATAATGTCCACATCCTTTAGTATTCTTCTTCCGCATGTATCACATGGATAGTCATTATAATCCTTGCTCTGAATATAACTTCTTGTCGGATTTAACCAAAACATTTTTGCCTTTTCAAGTTCTTCGTCAGTGTACTTATAGAAATATTCAATTATTAAATCCACTTCATCCATATTTTCTCCAAACTTCATTATTTCATTATAAAGTTGACTCATATATTCTACTTTATACACATCACCTATCAATTCCCCATCATTTCTTACCACATAAGATTTTAACTTGTTTCTAAGTTCACGTTCTTCTTCTGCTCGTTTGTAAGCAAATTCTGGGTATACACCTACTGCTATTTCTGCATAAATTTCCACTTTTGTCTCTCCTTTTTTCTTAAACGCTTTATTAGTATTCCTTTATTTTCCATAATTAGCCTCTATCCATCTCTTTGCAATTGTTTTAAGTTTAGGCATGTCTCCATACACCTTGTCACAAGCAACTAACAATTTTTTCTTGGTCACACCGCTGTAATTAGTTCCATATCCTATCTGTTTTTTCCATCTTTTTGTTATTTTCTTATGTAGATTTTTTGACAGAGGTATTGAAAGCATTTCCCCTTTTTTACAAGTCGTTTTCATTGTGCGTAATAAACGTTTTTCAATTATATGATGTACTTCAACATTTTTAACTCCTTTATATGACTTTTTTAAATGTCTATACTCGCCTATTGAAATTTTTGACATACTGTTAATGTCAGAAATTGTCTCAGCAGCTCGCAATGCCATTTTCTTTTTAACTGCAAATTTACCTGCCTTTGCAATTTTTCTGGTCTTCCTGAATTTTAATGATACTTTAGCTGCAGATGAACTTCTTGATATTGCTCTAGATGCTTTTATACCTGCCTTTGCACCTTTTCCTACATATGATCCTGGTACATAAGGAAGAAATGTAGCACCAATATCCCAAGCCAAATAACCTAAATTTCCCCAGGATGGATCATTTATCAATTCATATCCTGAATATACAATGCTACCTGCATCAAGCAATGTTTCAATAAAATGTCCACTCGTATCCACATAACTTATAGGATTTCCCGCGCAATATGCATATAAGTTCCATGAATTCTCATCTGATTCCGCTCCTCTGTACGTGTCCTGACTTAAGAATTCACCTTCATCTGCATTATAATAGCGGGCATTCAGGTAATAAAGTCCTGTTAATTCATCATAAATTCCACCTGTATAACAAATTTCATTATAGAAATCACTATCTGTTTCAATTGATGTTTCGCCATAGTCTGTATAACTGTAACTCTGACTGCATTCACCTTTTCCATTTGTTATGGCTGTTGTAGAGCCCTGAACATCCTTTGAATAGAAATACTCACTCTGGCTGCCACCATAATATCTAATGCCTGCAAATGTATTGTTCTCATTTCCTATGATGTTCTGGCTTGTCTTTTTACCATTATCATCCGTTGTGTATAATAGTACACTTCCTTCATAATAATAACATGTTGTGGTTGTGATGGACTTTCCATCTGCCGTTGTTGTTTCCGTCTTTCTGATTCTCTGTCCCTGACCGTTATAATCATTATGCTGTCTGCTTACCTCAACATTGTCTTTTTCTATTTTAACATCAACTAACTGATTTTCAACATCATATTCATAAGATGTAACTGTTCCGTTTCCTGTATCCGTGGCACTTATTTGGTTTCCTTTTACATCATATTTATATGACTTGCTTGAGGTTTTAACACTTGAACCGTCCTTACATTCGATTACCGTGCTTGAAGTTAACTGATTCAGGCTATTGTAACTGTTATATGAATAACGACCTGTTGTTTTTGACTGGTCTGTTGCTACCGTGTCAGTCTCTAGTTCAGACTCATATGTTCTGTTTCCAACCTTATCATACCTGTAGGTGCACCGTGTTGTTTTATATAACAGTCTGTTATTTTTTTCAGAGGCCACAAGTCTTCCATCTTTATCATAAGAATAGTTTGTTTCCTCATCCTTTAATGAATTATCATAACCGGTTTTCTCATGTTTATATGTAATGTTCGAGTTTCTGTCGTATTTATACTCATAGCTTTCAAGTACTTTTTCCCTATTGGAATTCGTATAATACTTCATTGATGTTACTCTGTCAAAACCATCATATTCATAATCTCTTTGAATGTAATCCGTTCCATTACTTAAGAAATGCTTGCATACCTTCAATATTTTTATTAGCGTGTTCAAATCCTGATTTCTTGTATCAATTATTTTCTGTTCACTTTCAATAAGAAAAAAGCCTTTACTTCCATGGCTAATAATAAGTCTCTATTTTTCAATAACTATTGCAAAATTATATCTTGTTTAAGAAAATATTTTAATTTTAAAGATAAAAAATTCTTCATCCTGCAATGCTTTATATTCTATATTGTAATTATTCAGAATATTACTTACAATATATAAACCTAATCCATTACTATTTTCCTTATTTAAATCAAATTTAACATCAAATATTTTATCCATATTTGAAATTTTATTGTTACCGTATGAATTCTCTATATATAACCAATCATTAACTATCCCAATATTAATTACCCCATTTACATCAGTATATTTTACCGCATTGCTAATCAAATTAGATAGAATAATCTTTAAAGCTGTTTTTCCTATATAAACATTCTCATCTAATATATAATTATTGATAGTTATTTTCTTTTGATTTGCTAATATTTCATACTTTTTTAATATGTCTTCTAATGTATCATTTATTTTCAAATATTCTTCATCATTATTCAAATTTTCTATAGAATGAACTGATAATATTTGAGAAATATTTTTTGTTAAACTATCAACGATTTCAATACATTCATTAATATAAAAATCTCTTTCTTTATATTTTCCAATATTGTATTTCATGTTTTCCAGTATTATTTTAAGACTAGCAATAGGAGTTTTAAGTTCATGGGATGCACCTTTAAAAAAGTCATATTTTAACTTTTCTAATTTTAAAATTTCTTTATTTTTAAATTCCAAATCGTCAATTGTTCTTAATAAAGTAGAATACAAATCATTAATTTGTTGTTTTAATTCTCCAACTTCATCATTAGAACTAACTTTTAAACGCGTTTTTTTATCAAGTTGCATCATTTTATCAGTAACAATTTTTATTTCTTGTATATTATTTTTTATTGATTTTGCATAAATTAAAGAAATAATAGCAGAAAATAAAATTGATATTAATAAAGAATATGGCAAAAATTTAAGGCTTAAATCTTTCGCATCTTTTTGCATATCAGCTGTAGAAACAAATTGTAGATTTGTTTTTTTACCATCATTAAGCTTTATTTCTCTTTCTTCAATTATCAAAGAATTACTATCACTTTCTAAATTAACATTTATATTATCTTTGATTTGTATTTCATTCTTATTATTTTTTTCTTTTATAAATGCTTTTATTTCACTATTCTTAGAATAAAGCTCCAAAGTTTGTTCTATATATTTTATTTCTTTTCCATTCATATTACTAGAAATTTCATTTGCAATATTATGAATCTTTTCTTTTCTCGTCTCCAAATATGTTTTAGGAAAGATAAAAAAAACTAATGAATGAACTAATATAATTATTATTCCAAGAACAGAAAATATTTGTATGAACATTTTTGGAAATATCTTTAATTTTTTCATTTTCTCTCCAATTTATATCCTACATTTCTTATAGTAGTTATACAGTCTAATTGTAATTTTTTTCTAAGTTCTTTTATATATACATCTATTACCCGATCATAAGGAGTTTCTTCGCTATCTTTCCATACATAATCAATAATTTGCATTCTTGTTAACACTTGTCCATTATTATCCAATAAACATTTTAATACTTCTAGTTCTTTTGCATTTACATCTATTTCTTCACCATTTATTTTAGCTGTATAGCTATTAAAATTAACCGATAGATCCTTATATTCAAACGTCTCTAAATGTCCATAATTCTTCTTAATTAAAGAATCTATTCTAGCCTTTAAGACCGGCAATGAAAATGGCTTTTCTACATATCCGTCTACTAAATTAGTAAATGCATCAATTTTATATTCTTCATCACTAAATGCAGTCAAGATTAGAATTGGTAAATTGCTTTTCTTTCTAATTTCTTTCAACACTTCTAAACCATTTATAAAAGGTATCTGAATGTCTAAGATAACCAAATTTATATCGCTATTAAATTTTGACAAGGCTTCTCTTCCATCTTTAGCTTGAATAACAGTATATCCAAATTCTGAAAGATATTCACTTATTCCCTCTCTTATCATATTATCATCTTCAACAGTTAATATTTTCATATATACCTCCACTTAAGCCTCTACACTTGTATTATACAGCATATTATTTGATATTTAAAAGCCAAAAAATTTTTGGTGCTAAAAAGCACCAAAAATTTTAATTATTGTCAATTAATAATTCTTTTGGATTCCTTCTTAATATATTGAATGAAGAAATAAGCAATGATACAAGAAGTACTAAACTCATAAATATTACTACATAAATTATGAATTTAGGTAATACATTTATATCTAAACTTGATAATGTCTTGTTAAATCCTTCAGCTTCTGCCCCACCACCTAATTGGCTAGATGCAGATTGTCTAGCTATTTGTTTAGCTATGTCACCAGTAACCTTATTCAATATATTATTCCCAAGCTTATCAGCTGTATATTGAGCTAAGAAATAAGAACCAACGAATGCGGGGATTGATATAAATACCATCTCAATTAGGAATTGACCAAAAATTTCTAATTTTGATATACCTAATGATAGTAATACTGCTATTTCTTTCTTTCTAGCATTCATCCATAAGAATAATAATAATGAAACTACAACTCCTGCAAATATTAATGAGCCAACAAATAATTTATTTGAAATTGAGTAGATACCTGATATAGATTGTTGTAATGCAGGGTAATTTGATGAACTTTTAATCAAATTATATTCTCTCCAATTTATATCTAATTTCCCAAGATCTTTTATTACACTATCAAGATTCTTATCACCTTTTACAAAGAATGTTGCATCTTGGTATACAGCTGTATCTTCTGTATTACCATAAACTTTAGCAGCTGTATGAACATCAGTGATTAATGTATTTTCGTATAGTTCTTGTGCTGCACTTACTCCACCGCTATTATGCCCATCGAATAGACCTTTAATTTCTACTTCTACTGTTTCATCTGCACCTTTCTCATTATCAGCATCAAATAAATTAGATTTTATTTTTATCTTATCTCCAACTTTAAGATTATTTTTTTCAGCTAAATCTTTATGCATTAAGATTTTATTTTTATCTCCATTTTCTAAATGCTTTCCTTCTACTAATTTATATGCTCCTGATACAAATTTTGTTTCTTTTGATGAGTCGTTAACCCCAGTTAACATAACTGTTCTTTTAAAATTCTTCGCTCTTTCAGGTGATTGATTCGCAAGGGTCTCTTGAGTTTCAATAATATCATAATCAACTAAATCTGCAACACTGTTTATTCTTTTTACATAGGAGTCTATACTATCTGTTTGAGATATCTTTTTAATATCTTCACCTTTTACATTTCCCCCACCTCTAGGTGTTCCTGGATTTACTTGTCTATTTATCTCCATAGAAAAACTATTTGTTATATTAGCAAATGTTTCTTTTGAAGCTCTGTCCGTAGCATCTTTAATAGATAAACTAATGAGACTTAAAGTTGACATAGATAAAATAACTAATATAATAATTAATGATTTTAAACTTTTTCTAGTTACATAAGCAAATGCATTTTTTATCATTATTCAACCTCCAAATTCATTTTATTTACTTTTTTCAACTTTTTACCACATAGTTCTAAAATGATATCCGCAGAATCTGCTACTTCCTTACTATGTGTTACAACTATTACACATTTATTTCTATCTTTAGCTAATGTCTTTAATATATTAATTATTTCTCCAGCAGTAACACTGTCTAGATTACCTGTAGGCTCATCAGCTAGTATTATTGGAGCATCTGATACCAATGCTCTAGCAATAGCTACTCTTTGTTGCTGTCCACCAGATAATTTCATAACATTTCTTTTTATTTGTTTTTTATCTAATCCTAGTTCAAACAAGATACTTTCATCTGCTGATTTATTTACTAATCTAATATTTTCAATTGGTGATAAATAATCTATTAAATTATAGTTTTGAAATACTAAAGATATATTATTTTTTCTATGATTACTATATCCTTTCTTTTGTATATCTTCATTCTTAAACAATATTTTTCCTGTTTGAGGTTTATCAAGTCCAGCAAGTAAGGAAAGAAGTGTAGATTTTCCTGTTCCTGACTTTCCTACTATCGCATAAAACTTCCCAAGTTCAAATTTTTGATTTACTCCTGACAAAACTTTTTCTTTAGAATTTGCATAACTATATGCTACATTCTTTATTTCTAATATATCCATTATTTTCTCCTAACTTATTTTTGATAATATTTCTTTAGGCTTCTTGATTAATATTAATGAAGAAGCAAATACAACTGATAAAACAATAATACTTATTAATATTAAATAACTTTGTCCAAGTGTTGTTATATTTAACATAAAACTACTATTATTTATTAAACTTCCACCGGAAATCATTGAGTCCTCTGAGTTAATGAATCCATCTACAATTACCTTTAGTAATACATTTCCTAAAAATAAGGAAGATATTATACTTGGTATCGATATGAATATTAACTCGAATATAAATTGCATTATAATTTGTATCTTAGATATTCCAATAGATAAAAATATACCTATTTCATAAATTCTTTCTCTTAACCATAGAATCAAGATTAATAAAAGAACAACCATCCCACCTAACATAATAGAATAAGTCATTATTTTTATTATATGTTTTATTCCACTCACTGACTCTAAAGACTCTTCAAACGCATTAGAATCTTTTTCAACAAAATACTTTGACTCATCAATTTTAAGCTCTTTCAATTTGTTTAAGGCTAAGTCTGTAGATTCTGCACTACCAGAATACATTAAAATTTTATTTGCGATTTTATTATTTTCTGATTTATTTAATATCTCTTGGCTTGTTGAATAATCTACAAACACCATATTTTCACTAAAATCAGAAGATAATCCTGTATATGTTTCCTGTTTTTTACCGGAAAAGATCCCTATAATTTTAAATTTATGGCTTTTTATTTTTCCACTTTTTTCAATATCTAGTAATTCAAGATTAACTTCATCACCTAATTTTAGATTGTTTTGTTTAGCAAATTCTTCATGAACAATAATTGAATTCTTATCATTTTCACCTATATTTTTACCTTCTTTAATTGTAAATACTCCACTACTAAATAAAATATTTCTTTTAGTATTATTTGTAGCTTCGAGTGAAACAACATTCTTAAATTCGTCAGATAAATCATCTCTATTTATTCTTTGTTCTCCGCTAACTACTTTAGCATCTTTTAGTTTTGCTAATCCATCATATTGAATTACTTTTTCTTCAATTTCTTTTAATTTTTCAATATCTTTAAATTGATTAACATTAAAATATTTACCATCTTTTTTTGTTATTGATATTGAAGAATTAGAACTTTCATATAAAGCCTTTTCGATTTCATTGCTTGATTTCATTATTGTTAAACAAGAATACAAGCAAGAAAGAACTATAGTTAATATGATAAAAATTATTAAAGTTCTATTTCTCTTTCTTGTAATATATGCTATAGCATTTTTTATCACTTTCCTAACTACTCCTCTCTATTTTCTTACTCCATAACTAATTGCATCCACTGGACAAGCATTTTTAGGACGTTCTTTTTTATCTATAATTTGAATCTCAGTTCTTTTTAATTCATCCAGAAGATTACTTTCAGCTCCGCTATTTGTGCTTAAATAGCAATCGTATTTTCCATCTTTTCATAAATTATTCCTCCTTTATTTTTTACACAATGGCATTTTATAGCTACTTTCAATAACATTCTACACACCTTTTATGAAACGTTGATGAAATATAATTTTGTATTTTTCCAAACTATGGTATAACAATATAAGTATTATGCTTAAAGTTGTTCTTACACGATTAGTATATGATCGATTAGTATATGAGCCATTTTATTCGCAAATGCGTTTTGGAAAAGGCGATTTATCAGGTAGATTTAGAGCCTTTCCGGGATTTACAAGTCTTACTTTCCAATGCTACAAAGTACCTTTTCCGTTCGTCTTCTTCCATAAGCTATTTTACCGCAATATACTGGATTTTTAATTATTTTTCTAATATACCCTGCATCAAATAAAGGATTTTTCCCATTCTTTCCTCAATGGACTTCCCTGACTTTCCTGCATCTTCATATTCTCCTGCAATCTTAAAATCATTAAATTCAGCATAATTTTTCATTTTATTTTTCTGAGCTTCCAATGAATAACCATCTATCTGCATAACTGTAGAAACACGAGTATAAATATAAACCTTTGTTTTTTTATTATTCACAATTTTTCTCCTTGACATTTTCACTAATAAATAGTACCCTTTGTATTAAGAAATGGGTTTTTATACCGTACGTGCTGACTTGTCAGTAGCTAAGCGGGTTGCTCGTTTCTTTTTTTGTTTTTATAACATCGTACAAATATTTCTTACCGTTGGCATCATCCCAATTAATAGAACGTTTGCCTTTAAATTTAATATCATTAATCAAAACAATATCTTTTCCATTTAAATCCTTAATTACATTTATGTTCTTATTTTTCTCCATTCAAATCCAACACTTCCAACTCACTTAGTGCACCATATATCACAGGTTCCGTCCTACCTATGTATTTTGCTAATGCTCTTACCGGATAAATTACATATACATTCCCATTTTCATCCTTTAGTCCGTTTTTCCTTGATAAAAAAGTTCTACCCAATAATGTTGTGTATACGAGTTTTGCTATTGGCGAAACTTTCATTTTTGACAAAAATCTTGGACATGGGTCATAGTTTTCTATTTTTGTTTCCCTTTTTATATATTGATTCACTCTCTCGCACCTTCCTTTCGACAATAAAAAAAACCTTATCTGTAAGCAGTTAGTCTTTTGAACTACTGTTAACAATAAGGCTTTTATTATTAAATTTTATATTAATTCATCAGCTTTCAACCCATTTGAACTTCTAAAAAATATTTTAGTACTAAAAAAATCTTTTGTCGAATTCTATCTTGGTCGAATTTCATTATTTTGTATCATATATGATTATTTTTCTAAGTATTTAAATGTACTTATATGTAATTAAATATGGCAACAAATGAGGTGTGATGTCTTTTGCTAGATACGCATTAGAGATGTCTCCATCCAAATGCTGTTCTAGCAAGGGACTTTTCCCTTGAACCCTTTGTTTATTATATGTGGTGGCACTTTCTGCCCCCACTCAGGATATGTTGCTAAATTACTGTTTAGATTTATCATACATACAAACTGGAAGTTATCGTCTTATCAATATGCCTTTCATATATTCTGTTTCGTTATGTGTCTGATACACAATCTGTTTTTCTTCTTCTGTGCATCCTATCAATATCTTTATTTCCGAATCTCGTTTCATTAAATCAACAATACACATTATAGCATCTATCTTCTTTTCTCCAGAACCAATCCAAACATCAATACCTGCCCCATCCATTGATGAAGTATTTTTTAAATATCCATAATCAACCTTATATATAAAATCGGGATATTTCGGATGTGCAGTTCCTTTTGGTCTATCTATAACAATTTCCGAATTATCTACTAATGAATCCAACGCTCTCCAAAAATCATTATTAAAAGTATTCATATATCCTCCACCAATTTATATCATTCTATGCTATACTCTGAATGAAATATAATTTCTTTTCCCTTACTTTTAGCAAACTCTATTTCTTTTGAAACCTGATTGCCAATATATCCTTGAATATCAACAACATAAATAGCATCCGAGAGTTCAATTTTCCTAAAATGCGCATTTTTGAGAAAACTTCTCTCCTTTTCCGAAATCTCCAAATTATCCGTATTATATACGCATTGTAAAACATTTAAATCATGTTTCGTTTCTAACAGAAATGCTATTCTTTGCATTTCTTTCTCAAATTTCATGCTTGCACATATTGTAACTGTCTTCATAACTTACCTCGATAATTCCGAATTTATCTATATCTTAATCAAAACAAGACTTGGTTATCAATTGTTTTGCTTTATATGATATTTTGTAGACATCTAATCTAAAAACAGCAACTGCTTCGAGTTATCTACATTGCCAAGAAATTCATAACTAACTTTACCATTATCTCTTTCTCCTCTGCTCTGGATTCTGCAATCATAAGTGTAATTGCCACCAATGCTCCATCACTGATAATTTTTACTCCATCTTTATAAAGAGCATTATTGCGTGCTAAAAATTCGAGGAAAAGAGATGCAGCTATTCTCTTGCACCCATCAGCATAAGGATGGTCCTTTATTATAAAGTAAAGTAAATTTGCAGCTTTTTCTTCCAATGACGGATACACATCTCCTCCAAACACATTTTGATAAACAGCTGCTAATATTCCTTCAACCTTACCCTTCTCTTTCTCAACGCCGAATACATCTGATTTAAATGAATCTTCCATTTCATCAACCATCCTTCGACATTCTTCATAAGTAATTCTATAAATCGGTTCATTTCCCTCAGGTTTTTGTAAAGACTGGTGATCATATTGATCCAAAAGAAGCAAAGCTTCAGTGTATTGATTTACTGCCTTTAATATTTCTTTTTCCTCCAAATCTAAGGAATATGCTAACATTTTTGTCTGAATATTAACCGTTTTTTGAAGTGCAAACATCCTTTTTTCGTTTATTGCATATCCTTCCATTATGTATTGTTTCAACACATCATTAGCCCAACGTCTAAACGCAATACCTTTTTTTGAATTAACTCTATATCCTACTGACAATATCATATCAAGGTTGTATATTTTGGGTTTTCTGCCTCCGGTACTTTTGTCGGAAAAACCGACAGAAGTATCATCCAGCTCACCTGCCTTCAAAATATTAGATATATGTTCACTTACTGTTGCATGACTAACTCCAAACAATGTTTCTATCTGTTTTTGAGTAAGCCATACTGTTTCCTGTTCCGGATTTATTTGAACCTCTATGTTAACATTACCGTCATTAAATAATACGATTTCATTTGTCATTATATATAATATCCTTCTTCTAGCTTATTATTTATTAAATAAAATATTTTCGTTATACTTATTACTATAACTAAAATTCCGATTTATCAAACTCTTTTTATTTCTGCTGAATCATCTTAAAATGCTTCAATGTTTGTTCACCATATACCGCACGTATGCTATCATTTTGTTCATAACGGACAATCATCTCTCCAATTTTCCAATACGAAACAATAAGTTCATTGTTAACTTGTTTTGCTACATTGCCGCGGGCAACATCCAAAATATTTTTTTCAATTGAGTCTAACGATATCCTTGTTCTTTTTTTATTTGTTCTTCAAGTTCTTTAGCAATTTGCATTTTTTCTGCTTTCTCAATTGGAATTGCAATAATAACTGCATAAACAATTCCTATAATCAATGAAACTAGTAAAAAAATATTACATAAAACAAAGCTGTAACGAGGTTCCATATGAAATATGACGATAATGGTTGGTAATATCATCAGACTCAATAGCGCAGAAGTAAACACATGTGCTCTGTGCCAAACCTCAGGATAATCCTCCGTTTGTGGAATTCTAATACCAAAAATACTGTTGGGACTTGTAAATGGCATAACTATTGCGCTAATAATCATTATAACTAGATAAATAATACATCCATAAGATGGTTTGTGTAAAAAGACTTCTTTTATGATGGTTTCATTTGACCAAAATATAAAGCTACAAATTGCAAGGACGGTAAATGACGCTACATATATTAGCATTGACTGTACATACTTATAGGCTATACTAGTTGCAATTAAGATTGCTACAGGTAGAAAAATGTAAATATTCATTTGATACTGTAACTTACTATGTATTTCATTTATTACCATCAACGAGCTCACAATATGAGAAATTGTAAGTGCTAATAAATATTTTTGTTGTGTAAGCATTTTTTACCTTCTTTCTTAATTTGTTACGAAAAGCTTTTCTTGTAAAACATCGTAACACCATATCTTCTTAATATCCATCAATCTCTAGTTGAATCTTCTTCTGATTTGAACTCAATTATTAGTTGAATTATTCTACAAATACTGAAGTTACATTATGTGTTTTTATACCCATGCTTTCAGAAATATGCACGTAAATTTCTTATTTATCGGACTAAAGGCATCCATTTTACTTCACCTTCGTCTGATGATTTTAATGTTCCGCTGAATTTATTTGTTTTATAAAATACAACTATGTATCTAGAGCCGTCTTCTCTCGGTCAATCTTTTGTCCCACAAATTCTTGGATTTTCTATTTTTAATCCTGTTTCTTCATATACTTCACGTATTACCGAATCTACAAACGATTCTCCTTTTTCAACGTGACCACCGGGGAATGTCAAGCCTCCCCAATTTTCATCTATCTTATCTTGTACAAGTACATTTCCTTTGTCATCATATACCATGCACATATTATAGCATACAAAACAAGGCTGATGAAATACTTTTTACTTTGCCGGGAAGTTATGCTAGTATAATATATGTGGCGAAAACCATACGCCATTACAGTCATAATTTATTATTAGTATTAGGAGAAATTGCAATGAATACTCCCAAAAAGAAAAAGAACCGAATATATACCATGCTATCCGGCATAACCTTTCTGGTTTTTCTTGGCTGTGCTGCATATCTTATTTTTTATCTTGGAATACAGCCATACTACTTAAAGCAACAAAGCAAAAAGATAAATGCTGCTTACTATAATTCTTCGGAATTTGATTCCGGAAATAAAAATTCCGACGGTCTGCTATTGAAATTTTCCGAGCTTTTAAAGGCAAACAAAGATACAAAGGGCTGGCTCAGAATTCCGGGAACCAATATTGATTATCCTGTTGTTCAGGGAGAAAAAAACTCCGATTTTTATCTGCACCATAATTTAAAAGGAGACACGGATAAAAATGGCTGCCTATATATTGATGCCAATTGTAATGTAGAGACTCCTACAAAAAACATTGTAATCCATGGCCACAATATGGAATCTACTCGAATGATGTTTTTTCAACTTCCAAAATATAAATATATGGAATTTTACAAAAAGCATCCTATCCTCATATTTGACTCCATCTATGATGAATCCAAATGGAAAATCATTTCGTTTATGAGAGTCTCAGGAACTTATTCCCATAACGACGGCTTTGATTATATGCAAGGTGAATTTAATGATAATGAGGAATTTCTAGACTTTCTTCATCAAGTAGAAATGCGTTCTCTCTATCAGTGTCCTGTGACCGTAAATGAAAAAGACTCATTACTTATGCTCTCAACCTGTACCTATGAAATTGACAACTGCCGTTCTGTTGTTGTTGCCAGAAAACTTCGAAAAGGGGAATCAGAAGATGTGAACACCTCAAAAGCTTATCTGAAAAATGATGTGTTATATCCTGATGATTGGTATTCTAAATATGGTGGAAAAATGCCTGTCGCTAACTCCTTCACAGAAGACATATCTGAACACACTCTTGATTGGTATGATGGAAAACGGAAGCAGTAACAATAAAGTTTTAACATTTTTTTAGTGCATTTTGACCAAGTTTGTAACGTTTTTTCACTTAAATTTTATTCCTTGTCGGTCAAAAAAAGAAAGGATACATATCAATGCCATCCTTTCTTCCATATTTTTTATTATTTATCTGATTTTCTTTTTTTGTTCATAACAATACTCAATACCAACATTGAAATACCTAATATGCCAACAACAATTGCAGAAATAATTCTCTCACCTGTTTTAGGTGCATTTTCCGGTGGGTTTGTAATCACTGTCACTGTTTCCTCCGGTAGTTCTACCACCTCTGTTTCTTTTGGAATTGTTGGTTCCTCTAAAATTACTTTCGTTGTCACTGCAGATGTTGTTACCGCTTCGTATGTATTCGAAAAGACTACGTCATCTGTTTTTTCCGTAGCTCCATTTTTCACTGCAAATATTACAGACTTCAAACCACCATTTCCATCATTTTCAATGGAGACTGTTACCGTGTAAACAGCACTATCATAAGTAAAATGTTCTGCATTACCCGCTTCCTGAGAAATGAAATAATTATATCTTCCCGGTTTTGTATAAGTCATGGGACCAATTTCTACTTTGCCATTATCCTTAATCGTAACCTCTTTTACATCTGGCATAGGGTTTGTTTCATTTTCAGATTTAATTACCACTTTATGCTCAATACCTGAAGGTACCGAATCCCCTAGTGTCTTAATCTCTACCGGAATAGAAGCGGTACAATATACCCTTTCTTCTGCATATGCCTGTGTCTGGAACAGCAGAAGTGCAACGAAACATGGAAGTATCAGCAATATACCAAACTGTTTCATCTTGTTTTTCATATTATAGTACCTCCATCTTTACTTGTTTTTTTATTTATCCAACCGTCCAAACAAGACAACTCGTTCATTCGTTCCTGCTTCAGCGCAGGTTGATAGTCCGATAATCTTATCATCATGATTCAGAGAAATATCACGATACTGAACTGCTTCGTCCTTAATATATTTCAAAAAGGTATCTAAATTGTCTTTACCTTGTACGATTGGATTATAAATTTTGTTATCAAATTCCTGAGTCTCTACACACGCAAACAATGTAATCTTATATGTATCATCTAACAAAAACAATGCTCCTGTCTTGTGCTCCTGAAAATAATCATCATTTTTAAATTCAACAACATCTCCAAACATAGCACCATATTCCATATGATGACCATAAATAATTGAATAACTGTCAGTAAAATCACAAGCATTTCGATAATCTAAAAAGATAGAACCTGAAAAGGAAAATTCACCAAATACATCTTTGTTCAAATATTCCTGATTATCTTTTCCCTGAACAACAGGATAACTAATATGGGTATCAAAAATTTTAATCCACCCAACCACATCCTTGTTCAATTTCATAAGTTCTCCTAGCGTAATGCTATTCGGCCCATCCCCAGTAGGCTGGTATTTAAGCAAATCATTGGATGAAAATGCCCCACGATATATCATTATGGTATTCCATAACGAATAACCACCATATAACAGCATAATCAGAACCAACACCATGGCTATAAAACTAAGTATTTTATTTCCAACCCATGCACATTTTACTGCTATACCCACCTTGATATCCTTTCCATATCACGCCATTACTTGTTTCGCGTGTAAAAACTCTCACAAACTTATTCTAATTTTTAGTATTCTGCTCTTCTCTTACGGAATAATACAAATGCTACAGCACCTGCTAAAACAACCATAAGTGCATATGGTCCGTAACTTGAAGCAAAACCTGTTGCGGAACCTTCCCTGTTATTGGTAAATGCAACTTCCTGTGTCTGTAATTTATTTCCCGCATCAATTTTACCATCTATTACATCTTTACCTGTAACATCTACAGCGGCCTCATCACTACCACTCACTGTTGTCTTATGTGTTGTATCATAGTCGGTTGCTTCTAGCTCTTTAATTGTATATTTATCCCCTTTAGTTAAACCATAAATTTTCACACTATCTCCATCGCTCAGTTTAATTGTTACTGTTTCACCTTTACTAATTATCGTTTTTTTTGATAATACTGGGTCTCCTGTTAGTTTTTCTAAATAATAGTTTTCGCCTTCTGCACCGGTAATTGTAATTGTAAAGGCAAACTTTTCAGTTCTATCACCAAAGTTACCAGTTACTTTCTTGCTAATAACTAAATCGTTTACTGTTCCGTCTGGGACTGGATTTGTTGGGTCCGGCTTAACACCATATGTATTTACAAAAGCTCCACTCTTAGCACGTGTCCCTGTTTTGTACGAGATTAATTGTGCACTTTCAATATAAAAAGTGGTTCCATCTGTAGCAACAGTAACATCTAAATATCTCGTATCTTCATCATATGTAATGCCTTCATAGCCAACATTTTTCTGCTTTACTTCATAACGGTAAGTTCCCATAGCTGTAAATTTAGTTTTATTTAAGGTAAATGTAAGTTTTTTTGTAATAGAAGTATTATCTAACTCTTCGTCTGTCGGTGTTAATGTAATTGTTCCTGGTGTTACAGCTTCTGCTGGCGCATCTTGAAACGCTGGTACTAAATCTTCTTCATTATTTGTTTCTTTTGCCTTGGCTGCTGTTAAATTAGTAACAGTAAATTCAAATGTTGTATTTGGAGCATATACCTTTGCTCTCTTATACAAAGTTACATCAAGTGAAGCGCTTTCTACAGGTTTTGCTGCAGTGCCTGGTGCAGTGGGTTCTGCATTCACTGTTTTCATAGTTCCCGGCAATAATGTAATTGCCATTGCCACCGTCATAACACCTGCTGCTATGCGGCTAAAGATTTTTTTGTTTTTCAAATTCATAGTAAACATCCTTTCTTTTATTATTTTTTTGTTTTTTGAATTCATAATAAACATCCTTTCTTTATTATTTTTTTATATATTCTATAGGAAGTACCAAAATACTACCTTTATCACAGAGATACATATGGATTATATTTCTCTGTCAGATTCATTGATGTTGTTTCTCCAATCTGCCCCCTGTAATACACAATAAATTATAAATCAGCGCTTCAATTACAATTCATTTTTTCTTATAATTGTAATCACTTTTCCCTTAATCTCTTCCATTTCTACTGCACCGAAATATCGACTGTCCTTTGCTCCCTCACGGTAATCACACAAGATAAAAAATTGATTTTCTCTGAGCGTAACCGGATATGATACATTATTACCATACATAGGTGTCGAATAATATATATCATTTTCTGCAAGCAACGAACCATTAACTTTTAATTCTGCTTCATTGGTGATTTCTACCGTATCGCCACCTTTTGCAACGATTCTCCCAGTATACGAAACACCATCTTTTTCAAAAATCACCACATCTCTAATGCTAAAGTTATTCTCCAAGCGATAGAAAAGCATCAAATCTCCTGCATTGATTTTCGGTGACATATCTTTATTTTTCATTGGTGTAATCCCAAAAATCACACCAAATATAATATACACCAATGCCGCCAGAAAAATCAGTCTTTCAAAGAATATGATAATTTCTTCTTTTTGAAACAGTTTCTTTCTTTTGTTTTTAATTACCTCTTCGGGATCATCTATGTCCTCTGCCTCTTTGGCGGTTCCTTTGGCATCATAAACATTCTGATATTCTTCCTGCAATTCATCCAGCTTTCGCCAAACGTCTTTTTCATCTATCCCCCCGAACATTTTTTTTCGGAACTTAAGATTTTTTAACAAGTTCGAAATATCCTTCATGTTCTTTGATGCCATAAGATTCCCTTCCCGAAAATTATTTTTTACAGTTATTCTCTTCAGCCTAACTTTCTAAATTTTCCTTTTTTTCCTGCCACAAAACAAGCTACTGCCAATAATGCACAACCAAGTAAAATGATAAATGGCTTTGCACTATTGTTCAAACCGGTAGGAGTCAGGTCACGTGTGTTGGTACATGTAGTCGATTTGTCCTCAGAAATTACTACTTTCTTAATTTCTGAATTCCACGTTGTAACATATCCTTCTGATGAATAATCATCTTCCGAAACGCTGGCAGTACAGCCATCCGGTACTACAAATTCAATGCTTTCATTATGTTTCAGACTGAAACTATATGTAGAACCATTTGACGTTACCTTTCTATCATTCGGGAAGTTGTCATCATTATAACTTACCGCCGCTTCACTCAATGTCAACGTGAAATTAAATGACTTATCCCGTTCACCAAATTTGCCTTCTACTTTCTTTGTAACTTTAATCGTACGTGTCGGCTTATAAATATTGGTGATTGTCGCTGAATTTGACTGACTTCCTTTATAAGGAATTCCGTTTGCATCAATTGAATGCTCAAATGGTTGGTTTGCATTTACTGGCAAATTAGTAATTGTTTCATTAATGCTGTCAGTAATCTGAACCAATGCATATCTATTGTTATCTTTACCATTGAATGTTCTGTCAACCTTTTCAACAACTGTATATCGGTCACCATCCTGTAAGCCTAACTCTGAAGCTTGAATCGTTCCACTTGCGAAAAGCCCTCCGGCATCATTCGCATTCACTTTTTCGATTTCTTTAAAATCACTCAGTGTTACTAATTTCTTCTGATTTCCATTTACTTTCGCTAATTCAACGGTCACCTTGTAATCCTTCGGAAGATTTTTTGCTTCCACACCCTGCACAATCTTTGTGACCGTTATAATATTTTTTACATACACAAGAACTAATGTATCATGATTAAATTCTACAGTCATCTGCCCTTTATTATTATAATAGAAGTCCTTATCGTTCATTTTTGCATTTGTTAAAGTATAGTCGGACAGATTGTAAGTTGTACCGTCTTTCTCAAAACTACTAGGAACAACTACCTTTCCACCAGGAACCGTTTTCCCCTCTATTGTATGCTCTGTTACTGTGTTTAGATTGCCATTTACACCATATTCCTGAAGTTTATATGTTATGGAATAACTTTTCCTCATTTCAAAGGAAACATTATCCAAAAGGTTTCCTACGGTAAGGTTTCCACCATTGTTGATTTCACTATGTGTTTTTCCGCCACCCTCTGCAGAAACAAAGAAGAAACGTGTTAAATGATCCTTATCTGTATTCGGTACTTTATACTGTCCTCTATGGCGTTCCCAATGCCCTGCTGCAACAGACTCACTACGAACTTTCCATACTCTTGCCACAATTCCACTCCCGAGATTGATTTCTGTTCCCTCATCATATTCTGATTTGGAATTCTTCAACTGATTATCATTATCCATTGTTTTCAGTTTTTTGATAAAGGTATCTGATATACCATTGTTTGGATTCAACTGCTCTGAAGTCATATATTGCCTTGCATCTTTTGCCGCCATTGCCACGACATACATCGTATTTTGATTCCAACGTCCTGCATGATCCAAATCCCAATAACACTCTGATGAAGGTGTTGTCAGAATATCTTGATACAACGCCCCGATATTCTCACAATTCAATTCAGCAAACTGATCACCATGGGTCCCATCTTTATACATTTCCTCATAAGTTACGGAAAACTGACCTTCCTGGTACTCTTTATTTACTTTCAGATTTCTACCATTAACAATTTCAATATCATGACCAACCTTGGTACCGCCATTAATACTTTGCCAGCCTGGTCCTGTTGTTTTCCAATACAGCCCCGGATATCCATTCGGATATTGCTGTTCATCCCCATTCGCGTTAAATGGGAACGACGCTCCTGATTTTCCCGGTGTGCACATAATCGGATTTTCAAAGTCACCATTCTGTACATTATTATAGTAGTTTACTCTATATACCAATGACCAATCGTCTTTTCCATCTTCACTGACACGGTAATACATACCACCACCTGCATCACGAGAAACATCAAGTTTCTTTCCACCATTATACAATACCTGCATGTCATCTCTCTTCTCTGGTATATCCTGCCAGTCGTTTACGCCATCACTGCTTCTCTGCCATTTATATTTAATATTTTGGGGATCCTTCACACCCAGACAACCATCCTCTTCAATAGTGTCTACAATGGAAAGGCTATGTGCTTTTGTAATGTTAATTTTAATTTTAATTTCAAATTTAGGATCTTTCTTACCAAGATCACTTACATTGTTTGTTGTACCATAAATCTGACATCCAATCCATGTGCTAACAGAATCTTTATTTCCCAAATCCTTAATTTTATACTGAACAGTGGCTGCTTTCTGCCCACAGAATTCTAAAACATCACTATTATAATCATTTGCCCCCCACTTGTTATTATTTTTAACAAGGTTTGCATCTTTCGAATTTCCAGACCAACGTACTTTATCTTTCTCGTTATTTTCATCTTCTCCAAAATCAATATGTATATCTCTTGGATTAACGTAGAAATAGATGTAATTATTTTTGCCTGGTTCATAAACGACTTCATAAGTGTCATTTGTGGCTAATACATCTCCCTGCACCAAATCTGCATTTAATATTGTATAATCTTTTTCCGATCCATCCGCATACTTCATATGAGCCGCTTTTTCCGTTTCGGTTTTATCATATAGTTTATCGACCGGATAAATTCCGTACTTTTTCCCTTGAACATCTTTCCAATATTCCTGTAAATTCGTTTCCTTACCCCATGCTTCAAACTCCCAGATAGATAGTCCCCATGAGCTATTAGCAGCTTTCGATGACTCTATCCGAATGTAAGATGCATTTTTTTCACTGTCCAGTTTAAAGCTATATCCAACTCTGGCACTGGAACTAAGATTGCCTGCTGACCCTGGATTTTTCCATCCGGTTACAGTCTTTATTGTCTCCCATGACTTTCCATCCTTCGATGTTTTAATTGTAAAGTCCTCCGGATACGCACGTTCAAATTTTAAGTCTACACTGTGTAACGCATATTCTTTTCCAAGGTTAATCTGATACCACTGCGCATCTCCACTGATAGATCCCCATCTGGAGTCATCTTTTCCGTCAATCGCCCATGCAACTTCATTCTCGTTACTTGAACTTGCTGTTGCTGTTTTATTTACTGCCACATCTTTCACATCTGCCGGCAGTTTCTCGCCTTTTACAACAAACTCCCAAATAGACAATCCCCAATCTTTTTTATTAAGTTCTGTTGCATTAATTCTGATATATCTTGCCTTTCCATGATAAGAAACATCAGAATTCCATTGGTATTTTGCATTCTTATTTCCCTCATCATACCCGGAAGGTGTCCAGCCCTTTACAGTTTCTGTAGTCGTCCATGATTTTCTGTCTCTGGAAACCTGAATTTCAAAATCCTTTGGATAGGCACGTTCAAACTTCAACATAACCTGATTGATTTCATAAATTCCCTCAAGATCTATCTCAAACCAGTTTTCATCCTTATTTCCAACACCTCCCCATCTGGAATCATCATAACCATCTACCGCTTCATCCGGAAGGTTCTTTTTATAAGAATCCTTATTCTCCTTATTATCACCACGGTTACCACTGGTTTTGACCGGCTTATCCAATGCGATATTGGACGTATCTACCTGTCGTTTTAATTCGAAACAATCAATATTGATATACTCTTCATATCTTTTTTTATCGCCCGTTGTTTGGCGTCCGGCAATATATATTGTATTCTCACCTTTTGGCAATGTAATGTCCATCTCTACGGTATTTACTTCATCCCATTCTCTTGTACGCGGAGTGGAAAGTGGTTTCCATGTTCCGTTTCCTATCTTTACAAATATATCTCCACCATATTTGGTTCCATATGTAACAGCAAGCTTATATTTACCTGCATGCTGTGCATAAACCTTATACCCCAGGTACTCATGTTCCTCATTTGTCAGAGTATTCCAAATAGTTGCATATTTACTTCCAGAATAAATGTCACGACCATTATCTTTTATTTCATACTGCTTATTTTCAGTTTTCTTTCCGGATTCATGATACTCTTCTGCTTCATGTCTGCCTTCTGCTAAAGGAGAAGAAATATCAAAATAGTCTAAATTAATCTGCTGCCAGTAATTTCCTCCTGGATACCATATATTACTTGCACCTGTTATATCTATGGTATTTTCTCCACGTTTTAATTCAATAACAGCGCTAACCTCTCTTACATCATTAAAATCTTTCGTTTGGTTTACTGTAACAGATTTCCATGAATCTCCACCATTCAATCTGACATCAATATTCGTAGGTTTGCTGTCATCACCTGAACTATTTCTATACACATATCCTATGGTCAACAAATATTTTCCCGGTCTTTCAGCGTATAATTTCTGTGTCAGATAGGAACGAGTATTCTCTCCTTTATCACCCATAGGATAGGAATTTAAGTTGCCAACATATCCACTTCCCGAAAAATTTTTATTGGTAACAACTTTAGCCTTATCACTTGCACCGCCTTGTGTATATGAATCAGAATATTCTGCTTCATGTCTGCCTTCTGCTAAATAATAAGAAATATCAAAATAGTCTAAATTAATCTGCTGCCAGTAATCTTTTTCTCCTGCATACTTTATATTACTTGCACCTGTTATATTTATGGTATTTTCTCCACGTTTTAATTCAATAACAGTGCTAACCCTTCTTACATCATTATAATCTTTCGTTTGGTTTACTGTAACAGATTTCCATGATCCTTCATTCAATTTGACATCAATATTTGTAGGTTTGCTGTCATCCTCTGCTTTATTTCTATACGCATATCCTATGGTCAACAAATATTTTCCCGGTCTTTCAGCGTATAATTTCTGTGT
>ENA-ORTG01000427-ORTG01000427.1-human-gut-metagenome-genome-assembly--contig:-NODE-427-length-45734-cov-5.529850_pt1 | contig 45734 bp, 72 predicted proteins | sample MGYA00241906_ERZ509176 | MGnify/ENA primary metagenome ERZ509176 (study PRJEB26280, sample SAMEA2338811) | human gut metagenome | biome: human gut; feature: human-associated habitat; material: faeces...
AGAGTTTCCAATTGCTTCACGACTGCACTCACATCATATGCAGTCGTCTGCCGATTAATCAGATTAAGCCAATCGAGTGTGGTTGATTGCTCTGTAATCGTATTTCTTATATCCTGCATCAGTTTATCCGTATCAGTCAGCTTCATCCTGTACCTCCAACTCCAATAGTTCTGGATTGTCGATTATTGAACCGATTACATTAATTCTGTTCAGCCAATAATGAATGTCATTTCTCCACAACGGACGCAATTTGTCCCATTCAATATAAAAACCATAGGCAATGCCTTCATCATTGTATCTTCCAAATCGGACAACTCCACGAATACCGCTATTTTCTTTTACGACATCATTTTCAAACATTATCGTCTTATTTCTATCTCGCACAGCACTGCACTGACAGATTGTGGATGGGTCTACTTCAATCATCACATTACACAGTTTGGTATTTTCATCGAAATGCGATAAATCAATAATAAAATGTCTACCAGTGTTTTGTTCTACTACTAAATTTCCAATAATCCAATCTAATTCTTTATCACCAGTGTTATTCCCTTTAATTTTTGCCTTGAATAAATATCTGTTTTTCATATCGTTTCCTCCAAATTAATTTCTTTATTTAATCACAATATAATATAATCTTATTGTTTTTTATTGATTCTTTTACATTTATTACCTGTTGATTTTTTGAACCAGCCCATTTTTTTGTTACATCCCTTTGTCCATCTATATATTCTCCGTCAACGAGCACATCTACATTAGAAATTATCTCCCATCGTTTCTTTAGTATCTTTTGTAGATTTGGTGCGAATTTACTTCCTGGTAATAATCCATTTTCTGAAAATGGTTGACACTCTTCAAAAGTATATCCAGTATAGAGCCAGATAGTTTTTTCAGGAAAAGAAATACGGATTTCTTGGACTAATTTTAAGACTTCATCGAGGTTATTTTCGTGTAGTGGATCACCACCACTGAAGGTAATGCCCGATATATAATCTTTGGACAGTTCTGTGAATATTTCTTGCTTTGCGGATTCATCAAATTGAATACCACTATCAGGATTCCATGTTTGAGGATTTTGACAATTATAACAATGATGAGAACAGCCTGAGAGCCATAAAACAACTCTCAGACCATCACCATTGTTCATATCATCATGTGTAATATTATGATAATTGATATGAACCACGCTCCTTACATCGAAACTCTATCTGCAATTTCTGCATTTTTAGCCTCATTATATCTTGTCTCACCATGTACTCTTGTAAATCCCAAATATCCGTTCATCCTGTCAATTTTAGTAATCATCGTACTACCACACTTAGGACATATATCCATTTCTACTTGCTGATATCCACAATCTTCACAGTAACACATTGCAAGATTCACACCCTCATAAAAACCTTTATCCATTGCTCGAAGAATAAGTGTTTTAATTGCTTCTTTGTTATATCCTAGATTGTATCTGCAATACTGAATCTTTCCACCATTAAATAAATTCCAGAAACGTCCTTCTTTATCCTGTTTTTCAATAGGTGACATCTGTTCTGATACATGACAATGGAACGAATTACTTACATAAGGCTTGTCAGATACATTCTCAATGATTCCATAAATCTTGCGAAACTGTTCAATCTGAAGACCACACAACGATTCGGCAGGAGTGCCGTAAATTGCATATAAAATATGATCTTCCTCTTTAATCCGATTTGTATAATCATTGATATATTGCATGACTTCTAATGCAAACTGCCCGTCTTCACGAATAGATTTACCATTATAAAGTCTCTGTAATTCATTTAATGCAGTAATTCCGTAGCTCATTGTCATTGGTGGAAGAATTGATTTTATCTTATTTGTTGGCTTTAAATTGCCACCTAATAAACCACCTTCACAAAAAGCAACTGGATTTACACTTGCCCTTAATTCACCAATATAATCATATGTTCTCTTATGCAATCCACGGATTAATTCAAGATAATAATCAAGAACCTCATAGAAATCTTTGGATTCTCTACGAGCTTTCGCAAGAATCATAGGAAGATGAAGAGAAACAACACCAAGATTAAAACGTCCTTCAAATATTGGTTTATCGTTTTCATCTGCTGGATGCATACCACCTTTTTCATACCAAGGCGATAAGAAAGCTCTACAGCCCATTGGAGATACCACCATACCATATTTTTTATACATCTCTGCAACATATCCATCACCAGTCAATGATAACCAATCTGGATACATTGTCTTGCTACTACAATCAATTCCTGCATTGAATACATCTGCACTCGGATATTTGTATGAACCATCTCCGTGAAGATTTTTATCATATAAAAATACAATCTTTGGAAATAACACAGGTCGTTTGAATCCATTCTTTCCCTGTCCTTCAGAATGAACTTTAAGAAGTGAAATAGCTGCCATTTTGCCGAACTTGGATGTTGCCAATCCAAGTGTCATCGTAACAAAAGGATAGTCTCCTCGGCTTGATCCGACAGAATTTAACTTCATTTCGATGCCTTGCCATCCTTGTTCAAAATCACGCTGAACTTTTTCTGTAGCATACTCAGAACCTTTCTCACATCTCATATCAGACAATTCTGGAATTAAACCATCAATATCTTCACATATTGCTAGATATTCATTAAGGTATTTTTCATATGATTTTTCAGCATACGGTTCAAGAATTTTATCAACTTCTGGAACTGTAAATCCTCCATACTGTTGTGCGGCTGTTGAAAGAATAATATCTCCCATTACATCAAATGCTGTATCAAGATAATTTGGTTCATTGTACCAAATATTACCCATTTCAAAACCATTGTGCATTACGTTTCCTACATCAAAAAGACAACAATTAAACGTATCAAGTCTTGCACTTCTATCGTGAATATAGATATATCCATCCTTTGCAGCTTGTTTTTCATCATAAGTTAAAAAGAATTTCTTATACAGTTCTCCGCTCAATTCGTTGTAAATAAGGCTTCTTTTTGTTGCTACTAGAGCAGAGTCAGTATTAGCGTTGCTTTTATCTCCAATATATCTGATAGACTGACTACGTTCATATACTTTGTCCATCATATGTACGAAATCTTTTTTATAATTCCTATATTCCTTATACATTTTAGCGACCGTTGGAAAATCTTCTTCCAACACAGATTCTACAATGTTATGCATATCGTAAATTTCAATATCTGTATCTTCATCATAACTTTCATCTATTTTTGCTAATACATCGTTTAAAATCTGTGCATAATCATTGCCTGACAACTCATACATGGCACGTCTAGCAGCTTTGTTACAAGCATCAATAATCTTCTGTTCATTATAAGGCTCTATAGTGCCATCTTTTTTTATTACATTGTACAAATTTTATCTCCTTTCTCGATTCCATAAGAAATCAACCTTTTTATTGTCCTTTCAAAATAAAATAAATCAATTTATGATGTATTTTCTTGACTTATTTTAATGTTTTTGTGAAATATATTTATTAAATCCGCTATTCTCATTACAAGTATACTCAAAATTTGACCAACTTTGTGCAAACTTGTTTGGCTTTGCTGATGCTCTATAACACTTATCTTTCATAGGACAATGTTCACTACTACACATTGTGATATCTGACATATATTCACCTACATATCCTTAATTTTTATTTTCAATACCTCTAGTTTCTTATACTTATCAGAATCATATTTTGTATGATCTTTGATAATCATGTGTGTTTGCTCGTTACAAATTAACTCAATAATCATTTTCTTTTCTTCTTTATTCAATATCCCAATCACCTCACAATATTTCCATGCATTTCATCACATATTAATGTCGTATGTATTACTCCATCATCTAAATTTGCATGTGTTTTTACTTTTTTAGTTGCTTTAATACTATATTCTCTATCATTTATTGTTACAGTTAGAAAATCATCTGGTTTAGATAATAATTCGTTAGCAAGACCATGACAGGTTAACGTTCTAAAAATCACTTAATCTAATCACCTCGTTTCATTACAATAAATAATATTCCTTAATATATACCAAAGCATCAAATCTATCTTCAAACACGATATCACAATCTTCTTTTATCCATGGATATATATTCTTTGTGCCAAATCCAATAATAGGTATTCCCGTATCAAAAGCCTTTTGTACTTCCATACCAGTTCCAACTGATGAATTTGAATTATCTAAATTTACAAGTAACAAATCACTTTTACTAACTTTATGTAAAAAATAATTCATACACTGTTTCTCAGTCTTAGGCAACAATGTATCATAATTAAAAGATTCACTTGGAATAAATACGTTAACATTGTATCTCTCATTTACTTTTTCCAAACAATCTCTAGTAGATTTTCTCCATTGATATGATTCGTCATTTGATACATGCTTTGTCGCACCAGCAGTATAAACCTGAAATGTCTCCATTATTAATTCCTCCTTACTGTACTAAATTATAAAAATACATTATTGTATCTACTACATCATTAATGTCATCATTGAAATCATTAGAGATAATCTTGTCTGCTAATATTTCAGCAAATTCAAAATCTTTTGTATCTCTTTGAATTCGATCTTCTAATTTATCATTTGTATCATTACGTTTCATTAAACGTTTTTTTATTGTTTCTAAATTCGTATACAAATAAATTACTGTTGGATCAATATCATTATCTCTAATATCTCGAACACCTTCTGGTGTAAGTATAATAATAGTATTTTTATCAGCCTTTTTTAAATCTTCTTTAGCAGAACCATAATACCATGCTTCTCCATTAACATCATATTTCTTCCATTCGGCAAAAAATCCACTTTCAATTTTCTGCAAAAAATCATTTTCTGAAATGTAATGATATGTAATATCTTGGATTTCACCTTCTCGCATCGGTCTAGTTGTATAAGTTACAATCGAATGAAAACCATGTTTTTTTACCAAAATTTCTCTAACAGAGTCTTTTCCTGATGCTGCTTTACCTATTAATACAAGCATTTTATCCATATACCTCCTCTTTAATGATGATTTTTGTGTCTTTCATAATCTTTTTCTGACAATTTTTATAATAAGATTTATATCCTATATAAAAATTGTATAGTTCTGATACATACGGTAATGTTTTAAAAAAAATTGTTCTATCTGATTTTGGATTACACTCAATATATTGCAATAATTGATTGTATGTATATACTTTTGTAGAAGACTTATCTCCCATTGTTTCATCGAAAGACACATATACATAATTTAAAATACTTCTTTTTGTTCCAAATTCAACGGTATGCTTAATATCATTTTTTATATATGACATGTCTAATATTCCTAGTTTAAAACCATGATCATATGGATGGTTACATCTTCCTTTGTAAAAGCAATGATTACATCCTATTCCATCTTCTCCACCCTTACAAATGCCACTATCATTTTTATAATTAGGATTATTGTTTTTAACCATTCTCAAAGCATGATTAAATCCCCAAATACTAAATTTATCAAATGTCTTTCTCATCATTTTTTACCTCATATCGTTCACAAATGGATTTGAAAAATGCAATTTCCGATAAGTCATCACTATTCAAAACAATATCAAATGGTTCACGGAGATTTATCGAATAAAGACTCAATAATGATTTTGCATCACAACAATATTTATCTTTTATAATATCAACATCAGATGCCATTTTTGACATATCCTTTGTAAAATCCATAACATCTTCTATATTTCTCATTTTGACTTTTATTTTAATCATAATTCCACCTTTTCATCATATATTTTTACACCAACAATCGTGCTATCCCATTCATCACATTTTGATATATCGCCATGTAATTTAGCATCTCTATTTAAAAATGGAGTATCTACAATAAATTCAGCTAATGAACCATCATATGTTAAAATGTGCTGTGAGTCAGTATGTTTATCGTCCTTACAATCTCCTAAAATACAAGGGATAATTTCGCCATTTTCTAAAATTAAATCTATGTATAGACCAATATCTGTTGTAAAATAAGATCCAATGGCAATACAATATCTCCCATTTACTTGACGAATACCATAATTCCCTGTATATGCAATATTTTGTAGTTTATATTGTGGACTGGATTTTGATGTAATAGCTTTATAACTCATAAAACTCTTTATCCCATTTAAAGGAACATCATAATAAACAAAATTTGGAGGTGTTTGGGAAATGAATTCAGAACAAATGTAAAATTCTTTATCTTGAAAGATGATTTTATTCCATATGTAATTGCATTCATCAGTTACATAATCATCTTTAATATATTTAATCTCGTCACCATATTTTAATATCATCACTACTTCGCTTTTAATATCAGGCTCACTTCTGATGTTTACACTGCATGTCGTATATCCTGTAACAATATCATTTTCATTTTGCTTTACATCCTGCATATGTTTTTTTATACTATTTGCAAATGTACTACTCACACCACTTGTAGATTCATTGGTTTCTTTTGCTAATACTTCATGCCCCATAATAGGGGCGACTTGAGTTAATGAAAGCATTAATAATAATGCTAGAATTTGTTTTCTCTTCATAATTTTCTCCTATAGTTAATGAATATGTTACATACTTATATTCTCTTTTTATTGGGATCATTTAGTGAATCATTGCTAAGAATTGCTCTTCTGAAATGATAGGAATATTCAAATATTTTGCTTTTTGATTCTTAGATGATGTGGAATTTATATCGTTATTAATGAGATATGATGTTTTAGAACTTACAGATCCGACAACTGTGCCGCCATAAGCAACTATATCTGCTTTTAATTCATCACGATTTTTATAATGATTAACTGAACCAGTTACAACGAATGTCTTACCATCTAATATATTTGAAGTTTCGTTTGATACAGATTTAGATTTTTCAAAAGTAAATTCTTTCGATAATTCGTATACCCATAATGAATTTTCATACCACCATTTTGCCATTGAATTCATCGTAACAACACCAAATCCATCAATGGTTAATAACTTTTCTGGTGAGGATTTTATTAAACCAATAAGATTATCAAAATTATCTTCGCATAACTTACTAATATCTTTGCTTGCTGATTTTCCAATCAACGGAATAGATAAGCTATAGACAAATCTTTCTAAAGATGTGTTGCGAGATTTATTTATAGACAATAAAAGTTTTTCAACTGACTTCTTACCAAAACCTTCAATGGATTTCATCTCATTTTCGTGGTCTGATAAGTAATAAATATCCTTAATGGAATTCAACCATCCAAGATTAATGAATTTTTCTATTGTAGATTCTGAAAGATTTTCAATATCCAATGCATTTCGACTTGCCGCATGAATCAGTCTACCAAAAAGCTTACCTTTACAGCCTGGATTTTCGCACATAAGAACTTCTGAATCATTTTCTTTGATAATTCTTGTAGGCTGACCGCAAATAGGACATTTGCTAGGAATATTAAAATTACCACTCTTGTCAATACTGTCATGCACTTTAGGAATAACCATATTAGAACGGTAGACTCTAATTCTATCTCCTATTCCAAGCATCATGTCCTTAATATATGTAATATTGTGAAGCGTTGCTCTTGTTGTAATCGCTCCATTTAAGTCAACTGGCTCGAAAATCGCCACAGGATTAATTAAACCTGTCTTTGAAGTATTCCATTCAATATCTGTAAGCACAGTTTCAAATAATTCATCTTCATATTTATATGCCATTGAATGTCGGAAAAATTTATCCGTTCTTCCCATAGATTCTGCAATTTTATAATCATTAACAGCCATAACAGCTCCATCATAAGGGATATTATGTGAATTTGCTGATTCTCTTATTTGATTTAATAAGATTGTTAGCTCTTCTTTTTGATTAATTCTAGGTGATTTCAGTATCGGTATAATATCAAATCCAATATCTTTAGCTTTGAATAAATCTTCACTAGGCGTTTTATGTTCAAAACCTTTAATAACTCTCCAAGCAACAAATCTCATATTTCTGTTTGCAGCTTCTTTGCTATCAAGTAACTGCAATGAACCAGACACAAGATTCCTTGGATGTTTATATTTCTTATCTTCTGGAAGTTTATCATTAATCTCTCTGAAGGTATCCCATCCGATAATTGTTTCGCCATCAATAATAAGTTCATCCTTATATGGGATTTCCTTTGGTACGTTCTTCATTGTTAATACATTCTGAAGGCATTCAGTACCTCTCACTCCATCGCCCCTAGTTTCTGCGCCGACTAACTTACCATTAATATAATGAAGAGATGTGGTTAAGCCATCAGCTTTAACAGATAAGAAACAATCCTTATTCCCAATAAATTCGATTAACTCATCTACTGATTTTGTTTTATCAAGTGAAAGCATTGGATGATTGTGCTCTACTTCTTTTAATTCATCTGAAACCGAATAACCAACATTATGTGTTGGACTATTTGCTAATACTATTTCTGTAACATATTCAAGTAAATCTAATTCATCGTATAACTTATCCCATTCGTAATCTGACATAATCGGAGTTTGATTATAGTATGCATTAGAGGCGTTATTAAGTATATTAATAAGCTCTTTCATTCTTTCTAACTTATTCATCTACATCCTCCTTTTCTCCACAATATTCTTTTAAATATGTAAGCATTTCTTTTTCTTCTGGGAAGAACGGATCACGTTTCTTTTCATTCTGTACCCAACCTAAAAAGTTCATCCAAAACTGACCTGCTCTCCAATCAGGCATATATGTCATGTGTAATCGGGTTACTTCGTTGTAAAAATCATATAATCTATTTGGATTTCTAATATTAATCACCCCCTATGAAATGAACATTTCTTCTGCTTTTTCGTCCTCTAAAACCCTTATAAATCAAGGGTTTTCAGGTTTCCCATTATACACAATCAGCTCTTCTGCATATGGAAGTGACTCTACCCACTTGATAAACGATTCTGACCACTCTGTAAGCTTGTGGTTTCTACGCTGAAAGTACATATTACGAACATTTTCATAATTCATTGTAATTGTACGCTTCTGTAACCATGACTCTGGAAGCCAACGTATAAGCTCTTTCCAATATCTCTTATCTTTTGTTTCAAGATATTTTTGACGCAAGTTCTCAAGGAAGTTAATGAACTTATGGACTTCAAAATCCACTGTACTATAATCTACTTCAATATTTGAATCATATGTTTCTAAGCACTTTAAATCTTTCTCATAGTCGTCAATTTCAAAGCAGTCTAATGTAATAGGTTGACTCGTAATCTTGTGCATTGTGCTTGTAGAATTAGCAACCGTTCCTATTTTATAAGTATCAAATTCTTTCCACCAATAAAGAGGTGCTGTAATATCAACCGATACAAAAATCTGTCGCATAAACTTTCTATGCTCATTTCCTGCTTTAATAAGAGTCTGTGCAAGTTTCATATCGTTTTCACCGATGTAGAAATTAACTCCATACTCAGTAAAATAATTTTTTAATTCTTCGTGATACCAAGTACCATCCCAATATAATTTTCCGCTATCACTTCTATCCCAACTATTCTTTGGATTTCTCATTCCACGGAGACTGTGTTCAAATCCCCATACTTCTGTATTTTCAAATTTCAAGCTTAAATCCTCCTATCTTTTAAGTCCAAATGAAATCCGTCTTTCATTGGCTTTTATAACCACTCCTCTTCGTCTACATCATAATATAATGGAGCTTCACTACAATCATACCAACAAAATTCTACTGCTCTTAGATTATCTTTCTTTATATCAGGGAGTATTTGCTTGAATAGTGGCAAAAATTTATTTGCTTCATTCTCAGTAAGGTATCGTGATTTTCCCCAGTCGCCACCATTGTCGTCAATTTTGGATTCAAGAACATAATCTAAATACTCATCGTCCTCTACAACAGCTTTTTCAAAATATCTTGGTAGATTCATATCAAATAAATCCGTGAATTTATCTTCTAAGTCCCATAATGAAGATGCTGATATTTTATCCAAATCGACTTTGCATCGAATAACTCTCATATATCTGTAATCACTCATATAATATCCTCCATATCATAATTCTCTCTGATATAATCACACAGTTCATTCATAGTAGAAATGATATGCTCATCATCCTTTAAGCAAGGATGAATGTTGCACGTACAAGAACCTTTTGCACCATGTTCTTTGAAAAGTTTCCAATTGAACGTAATCCATATTAGAGGAATTCTTGTGAAATTTTTCGTAAATAATCTTGTTAGAATTTTCATATAATCACCTACATCTGAGCTAATAAACTTCTTACAGGTTCTCTAGTCATATTCTCTTTCGCCCAACTGATATAGCCAGGATCAATTTCTTTAATCTGAGGAAGTGTATGTCCTGAATACTTTCCAAAAGTAATTACATATGAATCAATGTCAGGAAGTTCTTCTTTCGGAGCTGATATATCTCCTAATGCAGCATATACATCACCAGAATATGTCATATCAAGATTTGACCTGCTTGCTAAATAATCACACATATGTACAAAGAACTGTTCGTTGTTTTCTGGCTTTGGAAGAATGGTCTTACTTCTTTTTGTAGAAGTCCATTCGCCACTATGACTTTCACATAATCTTGCAATATATGCTTTTGTATCAGTATCTACATCATGTTCGACCTTCGTATTTCTTACCCATTCACCAGCAAGCATTGGATGCTCATGAACTGTATACTGTGAACCATTTAACCCACATTTAATTGCATCATGGAAAATTGGTGTACAACGTAAACAATCTCTTTTTCTTGCATCTGTTTTATCCTTTACATACTCTAAGCCAAGTACATAATTCATTACTTCTGCAAACATAAGTATGTGAAAAACCTGACCATGTGGCTGACATTGTGTTTTGTTGTGATACTTAAAAGATGTGCTACTTGGAATTGTGAAAATATAATCAGGAATTTCCTTAATCATATCTGCACAATACTCTCTCATTTCATCAGTCTCAAACTTATTTAATAATTCTTCAAAAACTTTAACTTTATCCATATTACCTCCACTATTTTAATATTTTTGAATCCAAACAGTTTTTGCATAATTCGTAAATCATCCTACCCATATATTCTCTCTTGATAAAATAAATGTGCATGTTGTTACGATTCTGCCATGTAAGTAATGTCCTTAAAAATGATGTTGGATTCAATTTTGTTATATAGTTCTCTGTAAAAATATCCTCTATACTATCATTCTCTATTAGAACGTAGTTTTTCTCTATGTTAATCATCCGATTAAACTCTTTAAAAATTCTGTCATCATCCTTCGTTGCATTTGCTATGTTACCAGCTAACTCACTTACGGAATTCTTTCGTTCAATGCAAAGTTCGTCACTAAAATAGGTGTCGATTGAGAAGCCCAGTTCTGGGCAACTCTCAACCATAAGACCATAATCACCTGTTTTTAAGGCTCTTGACTTCCACTTAATATTATTTCTATCAAACCAATCAGTTATAGTTTTATTGGAACTTTCCCTTGTATCAACTAATATAACAAGGTGTGACAGTAATTCTTTATACTTTTTATCTGTATAATACTGTTTCATAAATCTTTCCTAACAAATCTTATATTCGGAAATCCACCACTCCTGTTCGTCAGTTTCTTGCCATTCTCCATCAACCTTTTTCATCTTTGGTTTCCTATATTGATTCTCAACTTTTACAATATCACCACGTCTGATAGGATTCTGTTTAAATATCTTCTTGCTGATTTTTACTGGAATAGTATTTCCATTGGCTAATGCATATAGTTTTAGTCGTGGTGAATAGTCAACATTAAGATCTAATGCAACACAATATCCAGCCAGCTTCTTATCGACTATATCTACATAACCAAGGTTTTCAATCTGATATGCTATCTTTGTTCTCATATCAGTTTTCTCATTCGGTATGTTCTGCAATAATTTATTTAAAAGTTTCTTACTGTCAAGCTCCATGAATGTCTTTTGAGTTTCTTTTCTTGAACATTCTCTTAACACTTCAAAGTCAAGGTTATATTCCAATGCCTTATCCTTTTTCATTTGCTTTTTACCATAATATTTTGCAAATAAATCATTACAAGCAAGAAGATAACGAATACCACCAAATTCCTCGAAAAAGTCAAGCTTAATAAGTATTTCAAGCTTTCTACTATCAACCTTCAAGTCAGAAATTCTTACTAATAAATCAATAAATGTGTCAAATTTTTCATCTTTTATGGAATATAAATCGTTAGCAGCGTCCTCATTCAAGAACTTTACAGATGCAATACCCTTGTAAATACCATCTTTATCACAAGAATATTTTGCCGTAGAATGTCTAAACTTAATACTATGTATTGTGATCCCAAGCTGTTTTGCCAGTTCAGTACCAAGCATAGTATCATCTTCGTTATTGGCATTGTTAAGATATGCCGTAATAAACTCTCTTGGGTAATAATATCTAAGATAAGCACACATATAACCTATCATCGAATACCCTGTAGAATGATTAAATCCAAACTGGTAATTAGAACTATCCTCGATGATTTTAAGAAATGCTTGTGCTTCTTTTTCTGCAACATCTCTTGGCTGAGAAGACATATTGCAGTATCCTTCAAGTATCGAAGGTAATGCAGCTTCAAGTCTATCCTTCTGTTTACGTCCAATAGCTCTACGAATATTATCTGCATCACTACCACTCAAGCCACAAATATTCGTGAGGAATTTAATTGTGTCTTCCTGAAAAATTAAGAAGCCATGATTATCTTCCAACAACTTATCTATCAATTCTGATGGATTTTTATTCGGTTCATGCGCTAATAACCTGTCTCTATATGATTCACCTGACGGTCTAATACTGGCATTTACAAGTGACAAATCGTTTACACAGTGACACTCAAACTTCTTCATAGAGTCATAAGCAAATTTAGATTCAAACTGAAATATTCCTACTGGACTATCAGCAATATGCGCCCACACATCCTTATCATTCCAATTTACTGTGTGTGATTTCGGATAAGGGATATGTGCTAATTCACATGTATCTTTGATAATTTCTATGTTTTTCAGACCAAGCAAATCGTATTTTACGAGGGATACTTCATGAATTTCTTCCATATTAATACTCAAAATACGTTTACCATCCTTAGACCAGAATGTTCCATAATTATCGGGTAGTGTTACTGGACTTACAATAATACCTGCTGGATGCATCGACTGAGAAATTGCTGTTCCTACAAGACCGTCAAAATAATAGAATAACTTAGGATATTGTTTTTCTTTTAAGTCCTTCAAAGACTTTTCGTTATACTCAAGTTTACTTCTAAGTTCTTCCAAGTCTTTTAAGCACTTTTCATTATTTTCATATCCATCAATAGATTCAATTTTCTTAATCTTGTCATTGCAATCAGTAATACCATCTGTAAATAATGAATACTGAGCTTTTACTTGCTTAACATCTCCAAGTGGCATATTCAAAGCTCGTCCAATCTCATCAATAGTACCTTTGTCAGAAATCGTGCCGATAGCCAACACATAAGCTGTTTTATCAGCACCAAACTTTTCAATGATATGCTCATATACTAAATGTCTTTGTGATGGTGCAATATCCAAATCAATATCACCAATCTCTTTTCTGTCCTCATTGGCAAATCGAGAGAACACCGTGTTCCATACTACAGGGTTTACATCAATAATATCTGTTAAATATGCAATGGTTGAACCACCAACAGAACCTCTACAAAAACCAATTGGTATACCATTATCCCAACACCAACATACCAATTCTGACATGAAAAGCATGAATCCAACCATACCAATCTTCTTAAATACTCGAAGTTCTTCTTTTATATTCTCCTCATATCGTGGATCTGGTTGAATAATTCCTTTATCAAGCTTTTCATGATACATCCTATAGATACGCTCTACAAATACCTCTTCTTCATTGTCATAGAGAATCGGATATTTAAAAGCTGTATCTAATTCGTAATCTGTAACAGAATCAGCCATACGGTTAGTGTTCTCAATAGCTTCTAACACAACATCCATAGGTAAAGAGCCTTGCTGTCTGAACATATCAACTAATTCATCATACGATTTATATGTAAGGTCAAATTCATCTTCGTTTGAAAACTCAATATGTTTTGCTTTCTGAAGAACACTCCTACACTCAGCCTTGTAACTATCAATACTATGTGTATCTGTTCCTGCTATTAAAGGCTTGTTATATTTTTTTGATGCCTCATAAAGCATTTTGTTATATCGAATCTGATCCATAGACTTAACATGCGGCTGAATTTCATAATAGTCATATGTTTTCATCAGTTTGTCATATACAATCTTTGCATTTTCCAATTCTGATTTTGCTTCTTCTATCTGTAAATCAAATGCATTATTGGATTTTTCAATACATTGTTCTACATATATCTCATAAGATGTATTGTAAATAGCTGCAAAATCTTCAATCCATGCTTCTTTTGCAGCTTCTGAATTTAATTCTGCATAAAGTTTGTTAGCTTCTGTTTCTTTATTTTTTTCTAATTCAACTATTTTTTCATCAACCAGTTTTCCAATAAAATTAGGATACTTACTCAATGGAGATGCAAGACATGCAGAAATTTTAATGACATTATCAGAAATATTAAAAAATTCATCGAATGTAATTCTTGGCTTATAGTACATATGGTCTGATTGTGTAGACAAGTCAACCAATGTGTTTATTTCTTTTACACCTTCAAAATTCTTTGCTATAAGAATTGTATGGTAATTATCTCTTTGTTTTGGCTCAAGTGCTGCTGTCAAATAAACCTCAACACCATGTAGATATTTTAAACCTTTGCTATTTGCATACATCTTCTTCTCAATATTATTGTAAATATTGCCATGCTCCGAAAAACAGATAGCTTTCTGCCCAAGTTCTACTGCCTTGTCTACATATAACTTATAATTTGTACAACTATCTAATAAAGAATCTTCTGTATGTAAATGATATACTGTATAGTTACTGATAATATCACCTCCTACTCATATGAGTCAGTTTCAGGGTTATAATGTCTATTATCTTCTTCGTTTTTCTTACTTGTTGGTTGTGGCTTATACTCACAAGCATGGTTCCTCTGACCGCAAAGATAATGACAATAGTAATAATCTGGGTTTGGTCGCCACTCTTTTTCTTTTTCAATCAGTTCAAGAGTATCTTTTGCCCACTGAATAGCCTCATCGTACTCTTCTTGAATCCAAGGCACTTCTATCCACTTTTGATCCTTAAACATGTTCCATTTAAGTTTTGAAACAGAGCCATATTCTTTTATTACAGGGATTGAATATAAATAGAGCTGTCGTTTGAAATCTAAGAAATGCTGTTGGTCAGATTTGCTAATCTTACCATTTTTCAAAATTTTAATACTTGCGGATTTATGGTCAATAATAATAATCTCACCAGTTTCTTTATCCTTTACAAGTAAATCTATATATCCAACAAAATCTTTGTCGTTAATTTTAAATTCTACTTTTTTCTCAACTCCAAGAACTTCATATTTTTCTAAATCAAGGTCAATGTTATCAAGGTAATCAATACCTTTGTCATAATATGATTGCCTAATATTTACGAATTTGTTTGGTGGAGCATCGTGAGGAACCTCCTCATCGAAGTGTTCCTCATAATACTCGTTTAATTCAAACAAGGAGAGCTCGTCCTTTTCATATTTTTCAAGAATTTTATGAATTAGCGAACCATATTCTCCGAAAAATCCATTCTCCGATTTATTACATTCGAGATAATGGAGTTTCCATTCATACATGCAATTATAAAATGAATTTAGTCTTGAAAACGACCATTGCATCGTTCCCAATAAAAAATCTAATTCTTCATCCATCATAATAATTATTCTCCTTATTCTAAATACGAATATTCACCAAATAATTTATGTTCTGCGTTTCGTCTTACATCTACAGCATCCTCGAACTTGTCAAAATAACCTAGTGGATATTCTATTCCGTCTTTCATAATTCTGGCATACCATTTATTACAACTACTCATAAAATTAACACCTGTTACACCAGATTTATTCCTTGATATTGGCTTACGGTTGATTACATTATCTCCACGATTAGCCTCTCTCAAATTTGATTTACGATTATCATATTTATTCCTGTTGATATGATCTATATCTCTCAACTCTTTATCACCATATATTAGCGAATGCATAAATATATCATGATTGTTATCTATGTGCGTTCTTAAATATCCGTTTTGATCTCTTCTCCATCTATATGTTTTTATTTTGTCGTAATCTTCTTTATCAAATAAAAACCGATAACCGTCAGAACAATATCCAACACCGTATTCATAAGATTCTAAATCATAATCATTAGACTTCCTACATAATGGACACATTGTAACTTTACCATCTATTAAACGACTCCTTATAACTGTTATTTTGTTTGAGCAATCGCAGATGCAATCACATAGATATTTAATATCTCCACAACGATATTTAGAAGTTTTCTCGTTCGTTACAGTTAATTTACCAAAACGTCTGCCTACTATATTCTCACGATAGTTCTTATCTTTTTGTTTAAAAACACAACCACAATCTGTAATAGTTCCAGCCTTTAATAAATCTCCTCTTACAATCTTACAACAACCACAATCGCACTCGCAATTCCAATAAACCCTATGATTTTGAAGTCTATTCATAGAAGAAACATACAATTTTCCAAATTTTTGCCCTTTTAAATCTTTAATTGGTCTACTTATCTGGAAACACCTCCTCTTGAGATCTGTCAATATAGGAAAGTTTGTCTGTATAAACATTTTTATCCCATCCAAATTGTTTGTCATATTCCGCATAATCTGTATAGAATCTTCTCGAAATCAAGTCATACCATAAACCAATTTGCATATCTGATTTACCAAACATTCTATCCTTCATAATTGTTAATACGACATCATAATTCTTCCATTTACATTTTGGATCATTTTTTTCTTTTTTAGAAACTCTTCTTAATCCTATAGATCTCATTGCAAGGTTAATGATATTGGAGCTTCCTGCTATATCATACATTTCTATGTCCGAATTATTGTCTTGGGTTTTTCGTGGATGTGCTATTAAGACTACAGAAACATTAAACTTAACAGCAAATTTGATTAAAAGATTGATAAGATTGGTTTGTGCTGTATTTTTATCACTTTCATTACATTTCAGATCTAACATCATTAAATTGTCTAAGACAATAAGTTTACATCCAAATTTTCTAACACATTCTTCTGCCGATTTTAATACGGATTCAAAATCATTTGATTCATCATCTTTATATATAAATAGCTTTTTACTGTAAAATCCTTGCATCTTTTTTTGAACGGCATATGGTACTACATAGTAGCTTTTCCCATTACTACCATGTTTCTCAATCATATTTCTTCTACCTGCAATAATTGTGTTCATCCAATTGGCTGAAAGACGTTCAGGTAGTTCTTTGCTATATAAAAACGCAGGATTGCCATCATCTATAGTAGATGCAATTGCTTGATCAATTAAAGATGTTTTCCCAGAGCCAGGTCTTCCAGACAATATTGTAAGTGTACCATAGAATAATTTTGACAGTGCATCGTCTAATGGTTTAATGCCAGTTTTTACGCCATCCATTTGTGAAATATCAAGTTCCTCAATTTCGGAATAATCAACTACACTCTTTACCGGAACATCTTTTGCTTCCGAAATAAGATTCATTACAAAGTCTTTTCCACCAACTTGTAGACAATCGTTTATATCCTTTAAAGGAACTCTCTTACCATTCTCTTTTTCAAAGAATTCAGGTGTTGATATATATTTTGTACGCCATGTACCAAGACGATAAATACATTCTTTTCTCATTTTAATACCTGGTTCATCGTTATCAGACCAGATAATAATAGATTCAAAATTGTTTAACCAATCCCAATTTTCTTCAATCCAATGAAGATTGCCAGCTCCAAGAGGAACGCTTACTGTATTGATATATCCTGCCTCAATAGCACTCGCACAATCTGTCTCGCCTTCTGTTATAAGTAACGGCTTTGACGTATTAACTCTATTCATATTGAACAAAAGTGCTGATGTATCAGCATCTTTTTGACACCACGTTTTAGGCTGACCAGAATGTTTTTCAACAGTTCTTGCAGGTCTATACTTAACCATAGTCAAAACATCATTCGTATCATAAAAGTTAAATACACCGTTACCATGTGAATCCTCTCGAATATCCAAATAGTCAATTACATTTTTTGAAATGCCACGCTTACCCCAATAGTCAACTACATGCTCTTTTTCATTTATTGGTTCTTCATGTGGATATCTATAATTGTGACGAGTTCTTACATCCTTTTCGCCAAAACTGTATTCGATACCAGCCTTCTCGAATAGATACTTGGCAGCTTCTAAGAATGTGTTTCCTTTTTCCATTAAGACATCAATAATATCTACCGTTTTATTACATCCAAAACAATGAAAAGTCTTATTTTTCTTATTATATATAAAGCTTGCAGTGTCCTCATTATGATAAGGACAACAGGCTTTCAGATTTTTGTCATCAAAATTTTCTAATTCAAGTAGTTCTGCCATTAAAAAGGCATTATTATCGCCAAGTTTATCTTTAGCTTTTTCGATGTCAGTTTTTTCGATTAGCAATTACTCACCGCCTATGCTTTAAATTCTTTTTCGTAAAATAGCTTTCTAAGTCCATATAGAATCTGAACAGGTTTTGTTGAATAATATAATTTCGATGATTCAATATTTTTTCTGATAAACTCTATAGGTACTTTGTTTTTAAAAACCATTGTGTTTATTGCTCTACATGCAATAGGGAACTGTGTTTTATCTTCTATACAATCCATATAAGCATCTACACAGTCTTTAATTTCTTGTTTCATACCTGCACAATCCCAATGGTAATGTTTCTTGTTTATTACCACGGACTCAGAGGCTTTAACTTTTTGTCCGTGGTGTAAACAATACTTATATGCGCAGACATATTCTCTTTCTTTTTTATCTGCCATATCTACCTCTTTTAATTAAATGGAAGTTCCTCATCAATGCCATCTGGAATATCCATAAAACTTGTATCAGTTGGTGCATTTGAATTGGCGGTGTTGTTTGTTGTATTACCATCAGCAGAAGCCTTACTCTCTGCAAACTCAACCTGCTCAACAACAACATCTGTTGTGTATACTTTCTGACCGTCCTTATTTGTATAAGAACCAGTCTGAATACGTCCTTCTACAACAAACTTTGTACCCTTACGACCATACTTCTCGATAAACTCACCAGTTTTACCAAAAGCTACACAATTGATAAAATCTGCTGTCTGATCTCCGTCTTTCTTAAATCTACGGTCAACGGCAAGAGAAAATCTTGCCACTGCTGATGCATTGTCGCCCTGTGTGTATCTTACCTCTGGATCTCTTGTGAGTCTTCCCATTAAAATTACTTTATTCATGTATTTTTGTCCTCCTTATAATTACGCCTGTACTGGCTGAATTTCCTTAATCTTTGCTAAACAATCCTTTGCTTTCTGCACATCCTTCAGTGCATTCGGATTTCCGCTAGGAACAAATTCTTTTAATGTTGCCATTAATGTCTCATTTTTTGTTCCTCCAAGCTGAGTACACATTGAGATAATCTCCTTCTTAATAGCCTTTAAAATATCCTCATCAGACTCGGTTACTTCTGAATATGTAGGCTGTGGAGATTTTGGTGCAGGGACTTCGCCCTGATTAGCCCAATCATAAAGTCTTTCTCCATCATTCTCTGTAAGCACTTCAAACTTACCATCAAATAAATGAGTATTATCTTTGTCAGCAGAAGCAACATGTGTGTCCTGAGAAATCATAAGTGATACTGTATACTCATACGAGATATCCTTATCCTGCTGCTGCCCCATACCAACTTTCTTTGGTACTTGCTTACCGTTCTTATCTTCAAGAACCCAATCGTCTTTTCCTCTTGCTGTAGCAATAATGTGAATTGGACTATTAAGCACCTTGTCCATAAACTTATGGTGACGTGGTTTTAATTTGCCCCAATTAGTGAAACTATTGCCAGGCATTTTATCATGTACATCATTCAACCATTTCCATTCATGCGTCATTGAGTCAATGATTAGCACCTTATATCCAGCTTTAACAGCCTCATCAATTGCAGCCATATACTTCTCACACTCAAAAGGCTCTTCGAGTTCAAGCAAGTCATAATCAAACTCATTTGCATAATACTTGTTACGAGATCCCTCGGTACCAATATATGCAATGCCACTATTGCACTTCTTTGCAATTCCTGTTGCCATTTTTAATGCGCTATAACTCTTACCACTACCAGATGCACCACTTAGCAACACCTTTAACCATACCTGCTCTCTTTTTGCTTTCTGAAATCCCATTACTTGTCCTCCTTAAAATTAAATAATTTATGTAAATATTGTTAATAAAACAATCTATATAAACGCCCTTCTCAGGACGGAACATGGAAGTAAATCTATATGAAAATTTATCCATAAACAGTGATTTTTGAGTGCAAAAACTCAAGGGTATGCTGCCAACCACCCAATATTTATTCGCTGTTCAGTTATTTGTATTTGGAAATTTTGACTTGATTAAGTCGGATCAACTATTCGATATGCTAATCTTTTATCTGTAAATATTTCTTCTCCATTATCCGTTAATCTTGTGATATTACAAGACAAATGCATTTCATCATATTCCAGATTTGAAATTTTGCAATTAGATTGTATGCTGTTTCCTTTCATAACTTTTGACTTAAAGAAAACTGCTTTACCATCATAATTCTTATGTGCGTCACAATATTTATCCCAACTGTCTGCCTCAACCACTCTTGATTGATGATCTCTGATGATATTATTTTCATCAATGATTAGATTTGTTTCAATTACTTCTATGTATCTCACCTCACTTATATATTCTCTGTTACTATCGAAGAATATGAACCATGCCTTCTCTTGTACCCATTAAAACAGGTTTCTTCACCATTAGCTTTCATCTTCCAATAAGCACTTTTACTTTTCTCCATCTCTAATTGATGTTTCAAGCTTTCAATTTCTTTCTCATAATAGTCATTATCGAACTTCTGAATTCCAATCTGTTTATAGTCTTTAGAAACATGTTTTACAGAATAATTTGATATGTAATCGCTTGTACCATCTGAATACTGAATTGTTGGCTCAAAGAAGCCACGCTTTTTACATTCATCACAATGACATATATCTGAAATGTAACCAATTCTTCCATCTCTATTTTCTACGAAATCTCCGATGTTAAATTTTATATTTGTTACATTATTCTCTTTTGGTATATGTACTTCTTCAAAGAAAAGGTTTACATATTCAATACCTTGTCTTGATCCGATAAATCTGTATCCTAAGTTTTCATATTCTTTAATTGTATTATGTGCATCCGATAATCTAACTCTTACTTCCATATTCTCACCTCCTCAAATTTCCAATGAAACAGTGAATTACTGTGACTGCTTCACTTACTTATCCTCTGTTTTACTCTTATTATCCAACTCTTTTAATGTTTCCGTTATTTTCAAAACTTCTTCGTTAATATATTCATTCAATTCCTTTTGATATTGCTCAATACTTTTCTTATATTTTTTCAATATCATTGAAATCACTAGATTCACCTCATCTTCTGTTAGTATGTTTTCCGTATTGGAGTGTTTTGAATGAATAAATAATTTTGCTGATGAATCAGTATCATTGTTATAAGATTTAATGTTATCAATAACAATTTTTGCATTACTGCTTATTGAATCAATATTACTAATAAAACAACGGCAAGCGTTATATGTTCGATTATCCATATCCACCTCTTACTTATTCTCTATTCGATTTTCATTTTTATTAGGAATTGTGACTCGAATGAATCATAGATTATAGAACAATTCTATATGCAAGTTTCTTTGTAACAATACCTGATTGATGTAAAACCATACAAGATAGATGAATGTCATCATATATCAAATCTGTCATTGTGCAATTCGATAAGATACTGTAACCACGCATAGTCTTTGACTTAAAATAAACAGCTTCACCATTATATTCTTCAAATGCTTTGCAATATGTATCCCAATCTTCAACTTCAACAATTCGTGACTGATGATCTCTTATGATATTATCATTATCAATACTCAAATTTGTCTCAATTACTTGAATCATATTCTCACCTCCAACTATATATTTTCTTATTCCAATCCTACATTATCTGCAAATTCAACTGTGCCTTTTGGAATAAACACTGTAATTTCATCATCATAATTTATATGTGGTTTAATAGTTATTTCAATATAAGGTTTATTATTTGTCTGTTGAATATTTACCGTTCCTTGAAACATATGAATCTGGTCATTATAACAAACAGTGATCACATCATAATTATGAGATGGCACATTAGACGATATTGAGTGATAAATTGCATAAGTGCCATCTTTTATTTCCTGCAATCCATATGAATATTCTTCTGTGTATTCTACATAAGATGAAAATTTATGAATTCCTAAAAATACTATAATCGCTATTATAATTATCACTACAACAAACATGATATTTTTATATAATTTTTTGATAAAATCTCGCCTCCAACTATATACTCTTCGTTTTCTTTCTTCTCATTACTAATTCAAACTCTGTACTAGAATATGTGATCTGATATTCTTCTTTCTTACCCTCAGAGTCTTCCATATTACCCATAAACCATTCATATACAGCAGCTATCACATCATTCGTAACATCTGTTTTCTGTCCAATCCACATATGTTTTTCTGTATCCTGTGTTCCATAGTAGATTGTATTTGTTATTGGACTTACACCGAAACCTTTCTTTTTCGCCATTTATTTTTTTCCTTACTGCAACATTTCTGGATAAAAGTCATACAAATAATCTCCAAAATCTCCATTTCTTTCTGAATCTGTTTGACTCTGCCAAAAATGTTTCCACTCTTTACCTCTTTCAGTCTGAATAAACTGTTCGTATTTAGGTCTTAAAGCTTCTCTATCTTTACAAATATCGCTCATTCTATATTTCTCCTTTAAAATTGCACCAAGAAATGTCAGATTCATTGGCTTTTAAAAATACCATTTATTATCAAAATATTTGATAAACGGCTAAGAACCATAGCCTCTATCCCATTGTTTTGTGAATATTTGGGATTACCTTTCACTTGGATGTTTAATGGAATATTCAAGTTAATTACTCTCGAATATTCCTGCAACTCATTAATTTCACTCTTGGAAAAATAGAGTGCTTAAACACTCCATAAAACACCCAAGGTTTTATATAAAATTATTCACCATTTACCAGCCTTGCAGATGCTTATAGCCAAATACAACTATGCTAAACTGTGTATCAAGGATTTGATAAATCTTTACAACTTTACTATTTACTCTTTTAACTTTGACTCATAATTTAAACTTTGAACTTCTGAGCGTTGTTATTTGAGCCTTACAACTTTAAACTTTACAGCACACACCTATCATTATCGTAGGCAATCTGATAATTATAGTATAATTTCATATTTAATGTTATACATATCAGCCAATGGTTTCACCATTATCTTGCCGAATTATGTACTGTAGTAAGTTGAAATTATACAAATCATATAAATTAATCATCTTTTATTAATTCAATAATTTGTAATATTTTTTATTATTTTGCAGATTTCTTTTTCAGCTTTACATAAGTCTATCTCTGCAAAAGACTGATGAGTTGTAGTTTAAAGTTTTCGGTAAACAGTGAATAACTTCTAATTAACTATTCTCTCTTTAATAGTTAATTTCAATCTCTGTTACAGCATTTGATGTGCTAAGTGCAGCATCTACTTCTGCTTTGAAAGATGCAATGTTCTCTTCTAATGTGTTAATTTTGTCCAAAATCTTAATAGGATCAATCAACTCATATGAATTTGCATTGATGAAATCTTTCTTTGTCTTCTCGAAATCATCTGTATTAGTTTTACCTTCCTTAGAACCGTAAATGCAAATTACATATTGTTCTGCTCTCTTTTCAAGGTCATCACCGTTCTGTTTGAGGATTTCAGCCTGTGCCTTGTCATATTGCTTCTTTAATGCAGTTAACATCTTCTCATCAAACTCTACCCCATGATTCTTCATCTCAATAGCTTCTGCCACTGTGTATTCAATGCCATTAATAGAAACTTTTGTTGTAGCATTTGATAAAACAACCGCTCTCTTGATTGCATTTCTTCTTTTAATAAGGTCTGTTGCCTTATCGTAATAACCTTGCATAACGCCTTCGTATTCCTTAACTGGTACACCCTTGATCTTTTCGTTGGAATGCTTATTTGCTACACAATAAGTACCACCATTGATTGCAGAAATAATTCTATCATCTACGATTTTTAACTCTGCAAGTGCCTTATGAATTGTCATCTTTTCTGTTGTCATAATGTTCTCTCCTTTTTAACTTTGATTTTTAAACTTTATATTTTAGGCTTATCGCCTTGTTACACTTATGTATTCTCTCTTTCTGTTAACATGAAATCGAAATTTACTGTGACTTTTTACTTTCCAAGTAATCTTCTCTTAATATCTCATACGATTTCTTATCATAATATTCTCCATCATAGCACTTAAATTCCTTACGCCAAGTTCCAATAATTCTTCCATTGTATTTTTTAATCATTTTGTCATACGACTTTTCAATTGGATTTCCAATTACAACACAAAATGTAAGCTTGCGAAATTTAAACTTGTCGAAGATATCCTGTAATGCACGACCAAGATCCATCCCAAATGTTGCCTTGTTATCCGAAAAATTGTAAATGCACAATCCATTACAACTATTATCTGAACGAGACACATTATATCTTATATAGCCAATTACATTTCCGTCTTTATCAACAGATACAAACTGATGTTTATTCCATGTATCATCTTCAATTTTTTCTTCTTCACAATATGTATTTGCATGTACAAATTTATACTTATCTGTAAACCATGTATCTACAAGCTTTTTCTGCAACTCTTCTTTATGTTTAATTGCTAAATCTAACATTTTTCCACCTCCCAAGGAAACCGATAATTCCTACTTATTTATTCTCTGTTCTTAGAATCCCATTTAACAAAATCTTCTAAATCATATTCACCAGATTCTTCTTCCTTAATCTCAGGAACAAATACGTTATAATTACCTTCGTTGTGATCATGTTCAATAATTTGTTTCAACATTTCATACATGTTTGTAATCCCTAACTGATATGCTCTTTTTTCACTATCAGTCATTCCATCACAAATTTCATCATCCTTGCTTTCTAATAAATCCTTATATTTTTCTAAGCTTTCTACGATTAATAAAAATTCTTCGTTCATTTAATATATTCTCCTTTCAAATTTTCAAAAGAAACGAATCTTTCTTGTCTATAGTTGTCTATTTATTCTCTTAATATCATCTACTCTTAGTGCGATTTTAATTGCTAATTCTAATTTTGACTGCCAAATTCTCAAAATATTATCTCCTTCTTTCAGCTTGTCTTTGTTCAAACAATAGCTTGTAATCTCATTCTTAATACTATTTTCCAACTCAGAAGATCTTTTGTTTGACCACACGTTAAGTATCGTTAATATACTATTGAATATCCTATCTATTGTTTTATCTGTATATCCATCTTCATCATAACCAAAATAATTTCTTTCGCACTCACCAATAAAATAATCTAGCTTAGACGATTTTTCCTCTGAACGTTTATACCACTTTTCGTATTGCTCAAGCCAATACGATGAACACATGCCCCACATTTCCAATAATTCTTCATCAGATGCATAGGTTAAAGGTTTTAATCCATTTTCTCTAGCTTTATCCGAAATATTATTTTCATCAAACCAAATCCATGTCTCACATATTCCACAGGTCATAAAACCATATTTCCCAAACAATTCAGGATATTCATGATCCCATCCTAAGTTTGGAGTGCAATTCCTTACTTTTCCTAACAATTCTTTTCTATTCAAAATTGATTACCTCACAATTATTTATTCTTTCAAACCATCCAACACTCTCATCAAAACATGTCTTGTAAGATTCTTAACATCACTACTATAGTGTTATTCTCCTATTTCACAAATTCAACAGTTCCATCGGTGTACGTTTTCACATTCCAACCTTTACTATTAACAATTACTTTTTTGTAACCATAACGTTTAATCCACTTCTTATTTATTCTCTTTTTTCTATGTTTTCTTGCCTGAACAATCTTTACATATTGAATATCATAAGAATCTGGCATTTGAGCAATATCCAATCCTAATATTTTATTTATGTCTACTGTTTCTTCTGTGGAAAACTCCATTGTTATTGATGCGTTTTGTCTCATCCAGTTACCAAATTGAGTTCCTTTTTCGACTTCACAAGAATGCAAGTGAACATTATCCAGATTACTTAATTCCCTGCCAGTCGTAGCATCGAACAAAGTCAAGTTACCATCACCAAAATCATATTTTGTTGGCAATTTATTCAACACCTCCAATCTGTCCAAATGAAAGAAAAATTTCCTTCGACTTTTGAGGTTTTAAAAGCCTTATTTCTCAAGGATTTCGTAACCTCTAATTATTTATTCTCTGTTTATAAACACATTTAGCCATTCCTCTACAGGTTTCTTTTTTACATCCCCACTAATATTTCCTTTTGTTCTTCCTTTTGATAAAAGATATGTTTGGTCTGCATGTTCCATTTCCAATCCTTCTGAAATATAAATTGGATAATAATTACATATCTTTCTTCTTATTTCATAAATATCAAAAGAATCTTTATAACCAGTTGTATTCATGTATGGAGGATCAATATAAATAATTACATTCTTATTTCCTTTCTTCTGTTCTGCATCAAGCCTATTAAGTGTATCAAATACATCTTCTTTACTTGCTACAATACAACCTGATATTTGATTAACTATATTTTCAACTCTACTATATAAAGTTTCTGGCATTGGCATCATAGGATTAACAGGACTCTTACGATTACTTGTTGCAGTTGGAAGCCAATAGTTTCTAAATGTGTTATTCTTCCATTTTCCATTTTCAATCCAAATCTGTTTTGAACCAAATGCACCTGCTTGTAATAGCAAATAATGATAAACCATCTTATCTTCATCTACTTGCTGATTACTTAATTCTTTGAGATATGATTGAATATTTTCAAGAGAGGGTAATTTATCAATTTCTTCTCTGAATACGTTTAATTCAAATTCATCGTTTGCTATGTCTTGCCAGAATTGACCAAAACACCCATTATCAATCATTGTTATATTATTTGGATTAAATCCACGATTAATAAGTTCTAATGAAACTGCTCCACTTCCACAACATAAATCATAGAATTTCGTATCATCATCAATGTTATTTTCTTTGTAGAATATATCTACAATCTGTTTTGCTAATCTTTGTTTGCCACCTTGATAACTACAAGGTATTTCTAATTTATTCAATTATTATTTAGAAGAAAGAAGCTTCTTTACGTGTACACAACTCTTTCCTCCTTAATTTATTCTCTTATTTGTTGGGATTCCCATAGCCGAATGGCTTAGATACGATTAAAAATTTTCCAATGAAAGATTGGTTTTTATTTGAAGCTATCTATAATTCATTCTTCTCTCAACTTCCTTGTCATTTTCTTCATCGTTGAAATATTTATAAGCAAGAGTCATAGGATAATTTGAATCTTTTGCTCTGTCCCACATCATAAATTCACACCAATTCGGTTCTTTATATCCGTTTTTATTGTTATTACACCAGCTTGGATCTTCAAATAATCCATCGAAAACACTCTTCCAAGAATATTTCTTCCTCTGAATATTTCTATCTTTGATAACAGTTGACTTATCATATCCTTTGATTTCTACAAGAATATCTTCACAGCCGACTCTTTTACAAAGTCGTATAAACCATTTCGTAAATTCTCTGTAAGTCTGTTCAAATTCTCTGTCTCTTAAAGCTGCATTTACAACAAGGATATATTCGTCTTGCGTTCTCAATGCTCCTCTACTACGACTTTTATTGCCGTACCAATCAGTTAAATTATTTGTCACCTCGCCAAATTCATCACATGAACACGAACTGTTATGACCATTTTTCTGAATGATGTATACGTCCATATCACCCTCAGAACCTGTTACTCTAGGCAAATGATTTAGCACCGTTTCAAGAATATATCTCTTTTCAGGCTGTGTTCTACCCATAGGACAAACTGTTATTGTACCGTTGATATAAGTCCAATACGACATTTTTTCTTACCTCCTTGCTTTAATATTCTCTCTTTGTAACAAAAGGAAACCTGAATTTACTTACCATTACAAAGTCCAACCTTGTAATCGTCTTTGACATCAATAGTTACTTCTCTCTGAAATTTTCCTTTCTTATCATAAAGGGATAAATAATATCTGTTACCACGTTGCTCTAAAACGACATCTTCATTCTCGAATAGTTCAACTCGTTTCTGTTTCTGTACTGGTTTAGTTTCTACTTTTAAGCTGTCTATTGCTTCTTTTGAACCAACCAATACAACAGGATTTACTTCTTCAAGAATACAGCTAATATCATTATCTAACTGGTTCTCATCATTCGTATGTTTATCTACTGTTTTAATCACTTCACTCTCAAGCAATAATCTGTTCTCCATTTTAATATTCTCCTTTCCACTCATCTAACCAATAGAAACTATCAATCTGCTTATCAAGCTTTCTAACCTGTTTTCTCAGCTCACGCTCTTCCTTTTTACTATCTGTTCTCTGACACTTCTTCCATAGTTTTTCACGCTGCTTAGATAATTCATTGTACTTATCAGATACATCAATCTCATCTACAACTGAAATCTCAATCTTTTCGCTACAATGAGGGCAAAACTGGATTGGATAATTGTCTGTCTGTTCCCATTCGTCTTCATAAGATGTGATAACTTCTGTATGTGAAGTGCAAAACTGAGGAATAAAACCATATTCTTTATCATAATCAACATTAAAATTTGTTAAATTTTCGTTTGTAAATTCTATACACTCATTATTCTGAATCTCATCACAGCAATACTGAAATGGTTTATACTTGTACGAATGGGTATCGTTGAATTTTAATTTGATTAAATCTATCTTCATATTTTTATTCTCCTAATTTCCTTCCACACCAAGGACAATACGAAATATATTCTCGCTGATGAACAAATCCATCGTCATATTCATCCCATTCTGATGTTTCTATGTCTAAATAATATTCATTAGTTAATGATTCAACATATATCCGATTGTCAGGCGAATCATAATTACAACGGTTACACATATCTATTCTCCATTATTGATAATCTCTTCCAGTGTTCTTGGCGTGTAATTCATATAACTTTTCATACATCCAACATTCCACATATTGCATGGCTTATCATATAAAGCTGTCATCTGATACTTTACTTGCTGCATCATATTATCTTCAAAGCCGGTATGCACATGACCGTAAAGATGGTAACTTCCGTAATAATGATTCTTAAAGCATGGAATTGGATAATGACACATAACTACAATCTTACCATCTCCAATATCAAGCTCCTTGTAATCGGTGATTTCACAGAATCTACTCTGTAATTCTCTATTCTTTAACAGCTTAGAATCGTGATTTCCCTTAATTAGATGTATACGACCATTTAGATTGTTAAAAATTTCAATAGTTTTTGTTGCGTTATACCATGAAATATCTCCAAGTAAGTACACCTCATCATCTATTCCGACTGTGTTGTTCCAATTTTTAATAATCACTTCATCATTCTCTTCAATTGACTTGAAAGGTCGATTATCAAAAGATAGACAGTTTTTATGTCCAAAATGCAAATCACTTATAAAATAATTCATCTTTTCACTCCCAATTCTCAATATTGTCATCACATGGGAAATACGAAAGTTCAATCTCGCTCAGCTTCTTGTAATAAATAACCGATTCATCCCATTCTTTTTCAAAGTCCTCGCTGTCATATATTTCTCTGAATCCAATCAGAATATCCTTATCTGGAAGTTCAATAGCTTCCTTAATCTGAATATGTCTAAAATGATAATCAACATATAATGACTGATCCACGAACTTTTCATCCATCTCATAAGGAGTATATTGTCCTGGTCTACGAATTTCTAACATGCGAAAAATATGCTCATATCCAAAATTATGTAACCATGTTTCAAAATCAGTCATTTCTATAATCCTCCTTTGGTCTATAACCACTTTCGTCATTCCAAGATTCATAGTAATTTACTTTCATTTTTTCAAATAAATCTTCCATAAATTTTTCAACTTGTTCTAAAGTCCAATCTGAAAAGAACTCAAAATTCAACGCCTTACAATCTTTAAACATCGTAATTTGTGTCTCATATGTATATGAATAAGGTTTCCACCATTTATCTCGTCTACCAACAGGTACATAGCTGTTGTCCCATTTTAATATATCTATGAAATACTTTTTACCAAAATTGTCATCGTAGCGTTTTTGAAATCTTAAAATTACTGAATCATTATCAAATCGAGTAGGATTATATTCTTTGAAACCATGTTCTTTTATGTATTCATCTGTAATAACAATCACCTCTTTATACGTATTTATTCTCTTTTATCTCAGCTCAATCTCACCGAATTTTAATGTATCATCTTCAAACATTTTGTTACCCTGATATTTACCAACAAGACAAGCTTTAAATGAACTTACAGCACCCGTTGCTGCCGATATAAATTTTAATTCCTGCTCAATTGGCTTAACTAACGCATCAAGCGTCTCTTTGTTTGCAAATATATAAGGTTCATGCCCTTCTCTATATACGAATTCTGCAATTTTCGTATTCAACTTATCCACATTTATCTTTTCTACTATTGAAAATGTCTCCAGTTATTGTTCTCCTTTCCGAACTTTAAATATAACTTTTTCCACTATCCGTAAATACAGATATTATCTTCATTTAGGTAAATATGAGAAAAACCACATATTACATCAGCATTCATATCATGAATCGAGATTGTTTTATCACCGAATCTTTCTTTTGCAGCTTGTAATAATTCAATGAATTCTGAAATCGTATATTGTCCTTCTTTTTCTAAATAAAGAGCTTTTGTATTATTACCATAAAAATCTACCCAGTCTTGTTCTTTGATCAATAATTTCTCACCTCACTCCAAGAAATGCTTCTTTCCTGCTAATCAAATAATCCATATCCAAATTGATGATTTAATTCATCATTCCAATAACCATTGATATACTCATATTCCTGCTCGATTAGTTTATATGTAAAATCTTCTGGCATAGATAAAGCAATAAAATTCATAATAAGTTTCGCACAGTCTTCATCACACTCAATGTAATATTTATCATTATCTTCGTAATATTCTATTCCATTAAAACAGTTAGCCTTATCTAAAATTTCAAATGCTGTTTTACTAATACCATCTTCCTCATATTCAGTCCACACCTGTCTCTCGTTTCCATATCCTAACCCAAGACCTGTATAATCTTTATTATGATTAAATGTAACGCCTAACTTTTTACAGCTATCTTTATATGCTTGTCTAATTTTGTGTACATCGTAATTACATTCAAATAAAAAATCCTTTGAAATTCCATGTCCATCATCTGACCAATCACCTAATACTAATTTATAAATCATATTTTCTCCTTCCTAATCACTTGTTTCTTAATTCAATTAAGTTGTATTATTATTCTCCTATCTGGTCTACAATACTCTGTAACTTATCAATATGAAACTGCACAGCTTCTTTACCAAAATACTTTAAATTTAAAGGAACACATGCAAGTGTTGCGTTTCCAAACACTTTATTATCTGAATAGAATTTTAGCATTTCGCACACAGTATCCACATATATTTCATTTGGATCAAATTGGAAACAAATCACATCACCTTTCTGTGGATGCAATTTTCTAACCTTAATAAGCGTCTGCTTAAATAATTTCTTTTTCTGTCGTTTGTTCATACTTATCTTCCTTGTCTGCATAATAATCCGACATTTCCCAATGATTACATGGTTCTGAAAAATGTTCGCCATTACCATGACCATATTCAGTTTCCATATATTTTTTATCAAGATCGCACCAATTGTGCCAAACTTTTTCAACCATCCAATCCTGCGTCAAATATGTTTCTGTACATCTATGTTTACATGTACTACATATGTGTAAAATTTCTATTTTTTCACTCTTTGCTTCATTTAATCTTTTTAATATAATTTTAAATGCTTTACCAATATCTTCAGCAGAATATGTAATATTAGAAGTTAATCCTTCTTTATTCATCTATTTATTCCTCCTATAACTTCTAAATGATATTTTTCAACGTATTTTCTTCTCTTCCAAAACTTCCACCAAGGAAATTTCACATATTCTATTTCTATAACTCGAAATATCTTATCCTCATTTTTATTTTTGTCTAACCTTAAAGCAGGTGAATTAAACATTGCTTCAGCTAATTCGTCAATAGAAATGTGTTCTCCAAGTTTATATTCCTGTTTGTGTGGTTGTGGATGATAATAAGAAATTACATCATGCTGTCGTAATTCATATGCTCTCATATTGTTATTCTCCTATCCATTCACTCTAAATACATTTGCATCACCAACTGTCAAATCTTTTACTTCTACAAAAGAATTTAGATTATCTTCCATAGTTGTAATCAATATCTCATCAAATAAATCTTCCATCATACCAAAGAATCGTACAGACGGATAAAATCCTGGACATTCTTTCAAACGGTATTTATTAACGTTACCTCTTAATACGGGAAGTCCATGTCTTCTACGTTTATTATTATCCCAATGAATAGGGTTGGCATAAAAGGCTTTCTTCTTTCGTCTGTACCCTTCTAATTCTTTTCTTGCCAGCTTATCAAGTTCTTTCTCTCGTTCTGTTTTCAGAGGATTGCCATGAATGATATTGTCAAATTGTTTTTTGATATTATCATTTGCTTCTGCTTGTTCTGAATCACTCATCTTATCAAAGTTCTGAGATATATTTAATAATATGTTTTTCATACTGTTATTCTCCTAATTACTCAATCTGTATTTGTCGTATTCATACATTGAACAATCTTCACAGTACAGATTTTGCTCTTTACAATCTTCACAATCAAAGCATCCACCATAAATGCCACCATTTTCATTCATCTTACAGGTATTACATTTACAAGTTTCACATGATGTATCCACTCAATCACCTCCTCAAATGAAACGTGGTTTTCAACCTCTGAAACACTTGATTTTAGGGCATTTCAGAGATTAAGATTTTACAAATTGCACCTCATTATTCTCTTTTTTATTTTCATACATGTCGAAGTTTTCACACATATCACATTCAAGAGAAGACCATTTATTGTCACAAGACTTACATTTATCATGCAAGTTATTCTCAGCAAGTCCTTCTTCACAAATATCTACAATGTGTTCACACAATTTCTGTGGTATTACACTTCTCTCTTTTGCGCCTTTTAATCCTTGTGTACCTGTTCTACTTCCTCTTGGAGCTGATACATGACATGGATCTCCATTCTTACACATAGGTAGAAATTTTGGATTTGGGTGATTTGTCCAAATGTCAGTTGGTTTCATTCTTGTATCACCATACTTACAATATGTAACTGTATATCTTGGCAAATCTTGCATCCAAGACATCTTCCTCATACCACCACGAGGATTTTCTATAAAATAATAAGTTGGATTTAATTCTTTGATTAAAGAAATGACATGCTGATCAGTTGCATCACAGAATTTTGCATAATCACTGATTGGATCAAGATTACCAGTTTCAGGATTTTTTCTTCGATGATGACTTATTGCAGCAATACTGAATGTTGTACAGTCAGGAGATGCCCAGATAACATCAGGATGACCAAACTTTTCTAAAATATCTTGTGCAGTTACTTGACTAATATCTGCATATAAATCAATGTTTTCAAAATTTTTATTCCATTCTACACTGTACACTTCATGACCTCTTGCTTCAAAAGCTTTGCCAATTGAACGTGTGCCAGCGAACAATTCTAATACTTTAATAATTCGTACCTAAGTGCTGTGCAGCTTACCCATGGTACTCTTATCCTTTCCTTAATTGTAATTACATTGCTATATTCTCTTTTTGTCACGAATATTGTATAGTTTTCGTGACAAACCTTGAAACCAAAAATTCATCTTACTTTTGCAAATTCTTTAATCTCTTATGACTCAAAACATTCAGTGTATCTTCAATACCTTCATAATAAGCAGACTTTAAATCTGGATTATCATAATTTCTTGCTTTATCAAAAACTTCTTGTATGTACTTCTTTTCATCCTTTTTATCTATTGATAAACGCTTGATTTTACCAATGCAATCATCACATATATCTAAGCTGTTAAATAACTTATTCCAAATTCGACAACCATTAATATATCTTTTAGCAATTCCTGTAATGTCAAGTTCAAAACAAGGAATTCTATTTCCACAAATATCACATACTCGATACTTTATCTTTGACATTTCATCACCTATTCTTTCGCAAATCCAATACCAGTCACATTAAAACTTGTCACCTTATTCTCTTCAATGCTAACATTTTCTTCTGTACCACCATGCCAAATGACACCTACACCTTTAACATGTATACCATTTTCATCTTCAATTAATTCTGCTTCCTGGCATACACCAATAGGCAAGAACTTACCTTTATCATTCTGCATCTCAATTGGCACATTCTTTACATTTTTGTAAGCATTTTTGATTGCATCCTTTGAATAGATGACACCATTCAAATCAGGTTTATCTACTGGCATTGGTATTCTAAATGTTACTTCTATGTTCTCTAATCTCATAATTCACCTCCTACAAAACCAAAGAAAGTCGGCTTCATTGGATTATTATTTTTCAATCTATAACAACAATTAATCCGTCCAATTCATTATTCTCCAAAAGTTCTTCTAACAATGTTTCATTACAGGTCATCGACTTTTGCATTTTTAGAATTTCATCTTTTGTATAATACAAAATAATCCAATCCCAACCATAAATATCGTCTGAACAATATTCCTTATAAAAATCAGATTCAGCATCTATTGTCCATGCTTCGATATTTTTATAATTTTTATCCCATTTGACTGCACATTTATGACCTAATGCGTCAAACTCTGTGAAGAAAAATGGCATTCCTACATATTTTCCATCGTCAATTTTCTTACCTGTTTTTGGTGAATAAAAATTATAATAAAATCCCATTTACTTACCTCTTTTCTAGCCCAAAGAAAGACAGGTTTACTCTGTTTCAAATTCATCCCAATTAATCAAAACATACTGCTTATAACATGGATAATATGTAGTAGCTCCTGTCTGATCTTTACACCAGGTATCTAACAAATTTTGCAGACCACCAATATCACACTGTTCATAAGCATCTTCGTGTAATTCTTCACAAGCACTTTCGGCTACGTTATCAGCATCAATATGAATCTTTTCCACGCTGCACACCCATAATCTCTTAGGTCTGCCATCATCATTAAATTCTTCATCTGTATAACGCCCAAAATAATCGTCAAAGAAATCATCAACAGTATCGTAATACTCGTCAAATTCTTCACAATAAAGCATTGTACTTACTTCTTTTTCATCAACTGGAACTGCCGTAGAAATTTTCTCGTCCCACTTCTTTATTCTCTCTTCTTCATCAGCTTTCTTCTGTCCTTCGCAGTCACAATGCATATACGCTTGATTCTTATATGGTTGTCCACAATAAGGACATAATCTCTGTACACCATTGAAACAGCTCCGACAGAATGAAAGTGCTTGATGCTTATATGGGAAATGATATTTTCTGCCAGCTTCAGAATTATCACCCTTAATACCATAAACATTGTCTTCAATTCTCATTCCAAGACCATTACAGACAGGGCAAATTCTTTCGTGTTCTGCTAAGTCTTTAATGAGGATTTTAGGAAATGATTTCTGAATTGCTTCGTAAAGATTTACTTCTTCTCTATGTGTTAAACTCATAGTATTATTCTCCTTTCCAAGTGATGAAATGCGAGATTCATTGGTTTTATTTCTCGTACCTATATGTAAACAATTTTTCAATTCTGATATTTTTATCATCACTCTTCTCTTTATTACTATCCAAAAGAGTCTTCGTTTCTTTCTGCCAAATACAAATAAATTCCTTGGGCATGTTATACTCGCTAATCAGAACAATATTATTCTTACTGGCTTCTTTTACCCACTCGTAAAATTCTTCATATGGAAATCCACCTGTTGAATATTTAGTTGTGTCTTTATATGGGATGTCACAATAGATAACATAGTTTTTAATTTTATCTAAGGGAAGATCTAAGAAAGAAATGTTTTTGAATTTAACATCTTTTATATTTGGAATCTGTTTCTTTAAATTTTTAATTGCACCAGCAGACCATTTTCCACTATTATCATCTTTTGAATCTCTTGCATAACCACCAAAATATTTAGCTCCAAAACTTGCACAAAATCCAACAAGACCAAGATACCAATCTGGATAATTTTCTTTATTTTTTTGTACTTCCTTATATTCATTCTCCAAAATTCTTTCTGGAAGTTTATCATTGTTTTTCTGTGCATATTTTAAAAGCTCAATTAACTGTTTATGAATATCACATCCAATACGAATTGGACACTTGATTTTATCAATCATGTTTGCACCACCCACAAATGGTTCTAAATATCCAGTTGTATCATCTGTAATATAAGACTGAATAATTGGTGCTAAATCTTTGCTAAGTTTATTTTTACTACCAACGTATCTCATTTAATCTACTCAGAGCGATATATCTTTAAGGCTGCCACTCACTCCTTTCGTATTAATATTCTCTTAACTCAAATCTTCCAAAGAAAGATTTCTTTCAATGTATTATCCTCTTAATGCGTGTATTTACTTCTTGGAAATACTTCTTTAAGATCAACACCATATCCAGAAATAACTTCTTCTAAATTAATACAAACATAATCACTACCAATTCTTGCTTCAATTCCACCTTCATCAAATAATGAATAGCCAAAAATATCTCTCAGTCGTTTAACAAATTCATCAAACCAAATAAGATTAATCCAAACACAAAATTCTGTATTATTAACCCATCCGAATTCCTCTACATATGAAATATCAATGTCATCTTCTTCTGTGTTCATTAGTAATTTATACAACTCTAATCCATAATTTTTACCCATCTGCCACCTCCTAACACCAAAAAAATCTTCGGTTTACTGTGCTTTATTTTTCTTCTTGTATTCCATATCTGCTTGAATTTTATTCCACTCTTTATAACTAACATTTGTTTCATATTCACATTTAGGGCAATAAATATCATAACCAACATCACTACCATCCGAATATGACTGAGCACACCAATCAATTTCTTTGTATTCATGTTCACATTTAGATTGTTGTTCATTTGGAATATTAGAGGCTACCAAATCATCACTTGACGCACATCCAGTTATTCCAAAACATAATGTTAATCCTAATACAACTGCTAAAATTTTCTTCTTCATATGATTTTATTCTCCTTTACCATACCCAGTTTCTTCAAGGAACTCATTAAATTTCTCTTTTGTCATATTGTTTGGATAATACATATCTAGCACCATATCAAACGGCTTTAAATAATTATCCAACACATTCTCAGCGTCTTCTTTTGCTTCCTGCATTTTCATATTGATATAATCTTCTCGTGTCATATTCCATGCTGTAGGGCAATCCGTAACGGTCGAAAATCTACAATATAATCCATTTGGTTGTTTTGAGACAAATCCTGCCATATTATTCTCCTTTAAATTTGACACTATTGCTTTTTATTGTACTTAATTAAGATATTATTCAAATCGTCTATAATGTCATCACATATTGCAATTTTCCCACGCAGATACCCTTTATCCCAAAATCCATACTCTGATAGTTCACTATCATCTGACATTTGAGAAAGTTGCTTCTCATATCTTAGTTTTCTTTTTTCATATTTTTCAATTAATCCCATTTAAACCTCCAAAAGAAATCTATGTTTCTTTGTAAAAATATTACTATATATAGTGTCTATATTTTCCATAAACACTATATATAGTATTTCATTTACGCCTGATACACAAAACTTGGCATTGGCTGTAATTTAAACAGATTTTTCTCATGCATTGAATCAATCTTAGCTTTTACTTCCTCACTTGGCTCAATTCCATCTCTGATATATGCATCTAATTCAGCATAAGTAAATCCAAGGTTATCTTCATCAGTCTTTCCACAAAGACCATCGGTAGGTGTCTTATCAACTAATTCTGACGGAAGCCCTAACTCACGACCGATAGCTTTTACCTCTGTTACTGTAAGATTTTCTAGTGGACTAAAATCGCCAGCAGCATCGCCAAACTTGCTACAATATCCAACCCAATTTTCTGAAAGATTACACGTATTAGCAACACGACCATTTACTGACTGGGAAATAGCATATAATGTAGCCATACGAATACGAGCAGGAAGATTTGTTGTTGTCTGAGGTGTCGGTGAAACTACACCTTCAAAACTCTCTAACACTTCATTGACAGCACCCTCAATATTGCACGTAATTCTAGTGATGTCTAAAAAGTCAACCAACATTTTTGAATATTCGATATCACTTTGTTCTCCATTTGGCATAAGGACTCCAATTACTCTATCCTTACCAAGAGCTTCTACACATAATGCTGCCACAACGCTTGAATCTTTACCGCCTGAGATACCAACAACTGCCATACAATCCTTGCCGTTCTTTTCAAAGAAATCCTTAATCCACTGAATGCAATCATTAGTTGCTTTCTTTACATCAAAATTACTCATGTCTAATCTCCTCTCTAACTCTCATAAGAATTTTTCCTAAATTATTTTCTCCAACACCATTCACTGTGCCCCAAATTTTATCGCCCCAAGTATTACCTTCTTCGAGATGCTGATTATCAGTCTCAAGTAACTTTGCTTTGAGCTTTAAATTTTGAGTAAATTTCGCTTTTACAATTTCGTACATAACGTTGTATTTCACATCTTCCCAATCAGATCGAAGCTGAACTCTTCTGCCAAGTTTCTTTGCAGATGATGGATCTAAATTCGTGAAACATTCTCTATTTGAAAAAGTTTTTGCTGATTGAAAAGCGGCTTCATTATTCAAATATGTAAGTCCTTCATATGTAACAGGAGAAGAATAAAAGTTGCTTAAAAAATAATATTTACCTCTAAATTCATTTATCATCCTTTGTCAAGCCTCCATAATTCAACATTGCAATCATAAAAAATATTCTCTATCATTTGATGTACTTCCTCCCAATTTGCACCGCCACGAACACATCCAATTTTATATGGCATTGCAATACTCATATTTTCTAAAACTGCATATGATTTCAAATTTTCAAAACATTTTCTTAAAGCATCAATATCTGTATACTGTTTTCCGTCATAGCCATATGATTTTTGTGCAAATAAATTTGCATATATTCTTGCGTCAATATTAGACTGAAAATATCTAACAGAACCCAATAATTGTTCAGGTGTATTAATCGAACAAAAACTATGATAATCTTTATATACTTGCGCATCATAATCACGGATTGCTTTTGCAACACCAGAATTAAAAGCACCTTTGCAATTAACCTGGTGTGCAATAATATCAGTGTTCGAAGTGAGCAAGTCTCCATCAATAATTTTAATCATTACTTACCTCCGTACATTCTGTTTCTGATATCCGCAAATGTGTCTTCTCTTACTAATTCTCCATCTTTAAATACGGTAGTAAGTAAACTGTTATCACTCATTTCAAGTAACTGATCTTGACACTTTAATTCACCGTTATCATCAAATACTCTACAACATCCTTTATGAGATTTCTTTAAGTGACTTGTATCTGTCTTGGGATCTTTGAAAATCATTAACTTCTTGTCATCAATTACTCCATATGTAGCTTTCATTGCAATACCAAAAGTATCTCTTGTAACAACAATCATTTTGCCGTTTTCAACGATTGCAGTGAAGCAAAAAGCTCCTACACCATAAGCAATATTATTAGCTGCGAAACCACGCTTTTCTAATTCTTTCCAAATAGTTTCTACATTAGAAAGTGTGCAGCCATCACCATAAATAATACCGATATGCGGATTTAATACCTTATAACCTTTACCATTTACAGAACCACCAAAAATCTCCCATAACCTTTCAACTGTCTTAACTGAAATTTCTACAATATCACCACTATCAGGACGAACCAAGAGCTTTCCATTATGATTCATAATCTCTTCTTTACACTGTGGAAGAATATTATTTACCATATTCCAATAATCATAAGTATCTGAAACCATACTAAATGATGTGTTCGGATATAACTCTGTTAAAAGCCTCTTAACAAACGTAACCTCATCTCCATCAATTGAGAAATTAGCACCCATTACAGAATGCTCAGTTGAGACAGCACCGATTCCAATACCATTATTCTTACAATCGGCATTATAATATCTATCAATATAATTAATTGCTGGAATTGTAGATGTCTTATTAAATGAAAGCAACCATGATGCTGAACATCTTGTAGCTTCATCCATACAAGACATTCCTCTCATGCCAAAATCTGCGCAAGCCATATTTCCAGACAATCCGTCTGTTGTCTTGTTATACCAATAATCTGCAATCTCACGATACATATGACCAATAGTTGCATGACAACAAGGTTTCCATAATTCTACCTGAAGAATACATTCAATCCACTGAACAAGCCATGCAAACTTGTCATCCGTATTAGTAATTTCAATACAAGGAACTCCCATTGGTACAAGTGTGCCTTCTAGCAATGCTCTAATCTCAAGTGGTAAATATCCTAATCTGTGAAGTTCTACAATTTTATCTAAATCATAGTTGTCTCTACCAATCTGTACGTCCATCGAATCTGTATAAAGAGTTAGCATCTCATCTTCCGATAAATCGAAGAAATTTTTCTGAAAATATCCCATTAAATATTCTTTGATAAATGCCTGTAATCCAAAGAAAACCATTTCATTTTGATTCTCTAACATTGATTTTCGAGGCACCCAATACGATACTAACTTAGTTAATCCCTTCGGATACATACGATCATGACACTGTTTATAAGTATCTGATAATAATAAAGCCATTGTGTTATCCATAATTTTAAACCTCCATAACTGTAATTTTTTCATGACTACCATTAAACAAACTATTTGTAGTGAATAATCTGTTCACTGTATTATTCTCCAAAGACTTGATTAATGTTCCTTTTTCTTTATCAAGAATTGAATTCTCTGTATGAGTGGCATACGCATAAATCTCAGTTACACCATGTTTCTTCAATTCTTCTGCACTATAATAAAGTGAACCGCCATATGCGATAATATCATCAATCATTAACACAACTTTATCCTTCAAATCAATACCATTTGTTCTAATGTCTAATCCAAGGATTTTGCCAGTCTTCCAATCTCTTTTCTTTTCACCATAACAATACGGTAACTCAGGGAATAAATCTGAATATCTCTTAGCTGCACCTGCGTCTGGGAAATAAAGTACAAGATTTCTCATACCAATCTTTGAAATAGCTTTATCAACATACTCTTTTGGATTTTCTTTTACACAATTATTGAGTAATGCAGTAGAAACATCGCTATGAGCATCTAAAACATAAACTGATGAAAATCCTAACCAATTGATAAAATCGCAAAAATACTTCAATGTGAATACTTCATCATCATTTTTTACTCTATCCATTCGTGCATTAGGAATATATGGAAGAGATAAATAATAATCCACATTAGTAAAAAATCTTTCAAGATGTTTCTTTACTAACATCAGATAAAACATCTCATCGTTACTCTCATAAATCCATTCAATCCAAATGCAAGGAGACTCATCATAAGAGTCTTCCTCAATGTTGTTTATATCAATATTTACTCTTGGTGTTCCATCTGGAAACTTGTTGATTGTTACAATTTCGCCATTAATTTTAATCATATTCTACTCTCCAATCACTTCGATCTGACACATCTTCATAGTTGCTAATGCAGCATTGTGAGTATCAGGTGTGACACCTGCACAACAGCTTGCATCTACTGTAATATCAATCTCAGGGTAATTTGCTCTGATAATAAGTGCATTTGAAACCACACAGATATCGGTGCATAATCCGCAAACCTCAACACTTTCAAATCCAAAATCCTTCCAGTTTAACCAACCAAATGTAGGCTTATCAATCAGAATATCGTTCTCAATATCAAAATCTAGCTTATCTGAAATTTGCCAACCAATAGTATTCTTTACACAGTGAGTAACAGGAAGGTGCTTACCCTCATATGTTTCCAAATAATTCTCAGGGTGTGTGTCTCTTGTAAAGATTACCTGTTTACCAACGTCCTTATACTCCTTAATTTTCTTTGCTACATTCGATACAATTGCCTGTGCTTCCTTTGTACCAAGTGTTCCATCAATAAAATCATTCTGCATGTCTACAACAATTAATGTTTCTCTCATTTTGTTACCTCTTTTCTTTGTTCTTTCATTACTAAGTGGCTAACATTTATTGCTTCTCTCATGGCTTCTGCAAACTCATAAGCACAATCAGAAGTAAATCTTTCCTGCACTTTTGCAATATCATTTGTATCAACTTCACTATGAATCCTTGCCTCAATAATATATTTTCCGTCTCTACATTGAATATCTATCATTTACTTATTCTCCTTATTAAGCCAATCACAATATTTCTGACAAGCCTCCTTGCTCCTGAATGCAATTTTTTCTCCATATCTTTTACCATTATGATATGCAATTACATCATCATTAAAATCATCAAAAATATTTTCTATTCTGAATTCACTGTAATAATCATACGCATCTGCATAATTCTTGTTTGGTTCGTGGTTTTTAGTAAAATAGATTTTCTTTTTATCACTGTATCTTGGCTTATATGCTTTATGAAATTTAATCTCTTTATTCAATGAAATAGCTGGCTCATAAATATATACTGGTCGAGAACATTCACAATCCTTGGTTACAGTTTCACCATTTGGATATACTGCAATAAGTTTTCTTTCCTCGTTACATAAATTACATTTTGGTTTTTCATGAGGAACACGTTCTGCATACCACACTTCTGAGTCTTCTAAAAGTTTCTCAAAAACTTCTTCCATTGTTTTATTGTAAAAATCTTTCTCTACCTCTCGTTTGTAATTGTCTATCTTGTACTGTAAATCTCTTTCTCTACAAGAAAGATCCAAATTTTTATCATTGTACTCTTTAACCTTCTGTCTTAATTCTACATTTTCTTTTGTTAATTTACTGATTTCAGAGTTTACATCTTCACGTAAAATTTCTCTGAACTTTTCTTTCATTTCATCAAAAAACATTTCGCCTTCACTTGGCTCATAAAAATCATCGTATTCTGGATACATATTCTCTCCTTTCTCCATAAGAAATTCCGCTTTCTTTCGGTCTTGATTTTTATACAATATATAGTATTTGTTGCAATTATTTAATACCATATATTGTATATGCTATTTTATTTTCAACTACTTATTGTATTATTCTCCATTTTATTTTCTAACCACATATAAATAACTAAATCCACCAGCATTACCTACAGGCTGTGCTAATAAACACATTGCTACATGGTCTGAATCATATACCCTATTACCCTGACGAAATTGCTTTCCAAAATTTATTTCACCGATACCACCAACTAACTGAGGTTTATCACCACAAGCAGAACTTAATCTGCTTGTGGGTTTGTAAAATTTCCAGAGTTGATTCCTTCATATAATCTGTTTAATGCTATCTCAAATGCGCCAATCCCAGAGAAAAAACTACTTAATCTCAAATCATCAAAAAGATATGGCATAGCCTTATACAATTCAACCAATATGTAATATAAAACATCTACTACAATGGAATTCCCTGCTTGCTTGTACAACTGACTGTTGCTTACCATCTTCTCAGCAGCTTCAAAATTCTCATCTGAGAACCCCATAAGTCTAAAACACTCCTTCGGAGTCAATTTTCTGATTCTAATAGGTGATTCAATTCTACAAACCCCTGTCTCAGTTGCAGTAATTGTTGGACAAATCTGACCATTTTCCTGAACTCTACCTCTTCTTGTTTTAGACTCTGGATATGATAAATCAGCTACGCCACCCAGTTCACATTCGATATATCCTTTCTTAGTTGCCTGGCGAATTGCAATCTTATTACCCTCACCCTTATTTGTTGTAAGAGTCGGTGCTAATCCATTTTCGTCAAACACATTACCATTCATACCTTTTCCAGATGGATTTACATTTCCTAGCTGAACAATCTTTGGTTCATGACTACCACCTCCACAAGTATTTAATGTTGGACTACAACCATCTGTACTGTAGATTCTTCCTACTTGTGGATTTTTCCAATTTCCTTCACATTTGGAAATATTGCCGACCTGTTTCACTACATTATCATTTACAAGACGTGGATCTTTATAATCTCTTGCTGTTAAAGTAGGACAGAAATCATTATATTCTCTTGATTTTCCTTCTCTTTTAACCTGACAAGCATCGTATAATAAAGCGTCTTCGTTGTTGAGATTTGTTAAAAATCTCTGAACCTTATCTTCTGAGATATAAAATTTCTCATCAACATTCTCTTCAAGAACATCTTTTAATCTCATTCCATTATCAAATGGTTCAGGATATGTAAACTTTCCATTGTCCAATTCTTTCTTAATAAAAATCAGATACACACGCTCTCTATTCTGAGGAATACCATAATCTTTTGCATTAAGGACTTTCCAGTACACATTGTATCCATACTCATCCAACTCATCTGTAAACATCTTGAATGTATCTTTAAACTGCTTTCCTACAATGTTCTTTACATTCTCGTACATACCGAAATTCGGTTTGTTTGCTCTGATAACTCTCAAATACTCTACCAAAAGAGATGAACGAGTCTTCTCAATGTTGTTACTTCCGCAGCATGGACACTTATCTCTTTCTGACCAATGAACTGTCAGTGGATTATACTCATGTCCACAATCTTTACAAGTCCATACAGAACCTTTCTGCTTACCAGCGACCGAAAAATCCTGACAGGGCGATCCTCCGCAAATCATGTTAAATGGTTCAAGTTTTGTTTCATCAACCTTAGTAATATCACCAAGATTTTTACTTTCGTTCTCATTGTGAATAGCACAATAAGAACTTGTTGCATATTTATCAAACTCACAGAAGTTCACTAACTTCCAGTTCTTCTCGCAATAATTATTTTTTTCTTTATTCTCTGTCAAAATCCTTTAATCTACAGAGATTGCGCAATCATTTATCCTAGAATTTACTGTTAAATCCTTTCATTTTAATATTATTTTGTTGTAAAATCACTCGGAAATAGGCACGTCTGCCTAATCGAATGAAAAAAATATTTCATTTTACTTTTTAGGAAAATTTGGCTGATCAGCCGTGAATAGAATTACTTCTATATTAGATTATTCTCTATTTGTATTAACTATCTTTAAAATAATTTCCCATGTTTAATATCAGTCCAATGAACAAGTTTTATTAAACCATGCACATTTCGATACCATCTATATCCTCTCGCATTACTACTTGGTTTAGTATGTTTGCCATAATAGAATATTTTTTCACCATCGTAAAAATCTGTTGAAAAATATATGCGATTTGGATGCCTTATGTAATAAGTTTCTTTAGGGAAATCTGCATTACTGTAATCTAACACTCTTTCAC
>ENA-ORTG01000451-ORTG01000451.1-human-gut-metagenome-genome-assembly--contig:-NODE-451-length-44664-cov-3.659643_pt1 | contig 44664 bp, 41 predicted proteins | sample MGYA00241906_ERZ509176 | MGnify/ENA primary metagenome ERZ509176 (study PRJEB26280, sample SAMEA2338811) | human gut metagenome | biome: human gut; feature: human-associated habitat; material: faeces...
AGGTTCCCTCTCCCCTCCCCAATATCATCCCATCATCTCCGCCTAGAACTCCAACGAGCCCGGCGTACGGGGGAACGGGAGCGCGTCGCGGATATTGGAAATGCCGGTGAGCATCATGACGAGGCGCTCGAAGCCCATGCCAAACCCGGAATGTGGAACCGAGCCGAAACGGCGCAGATCCAAGTACCACCAATAGTTTGCGGGATCCTGATTCATCTCGCGGATACGGCTTTCGAGGACGTCGAGGCGCTCCTCGCGCTGGCTCCCGCCGATGAGTTCGCCGATGCGGGGAACCAGTACGTCCATCGCGGCCACGGTCTCACGGTCGTCGTTCTGGCGCATATAGAACGCCTTGATCTCTTTGGGATAGTCATACACCGCCACCGGGCGCTTGAAATGTTCCTCGGCGAGGAAGCGCTCGTGCTCGGTCTGCAAATCAAGGCCAAACTTGGCGGGGTACTCGAAATTCTTTCCGCTCGCTTTCAAAATGTCGATGGCCTCGCGGTAGGAACAGCGCGCAAAGGGCTGCGCCACCATACCCTTGAGGCGATCCACCAGCCCCTTGTCCACAAAGCGATCGAACAAATCCATATCGTCGGCGCGGCGTTCGAGGACACGGTTGATCACAAAGCAGGTCAGGTTCTCGGCCAGATCCATATTGTCGTTGATATCCGTGAAGGCCACTTCCGGCTCGATCATCCAGAATTCCGCAGCGTGACGCGGGGTATTGGAATTTTCGGCGCGGAAGGTCGGGCCGAACGTGTAGACTTTGCCGAGCCCGAGGGCCAGCGCTTCGGCCTCAAGCTGGCCGGAAACAGTCAGGCTGCACTCCTTGCCGAAAAAATCCTGCGCATAGGGGTTTTCGCCGGGCTTCGCGGGCGTGTTCAGGGGCAGGGTCGTCACCCGGAACATTTCACCCGCGCCTTCGCAGTCGGACCCCGTCAGGATGGGCGTATGCACATAGTAAAACCCGTTCTGATAGAAAAAGTCGTGCACGGCGTGCGCGGCTTCGGCACGGATGCGGAAGGCCGCCCCGTACTTGTTGGTACGGGAGCGCAAGTGCGCAATGGTACGCAGGAATTCATCGGAATGGCGCTTCTTCTGGAGCGGGAAGGTTTCAGGATCGGCAAGGCCGAACACGGTCATATCCTTGGCCCGCACTTCCCACTTCTGGCCTTTGCCGGGCGACTCGACAAGTTCGCCCGTAACGGCGACGCACGCGCCCGTGTTGACGCCTTCCAGTTTATCCCATGCGGCAGTCCCCTCATCAACAATACACTGGATGTTGCCGAGGCAGGAACCGTCGTTGAGTTCGAGGAACGAAAAACCCTTGGCGTCGCGGCGGGGCCGGACCCAGCCGCCGATACGGATTTCAGACGCGGCGGACGCCGCACCGAGCGCTTCAGCTACAGGAGTACGCAGCATAGAGCCTCCTCAGATTATATGTTATTTCTTGATTTTTGCCCGTATGAACTCGATAACCACCGGCAGGACCGAAACGATGATGATGCCGTAAATGACGACACTGAAATTGTTCTTTACGATCGGGATGTTGCCGAGGAAATACCCGGCGGAAACCAGCCCCGCCACCCAGAGGATGGCCCCGGTGATGTTGAAAGACAGGAACTTGACCGGGGACATGAGCGCAATCCCAGCCACAAACGGCGCAAAGGTACGCACGATGGGAATGAACCGGGCCAGGATAATGGCCTTTCCGCCATGCCGTTCGTAAAACGCATGGGCCTTGAGCAAGTGCTCCTTGTTCAGAAACCGTGTCTCCCGGCTGAATATGCTCGGCCCCACGTGCCGCCCGATCTCATAGTTTACGGCATCCCCCAAAATCGCCGCCCCCAGCAGGACAAGCATACACACGGGATAACTGAGATGCCCGGCTCCGGCCACGGTCCCCGCCGCAAACAGCAGCGAGTCGCCCGGCAGGAAAGGCGTCACCACCAGACCGGTTTCGCAGAACACGACGATAAACAGAAAAAGATACAGCAGCGCCCCATATTCCGCGACAAGTGCGAAAAGATGCTGATCGATATGCAGGACAAACGAAATCGCCTGTTCAAAAAGAGAAAGGTCCGTCATGAAAAAGTCCTGAGCACGCAAATACAGGTTTGAAACGGTTTGGAAAACAGCGCACAGGATACGGACAGACCTGTGGAGAATCAAGTCCTGATCGCCCCTTCAAATATCCGTAATCCATTTGTCACAATCTCCCTTTACGGCCCGCCCGCGCCCCTGACGCCGTAGGTGCCGCAAGCCGTCCCCAACACCTTTTATTCCTCCAAAAGGAAAATGGCTTGACTTTAAACCGGGGACAAGCTATTGATTCCCCCTGTATTGACCCTCAGGTCAATGCGCCAGCATAGCTCAGCTGGTAGAGCAACTGATTCGTAATAGACCAGCTTGTCAACTGGCTAAAAGTAGAAAGTCACAGCAAAAGTGACAAAAAAAGTTTTACAAAACAGGTATTTGCCAGCTTAGCTCACTTGGTAGAGCAGCTGATTCGTAATCAGCAGGTAGCGAGTTCAATTCTCGCAGCTGGCTCCATAAATTACAGGGGTTTAGGTGTTAAAAAGACACTTAAACCCCTGTTTTGCGTCCAAAGGGCTTTTCTAGCCTATTTAGAGCATGACAACGGAATCACTTTTCTAGCTGATTTCGAGCATGACCGGGTTTTCTACCCTCGCGGGGTAGAAATATGAACGGCAACCGTTGCGGCCATGATCCAAAGCATCCCAACCTTTCCCCGGCCAAACCCATCAGGAAAGGCAAAGGTGGCTTGCCGCGTATCTTGTCGCTGGCAGCTGAGCGGGCAAAGGCATGGTACTATCATCCGAAGAAGTGCAAGCTGCTCCAATCCCACCCACACCGGAAAACGCGCTCAGAACGGCGTGAGGCGTGTCAGATCGTCATAGAGACTATCTTGTCCCACCTTGACCTTGCTTCGCTCTGCCTGGGAACACCTACGCTTGAAAATGGCTTCATCGACATAGACATGCGAACCATAGCCCGTGATTCCGGTATCGGCCAGCGGCGTTGTGAGCGGGCTATCGCCCTGCTGAAAGAGGCAGGCTTTATGAAGGTGCAGCAGCCCCGCGCCATCAACGACCAGGGCGACTATGTGGGCCTTCGGGCAATCCGCGTTGTGACCACACTCTTTTTTGAGTTTTTGAATCTTGGCCCAATGCTCCAGAGGGAAAGAGCCAGAGCCACTGAAAAGCTGCAACGCCGGGCCAGAAAAGCACAACGCAAGCTGGCAGACTTCATGCGCCGAGTGACCAAAGGGCTTCGCTCTGCATTCACATGCAAGCCCCAACCCTCCCGCGCAGACCGAGAAAAGCGCATGGAAGAGGCGCGGCGCTGGAACACCGCTTGCGCGAAATACATGCTTGCTGGCCTCGAACCAGACGAATGCCGCCGACGAACCAACGTGGAACTCGGATTGCAAATGGACTACGGCCCTGGTAGAATTGACTAACAGAGCCTGAGTGTCTTGACATGTGGACTTTTTCTGACTTTTGAGCCTTGCTTGGCGTTGCCTACCCGCCAAAACGGAACTTCCTGCCCCGGATTCACCATAGCGAGCATTTTTTCTCCGCCTTTGTCAGCGCCACAAAAATTAAGTGTCGTACGATAGGGCCGTAGGTGTCGCGCATAAAAACCAAAAGGCAAAAAAAGAAAGACAACTGGGTACCAGCTATTTAAGCTGAAGAAGACTTTGCGCTTATAACTAGCTAAATTTTAAAAAGTTGCAAAATTTTTTGACGCACAGTAATATAGGCTATAGTGATAAAATATGTGGAATCACTGGGGCGTCGTTCCAGTTGCTCTAATGCATGCAGAGATTTTGCATCAATCTGTATGTAACTCCGTCACGAAAGACTCGTCACAAGGAACATACCATGTCGGAAAATGATAAAAAAATTGATGATCACGTTTTACAGCGTCTTTTCAATTCCGACATGCCGCTTGTCCTATATATTGGCAGAAAACTGCAAGAACTTAGTGAAGTTGTAATTAATTTCCCATGGAGTTGCGTAGTTACTAGCCAACCAGGTAGTGATTTCGCAGTCAAGTTTCGAGAAGAAAACAAGCGCGAAGTGGAAGAATTAAAAACTGTTACACAAATTGATGATAGCGTAACATTAAGCCGTCGCTACCTTAAATTTATTAACATATATGATGCTGATAATACCGAAGAATTAAGGCGACGCAAGAATAAAAACGCCGCCGAAATGTTAAAGCTCGTAACGAGCCGGATGAGAAGTGGGTTTGGCTCGCTGGTCATCATTGGATATGATCCTACCGACGAAGAGGAGCTACCCTCAGAAAAATTGACTGAAATTTTCGATAGTATGCGGAAGGGTTCCGCTTTTTTGTTTGGTTTCAATGTAGCTGAAGATGAAAACCTCACTGCCGCTGTCAACGAAGGCAGCCTTTTATCGTTTGAGCACCCTGTAGAAGACTATCTTCGACATTTTGTAGAACCAGATGAGTGGAGTGCGTCAGATGGTGAACAAGTTTTTGCTGAAGATGATATTGTTTTTTTCATAAACAAAAAACCCGTTTCTATTGAAAGTACTCAACTCTTTGATACCAAGGGATTTTGCAAACTTATCTCGACAAGAGAATTGGGAGATCTTGCAATTCCCTCTGGCCTACAAAAAGAGTACTTTATCAAATTTCTAGAAGATAGTGTTTCACTGCCAATGTGGTTTGGTTTTGAAAATGACTTCAACATACGTCGTAGATTTGAAAAAGAACTCAGCGACAAGGTCTCTGTTGCACTTAAAAACGTAGAAGATCGTGAATCGCAGGGATTAATAGTCCTGTCTGGGCAGACAGGCAGCAGCAAAAGTATTGCCTTAGCCCATCTGGCCTTTCGGATTTACCAAGAAAGTGTTTACCCTGTTATTTTTATTCATGATAAAAATATCTCTTTAAGGCATGGGGATGGAAATTTTAATGCCTTGGAAAAATTAATTCATTTGCTGGAGCAGAAAGGCGCTCGAACTGTACTCCTCATTTGGGATAACTCTGCGGCTTACACAGATCCTATTCCTGGGACACTTGGACTATTGCAAGACTTGCGTAGACGTGGTCGCCAATGTGTCCTCGTTAGTTCGGCTTATATGGTTGATCCAACCTTAAGCAACGCCTCAGCTAAGGCTGGCGTTAGGGTTGAGGAAGTCGAAACAGATATTGATTTATTTCAAGAAGAAGTGGGGCAACTCCGTAAAAAAGTTCTGAAACTTGGGTCAATTAGTGAAGAGTTTTACGATTCCTGGGCTAATAGTGAAAAAAACAAAATCTGTTAACTCTTTTATACCGACTTTTTACCAATATACTAGGCGACTCCATCGCCCATGGTGTTCGTAGTGAAGTGTCGCAAACTGCAAATACAATTCTTGGCTCAATTTCGGATAAGGTGTTTGAGAAACCAGATGAACTAAACCGCATGGCAACTTATTTAATGAAGGCGGGATTTCATGTTGAACACAGCAAAAGTTCCTCTGTTTCAGTCGCCAGTTCTGATCGTGTCACAGAATTACTACGTATTGTCGCTATTGCGTCTCAGTTCGGTGTAGAATTTCCATTGCAATTCATTTTGACTGTTGCAGGACTGGAAGCATGGGAATATAATTTTTATAGTACTATTAAAAATTTGAAACGAATACCATTTTTACGACTACCAGAAAGATCAGAAATTGATGGCTCAAGTTATGGACAATCTATTTTGTTTCGCACGCCACTGGAGGCAAGGCTATATCTTGAGAATAGTATTACCGCAGAAGATGAAATAAATCTTGTTGTAAAGCTAATTGATGCACTCGGAGATGAACATAAATACATGGAGGCTCGCGCCCTTGAGTCCCTTATACGCACCATGGGACCGAACTCCCCTCTGAACAGAATTACATTGGAAAGCCGTAACATCACAAAATACACCACCTATTATCCTCGCATAATTGAAGCTCTTTCTCGAATGCGCGTGGCACGAAAAACTCTTATTCCACGATTAATGTGTCAGGAAGTGTGTTGGCTGCGAGAGGTATTTGGAAAAAATAATCATATAACTGCTGTAGAACGATTGGCTAAATTGACTGATGCCATGGAAATAGCGGATGGTGCACTCAAAAAGATGAGGCCAGGTAAGCTCCCACAGGAGGAACAAAATACAAGGAACAGCCTGATTGTAGAAAGGGCCACCAGCGCATGGCATATTCATACACTCCGTCAAGCTGGGAGCAATTCAAAAAATGAACTGACATTTGATTATGAACAGCACTTGAACAGGTCATCCGTAATGCGCCCAATAATAGTTATGCCTATAATGCCCTGCTAAAACTTTTTATAGAGATGTACAAAAACACATCTTTGGAAGAATACGCCATCAATGAGCTCAGCAATATGTTAACAATGCTGGAATCGTACGAACACGTTATGGGTGAAGTCCTTTACCATGAAGAATTTATAGATCACAAAAATGAAATAATGCATTTTGTAAGTGATGCTGCCGTTGAAGATTATTTTGAAGAACTCATAAAAAAAGGCAAATCATCTGGGCTCTATCTTTGGGCCAAACGCCGTATGATGACCATGTCAATTAACCTTGACGAACGGGTAACGAAAGAAAATTACTGGATTCTTGAGGAAATAGTTGAACTTTTCTCGAAGCATTTGGAATTAGTTAAGACTCATAGTGGTTGTTTATTCATGCTGCTACGATTAAAGTGGCAACTTTTTAATCACAGCCCCATCTTTGAACATGAAAAACAATTCACGCAGATGAATATTTCTCAATGGAAAGAGCTTGCCGATCTTTGCCAGGGAAATTGCCTTTCGACGCAAGGTAATACTGCTCATCTACTTTATATTTCTGCCTTGGCTGAAGCCCAAATTGGTAATTATAATGAAAGCCTTAGCATGCAGGATAAGCTTAATAGGGTCGAGTGGATGCCGCCTCGAAGTACCTACGTATGGCATATATTGAGCAATGAAGACGGAACACCGAAGTTTTTCAATGGGCGTGTCGAGGCGCGAGATAATTTCCTGCGAATTGCCGATGTCAGGGAAAAAAATAACAACACACTGAGGATAAGCCGCACTGTGTTCGCTCGAAGCCTGCATGCACTTCAGCTGAATCAGCCTTCAGGAACCTATGATGACATAGAAATAGGTCTCAATTTTAAAGGATTTCAAGCGTTCCGCAAGCTCAAGGGGAATTAGCTGTGAATGCACTTTTATTCAAAAAAGCGCAAGCTTCTATAGCATTCGATTTTGGCGTAGCGGATGATATCAACAAAATAATCGCTACAATTGATCCACGACTTTATTCTTTTGCTTACTATTCGCCCGTTGTGTTACAGAATACCAGTGCACATGCCTGTTTTTATCTGGCCGTGATCAATATGTACAGCCTGCTATGGGATTGTGGTCCTATGTTGAATAGCATTCTTTACGATTTAAATTGTCGCTACAGAAATATTCCACCCAATCTTAGAAGTGAATTGGCAACCTGGAAACCTTTAGATATCATGAGGAGAACGATAGCAAATATAAGAAGTGATGTTTGTCATAACAATTCAGCGGAATATTATTCCAACAAATCATCTCACCATGAGCACTATTCATTTTTAAGTACAAATGTTGGTAAACATTTTACTGTGAAATCACAGTTTGCAGAAAAAGATTGGGAGATAGTTTGTGAAAAATTTTTAGCAATGTGTAACGATTTCTCAAATACGTACAGATCCGTTCTTTTAAATCTTAAAAAAGTACCGCCAAAGGAAATTGCAGATTTTACCACCCTTTGGTTAGGGTATATAGGCGAATGGTATAAGCGCAACAAAGACATTACTTTTAGCGTTCTTGGAGATTTATACCCCCTTTCAATCAGCAATAAGGGGAAGGTGCCGAGCGGATATGATTTGGGCACTCTCTATAGATGGATCTCCCGGAATTGGACACCTCCTTCTGGAGGGTTAGCTTCCCCTAAAGAAATTTGTCACGCTTATATTAAGGCTACTCTCGACAACTCTCTCGACACCCACCTCTGTTCTCCTCACTGCCCGGAACCGGCGTTGCCAAAGCATGTCTTATATGACCTTTTTAAACCGACGGCATTGACCTACTAGATCATGCCCTAGCCACGTCCATTATTTGAGTTCGGTAATGTCAAACAACGAGGGCTGTGGCTTATCAAATTCTTCACTTCGCTGAATAAATTCTTCAATTTCTCTTTTGTTTAAGAATGGAGCATTTTTTACTCTATCATATAGCCGATGCAGTCTCGTCGTTGCCCGTGTAATGACATTATTGTAGTCTAGTGGCTTAATAACAACGCGATCATCTTTCTCTTTGCGAGCATGAGTCTCCTGGCTTTCAATAGTTGATCCTAGAACGAAACATGTTACCTTCGATGACTCGTTTATAAGTCCTTTTGAATAGAGCTCTTTAATATATTTCCAGCACTGCGCCTTTTGATCCTCACCTATTGCAATTCCTGAACGCTTCAATTCTACTATTGTCAACCTAGCAGCACCATATTCCCCTCCTTCTTCATCATAATGAGGGTAATAATACAATCCGACTGTGCTGTCTGGAAGGATTGCAAAATCAGGTCGATTCCGCGAGCCTAGCTCGTCAGCTTGAAAAAGCTGTTGGATAACCTTTGTCATGCCTTGATTGGATGTGAATTCTATCGTTTCATATTCGGGACCAAAAATCCACAGTCCCTGGTGGAAAAGTGGCTGTAATTCCTGTACTTCATCTGCGCCAGCATCAAAAACTTTTTCTTTGAGTTTTGACAAGAGGGAAAGACGATTTTTGAGCTCATCTAACACGATCTTCGCCATATCCAAAGTCCATTCATCGAGCACTGTGTGCAGCTCATCAAGTTGTCCTGGCTGCATCTCGCTTAGCTTGTGGAGTAAAGCATATTGATTCTGAGACACTTCCAGATTTGCTAATATGCCAGCAAGTTGATGAAGATCTCTATCTTTGATTGTTGGACAATCGGCTTGAACTGAGTGGATAAATTTTTCCCATTTTTCCACTCCAATCATGCTCATTTTTGAAATTTTTTCCCTATTAACGCGTTTAAGTTCGTTAAAAGTTTCATCTCTCTCGCTTTTTGAAATTTTAAGTACTGTTTCCTTAATAAATTCTAGGACGACTTCAAAAGTTTTTTTGTAGTCATCATTGTCCGTATTAAACCCAGTCCAATCCGGCAGTACCGCATTAGCAAGAAAATCTGACTTTACAATAAAAATAAACCGCTTTGCGGCTTTATATCTTCCATCAAGAAGGTTATCTTCTCCATATTTCCAAGAGCAGTCGCCAACTAACCTATTGTTGACATGCCAAGCAACACCATGAAGACTTGTTGTCTTATCTGTATTCAAGGTGTCAATGGCTATTATCTTTACATCTCCAAGGCCATCAATCGTCTTTGTTGTTTCATCTATATGAGCTTCTGGAATATCTGAAAATTTAATAAGATAGCCATTGAGGTCACAGAAAATGTAGGTTCGGTAAGAAACCGCATTCCTATTTCAGCCTTGGCAACAACTTCAGGAAGCGTCGTGCGTCTTGCGCTTTCCACATATACTCGTGTTCCATGCCCAGATTTCTGTGCCTCATCCTGCTTATCCAACCGGAAAGGCTGCTCGCCTCCTCCGCGAGAAACCTTGAAGGTAACGGATTTACCGTCCCGCCATGTCTCGACAAAGTACTCGTCTCCAAAACAAAATCCAGCAAAGCGTCCTTTTCCGTTTCTCCCAAATGCTACCCGGGGTGGAAGAGCAAGGTCGTCAGGGAACAGGGCGAATTCGCCTTGGGCCTTAGTACGGTCGTAAGCAAGTGTCCGCCAAATCCGGCTAAAGGCATCTTCACTCATCCCGTGCCCGTTATCTTCAATCGAAAAACATATTCCTGCACTTTCGTCAGGCCAGATGATGCTAACTTTGGTAGCTCCTGCATCCCAAGCATTAGCAACTAATTCCACCACAGCTGTTTTTGGATCTCGAAGGATGTTGGGACCAGTGAATGATTCGAGAAACCGATCATCATAGAGAACTGCTTGTTGGGGAGCCACGGCGGCCATATCATCACCTTTGATGGTTCGAGTTTGCCTAATCAGTTAATGCAACCAATTTCGATCGTTCATCATACATGCTCGGTTTTGCCCATTCAAAAACGACTGAACAGTTTATTTTTACATTTCAGTATATTGTAATATTGCAACAAGGTGTTACCATATTGGCAGAATGCCCCGCCCGAAGGATTGGCTACTTCGTGTCGAGAGCCGCGATCGCTTGTATATGCTGACTGCCGAGCAAGGATTTCATTTGTGCAATAGCCACGTTGTTCAACTGAACAAGCCGTTCCTCTTGGGGAATTTTCTGGCTAATCAGTAAGGCGTTGATACTTTCGATATTACTGAGAACAATCAACTGTTCAAGCGAGGCATAGTCTCGCATATTCCCTTTTTCTTTCGGGTTTTCTTTGCGCCATTGCTGGGCGGTTTTTCCGAAGAGTGCCACGTTCAGTAGATCGGCCTCGGACGCGTAGGCGAAGCTGGCCTGTTCTTTGGTGATAGTTGGCGGAAGTATGTGCTCTTTTACGGCATCCGTGTGGATTCTGTAATTCAGCTTTGCCAGAGTCCGTTGAAGGTTCCACTCCAGGGAAAGGCGTTGCTGCTCTTCCTCTTTCAGTCGTTGAAATTCGCGGATCAGATATATTTTGAACTCGGCGCTTATCCACATGCCGAACTCGAACGCGATATCCTTATGCGCGTAGGTTCCCCCATACCGGCCAGCGGAAGCCCGCAAGCCGATGGCGTTCGTCTTGGCAACCCACTCCTTTACGCTGATTTTATAGCTGTTCAGCCCGGCTTGACTTTTAATTATGGCGAATTCGCCATAATTAAACTCCGGGTTGTATATGCTTTCCCAAATCCCAAGATATTCAACGGTATTGCGGTTTCTTAGCCAGTCAGAAATAAAAAAATCGCCGTCCTTGGCTTTAAGCATGTCTGTAAGGGAAATATAGTCGTCATTCTGAACAGAAATGACAGCTATGGATGTGCCTTGCACGGTGATTTTTTTCATATTTTTCCTTCCTGAAGTGAAGGATGTTACCTCACTTTTTGTGGTGTTCAAGACTGCCACCAGGGCACTATCACATGGCTTGCGAGGGCAAGCGCACTTCTAAGAACGCACACCACATCAATACTCTAGCATAGCTGCTCATGCCAAAATGAAGCACAGGAATAATTTATCATTGGTAGTCATCGGTAGTAATCCATAGCCATAAACACGAATAACTAAGCATAATATCTGTATTTATGTTCTTAAATGTTTTTGTCTGTGCTACTGTATTGGCATTTCAGAGGACAGGACAGAGGAAGTGTACCCACCTTCCGGCGGCTCCATTCCTGTCCTGCCCTGCGGGGCTGCTTATTCGCGGTTCCGCTCAACGCCAAAACAAGAGGCAGACTCCATGAAGATGGCATTCACGCTAGCCGTTCTGCTTTGTCTGTATACACCAACAGTCGCAGCGGAACTTTACGCCACGTCAGAGCCGCCCGCCCAACTGGTAGAAGCTATCGCCCTTCAGGAATCCGGCCTAAACCCTTTTACGGTCAATATAGCCGGAAGATCCTACTACCCTGCCACGCGGGAGAAAGCGAAACAGCTCATACAAAAGGCGATTGCGGCTGGCTTGTCTTTTGACGTTGGTAAAATGCAGATAAATTCATGGTGGATGGAGCGTTACGGCATAGACCCGTTATCACTGCTCGACCCGGCCATCAATGAGAGTTGGGGTACATGGATACTGGCGGAAGAAATCGCCCGCCACGGCCTGAACTGGAAAGCCGTGGGCAAATACCATTCCCCAGACCCAGAACGTGGCAGGCGCTACGCTTGGCTCATTTATCGTCACTATGCAGGCCTAAGAGCCTCCAAAATTCAGGAGGCTCCTTGTGCCGAGCAAAAAATTGATTCTCAGAACCTATCTGACCCCAGAGGAACACGCACAGATCAGAGCATCGGCCAGCAAGGCAGGGCTGTCCCTTTCCACGTTCAGCAAAAGGGTGTGCCTTGGGTTTTCCGTCCCAAGCTTGGAACATCAGGAGGCAAGGATTGAATTACGACGGCTCAAAGGCGACCTCGGCAGACTTGGCGGGCTGGTGAAACAGGCATTGGCGAATGGCGCGGACAGGCAGACAGTTCACCGTCTTTTACATGAACTGGACGCCCGGCAGCGGGAAGTTCAGCAGGCCATAGTGGTCATACGATGATCAGCAAAAAAGTGGACATCAGCCCGAAAAATGACAACTACGCCCGTCTTGCCGAGTACATTGCCGATGCCGGGCATGAAGGCGAAAAAAGTCTCATGCGCTGGTGCGCTGGATGCCTTGGGGATGATGATTACCAGAACGGCATTGCCGAGGCCATGGACGTTCAGGCCATAAACGTCCGCACCACGAAAAACAAAACCTACCATCTCGTGATCAGCTTTCGCCTGGAGGACGAGGCAAAATTGACGCCGGAGGTGTTCAGGGCCGTTGAAGAACGCTTTGCCGCAGCTTTGGGGTACACCGATCATCAGCGGCATTGTGGCGTCCATAAAAACACCGCCAATCTCCATATGCATATAGCCTACAACATGATCCACCCGGAAAAACATACCCGACATGAGCCTTTCCGCGATTACTGGAAGCGGGACACTTTATGCCGGGAGCTGGAGCAGGAATACGGTCTTGTGGTTGATAATGGCCGAAACAAAGAGAAACAGCGGTCAGTGGGCGAAAAAGCTGCCCTCATTGAAGCCCACACAGGCCAACAATCCTTTGAATCGTATGCTAAGGACCAGAGAGACACCATCTTGTATGTTTTGGCGACAGCAACGGATTGGCAAACGCTCCATGAGGGGCTTGCCCGGCATGGTTTGGTGATAAAACCACACGGGAACGGTCTGATTTTGGCTGATCGCCATAATCAGCAGCATACCGTAAAAGTCAGCGCAGTAGACAGAGCCTTGTCACTGAAAAAGCTGGAGGGAAAGTTCGGGGGGTACCTTCCAGCGCGGGACTTGGAAAAAATACCAGAGCAAAGCCGGTATCAGGCCACCCCCTTGCATCGCGCTCCAGAACGAGGCGCTTTGTACGCGGAATATCAGCAGGGCATTAAAGACCGGAAAACCGGACTGGCTACCATCAAAGAAAGGGAAAACGCAGCACTTGCGGCAATCAGGGAAAAGTGGGCGGCCAAACGCAGGGAATTGGAACGGCTGAACATAGCAAAAAAGAACCGCCTTGGTCTGCTGCAACTGGCCCGCAAGCATGAGGCAGAAGAAATCGCCAGAGCCAAGCTGCCGTTTCAATCTACTTGTGAGGATATACGTGAAAAGGTTCCTTTCACTTCATGGAATGGTTTCCTACAATATAAGGCTGGTCAGGGCAATGAAATCGCTTTAGCCATTTTACGTTCCAAGCTGAAGATAGCGGAGCCGGATCGCGTTCCGCAAGACTCCGCGATTAAGGAATGGGCACTGCACGGTAAAGGGCAACCAACAATGAGCCGTGCGGAAATGCAGGCTAAATACGCAGCCAAGGAATTAGCTGCTTTGGATAATAAAATCATGAGTGGCAAAGGAAAGAAACAGCTTTTGGCTCTGTTACGTATGGAACAGCTTGCCGCCGAGGAAATAACACACATACGTGGTTTCTCGGCAACAGTAGATCACAAGGGAATAATTGTTTTTTTCCTACCCGGTGGTGGGAGGATTCTGGACAGCGGAAAGGAACTCTTCTTTTCAAACAAAAATGCCTCCATCCGGCATGTCGCCCTCCGCTATGCTCAAAAAAAATGGGGGAACAGTCTGTGGATAAAGGGGGATAAAATTATGCGTCGAGAAAAAAAGTTGGATAAAGAGCACATTCAAAAACAGCAGAAAAATATGGAGAGATGACGAGAGAATGCAGTTTTCATTGTCTATATCGATATGATAGTATGGTATAAAAATATTTTGTGGCCTAGGTTGAGAGCAGTGCAATTTGATGTGCCTACCTCCGTAGGCACGGTTAGGAGCTATTTACGTTCTTTTAGAATTAATTATGGCCAAAAATGTCAAGATAGATTCCTTCACAGCCATTGCAGCGAATGGTAGAGCTTTTACTTCATCATTATTATTGAGAAGTTCCAATTCGCATGTGTGTAGAACTCTACTAATGACTTCACGGCAAATTTTTTCCAGATCTTCAAATTCAAGATTGCTTTTGTCCATGAAAAACTCCTTTTGGAGTTTCTGCATACCGCAACAATGCTGATACTCACAAAAAACCGCCAGTATTACTACAAGCGGTCATTAAGGCCACAAGCGAGAAACAGCCCGTCCGTTTCTCCCATGGCTGCCGCACAGAGGCACCAAACGCATTTACGATGCGGGATGCTTATGAGATGCCTTGCCGTGCGCAGCAGCTTGGGCGATAGATAAGATGCCTTATCAGGCTATATTCATTAAATTTTCATCGTAGAGAAAATTTATAAGGAATCAGAACAATTGTATTAACCGGTTGACCTCTGACCTTTCCTGGAAGGAACCGTGTTCGCCGGGCCGCAGCCAGTGCCGCTTCATCAAAGACGCCTGTGGGGCTAGAAGAGTAAATGGTACATTGTTGTGGCTTGCCGGAAACATCCACGACAAGTTGAACCACCACCTGTCCCTGCATGTTCATCCGTCGGGCCTTGTTCGGGTATTCGGGCATCACTCTGCGAGAAATGGACGGACGTTGATCCACGACGTCTTCAGCGTATACGCTCAGGTCACCCATGGTACGCGCTGTTCCCTGCGCCGTACCGCCGCCAGTTTCTGTCGAATTTTGTGACATCGTGGCTGTTTGTGACTTCTGGGCGGAAGCTTGTTCTGTTCGGTTCTCTGTGTCCTGCGTCTGCTTTATGGTACGATTTTGGGGCTTAGGCTTGGGGCGCGAGGGAGTCACTGGTTTCGCAGGAACTACCGGTGCCGGTTTGGGCGGAGTCGGGGCGACTTCCGGCTCCACTGGCCTAATCGGCATTTTAGGTTGAGGTTCCGCAGATGCTGAAGTTGTCTTTTTTTCCTGTCCCGGAGCAATAGAGGTTTGAGCCGGAGCAAACTCAGCGAGTGAAACGCGATAGGCTTTCTCTTCCGGCAAGATTTCGGTGCTTGCGAAAAAGAATCCGGCTATGGCTATGAAGCCATGTAGAAGTAGGGAAAATACTAAGGTCGCGGCACGTTGGAAAAAGCTCATAGAAGTCATTGCAAAGTCATGCCCGTTACAGGTTTATGTCGGGCTGCACCTTCTCGGCATCTCCGGATGCCAGCCCACCCCCAGATTCCGCCACCATGCCCAAGTTAGTTATGCCGACTGCCCGGATGCAGCCCATGACTTCCATCACCACACCGTACGGAACTGCCTTGTCAGCACGCAGGAAAAGCTGTTTGTTCAGAGCAAGTACGGTACGCCTCAGCAGAGAATCCAAGTCGGCCATGGTCGTGGGATATTCATCCAGGAACAGCGCTCCGTCGCTTTTGATACTCAAAATCATGTGATCATCTTCCGTGGGCAGTACCTCCGCAGCTTGTACTTGCGGCAGATCCACATCTAGACCTTCAGTCATCATGGGAGCCGTAACCATAAAAATGATTAGCAGTACCAGCATCACATCCACAAAAGGAGTCACGTTGATATCGGCCACAAAATCGTCATCAGATGAAGACATGGCTACTTTTCCCCCGCAAATGAGATGCCGTCTTGATAAGCGTTAACCTCATGCTGCATGCGGTTCAAAAGCTGTCCCGCGTAGTTGATACACACGCCTTCAATGTTTGTAAGGCGCGCACGGAAGATGTTGTAACCACACACCGCAGGGATGGCGACGAACAACCCCACCGCCGTAGCAATGAGCGCTTCGGCAATGCCGGGAGCGACTGTTGCCAAGGAAACGCTTTTCAGGGAGGCAATTGCATGGAAGGAGTGCATGATGCCCCACACCGTACCGAAAAGGCCGATGAAGGGAGCAGTGTTGGCCGCAGTAGCTAAAAGCGCCAACGAAGATTTGAGGTGTGCCATTTCTTCGGCAATACCGAAGTGTAGGGCGCGGCGGACGTTGTCGTTGAGCAGGCGCTCAGCATCGCCAGTGCGGGTGATGCGGTTGAATTCTCGCACAGCTCGGCAAGTGATGCCATACAGGGGGGAGCGTTTATCGCTCTCCACCAAAGGCAAGGCAAAAGCCAATGCACCTGCATCGTCAAAGGCGCAGAGTCCCTGTCTGGTACGCCGTCGTGCAGCACGCAGGGTCAACCACTTGGCGGCCATATATGCCCAGCTCGCTACAGACATAAACAAAAGCAATACTAATACGCACTTAGAAATAATACTGGCCTGCAACACGGCCTGAAGCATGGAATCCATCCGCTGTTCCTCACCCAATTGTATTTTGAAGTCCCGCGAGCATCTCTAATACTGCGCTGCGTTTTCTGATGATACGGCTCAATAATTACGATTTTAAAATTCGTGTAAGGGGCCTTCCGCGCGCTGAGCGTAGTCAGCTATGACGGTCAAAAGCCATCCGGCAGGGCGCGAAGCCCTATGCCGGATGTAGCTCACAACCAAGTTAGCTTGCCTGTCCAGATACGCTCGCCTGCCGTGCAATGGAGTCTATGGTTGCGGCAAGGCGCTTGCTGACCCCGTCAAAATCCATGCTGTCAATGTAATATTTTTCAAGAACGCCATGTTCTGCTTTGATCTGCGCCAGGGTTTGCATTGCAAGGGAAAGAGTCTGTTCATATCGGGCCATATTTTCCGAAATTTCGTCCTGAAGCCCGGTTGGACGTTTGGAATTCTTTCCCTGAAGCGTAAAGGATTCTTTGATAACCTGCGTCGGCAACTCGTCAGGTTGCGTTGTCATCAGAAGGTTCAGTGCGGGAATGTGCACGTGATCCAGCAGATGAGGGTCAATGGGTCTGTGGTAATATTCCACATCAAAACCACGGAGTTTCGCTTTTTCGGCCACGTCCGCCAGAATTTTTGTCCGGCCCATGCCCGCTTCTCCCTTCACAGCCAAAGCCGTAGTTTCTGGGCGCAGCAGGCTGGCGATGTTGTGAATGGCTCCTTCCGGTGTATTGGAAGAAATGTAGGCATGACGTTCCGCACCGTACATTTCCGAGTTGGAGCGAAGAAGAGCGTCTGCAATGATACGCTCTGCTACAGCGGACAGCTCTCTAGGATCTTGGTGGGCAATATGAATATCTTCCACATTGGCAAGGAACTGTCTGGCTGCGTTCAAGACCCGGAAAGCTTTACGGAAAAGCCTCTCCGCTTCCTGGTTGATTTCTATAATTTCTTTGGAGTGCTGACGGATTCTTTCGGTGTCCCAATGGTCGCCAAGGTTGAGAATTTCATCCACTGCACCGGGATTTCTGGGATCAAAGACATGGTGACCGGTGGCAGCAGTGACTACGGCTTTCAATGCCGGAACGACAACGGCGTCATACGACTGAGGGTCAAGGGAGCAATGCTGATACTCCAGATCATAACCCTGTTGAGCAAAAGTCTCTCCAATGGCGCTGATGAACGTAGATTTTCCCGTCCCTGGTCCACCTTTGACAATAATAATACGTGCTCCTTCAAGCCTGGGTAAAAAGTTAAAAAAGGTGTGAAAACCACTGCCTGCATTGCAGCCGAAAAAGCAGCGTGTTGTGTGTTGACTCGTCATGCTCAAAACTCCTATTCTATTAAGGTTTGTTTACAAATATTCCGTAACAGTCCGCCTCACGAACGCGATTAGCAATCTCACTCATCTGTGTTGTGTAAAGACCTTTTACTTTCATTCTGTCGAAATACTCTCCTCCAGAAAATGTATAGCGTTTTACGAGGCCCAACTCAGAAGAAAGGCCTTCCTGTTCGGCATGAATAATGTCCCCACAAGCAAGAATTTGCGGTAGCGTGATTGCGTGTTTTCCCCGCAACGTCCGCACTGCGTTATGTCCGGCAAGAGAGCCTGTCGCTATAGCTTCGGTGTGCCCCACAAAAAATCCAGATTTTTCACCGGCGCAGAAAAGATTATGAAAGCCGTCCACGTTTAGAGAGTTATTCCGAGGGGCTCTAGACAGAAAGCGTACCGAATTTGCATATCCGCTCCCCGTGGCGATCATGGCGTTTTCAAATCCGGCAATGTGTCGCATATCTTCTAGTGACAAAAACGGCGTCATAATTTTAGCCGTGTCTCCGGTATCCAAGAGGATCACGTTAGCTGCATATTCTTGCAGAGCGTATTGCTGGCAGGATTTGCTCCGCAGCTTCTCCCGGTTGATCAAGGTGTTGGGGCAACGGAGCAATGACAAGCCCTCGCGTATTCAATGCCTTTTGGATGTCCGCAGACAGAGAGTTCTTACGGAGTTCAAAAGAACCGGAAAGAGAGCCTACTTCGCCGTCGCGTCTCATACCCACGTAATCAGTCAACCCAGCGCAGGCCGTCAGGCTAATCCTAGGTCCAAACATTGGACAACGCAGAACGCACATAGCGCAACCGTTTCCGTATCGTGTGCAATTGCTCAACGAACCCGCCGAGCCTGTAGCGTCTATAAATACGTCACCTTCGAGCCTTGACTCTGCCAGATCATGCAACGCCACGCCGCAAATGGTTGAGCCGCTCGTCAGAAATTCAACAACACGCGAGCGGAATCGTATCTCAATGCCACACGTTTCCAGAAAATTCCGCACCGCCGGTTCGATTTTAGTAGTAGAATAGAGCCAAGCATGCGCATGCCCCGGGAAATTAACATTTTTATGCGTCGCGACACTGTCGGTGATGCTGAAAAGTCCTCCCGCACCCATGGCTGTCAATTCTTCCACCGCCGTCTGCCGACCATTATTTCGCATGATTCCACCTGCCAAACCGCAGCCAAGAAGCATGTCCGTACGCTCCAGAATGACGACCCTGTCGGCTCCAGCTTGCTTTGCAGCAAGCGCCGCCGCAGAACCTGCCCACCCGCCTCCGATAATAATCACCGTACTTTTCATGTTCTGCCCGTCCTTACCGAGTATCACACCTTAGCGCAGTGTTTTGCACACTCTGATGGGTTCACAACCAATTACATCAAGGCATGCTCCACATATGCCTTCGCCGCAGCACATGGTTCGGCTAACAGCTCCAAAAAATAATGCAGTCACACCAGCACGAGCCGAAATATCCGCCGTCATTTTGGTCAAAAGCTCACCTCCAGCACAGAACACTATCTGGCAAGATGTTTCCTTCATCAGTGTATGGAGAGCTTCTTTTTCGTCAGGAAAGGTCATTTCGAGAATGCGCATCTCAGATTCCGGCAAAAATTCCCTTATAAATGCGCATTCTGGTTTTCCAAGCACCACAGTGACTTGATTTCCGCCACGTAGCAGTGAATCCGCTACATTGGGTAGGACAGAAGCTGCGATGCCACCGGACACAAGAAGGCAGGATTCGCCCCTCGTCGCTGTAATACGCCTACGACCCGTTATTCCATTCCAGTACGGGCCACGTATCCACAATTCAGTTCCGGATCCACGCAGACTTCTAGTCTTCGGCCCGATTACCCTATATGCAAGTATGATAGTTTGTGTTTCTGGGTATGCTCTAACAACGGCAATAGGGGTATCAAAATGCGGATTTTCGTTACCACGAGCGAAAACAAAGCTTCCTGGCGCACGCAGCTCAGCCGCTAGGGACGGCGTAACTCGTACGGCAACTATTATTGCACCTTCATGGCGCTCCCATTGCTGAAGGATTGGAAACTTGCAGCTTTGCCGGACCTTACCTCTACCCCATTGGCTGTGAGACAAAATGCACGATCCGGCCCAATGGCAACGGCATTCGCCTTCACCGCGTAGCAGTGAGCACTCTATACATTGTCCAAGTTCCGCGAGTTGGCACGGGCAATAGGCGCTTCCGGCGTCCACACATTCTACAGGCCGTTTCACTATGGAGCGTGGGGTAACTTCGAACTTCGGTTTTGATAAGAGCTCATGTCGAAGCATGTTCGTCTCCGATGTTTTTCTCTGGCATGATTCTGTTCAGGCCAAGCACGTACGCACCAGCCAGAATGAGGATTATTTCTTCGTAGCATCCAACATGTCCAAAAATCTTAGGAATATTGACCAGAACCCAGGCAAGCAACATAAAAACGATGATATTATCCACACGTGGCATTGCCGCACTGAGAAGAGCCAGTGTAAAGATTGCTAATGGGCACGGCACTCCAGGTAGTGCAATCATGCCATGCCCACTGAGCATACCGAATACTGGAAATAAAAAAGCAAGAATGACAAAGATGAATGCCAAGAATCGTCTCAATGGAGAAATATCGAAGGTAAAATGAATTCTTCTAGCCATAATATCTACAAGAAATAGATAACCAATAGCTAGATACAGAGGGCCAGCAAAAAACTTCGCCATGGGTAGTTCACTGAAGTACATCAAAAAGCAGGCGATACCGTTAAAAATAAATATACTACTTAATATGACCTTGACGATAGCATCAGTTCTGGCTCCCTCTCGCTTGGCAATCAGAAACAATATGCCCAAGTACGCAACGATGATCAGCATCTGCACGATAAATGTGTCATCTCTAAAACTCTGAAGCGTCATCCAGAACGGTTCCATGTTTTTCATATTTGTGTCCTTTTTTGACGGCATTCGACACCATGTTGATCCAACGTCATAATGCGTGCCGTTTTTATGAATATATCTTCAGGATCATGTGCAATCTGCATCATTCCAGCTCTAGATCGGAAAAGGAAATCAGCCAAATATCGTTTCATTTCGGCGCGTAGAGCGGGATCAAAACCGACAAACGGTTCATCGAGAAGCAATAGTTCCGGATCCACAGCTAGCGCTCGCGCCAGTGAAACGCGCTGTTTCATGCCGCCGGAGAGTTCCTCGGGCACCGCCTCCAGAAAATGGGCTAACCCCATATGTTCCAGCATATTCGTCGCCTTTTGTCCGGCTTGGGCGGGATCCATCCCCAAGCTGAGTAAAGGTAGCATGACGTTCTGGAGTGCGGTTCTCCACGGCAGCAGACGGGGTTCCTGAAAGACAACACCAATGCGTTGCGCTCCGATGTGGACATATCCACTTGTGGGACGCAAAATGCCCGCCGCCAGACGCAATAAAGTTGACTTGCCTACTCCGCTGCAACCTTGCAAAACTATTACTTCTCCAGGATCCAGCTGTAGGGAAAGGTCACGCAAAACATCATGTCTTGCGTAGGCAAAACCCACCTGAGAAAAAAGCACCAGAGAAGTCATCTTGCCTTCCTCTGAGATGTGTTGTGTCTGGTCAACAACAGCAGAGCCGCCTCAAGAACACCCACCAGAAGCATGCTGACCAGCGCCAAAGCGTAAAGCGCCGCAGTATCCAGATTGGTTCTGGCGATAGCTAAAGCATGGCCTAGCCCACAGGTGGCACCTATAGTTTCCGCCAGAATGGTTACACGCATCCCTCCCCCGAGGGCGATAATGGAACTTGAGAGTAAGGGTGCTGTGATAGCTGGAAGATACACATGCCAGAAGCGTTGTAAGCGGGTAATGCGGTAAACGGCGATCATTTCTTGCAGCCCGGAATCCACGGATCGGATACCTTCCACAACACCTACGTACACCGTTGGCACTACCGTTAGGGCCACAACGAAAATCACCATTTCAGAGTCAATACCAAACCAAAGCATGCCGAGCATGACCACAACTACGCCAGGCACGCTGGAAAGCATCCAGCGGGCGGGGGTAAGCGCCAAACGCAGCTGTTTGTAAAACCCAGCTGTCAGCCCTAAGCAGATCCCCGCACCTCCACCTAAAGCGATACCGCACACAAAACGCTCAAAACTGATGCGGAAGTCATCGCGCCAGAAGTCTGGCTGCGAAAGGATGTCGCACAGGGCGATAAGCGTCGCCGCTGGCGATGGCATAACAAATCCCTGACAGCCCCGCGCCGCAACCTCCCATGCTCCTATAAGAACACCGCAGCCCAAAAGCCCCCAGAACATATCAGTGGCGCGCATCGGACAACCTCAGGAAGTCTTCTCCAGGCATACGCCCTCCAACAGAGGCCGGAGAAACTTCAAGTAACCGGGTGAGGAAAAAAGTCGCCATCATCGCTGCGTGGTCGCTGTCCATAATGCGTATGTCGCAAACCCGCTCTACATTCATTCCTTCAAGACTCCTGCCTAAAACAGGAAAAACATCGCCCGTAGTTTCAAGTGCCATGCGGGGGTGCTCCCTAGCATGGCTCACTCCCTCTACATAACTCGTACGAATGGCAGTTAGAGCCTCTTGACTGTCCGCCAGTGAACCAAAGACGGTAAGCGCCCCCAGCGGCATACATGGTGACTGAGGAAACGTTTCGGCCCACAGTGCACGGATATCCAGACATCCCAAAACGGGAATTCCTGAGGTATCAATCTGAATTCCAAGGGCAGACATGGCCTTTCCTGCCGCCGGTTCCACCAAGAAGGCATGCTTTGCACGACCACTACGCAGCATACCCACGGCCTCTAGAGCGCTACCCACATGGCGGGGCATGAAGCTCAGCCCGTGTTTTTTCATGAGTATGCGTAGCACAACTTCCGGCATTTCCCCTGGCCCGAAAGGCAACAGAATCTCCTCCCCATTCAGCATGTCCACGCTAGAAAATTCCTGATTAGTGGAAACAATCCAAGCTGGACCGGAAAATACGGCCACTACAGTGCAGTGCACTCCCTTGTTGTGCAACGCGGCGGCGGACGCCACCGTCATGAGTGCCACGTCCACCTTACCTTTGGCGATGAGAGCGCGAAGCTGCTCCGGTGAATTCCAGGGCGTGAACACGGCCCCTTCCCTTCCTGGTACGTGAGGAGGTAGAGTGCGCATTAACACTAGCGGAATGGCCTCGCGCACGGGCGGACCGGCAAGGCGTAGCGGAGGTTGCGCCGCGACAGAGATAGTCCAGCCCCCGCAGACCACCCAAGCAAGAAGAAGAGCGAACGCGCACGGACGGATGTTCATACCGTGCCTTCCGTCAATGTCCCGGACTTACGCAGGATTGCTACTTCATTTTCACCAAAAAGCATGTTGATAGTTCGCCGTTCCAGAGAGGCGAAACCAGCCTCAAGTGCCAGCCTAGCTATGCGCCCCTCCTCAAACGAAACATCTTGGCCTTCCAACGCCAGAGAGAGGCGGGAAATAACCACCTTCTCCGGAGCGGTGCGCTCTCGATTCAGTCCCTCGTGCAGACTGACAAAGACTCCACCGGGGTTCAGGGCGTCCAGCAGTTTTTTCATGAATGCAGGGAGGTCTTTCACAAAATACAGGCTCTGACCGGCCCATATGCAATCATAGCCGCATCCAAAGTCGATCTGATTGTAATCACCGGGATAGAACTCCGCACGCTCTTCCATGCCCGCAGCCTTGACCTCCTTTCGGGTCAACTCCAGTACAGGAGGCAAATCGCAGAATGCTCCCCGTAATGCCGCATTACGGCCCATAATAGACAAACCAATAATACCTGGTCCGCATCCAAGATCGAGAATATGGCGGAAATGCCGAAATTCCGGCAGCGACACCGCCATGTCCGCCAGTCTGCGAGATACCTCGCCCTGTTGGTAAGCAATCATGTCACGACTAGATTTTTTCCACAGATCTTTTCCGTCAATACGATCATCTTCTTTTACCGGCTGCGGCCCAGAATAGAGCAGTTCCTTCATCTTGCTGAGATTCCGGTGCTGCATGGCCTGGAGCCTACGCATCAGGTGACCTAGGTAGGTATTGGTTTCTTTGCGAAGATACATTTCGGCAAGTGCAGAATTGGCGTAGACCCCATTCTTTTTTGAGGTAAGGCCGAGAGCTGCCATAGCATCAAGGACGTGGGCGAGATTTCCAGCATGCGGATTACCGAGGTGTGCCGCTATACCTTCCAGCGTACCCGTCTTGTGCAGAATATCGGGTAATTCCAGCTCAAGGGCCAGATCAAGCAACGCTGTGCGCACTGAGCCGAGCATCCAGTCTGTGAGGATTGAAACATCCGGTGACGCAGAATGTCCGGATGCAATTTTTTTTTCATCGTGCATACTAAAAACTCCATGAAACAGTTGTACCGAAACTGAACGGATTGCCGTCTTCCACAATTTTGTTGCCATTAGCCACAAGTTTTTTTGTTATATAGTGTGTATCAAAGACATTCTTCCCCCAAATAGCCACGGTAAGATTTTCGCCACGGTATCCGAATTGAAGATTGACTGTATTGTATCCAGGATCGCTAAGTGTATTTTCAGCGTCGAAATACTGTTTTCCAGATCCGAGATATTCCGCTTGCGCAAAAAAGCCGGATGGATGTGTATAACCAACGCCTAGGTGATACGTGAGGTCTGGTGCCCAAGGCAGACGATTGCCGCTATAGTTTTTTCTTCCACCACTGGGAGTGGACACCGTCCACTGGTCAATTTCAGAACGGGCATATCCAACGCCACCACGCAACTCCCAGCCCTCAAGTGGGTATGCCCTGACCTCTAGTTCGACGCCGGAAGTATGAGCCTTTGCAGAATTGGTGAATTTCCATGTACCGGTGCCTGCAGATGGAACTTCTTCCCGAACCTGTTTGTCTCTGATGTCAGAATAAAAAGCGGAAACATTGGCTTGTAATTTGTTATCCAGCCAGTGTGTTTTCAGCCCAAGTTCGTAGTTGGTGCTGTATTCCGGTTTATAATAAAATGTATCTTTTGAACTGGCTGAAAAAACATTAAAGCCTCCTGGCAGATAGCCTTGGGACCATGATGCATACGTAGTCAGGTTGTCTGTAACGTCGAGAGAGGCGGAAGCCATGGGAAGGAACTCCGTGTAGCGAAAACCTTTTTCATACGCACGCCGCTGCCCTGCACCGGTTTTATATGTTTGTTCACCATCTAAGCCCGTATATTCAGCCCGTAGACCTGCCGTCAGCCGAAAGGCATCCGTAATGGCATAGGTGGCCTGCCCGAAAAGTGCCCCCGTTGTTTCCGTGTAGTCCGTATGCAGATATGTGGTTGCAGCGGCCCGTCGGCGAATTCGGTTCATATCCGTATTCATGGAGGTTTTGCCCAAAAAGAGCCCGGCTACCCAAGAAAGCCTCTGCTTACCTACGGAAGAAAAACGCAGCTCTTCTGAGATATTGCGCTGATTAATACTCATGTCGGACACGCCCAGAGGTAACGGCGTTCTGTCAAGATCAGACAACATCTTGTATTTGTAATCTAAATAGCTGGTTATTGATGTTGTTCTAACATGCTCTCCAGTATGTGTGATGGTGAACGCAGGAATCACAAGATCAGACGAAGCCTCGTCTGGGGCATCGGAGCGAACTTTATACCGTCCGCTACGGTATGGCCCGGTGGACAAGCGCATACTGCCTATGCCATCGTCACTGTGTGTGGCATCCAATGACATGCGCACATCCAACGCATCCGTAGGGGTGAGTCGTAAAACCACTCGTCCCGAATCAGCCTTGTGTCGTGCCGCTTGATCTTTCTGTTTATATTCGTTGCGGACAAAGCCATCCGTTTGATGGCGAAGATAGCTTCCTGAAAAGTACACCTTGTCCTCAAGCAATGGCCCAGCCGCAGAAGCCCCCAGACGAAAGGTGTTATGATTCCCAAATTCCGTAAAAAGTGATCCCCGTAACTTGTTGTCCGGTGTGCGCCGCACAAGGTTAATCACCCCCGATTCACTGTTTCTGCCATAAAGAGTTCCCTGCGGACCGCGCAGCACCTCAATGCCTTCCATGTCATGCAGGTAGATGTTCTGCATGTAGGACAAAGGATACGGCACCCCATCCACATAAAGCCCCGCTGGAGAATGTAGCGCCGTATCCCAGGTGGACATGCCGCGAATGACAATTTCATTACCGGAGCTAGTGCTTTTCATATGGACGTTGGGAAACATTTTTGTAGCGTCCTGCAAGGTTTCAGCCCCCTGATTTTCCAGATCGATATCCGAAGCCGTGGAGACGCTGCCTGCAATCTCCCGGAGCGCCTGTTCACGCTTAGTGGCGGTAACGGTGATCGCTTCCAGCGTATAGGTATCAGCGGGCTGCGGTCGTGATTCTGCCGCATGGGCGCTTTCGAATAGAAGAAAATAACTTAGGATCCCTCCTAAAATGTAATGACGCATGGCGTGTCACCTCTCCCCGGCGTGTGCTACTTTTAATTGAATTTGATTTTCCTTTTCATTAAACTAGAAAAAAGAGTCTTGCTAACCGTGGAAAGGTCAAAAAATATCCCCAGCGGGGTATCGCCGGGGTCGTTGAGGAATGTATGGGATTAGGACAAGATTTGACGCTCTTCGCCGGTCCTGGTTTTTACCGAACCTGCGGAACAGATTCTTTTATGCTCAGGCCGGGCCTTGTGTTGCAGCTTTCTCAACTTTCGCCCACAGATCCGTTGCATATGGAATTTGAAATTCAGAGTTCTCCGCTCATATTCGGGTTTATGCTCACTGGATCGAACCATTGTAGCTACAAGCATGGAGCGCTGAGCGGAACAACGCAGTTGCACACCAGCGGAAGTAATAGCATCACATATCTTTCAGACACAGTAGGGAATATGAGGTGCAAAGGTGGCATGCGTAGATTAAGTATTATTATGGATAAAGATTTCCTTTATCCCTATCTTGTGGCGGAACATACCAACATACCAAAGCAACTGGAACGTGTGTTTGAAGGCCGCAAAACAGCATTTCAGTGGATAGGCAAAAACAGCGCTCAAAAAATCCGTCTTATAGCAGATATTGTAACAAGCGCCTATGCGGGAACCCTGCGCAAACTGCATATGGAAATTCGAACACTTGAACTAATAGAAACACAGCTTATCGAATATCTTGCCACCCAAAATGGCTACGAACGGACAGTATCCCTATCGCCATCAGATGTACGACGCATAAAGGAAGCCAGGGAATTATTGGTGAAGGATATGGAAAGTCCACCAACACTTGCGCAATTGGCGAAGATGGTAGGTGTCGGTGAAAAAAAACTGAAGGTGGGCTTCAAGCAGGTCTTCGGTCTACCTGTGTTCGAATACTTCAGGAACTATCGCATGGAGGTTGCTCGCGAACTGCTTGCCGCAGGTGACATGAATGTCACAGAGATCGGTGTGCATATCGGCTACCAGAGTCTGAGTCATTTCAGTCATGAATTTTTCAAGCGCTACGGTGTGACACCTAAAAAATTTCAAAGTGGAAAAGGCAATAAAAATATTCTTTGAGCATAGGGATCGCCTTGTACAATGGTTATCTATTGAGTGAGTGTTTAGAACACAGCCCGACCTTTCTACCTTCGAGGTAAAAGACATGAGGATAGGGGCTGCTTCCGACCAGAATTGAGGCCCCCCTGCTCTTTTTCGCGCTACGGAGAGGCTCCTGAGTAAACAGCACCGCATACATGATGCTTTCTTAAAGACCGTCAGATAGAGCGAGATCGGGGCGCGTGGCCCGCAGAATTTCTGAGTTATCTAAAAATGACTACTGCACTTGGGAATGGTGCAGGATGCTTCGCGCCTTCAAAACGTACCCGTCCACGCAAAAAATGAATGTCGCCGTAGGGCATTACAAACGCATGCCACCAAGCGGTATCTGTTCTGGCCGGGAGAAGGCAGACAATGCGCTCTGCGTTTCTCTGGTGTATTTCTTCCACCGCCTTGGCGATCCAGCGGCCAATTTCACGGCCATACGGGGGATTCATCCAACATACTCCATACCAACACTGTATCAGGCCGTTGGTTGCTGGCGAAAAAAACGTCCTGCACTTCGCATTTTCCCAAGTGGCGCACACATCCAGGGTAAAAGGCCCGTGAGAAATATCCCACACGTGGAACAGTTCCCAAGGCGTTGCCCACTCCATTTTTTTACTGGAGAAATGCACGTTCATAAGGACAACTCCCGCGCTTTCCCACATTCCTGGCCTTTATCCTGCGCAACCCCCTTTTGCAAAACGATCCCCACTTGCCGTTTCACCTCATCCAGCCCACGGGACTGGTGCAGATCGTTAAAATCCGTCAGTCCCCTGGCCCGCTCTTCATCGGTGAAGATCGGAGCCACGACCTTGCCGCCGACCTCTTGAGCGGCCTTCTGCGCCAGTTCCACGCCCTTGTTCCAGGGTTCCACGCCGTCCGATGTGCGGCGTGTGTGTTTGTGGTCATTGTCCGCGCAGATGATAATAGCGGCATTGGGGAATTTTTCCCGCAGCTTTTTGGCTACAGGTTCCAGATTTCCCGCGTCAAAGGCCACGGCCACGGGTTTTTCCGTTGCCATGTGCAGACTCGCGCCGGTTGCATAGCCTTCGGCCAGGATGATGTCCCCTTGAGAAAGGTCTTTCCCCGGCTCGGCAATCAGGTGGAAGTTGCCGTTTTTCTCCATCCCGTACATGAAGCTTTTTGCACCTTCTGGGGCAATGGTTTGCAAGCCACGCAACTCCTTGTCCACAGTCATCACGGGCACAAGAAGGTTGCCGACCACGTCCTCACGCACCCCGAAAGGCTGAACGCCCTTGGCCTGCAAATAAGGATTGTCGGCAGAGGCCCAATCATGTGAGATCCATTCCGTATGCGCTTCCCGCGCCGTTCTTTGCTGGCGTTCCAGAATGAGCCGCTGCCGCTCTTCACACTTTTGGGCGATTTCGGCGCGTTGGGCTTCCAACTGCTCTTTGGTCAGCGTATGGCCCGTGGCAACCCAGGTTGTTTTGTCGCCGGCGCTGAAGTTCTGCATCCAGCCGGCAGGCCGTTCGTCCAGATAGCCACAGTATGCGCCGTCCAGGTCGCCGCCGTTCCTGCCGATGAGCGGGACACGATGAATTTGCCCGTCCATGATCGGAGCTTTGCCGTGCAGATCAAGCCCGGCTTCTTCCAAAGCCCGCGCAAATTCTTCTTGTGGTGACATGAACTGTTCCGGCGCAGGAGTCTTTTCCGGCATCCAGGCTGCCAGCGGCGTGAGGTCAGTGCCTTCCGGCGCGTACCAGAGCTTGTTATCCTTGTCCCACTTCGCGCCGAACTTCTTTGCCCGCTCCTTTTCTTTGTATGGAACGGCGAGAAATGTTTTATCCCTGGCCGGATTCGCCGGAACACCCATAGCGGCTATGCGCTCATCCTTTTCAAGAGCTTTGCCGCGCTCTGCGGTCTTTTCTGGCTGCACCGTCTGTTCCGGGGCTTCCTGCTGAAGTTCCTTTTTCCGTTCCAGATCAAAGACGTATTCTTTGATCTTTTCCGCATCGCGGCAAGCCCGTACAATTTCGTAGGGGTCTTCTTTCAGGGCTTGAATCCATGACTGCACATAGGCGGCATGTTGGCCGGGATCGTGACCGACGCCGATTTCCTGTCCGAGCATCCATGAGGCGATTTCCGCCCGCAACTCTTCCCGCGCATACTTTTCCGAACCAAAGGGGCCAAATTCGCGGTTCAGGCGCTTTTCTTCGCCTGTCCAGTGGCCCAACTCGTGCAGGGCCGTTGCGTAGTATTTATCGGGCGCGTCAAAGTTTTCCTTGGGCGGCAGATGAATGGCGTCTTCCATGCGCCGATAAAAGGCCCGGTTGCTCTGGTCGTGCTTGATCGCCGCGCCGGAGGCGGCAAGGATGTTTTCCGCCTTTTCAATGGGTTCCCACTCATAGGCTTTATCCGTCAGTTGGAGCGGCGGAATGCCGTCAACCTGTTCCGCGTTGAAGACGTGCGCGAAGCGGACAATGGGCTTGTCCAACTCCACCTTTTCTTTTTCCGGCTTGCCGTCCGCGTCAAGAACGGGCTTGCCGTCTTTGTCCAGCTTGTCCTTTTCTTCGGTGAATTGAAAATAGACCACAGGCGTGGCCTTGCTGCCGGGCAAAATGCTGTAGCCGTTGTCATTGGCCTGTTTCAGCGTCATCCAGCGCGGATCGTCATAGCCCGAAAGCGCCAGATGCACCCGGTTCATGCCCCGGTACACCGTGCCGGAAGCGGGATTGTGCGGAGCCAGCATGGTTTTCCCCGGAGTCCAGGGGACTTGCCACGGGGCTGTGCCCTCCTGAAGATGTTCAATGATCTTGTTGGCGAACTCTTCGTGGAACGGGGGCCGCTTCGGCTTCTGCGGCTTCTGAGTGCCGGTTTTGGTGCTAGCCGACATAGACCACCTCCCCGGAATCAGTGACAGTCAAAAGGCCGTCTTCCACCATGTCGGCCAACGTAATGGCCTCTTCGGGGAAAGCGCCCATGTAGTCCGTAACGTCAGGGTCAAGCGGGACGCCGTAAATCACGGAATCGCCTTCAATCTGCTGCGCAATGGCCTTTGCTGCGGCGCGTAAATATTCTTTGTTGTGCATGGTCATTTTCCTTTGGGATTAAAAACAAGAACAGGTTCGACCCGCTGGAGGGAATCCAACGGAACGACCCCGAAATAACGGCTGTCAAAACTGCCGAGATGGTCGGCCAGCACCAGGGCCATGCCGGGAGGAACGACACCCGACATAAGGGCTGGCGATATGGAACGCCCGTGGCTGTCCACGGCGCGGATCGGGAATGCGGACGGATCAACGAAGTCACCCGGCAGCCCGGCCAGCCGCTTGAGCAGGGGCCGCAGGCCGGAGGGGCAGGAACCAGGTTCCAGATAGCCGCGCTCCAAGGCCAGTTCCGCGAATTCGCCTTCCAGACAAAAACTCACCAGATCGTTTTTTTCTGGAACGCCAGGAGCAAGGCGGTAGATGCCCTTGGGCAGTGACGGCGTGGGATTGAAGCGCAGGCCAGCGCCAAAGGCCAGGGCAAAAGTCAGCGCGAGCCACACCCCAACAAACAGCGCCCGCCGCGTCAGCCTACGCAACGAAATACTGTTCACTGGAAGCCTCGTTCTTTTCACAGGGGGAGCCACGACAACAGGCGTTGCCGAATACCACGCCGCAGGGCGTGGCTCGTAAAGGGAATCCGTTATGCCGCTTTGGTATTGGGGCGTCAGGCCGGGAACCGGGATTTTTGCGCGGGCCGAGAACACCGGGTCAAAGAAATAGAGAATTTGCCGACCGTAGATAGGCGATTGCCCGGCTGTGAAAATCAGCATATCGCCGGGCTTGACCACCTTGTCCTGTGAATCCTTCTCCGGGCCGGGCAGCCTCATGCACTCGTCAGGCGTGAGCAGAGGCCGGGCCGTTTCGGAGACGTTGACCGAGGCGTTTTTCATATGCCCGGTTCTGGAGCCGGAGAGAGAAACCTTTTCTTCCACGACAGTGGTTTTGCCCGTCATGTCGGAAAGGGTTTTGGCGGTTTCAATGGTGTTCGGCGCGTAAGCAATGCGGACATGGCAGTTTGCCATGAGCGCGTTGTCCTTGCCGTACACGGCGTTGAGCTGAGTAATATCCTGAACGATGATGTAGACCTTGCCGCCGTATCCGGCGATATAGGCCAGCGCCTTCTCCATTATTGGGAGTTTTCCCAGGCTGGTGAACTCGTCCAGCAGGAGCAGCAGGCGGTGTTTGTACCCGGCCACGCTTCCACCGTCCGCAAACTCCATCTTGGCGCAGATGCGGCGCACAATCATATCCACCATGAGCCGCAGCAGCGGACGCATCCGGTCAATATCCGCAGGGGATATGACAAGATACAGATTCACCGGCTTTTCATGGTTCATCAGGTCATGGATGCGGAAATCACAGGAAGCGGTATTGAGCGCCACAACCGGATCGCGGTACAGCGCCAGATTGGTCAACGCCGTGGAAACCACGCCGGAGGCTTCGTTTTCCGCCTTGTTTAACATTTCCCGCGCTGAACTGGCGATAAAGATATGGGCCTTGGCTCCGGCATCCGGGCTTTCGACCTTGGGGAACATCTCCCGCAGCAGGGCGGCGTGATCCGTTCCCACCATTTCTTTAAACAGGTCTTGGATGGTGCGGCTCTCGTCAGCCAACATGCAGGAGAGGTCATAGAGGGTTGCCGTGCGCTTTTGCGCGTGGCGGGTCATTATGCAGCAATGGAGGATCGCCCCGCCGAGCATGGCGAAAGCCGCTTTGCTCCAGTGGTCTTCAAGCCCCTTACCCGTGGGGTCTACCAGCATGGCAGCCATGTTCTGCACATCCGGTATCGCCAGCAGCGTATCAAGGCGGATTTCTTCCAGAGGGTTGAAGCAGGCGGATGCGCCGGAAGGGTCGGAGGGGTCAAAACGCAAGACAAGCTGATCTTGCGATTTGCGCCAGCCAGCCGTGAGCGCCCAATTTTCCCCTTTAATATCAAGGACAATGCTGGAGCCTTCCCAGGCCAGTAGCGTGGGCAGAATCAGCCCCACGCCCTTACCGGAACGGGTAGGTGCGAAAACCATAATGTGCTCCGGGCCGTTGTGCCGGAGGTAGAGTTGTATTTCTTCGGGCCTGGATTTGAGCTTGCGTAGCAGGAGCGCGGTCCCGGCATACCTTTTCAGCCAGCCGCCCACATAGACGCCCTTGCCCTCAAAGTAGCCCATCGTGCGGATTTCTCGCTCTTCCGCCCAGCGGGCCGAACCGTGCAAGTTGGCATTGGAACGCAATTCTTTCTGAAAGCAGAGCCAGAAGCCGATAATGACAAATTGCGGAAGCAGGAAAAGAACCTGGCTGTGAGCAATGGCCTGCTCAATAAACCCGTAGGTATCGTTTGCCCCGACCCCCTCTTGCCAGACAAAGGCCGACCACGGCGCATACCAGGGAAGGCCGAAGGCGATTCCCCACGGCTGGCCGAGAGCGGCCTGATACTCAAAAAACGCCGCGATGCGCTGAGTCGCCAGAGCCATGCTGCCAAGACCGAGCAGCAGTATGAACGGCAGATACAGCCAGCGCAGAGTCGTTTTAGGGGGTTCTTCCCCCAAGCCGTATTGAACCCTTTTCCGCAGCCATAACATTCTCGAAATGAGGCCGCCCGCTCACATGAGGGCGGCGCGAAGTCGGGGCGCAAGGCTCGCAGAGGGGAAAGATTATCGCTGTGGCCGGTAAGGGCGCTCAAAAACCAAATCTTTTGTCACAATGACGTTGAACTGGTAGCCAGGTCTGATTTCTAGTGTAGGCTTGATGTTCAGGTTTTTTTGCAGGAGTTGAAGCGTGGCCTGTCCAAGTTGTGCGGCCAAGGCGGAACCTATTTCATTCTGGAGGGTCGGTTTATCGCTTTCGGAATTGCTGTTGTCCAGTGAATCCATTGTGTAGGCCATGCCGCCGGACATCAGGCTCATGAGCACGGCGGAACCGAAAATGCGGAAATAGTGGTTATTCACCTCATCCGTGTATCCGACATTGCCCGCCATATCCGAACCGGGCATGGCTCCAAGGGTAATGGCCGAGCCGTCAGGAAACACCACGCGGTTCCAGGCCACCAAAACCCGTTCCTGCCCGTAGATCACGCGGGAATCGTACACGCCGAAGAGCTTTGCCCCTTGAGGCAGCAGCAAATGCTTGCCTGTGGCCGAGTCAAAGACGTTTTGCGACACCTGGGCAATGATGTTGCCGGGCAGGTCGGAATTGATGCCCGTCACCATGACACCAGGGATCACCGCGCCTGTTTTGAGTTCAAACTGTTGCCCGACCATTCGGGAATACGGTGAAATCCAGCTTGCGTCTTTTGCCGCTCGATCAAAGAACGCCTCTTTGTCCTTGTCCGCAGCCAAGTCATAGGATCTTTCATGCAGTCCGGAAGCATCGGACATGGACATGGAAGGCTTGCCAAGAGCAGAGCCAGAACCGGCAGCAGAGGCCGGAGCCGTGTTTGACTGGCTGGCCTTTTTCACGCCAAGGGGAGCAGAAAGCGCGGCCAGATGAGCTTGCGCCTTCATGCGCCGGAGGTTTTCCAATTCCTGCCGGAAACTGTCGGATTGTACCACGATCAGCGGTTCCCGCTTCGCACCGTTCTGCGCGGGCGTGTCCGACGGTACCGTAGCGAGCGAGCCCTCAGGTGGAGCCAGGGCGAGGCCACGCCCTTCGACCATGAGCAGCGGTTTTTCTTCCTCCTTTATATCCACCTTGGGAGTGCCGCTTTGTTCTTCTCCCTGGTTGTGGGCAAAGTTCACGCTGTAAACCAGCACGCCGAGTAGAAACAGCCCGGCGAGCAACACGGCGTAGAGAGGCCAGTTACTCATGCGGGCGACATCGATCTTTTTTATCGGCTCCAGACTATTAGGGGTAACGTCAGACATGCGCCCCCTATTCCATAAGGAAGCTGCGGGGGGCGTCATAGGCTTCTCCCGCCGCTTCTTTGCTTTTGGTCACGATCTGTCGCGACTTTTGTAGCAGGGAGCGTTTGAATTCTATCTCCGTGCGGCTTTGCCCGGCTTCCGGCTGGCCGCTGGCGGTGTAGGCCCGCGCAATGGATTTTCCGTTATCTTCACTGTCCAAAATACGGAGGTGCAGATACCACGAGGATTTTTCACCTTTCTCGAAAATGGCATCCAACGTGTAGGCTATTGCCAGAGTGTCAGTTTGCGCATCGGGAATCAGGGTGAAGCCCTTTGTGCGCAAACCGTTTTCAAAGGCTTGGGCAAAGTTATTGCCCCCGTTTTTGGTCGGGACGAGGTGAACGGAGGTATGCCCCGGAGGGTACAGACTTGAGAGGCAGTCCACGGCATCGGCGGCGATAGCGGCAACGGCGTTACCCTCCGGCAAAGGCCCGCAATAGGAACCCACAGGCTCGCGCCCTGCACAGCCCGAAGCCAACAACACCAGAAGCAGCAATGGGAAAATGCCTATGCGCATCACTTTTTTCCCCTTATGACTTCCACTTTTTCCTGATCGCCGCCCACGCCGACAATGAGCGCGATCCGCTCAAATAAGCCGTCCACAATCATGGCCAAATCCTTCACCCGGTAATTGACCAGCACGTCACGGTTCCCTTTGCGGACGAGCAACACGGGCATTTCCCCGGACGCGGTTTTCTCCGGCAGCCGGATAACGGTTTGCCGTCCATCATCATAGACCCGCTCTGGCTTCCAAGCGGCTTTGCCCTTCACCTCATAACGAAAATTGAGTTTAGATAAATCCGCCTGCTGGCCATCCACAGTGGTGGAGTTCCATTCGCGCTCTTTGGTTTCTTTCTCTTGCCGGGCCGCGCGTTGACGGTTCAACGAGTCCGCATAGAGGAAGCCGACATAGGGCGTGTGCCCTTTGCGCTGTGATACAAGACGCAGATGGTACACGCGACGGTTTGTGGTGATCACCGTGGAGCTTTCAAGCCCCGCATCCACGGGCTTGATGAACAAATGCACCCTGGCGTCAGGGCCGGAACCCGCTGAACCCGATTCCACCATCCAGCGGGCCGAATCGCCCACCACGATTTCATTGACCACCTCTCCGGCCTCAAGCTCCACATCCGAAACCTGCATGGGCGTTGCCACAATGGTGGGCAGGCTGGCCCCATGGACGTACACCACCTTGCCGCCGCCCGACAGAACCGGATCAACATTCTGCCGCGCCCAGTCATCGGAAAGGCTGAGAGCCTTTCTTTCCTTCGGGGTCAGCGGCACGACCTTGGGGCTAATATAGTCGATTTCCTGTACAGACTGGCTGGCGTTCATGCCGTCCAGGGGCGGCGGGTAGCCGGGGGGAATGTCATGGGCCGCCAACGCGGTACTTGCGCAGAGCGTAAAGGCAAGAAGCAGAAACAGTATCTTTTTCATGAGAAGCCTCATTCCTAATTGTTTTGCGGTTTGACGGGAGCCGGAGTACCGACCACTTTGCCAGCCGACAGCGCCGTAATGTAGACGCCGCCCGGCGCGTCCGGAGAGAAGGAACGGAAGGGAAGGAAAAAAGCCGCCGTGAAAAACGACGTGTCCCGGCTCACCGAGGACGACTTTGCCGAGGCGTTCCACAAGCGGTTTTTCCCGTACCAGCGCGAGCTGTTGGAAACGAAACGGCACCGGAACCGCTTTTTCCTCAAGAGCCGTCAGATCGGCTTCACCTGGTTTTTCGCACAAGAAGCGTTCGAGGATGCCTGTCTCACGGGCGATAACCAGATCTTCCTGTCGGCTACGCGGGCACAGGCGGAGGTGTTCCGCTCATACATCGTCGCGCTGGCGAAAGAGAAATTCAACATAGATCTGAAGGGCAACCCGTTGGTGCTCAATACGGCGAAGGGGCAGGCTACCCTGTACTTCCTGAGCAACAACAGCAAGAGCGCCCAGAGCTACCACGGGCATGTCTACATTGACGAGTGCTTCTGGATTCAGGGTTTCAACGAGCTGTACAAAGTCTCGTCCGGCATGGCCTCCCACAAGAAATGGCGGCGGACCCTCTTCTCCACTCCGTCCGCCGTGGCGCATCAGGCGTATGACCTCTGGACGGGCGAACGCTTCCAGAAACGCTTCAAGGCGAAACGGGCCGCGTTCCCTTCATCCAAGGAACTGCGGAAAGGCGCACTTTGCCCGGATACCTTCTACCGGAAAGTCATCACGCTTGATGACGCGATCGCGGGCGGGTGCGACCTCTTCGATCTGGAAAGCCTCAAGCTCGAATACAGCGCCGACGAGTTCCGGAACCTGTTCCTGTGCGAGTTCGTGGACGACACGCAGTCCGTGTTCAGGCTGGCGGATCTGGAAACCTGCTACGCGGATACGGATACATGGCCGGACTTCAACCCCACGGCGGGCCGCCCGCTTGGGAACCTGCCCGTGTGGGGCGGCTATGACCCCTCGCGCAGCCGGGACGACGCCTCTTTCGTCATCGTGGCCCCGCCGCTCAAAGAGGGCGGCGAGTACCGGGTGGTCGCCCGCTACAAGTGGCTGGACAAATCATACATCTGGCAAGCCGAGCGCATCCGGGAATTGGTCGGGCGGTACAACTTCCGGCACATCGGGGTCGACGTCACCGGGCCGGGCATCGGGGTTTTCGAGCAGATACGCGCCTTCTTCCCGCTGGCGACGCCGATCAACTACTCCGTGCAGCTCAAGACCCAACTCGTGCTGAAGGCAAAGGAACTCATAGAGGCGCACCGCCTCAAGTGGGACGCGGGGCAGAACGACATTGCCCACGCCTTCCTCACCATCCGGCAAGGCGTCACGGACAGCGGGCAGATATCCTATTCGGCCTCCCGCACCAGCGCCACGGGTCACGCCGACGTCGCCTGGGCAATCATGCACGCGCTGGCGGCGGAGCCCATCGGCAAGCCGAAGGGCGGCTGCGTCGTCTTCATCCAATAAGGGGAAAACATGGGAAAAAAGAAACCTGCGCCGCTGGCGTTCTGCTTCGGCGATCCGGAGCCCGTCCTGAGCGGGGCCGTGTATGAGTATCTGGGCGTCTGGCTCCTCGACAACGGGCGGTACTACGCAACGCCCGTCCCGTGGTCGGGGCTGGCGCGGCTTTTGCGGGCGAACGCCTACCACGGGCCGATCCTTGAGTTCAAAACGAACATGGCCATGCGCGGGTTCCGGGCGTCCGCAGCCCTCACGCGCCGGGACATGCACGCCGTGGCCACGGACTATATGGTCTTCGCCAACGCCTATCTGCTCCTTTCGCGGAACTGGCTCGGGGAAGTGGCAGGGATGCGGCACCTGCCCGCGATCAACATGCGCCGGATGAAGGAGCCGGACAGATACGGGCTCCTGCTCCCTTCCGGGCAGTTCCACGAGTTCGAGCCGGGCGAGGTGCTGCACCTGAAAAACTATGACGTGAGCCAGACCATCTACGGTCTGCCGGGCTACCTCGGCGCGATCCAGTCCATGCTGCTCAACGAGGACGCTACTCTTTTCCGGCGGCGCTACTACAAGAACGGCGCGCATGTCGGGTATATCTTCTACTCTTCAAGCGCGCAGCTTGAGCAGGCGCAGCAGGACGCGATCAAGAACGCCATACAGAACGCCCGGGGCGTCGGCAACTTCCGGAACATGTTCCTGCACATCCCGAACGGACGGGAAAAGGACGTGCAGATCGTCCCTGTGGGGGACTTCTCCACCAAGGACGAGCTCGAACGGATCAAGAGCATCAGCCGCGACGACATCATCGCCGCCCACCGCATCCCGCCCGCGATGGCCTCGATCATCCCGCAGAACATGACGGGGTTCGGGGACATCACCAAGATCGACGCCGTGTATTTCCGCAACGAGGTCATGCCCATCCGGGAAGTCCTGCTCGAGATCAACGAGGCGCTGCCGCCCGCCCTGCATATCGGGTTTACGGATACGCAAGGGGAAGAAAATCAGTAGCGAGTTAGGCAGAATCCCCCTATACTTACCAACGATTCAGGGGGAAATCATGAGAGTTTACTGTCCGGCATGTGGGCACATCTGCACCATTTCATCCCGCACGGAAATTTCAAATATCCTTTCACGGCTGTACTGCGTCTGCCTCAATCCGGAATGCGCGCACAGCTTCGTCTCGACGCTGGCCTACAGCCACACGCTGTCGCCCTCGGCCTTTGACCTCCCGAAACCGATCCGGGAAAAGCTGAGGAAAACGAACTCACGAAAACAGGTACAGCTCCTCTTTGAGGGCATGGCGTAGAGAACGGCCCCGCAGCGGCATGGTGCGGGGCCGTCTTTCTTATGCTGACAGTTGTCTCCATGTTGAGACAAGATGTTCATCTTTAGGATATAATCGCCTCTTGTGTATCGAAAAAAAATTGTCTGGAGTTTGCTGTGGTATGCTACAGTATGAAATCATCCTTGACCGATAGGAATTTTATGCCTATTCTCAAAAGGAAACCTGTTTGTTGGAATGAACAAAATCAGGTGATTATCACAAGGAGGTATCCCATGAGTCCCGCGCAACACGCAAAGCAAATTTTACAGGCACACTGGGATGGCTCCATTCCGGTGAACCCCATCTCCATAGCCGCCCAGATCGGCGTGTATGTCTTTCCCCTTGAAGGAGGATGTTCCACCAGCGGCCTTTACCGAGTGGAAAACGGCGTACCTAAGATTTACGTCAACCAGCATGAATCCCTATTGCGCCGTCGCTTCACCATCGCCCATGAACTGGGACACCATGTTCTTGGGCATCTAAGGGAAGCCATTGCTAGCGGCGGAAACGCTGAACTTCCCCGTGATGGAAACGTCACCTACAGTCTTGCCTTTTATGACCCAAATGAAGTGGACGCCAACAAGTTTGCCGCCGAACTGCTCATGCCTGAAAGTGCCGTGGCCTACTTTGTGGACAAGACCACCAAGAATCTGAGCGAGCTGGCCCGGACGTTCAACGTGTCGGATACAGCCATGAGCTACCGTCTGTCCAACCTTGGGTATTTCTAACACGATGCAAGAACAGCCAGAATCGTCTTTAAGAACTCCAGCAGAGGCACTTTCTTCAACTAATATGAATGAAAATGGCTCTGCTGGAAGTTTTGTTTCCGAGCAGAAAGCTCCCAATGACGTGATTGCCAACTATGCCCTTGAGCGTCACAGGCAACGTCTTGAGCAACGCTCCGGTATTTTTGGGCTTGTCATTCTCATTTGCCTTCTTCTGTATTTATATTTTATCTATATCCTATTAAATATAGAGAGTTATTGGTGTGCGCTAAAAGCCTCTCCATATCTTGCTCTTACAATAGGCTTACTCGGAGTTCTCCCCACCATTATGCTTTGTGGTTTAATTAAAGGCATTTATGCCATTCAAACAGATGCCCTTGAAGAGAAAAAAGATAAAGAGCTCGTTGATAAGATAACGGAAGTTATCGTTAAAACAGTCGGAAAGACACAGCAGTAATACAGCATTGGCCCCGCATCGGCATGGTGCGGGGCCGTCTTTCGTCAGCATGAAGCGCCGGGGCGCTGGACGTCATACGCCTGAGCAGCCGCCGCCATGAACCCCGAGCGAGTCATGCCGGAGCGCGCCGCCTTCGCGTCGATGCTTTCCAGAACGGACTTGGCGATGCTCAGGGAAATCTTGACCGGGGTCAGATCCACGCTCGGGGCGGGGATAAGCTGATAGAGGATTTCCCCGGCGGCAGGAGCCTCCAGTTCCTCCAGTTCCTTTTCAATCCGGCGGCGGGCCTCCGCAAGCCCGCACGGTTCCGGCAGGGGGTGGCGGGCCTTGGCGTACTCTTCAACGGTCAAGGCCACCGCTTCCGCCGCCATGTCCATACACTCCTCCACGGTGTCGCCCTGTGAGGCCACTTCGGGGAAGTCAGGGCAAAAAATGGAGTATCCGCCTTTCTCATCGGGGATGAAAGCCGCGTAGTAATACTTTGCCATATATGTTCCTCCGGGGGGCTTGCGCCCCCCTGTTTTTCATTTTTTGACGCCGCCGTCTCTGAGGATCTTCCTGCTCAGGATTTCGTTGACTTCCTTATGCCTTGGAACCTCAGTCACGAGAACGCCGTCCCGGTAAACCAGCGTATGCCGTCCGCCCTCGCGGAACTCGCATCCGGCCTTTGCCAACAGCCTCAATAGGTCGGCTCGTTTCATCTCACCTCCTGAAAAGCATAGTATGGAATTTTATCCATACTGTCAATCCTGATATGGAATTTTATCCATACTTTCTTTGTCTTCCAGCTTCCCCGCGCACCGGGTCACGTTGTCGGCAATCAGGAGGAGAAGGGAAGACAAGCCGCCCCGCTCATCCCGGTACATCGCGGCCAGTTCGCGCAGCGATCCCGCGCTTTCATAGAGCCCCGCAATCGGGTCAAAATCTTCATTGCGCATAACCGCCCTCCTCTTCGCCGCACAGGGTCAAGGCCGCGCCCATGTGGGCCGCGTCGCCGGAACAATAGGCCAATTCAAGGCTGACGGCGGAAAGCGCCTCAGCCGCCAGCGTAAGGCGGGCGGGGTCATGGGCCGCAAGCCCTCCCCGCAGGTTAGCCAAGGCCACAACGCATGTCCCTCGCGTATCCGCCAGATCGTCCAGAAGCCGCTCAAGGCCGCGTGCCGCCTCTTCCGGCGTCGCGTAGGCTCTGGGCTCGGGTGTCGTCCATGTATGGATCATGCCGCTGCCCTCCCACGGTTCAGGATGCGGCTGCACCATGCAAGTCCGCGATCCCAGTTCTCGGCGAGGGCTTCCGGCGACGGCGGGAAGGCTTCCATACGGGGCTGCGGGACGGCAACGGAGACGGGCTTTTCCGCCCTCCGTTCCGGGCCGGAACGCTTCCCCGTCTTCGCATTGGAAAGCCACGTCCGCAGGAACCGCCAGACGTTGCGGATCGGCGTGCGCTTTTCGGCTTGCCACTTACGGATGCGGGTTATCTCGGCCTGTACGTCAACGTCCGGGAAGTCGCGCTGCAGGTCTTCCAGCATCTCCACAGGGATAAAAAATCCGTCCGTCCCGATCTGATCTTCTTTTTCCCTTTCCTGTTCCGATTCCCGAAAGCCTACCGATACCCTATCGGCGGGGCACGGCGCGGCCCCGAGCAGGTGCGGATAGAGGGCAAGGATCGCCTTGCGGAGCTTCGCGGACTCGACCGCGGGGAACAGGGAACGGAGCGAGACGAGGATCTTGGGGCTGGTGCTGCACTGGTGGCGGATGAAGTGGCAGACCCACACGGCGTCGCCGTCCGTGGCGATCTTGCCGTCGCGCTCGAACGCGGCAAGGGCGGCGTCGACCGCCTCTTCCTTCAGCCCGGTGTCGTAGGCCATGCGACGGCGCGACACCGCCAGCAGCCCGAGGTTGTTGGTGTGGGGGCAGGAGAACAGATAGAGGTAAAGGAGCTTTTCGGACGCGCTCAGGGTTTCGATGTACGGGTCGGACCAGAACGCCATGCGGATGGTGCGGTAGGTAGCCATGCTCACACCTCCACAGACAGCTTGTTGCCGGACAGCAACCACCACACGCGGCGGCATTGGAACGGCAAGGGCAATTCTTGGAGCGCTTGCGCGGCGGCTTCTTCGCCGGAACGAATGAGCTTGAAGACGAGAAGGGACAACGGGACGCGCCCGGCGCACCTGCCGGAGCGGGACAGGAAAACGGTTGCGGACATGGGAAACCTCACATTGATGGAGGTTGAGCGCCGCAAACGAAAAAAGGCAAGGCGACGCTCCCCTGCAATGTGAGCAGCCGGGGCCTCACGGACACCCGGACGTCGCCTTGCCAATACATAACCGCATCCCGAAAAAAGGATGCAATGGTGGCAAGAAACAAGAAAAACCGCTTTTTCTGCCAGCTTGGGACTGGCAAGAGGCGACGGTTACGCCTCACATTGTTGGGAAGGCTAGAGTAGGAGAAGAGGGCCTAGGTGTCAAGGGAGAAAACTAAAACATTGTTCCAAGTGAATCACTATTCTCTTTTTTACTATAAACAAGAGAATATTTACGCAATGTTTCTAGTTCTTCCTTATTAAATGTCACTTTAGTTGCCAGTTCAGGATTAAATCTAAAAACAAACAATCTCAAACTAGTAAACGATATAACTTTGGAAAACTCTTGTATTTCTGGTATTAATTCTTCTATATTTCCATACTGTTTGTAGAATATTTTTATCTTAGCAACATATTGATGACTTATATATGAAATATCTATTAATTGATTATATATTCCATGTGGAATATAGTTATTTTTAGTATTTAAAATTTCATCTATAGAATTAACAATATCTTCAATAGATTCAATATAATATGATATATCAGCATTATATCCTGATAAACCATTTTTTACAAAGTACCCACATAATATATTAAATCTATTATATAAACATTTTAGCTCATTCACTATTTTATTTTGATTATTACTATAATCAATAGAATACTCTTTATGATATATAAATATTTCTTTTTTATAGTCAAAATAAGATATGAGCAAACTACTTGCTATTCCGCCTAAAAATCCAACAAAAAGTGAGCTTATATTTCTTTTATTAGCACGACGTTTCATAATAGTAGTCCATACAAATAATAGGAGAGAATAAAATCTCTCCTATTATTTTTATATTACCAACTCCAGAATCACTTTTCAGGCATGATCATAAAGAATACACCAGTAGTCTGCGAATACGAAAAACTGAATTTCACGCCGCCGACGACAGCTTCTGAACTCTTCGGCAATCCATCGTCTCCGCTCAACAGCCCAAGTTTCCTCATGACTTCGCCACGCTTTTCTGTCGGCCATTCAGGTTTCACGCCCGCAATGGCGAAGGCCATGCCGAGGATGATGTCCGTCCCGGATTGAACGGTTCCGTCCCCAGTTCCGATGTAGATGATGGTCGTGATCTTTCCCTTGTCATTCGTCGTAACGACTGCACCGTTGTTCTTCGTCATAGAGAGCTGCACAGTGTTGCCGTCTTTCTTGTCGATCTTCACCCGTTGCCTGCTGTCCGTCGCCTTTGCCGCCTTGTCATAGTTGGAAGCGAATTTCTTGACCGTCAGCTCAAAGGCTGGCTCAACTTTTTTTACATTCTCAGCAGGCTGTTGTTTGGGTTCCTGCGCTTTCTGCTCCACGGGTTGAGGTTTGGCCTTTTCCGGCTCAGGAGAGGGTTGCGCCGGAGTTGGAGCTGGCGTTGCGGCAACAGGGGCGGATTGGGCCGCTTTCTCGGACTTGTCTTCCCCGCCTCCGGTAATCAGATTTACAGCCGCAGAAAAGAGGAAGAGCGCAAGGACAATCCACAAGCACCCTTTTACAGCTTGTTTTCCCCCTTTTTCCTTCTTGATGGATTCATCCCGGATCGCATCGGTGATCGGCTGGCCGCACTTTGGGCACGCCGTGGCCTCAATCGAAACCTTGTTCTTGCACGCCGGACACTCAATCAGCTTTGCCATGTGTTCCCCTTATGTGGCAATCTATGATCTGAATCCCCCCTTCTAATGCGGAATAAAACTCCTAGTCAACGAAAAGCCCCGGTCATGCGGGAACATGGCCGGGGCCTTGCTCATATTAAGATGAAGTATGTACTCAAACCTTAAATATCGGCTATATTATTTTAAATACTTTTCAATTTATAAATATACAGCATTGGAATGAATCTTAGGTGAAATTTTGTCTATACAATTCTTATTTAAGAAAATGATATTATTACCACGAACAACAAACACACCTGATTCAAGCGTCATAATTATTTTGGACTCAAAGAAACCATCTTTTAAGTATACATAGCAATCATTATCTTTCAATATTGCAGTATTAAAATCATGTACTGATACAAATACAACAATCAAAATACAATGTATAAACATTCCTATTTTGATTTTATTAAATAAAAATATCGGATATACAATAAATATAACAAAAAAGAAAATACCATCATTATAAAATTCATATAACAATTTATTATCTATTAAATCATACATAAATTTATATAAAAATATATACACAAAAATAACACAAGGTAACATATAATTTATTAATATAAAACATCTTCTCCTAATTAAAGAAATTTTATATTCCAATTTATATTCATATATAACAATATAGTACGCTAAGTATGCCAAAAATACAATGAACACTTCCGTGTTGACATGAAAACATCAACTGGAGAAACAGGAAAAAAATAGCGCGCATCAAAACCAAGCATCGATATGTATATGAATAAATAAAACATACCCAAAATGGCTATTCCTGCAGAAAGACACCCAATTACCTTTATAGTCAATTCAATCTCAGACAATTTCATAAATTATAGACACTCCATAAACTATTCTTGTTTTTATTTGTAAAGGCGTCACCCGGCACACCATTCTTGGGGCTATCGCAGTTTATTACATGAATTCATAAATATAGTTTATCAGTAGGAAATAAAATTCCTCCTGATTGAACAAAGGAAAAATGAAGTGGGA
>ENA-ORTG01000454-ORTG01000454.1-human-gut-metagenome-genome-assembly--contig:-NODE-454-length-44492-cov-5.828926_pt1 | contig 44492 bp, 38 predicted proteins | sample MGYA00241906_ERZ509176 | MGnify/ENA primary metagenome ERZ509176 (study PRJEB26280, sample SAMEA2338811) | human gut metagenome | biome: human gut; feature: human-associated habitat; material: faeces...
GCGAACGAGAAGATTTTGAAGGATTTGAACAGTACCGTCTCTATGTAAGAAACGGTACAAACATCTTTATTGTTGATAATCAATTGCGTATGTTTGTATAAGAATCCATTTTTACTCGGTCTGCTCAGTTCTCAACTCAAAAATACGCTCGAAAGAGAAATAGACAGTCTCCTTTCATTTTACATCCTTATTACAATATTATTTTAATTTGTTTTAAATAACAATCATAAATAGTTGATAATCATTTATTTACAAATGGGGGGGGGTAAAATAAAAGGAATTAAATGGCTGTTTTATTTTTCTTTTTTGCTGAAAATGATTACATTTGCGGTGTATTTCTACCCTCTCTTACATAGAAACGGTACGAATACGGGGTTACGGTATCCGCTCACTGTAGTCAGGAGCGGCCCGCATTCTGGAAGTCCTATGAAGGAAAAAGCCAGATTAACCTTGATTGCTGTATCTTCCTTATTTGAAAAAACAGAAGGTGCAGGAATGGAAATTATATCCTTTTTATTAACCCAGCAACATTACTTTTTGTTGAACATAGAAACACACACACACGAACATTGGTTCGCCCTAAAAGTATTTTATAACAAAGTTTTCGAGATTGAGGATATATTGAAAAAAGACAAGATCGAGACTTACATTCCTTGTGAGGAAACTTTGATGGAACATAACGGCATAAAGAAGAAACTCCGTCGTCCAGTCATTAATTCGCTTATGTTCTTCCGTTCAACCGTTCGTCGTGCTTTGGAAGTACAGCGACAATTCATGAATAAGGTAATCCTATATACAAGGCAGAAGGAATTGAAAAAACTTCCCCTCGCCATTCCTGAGCGGGAAATGGACATCTTCATGCTGGTCACTTCATCCGGCGAGCAAGGGATGGAATATTTCGGAGAGGACAATCCCAAGTTTTACAAGGGAGAACGTGTACGGGTTATTGACGGGAAGTTCAAGGGAGCGGAAGGGGTTATCTGCCGGATTAAGAAGAATCGCCGTTTGGTGGTCACCGTCCAAGGCGTATGCGCCGTGGCTACTTCCTATATTCCACAAGCCTTTCTACAACGGATAGGGCAAGATTAAGAAAATCATCAAAAGAATCATATAGTGGACATTCTTCATTTTATCGAATTTGCCTTTACAGTCATAGTCGGCTGGACATTGAGTGCGATGGTCCTACCTCGCATTTCGTTGGTCTCTTTCCGACGTCGCCTGTTCGACTCAGTGGACGAACGTAAGTTGCATACTGCCCATATACCAAGGTTAGGCGGTATCGCCTTTTTCCCTTGTATCACAGTTACGGTTTCGCTTGCCATTATCGGTTACAACCTTTGGCAGGGCTATAACATACTCGACATGGACTTGACGAACCGTCTGCTTTCCATGCTCTGTTGTCTGTTCATACTTTATCTTATAGGTATGATGGATGACCTTATCGGTGTACGTTACCGTTCCAAATTTGTAGTGCAGATACTTTGTGGCATACTGTTGGTGATTTCCGGGCTATGCTTCGACAACCTATACGGGTTGTTCGGTATTTATGTCATACCTTATTACATAGGAGTGCCGTTCACGGTATTCGTCATTGTCTATATCTTGAACGCTATCAACCTAATAGACGGTATTGACGGACTTGCCTCCGGATTGAGTATCATCGCATTCCTCGCTTTCGGTTGTATGTTCATACGCTTGCAATGGTGGATGTATGCCTTTATCAGTCTGGCTGCATTCGGTGTGTTGTTGCCGTTTTTCTACTATAACGTATACGGTAAGATACACCGGGGACGTAAGATATTCATGGGCGATACAGGTTCGCTTACTATCGGGATGCTGTTGGCTGTGATGGCCATCCGTCTGAGCATGTCCGACCCGATGAAGGAAAGTGTCTTTCCCGGTGTTATTGTGACAGCCTTCTCGTTCCTGATAGTGCCAATGCTTGATGTGGTACGCGTAGTTTTACATCGATGGCGGAACAGGAAACCTCTTTTTCTGCCTGACAAGAATCATATCCATCACAAATTCATCGCCTTGGGCATGTCTCAACGGAAAGCTATGGCATGTATCATCGCCCTCGCCCTCGCTTTTGCCGTGGTGAACGTATTCCTGATTCATTATTTGACCACCACTACTCTTTTTCTGCTGGACGTGGCAGTATGGACAGTGTTGCATTGTTATATCACAATAAAGATCAAACGAAAAAATAACTGTACAGAATAAATTTATGAAAAATCGATTTTTAGCACTTATCTTTTTGGCTATATCGCTCGTTTCGTGTAATACATCCAAGGAGATTCTTTACTTTCAAGACATTGCGGTAAACCAGCCTGAAGTAATCAAGGGAGCAAGAGATATTACCGTGCAGCCCAAAGACCAGATATCCATCACGGTATCCAGTAAAGATCCGCAACTTGCAGCATTGTTCAACCTGACACGTGTCCAATACCGTGCCGGAACTACTGACTTGCGTAGTAACAACAATAATGGAGAAATATCTGGCTATACTTTGGATGACAAGGGAAACATCGATTTTCCTGTCATAGGCTCACTCCACATAGCCGGTATGACCAAGAGCCAGATTGCTACCCTTATCAAGAAACGGTTAGTGGAAGAGGACCTAGTGAAAGATCCGGTTGTGACCGTGGAGTTTATGAATCTCTATTTTTCAGTCTTGGGTGAAGTAAAAACTCCCGGCAAATATAGTATCACAAAAGACCAGATATCTTTACTGGAAGCCATCAGTATGGCGGGTGATCTTACTATCTACGGTAAACGTGATGCTATTTTCGTCATTCGCGAGGAAAACGGTGAACGGGTTACTCATTGGGTGGATATTCGAAGCAAGGATATTTTTACCTCCCCAGTTTATTACCTGAAGCAGAACGATGTGGTGTATGTGCAGCCCAACAAGGTGCGCGCCGGACAGTCCACTATTAACGAAAACAACGTAAAGTCTGTTTCCTTATGGATCAGCATCGGATCGTTCCTTACCTCATTGGGCGTCCTTCTGTTCAAGTAATTGAAATATTATTTTATACTTATATATAACAGAATATGATAGAGAAAAAGACTATTGTCGGCAAGCCCACTGATGATTTCATACGGATACAGGACTTATGGGGAATGTTCGTGCCCAGATGGCATTGGTTTGCTCTTTCCTTGTTTGCCGCTCTTGCTGTGGCAACCTTTTATCTGTTGAGTACTCCGAATATCTATACACGTACCGCCGCCATCTTGGTAAAGGACGATTCCAAGAGCGGTTCGTCCACAAACGCAATAAGTGAGTTTTCTGATTTGGGAATCTTTAAGTCGAACACTAACATCAATAACGAGTTGCTTACCTTGAAGTCACCCACACTGATGACCGAAGTTGTGCAGCGATTAGGACTGAGCGAGACCTATACCGTTCGCAAAGGTTTGAGAACTACAGGATTGTATAAATGTAATCCTATAGTTGTAACCTATCGTCACTTGGATGAAACTCCTGTCAGCTTTACGATAAACCTTCCGTCCAAAAAAGAATTTACCATATCCGATGTAATGATTGACGGAGAGGAACTAGGGACGGATTTCTCTGGTAAGATGGGCGATTCCATTCGCATGGAAATAGGTACATTTGTAATCAATCTTACTAAATATTGGAATGATTCATTCGTTGGTACTTCCATTCGCTATAATAAAGGTAGTGTACGTGCCGTAACCGACTATTATGCTACCGGCTTACGTGCAGATTTGGGTAACGAGGATGCCACCATCATCAACCTCAGTATCGATGATGCATCCATCCAAAAAGCAGAAGACATACTGAATACCCTGATCGAGGTATATAATGAGAAGTGGATTCAGGACAAGAACCAGATCGCCGTCAGTACCTCACAGTTCATAGGTGATCGCTTAAGCGTAATAGAAAGCGAACTGGGGAACGTGGACGAGAATATCGCCGGTTTCAAGAGCGAGCATCTGTTGCCCGATGTACAGGCGGCATCCAGTCTATATATGGCCCAGTCCGCAGAAAACAAAAAAGAACTGTTGGCACTCAACAGTCAACTTTCCACAGCACGGTATATCCGCAAGGAATTAAATAATAAGGAACTTGACCAACTGCTGCCTACTAATTCCGGTATAGCCAATGTTAATATCGAAAGTCAGATCGGTGAATACAATACGATGGTACTTGACCGCAATCGCTTGATCGCCAATAGTAGTGAAAAAAATCCACTGGCAAAGGATATGGCAAACTCTCTCCAAAGTATGCAACGCACCATCATCCAATCAGTGGACAACCTGATTGTTTCCTTAAATACCCAGATACGGAGTATTCGACAACAGGAAGCCATGACTACCAGCCAGCTAGCTTCCAATCCGAACCAGGCCAGATACCTGCTTTCCGTGGAACGACAGCAAAAAGTGAAGGAAGAACTCTATCTTTATCTGCTCCAGAAACGTGAGGAAAACGAGCTTTCACAAGCCTTTACAGCTTATAATACCCGTGTGATTACCGCCCCTCGGGGAAGTATGTTTCCCACTGCTCCCCGGAAGATGAATATTCTCCTGGTAGCGTTTGTTATCGGGTTACTCATTCCGGCTGTAATTATCTTCACGAAAGAGAATATGAATACCAAAGTGCGTGGACGCAAGGACCTGGAGAACCTCAGCATACCTCTCATTGGTGAGATACCCCAATATTTCAATACAAAGAAGAAATTGGGATTCAGTAAAAAAACGCAGCCTGATATAAAGGCTATCGTGGTGAAGGAAGGTAGCCGAGATATCATTAATGAGGCGTTCCGTGTGCTCCGCTCCAATATGGATTTCATGACAAACAAAGATGACAAGCAAAACGTGTTCGTAATCACCTCATTCAATCCAGGCAGTGGCAAATCGTTTCTTTCCATGAACATAGCCATGAGCTTCGCCATCAAGAAAAAGAGAATATTGGTGATAGACGGTGACCTAAGACACGGAACCATATCTTCTTATGTTGACTCTCCCCAGACAGGTTTGAGCGACTACCTTGGAAACCGGGTTGACAATTACAAGGATATCATTGTAGAGGACAAAAAATATGACAACTTACATATCATTCCCATTGGTACCGTTCCTCCTAATCCTACGGAATTGTTGGAAAACGGTAAACTGGCTATACTAATAGAAGCCTTGGGTAGCGAGTACGACTATATCTTTATTGACTGCCCTCCTATCGACATTGTGGCTGATACGCAAATCATCGAGAAACTGGCTGACCGCACCATCTTTGTCATCCGTAGTGGCCTGTTGGACCGTAGTATGCTGACTGAATTGGAGTGTATCTACCAAGAGAAACGCTTTAAGAATCTCAGTGTGATACTGAACGGTACAGAAGTTGGGGGACGATACAACTATCATTATAGTTACCGCTACGGTTATCACAACGGATATTCCTCTTATTACGGAAATGAGAAATCATCAACGCATGGGGGGGGGGTAAATGGTTGATTATAAATTAGTTGTATAGTAATTCGTCGCAAACATGTGGCCATTTCGTAAAACTGTAACCCTTGCTCAAAGTGGTATACTGAAAGGGATGACTGACTGTCACAGCCACCTTCTTCCGGGAATAGATGACGGGGTGGAAACTTTGAATGAGTCACTTGAGATTTTGGCCGAGATGGAAAGACTGGGTGTTAGAAAGGTCTGGTTCACCCCGCATGTCATGGAGGATATTCCCAATGAGACCGCGGCCTTACAACAAAAGTTTCGGGAACTGAAACAAAGTTACAAAGGAACAATGAAACTGAATTTGGCGGCAGAGTATATGTTAGACAATCTGTTTGAAAAACGGCTGGAAAGGGATGATTTGCTGCCCTTAGAGGAAGGGAAACGTTACCTTTTAGTGGAGACCTCTTATTTTAATCCGCCGATGGGATTGAAGAATATCCTACTCCGTATTAAGAGTAAAGGTTATTACCCGTTGTTAGCACACCCCGAACGATATGAATATATGCAGATGAAAGAATATAAGGCTTTGAAGGAGACACGTATCTCTTTCCAGCTTAATGTACCATCGTTGGTCGGGATGTACGGTAGGCATGTGCAGGACAAAGCGGAAGTTCTGTTAAAAAACGGGATGTATGTTCATATTGGTTGCGACACCCATTCGATAGATTCTTATCTACGGTTATTGCATGGTAATATTCGAAAAAATGCGGTAAGCAATTTGATGAATCTTTTTTTTGATTAGAATTTTGTCAACTTTACGATAGACATTACTTTATTTCTAATTAGAAAGAAGTTAACACATAAAGACAAATGAGGCTACACCTCTATACTAAAGTGATTGTCTGAAAAAGCGTTTAAGTGCCTAAAGTTATATTTTCTTTAAAGACAATTAAAAATGAATTTTCCAAATGTATATACAATTAACTTCTCAAGAAAAATACAAGGTGAAAAAAACATAAGTGATTACAATAAGGACATGTCACTGTATATTGATCAGGATATACTTCGATATAAATAATACGAATCAGAAGTGAACTTTCAACTACTGCTTCATAGAATTAAATATATAATTGGGTGTTTCATAAAACTAGCAATGAAAGAAATTTCATTCGGGAATTTGCTCCAAATGTGACAAACAGTTACTTGTAAACATTCAAGCCTAAACTTAATAGTGAAAAATCATTATTTATAACGAACTTGGATATTAAATATATGCTTTCCAGCTTAAATAAAATAGTTGACAGAATAGGAGAAATATTCAATGTCTTTGATTTCTCTTATATCGTTTCTTGTATTGCGTCTTTAGCCGTTATTAGTTATGGATTATGGAGATATAATTTATTGTATATCTTTGATAATGATTTGTTTAACGTTGTTTTTGTAATTATATTCACTTATATATGCGGCTTGATTTCTTTTGTGATTGGTAAGAGAATCCGTTTCATGTATAACAAAATATTCCCTATACAAAGAGGAAGAAGTCGCTTCATGAGTTGTTTCAATTCTGCAATTCAATATGTGAACAATCGAAATAATCAAAGAGGTATATATTTGAATCGTTATATGGACGAAGAAAATTGCAGAAAATATTATGTGGAAATGTGGTCTTACCTACGTGGATGTGAGAAAGCAGCACCCGCATTGAAATTTATCAATCGTTTTTGGGTGATGCAGGCTGTTTACGAAGGGCTTGCAACATCTTTCTTGTTAGGAACATTTATGGGATGTATATTGTATGACTGCAATAATTGTTGTACTAGTCTTATCATCATAATTGGTTTTTTGGCTTCTTTCTGCTTTTGTTGCTATGAAGGAACTCGTTATGCGGAATCTCAAATAATCGAAGTGGTTATAGCTTATGAACGATACTTAAATGCATAATATCATGGACAAAAAAGATAAATCAAAAGAAAACAAATTACAAGTATATAAGTTTATTTTGGGAGAAGAGACCAGACCTAAAATAGAGGTGTTCACTCAAGATACGAATATAGGAATTAAAGATTCCATTTTTTACAAACAGTACTATTTGGCTTTATCCGGAATCGCTGAACATCTTTTATTTTTTAATAATGAAAAGGCTGGTGTTTCTTCTTATGGGACTTGGGAATCTCCCAATAATCTCTTTGCTTTTTTGGGTGAAAGGGGATCCGGAAAGACTTCTTGCATGTTGACCGTGAGGGAGCTTTTGTGCCGTGAGAATGGCAATAACCGAGATGTGTTAAATGAGATATTCTGCGATAGGGAAAGTGCCAACAAAGAAATTTTGGAAAAAACCGATTTTTATGGATGCGAAATAATAGACCCGCTCTTTTTTGATAGCAAGCACAACATCTTGGAGCTTTTTGTCGGTACACTTTTCCGTAATTTAGAGAAAAAACGGAAAAAACTATTTGAACTGCAAGACAATGAATCCTTATTTAAGAGTTTTGCTGACGTAAAGCGTATTTTACCTTTGTTGGAAAGATGCACGGATTCTTTGGATTTTGACGATTTGGAACAATTGAAAGACCTTAGCGCCTCTTTAGATCTCAAAGAAGCACTTAGGAAATTGGTTCAAGTTTATTTAAAATGTGTGTTTGGGAATGAACATGGTCGATTGGTTTTATGTATAGATGACATAGATTTGGATATGAAAGACGGATATAGATTGGTTGAACACATCCGTCGCTATTTGAATATGCCGGAACTGATCATCCTGATGTCTATAAAGCTTGAGCAATTGGGTAATGTCATCCGCATTAAATACACCAAGGATTTTCATATTTTGTTTGATAAGCATGGCACAGAGTCAAAGGAGAGTGTGAAAGATTCAGAAGGGGATTATCGGGAAGTGGTGAATCGGATTGTGGAGCGTTATATCACCAAGTTGCTTCCATTGAACCAACGCATTATTCTTCCTTCTGTCAATGAGTTGTTCGATCATGAAATTCATGTTTACCGTAAGGGAAGCGATACGGAAGAGGGTATACTCAAACCCTTGAAGAAAGGAATTTTAGAACAGATATACTTGCGGACACGTATATTGTTTTATAATACCAAAAATATGGTAAGTTATATTGTTCCTCGGAATTTGCGTGAGTTTTGCAATTTTCTTCATCTGTTGTATAACTTGAAAGAGGTAAGTAACCATGAAGAAGCCTTGCCTAATCTTAAACATTTCAAGAACTATTTTTATGGTGTCTGGTGCACAAACAATTTAGATAAGAATGCATTATGCATTATGCAGACATTGTGGAATATGCTTAACATCAGCCAGATAAATCAGACAGTCATTCAATGCTTACGTGGAAGATTCTCTATCTTGTTCGATAAATTGAATACGCAAAGCGACAGCATAAAGGAAATTATAAATATCCTGGAAAATGATAATGTCAAATACAATATTTCATTAGGGGATGTTTTGGCATTATTGGATTGGTTGGATAAAGTGTTGTATGAAGAATATGATTTGAAGCTGCTTTTTGCTATAAGGACATTCTATAGTTTTTCTCTATATGAGACATACCGGAAGAAGGAGGACATTATAGCCGAGGAACGTAGTCAGGAAGAAATCATAAATAAAGAGAAGCTGACCGGCAATGAGATTCTTTATGGAGATATAGTGAATGGCAATTTATTGAACGCTGAATATTTGAATGTTGCTCCTTATGAGAATGGTAATACTTCAAGAGGCAAAAGAATAATAGACCATGAAGCCATCACTATATTGGTTGATTATATCGTTGATAATCAAGAGAAACGTTTTCGTGATTTTTTTAAATTAGGAGAAAAAGAGACGGATTTAGACGAAATTAAATTAAGAAAAATCGTAGAGTTTTTCATGCTTACAACTTCCTTTGTTATTGATTCTAAAGAAAAGGGTTGTGACCAATACAGGAGGAAAATAGAGGTATATTATGAGAAAAAAGTAATGAAGACACGGAAAAAAGTCTGTTTTGATGTACTTTCAATATTTTATAATCTGCAAGACGTTTTAAAATGTTATAGGCGATATGGTTATTATTGGGGGAATATGGTCTCTGGACAGGATGTTGAAAAAACTGAAAATGAGAAAAATTTTGCAGAAGAAAATGCTTTATTTGAAAATGATAGGGCGAAACTAAAAGGCTATTATCCTTTATATGAAACTATCCTAAATAAAATAGACCAAGAATATGCCAATGATCCGAATTATCAGAAAAGCGGACAAGAGGCGGATAAGAAGCTGGGGTATAAGATAAGTCTGAGGAGTATTGAGATTTTGGAGCAGATATCTTACCGTCTTCAGAGTAAAAGACCGGATGGTACCAGTGATAATATAGAAGTCTTAAAAAAAATTTTTGAGAATTTATCTAGAATAGCGATTAGAACTTATGGGCAAGAAGCTGATAGAAAAAACTATATTAGATATGAATTCTTTGAAGCGATAAAAGATTTTCTTACGGAGCTAAAAAATAACGACATATATAAAAATATCTTCAATATGATATACAAGGAGGAGTCTTCTCCTCAATAAACTATGGATAACATTCGTGCAGTCATAGACACGCTTTTCTCCCAAATAAACAGTTTAGAGATTCTACAGGGGAAAAAATGGCAGGATATAACTTTGGGCGTGACGGAGGAAATGTTCTGCAGCAAGTTCCTAGTGGAGAACAGATGTTATACTTTGGATCAGGTTCGTGAATTGTATCACCTATTTATAACTGACTGGATCTCATCTCCAAGGGAATGTTTTCAAAGCAGGGAGACTGATTTCTTCTATGTTCTGCTGCATTTTTGCCAAAAAACACTGACGGAAAAAGACTATCAGCCCATGTGCCGTTTTCAGGATTTGTTGCGTTGGCGTATGATAACTTATAAGCTGGGTGAGGATTTATTTATTACTTCTTTCTTGGCTTTTAATGACCGAAATGCCATGGTAGAACGAAAGTCGTTTAATTGGCCTGTGGTACTTATGCAAGACAATCCGTCCGTCACACATGTTTTACGAAAAGGTGTGTGTGACCTTCATTTTCATTTGCGCGGCTCATCCTTGAACTATGAACTGAACTGGCTCTCCCTGATGAATGACATGAAGCGGAGAAGAACTGAATTCAACCATCTACAGAAATGCCTTTCGCATAAAGTAAGCACTGCTGACAAGGAAAAATGGGAATCTGCTTATCTGACCACATTCAAGGCTTATGCTATCCGTTATTATTTGTTTCTACTTGTTAATAATGTGGCAGAGGCCGAGACTTTCAAAAAGGAAACGCTTGAAAAAATATTATGGTGTGAAGACGAGTTTTCCTTATCAAGTGCTGCAACATATATAAATTTGCAGATAGACAAATACCGATTTGTCCATGGTTACAAATTGAGGATAAGGGAACGGTCTTTTTGTCCAGATTATGCCATTGTCGGCAATTGGGAAAACGTAAAGTGCGAGAATCTTGCAGGAATGATTTTGTCAGGCGAACGTTGTCTGATGTATAAAATGTTCCGTGGCATATTTTCACATGAAATACACCCGGAAGACAAATGGTTGTTCTACATTTATTTGCTTCAAAAAGCGCAGATACGGAAAGAGTTGGTACTAGTGAATGAAAAGGCGGGATTCAGTAACTTTTCCGATTATGAACGTCGGAAAGAAATATTCATAGAAAGGAGCTGGGGGTATCAGGAGCTTATACCAAAACTTGCGGTGAGTATGGCTTTCTCCAAAGGGTATCTGAACTATTTGGAGTGCAGAATTACACCCAAGGATACAAGCAGGCAACTGATACGGGCCGTCTATACACTGGAACGACAGATCGGTCAACGTATGTGTAAAAAGTCAGATGCTGAAAAAACGAGAAAACATTACTATATTCTTCACTTCATCAAACAGCGTGATAGTCGTTCAGATAAACTTATCAGACTGCCATATAAAGAAAAATGGGAAATCATTCCTTGCAGGCATCATGAATTCCGGAAGAAGATAAAGATGCAAGGAAAAGCTACTTTGGAGGCACTGGAGAAAAATACAGACTTGGCAGAATGGATTGTGGGAATGGATGCTGCAAATTCCGAACTCTATTGTCGGCCGGAAGTCTTCGGCCCCATTTATCGTTATATGAAACAGTTCTGCAATTCAGCTACGGATTTATCGGAACTCGGAAGTGAGTATTACAGAGGACAACGCTCCTTGAATTTCACCTATCATGTAGGTGAGGACTTTTGGGATATAACCGACGGTCTGCGTGCCATAGATGAGGCAATCCTTTTTCTGAATTTGAAGGCTGGTGACCGTATGGGCCATGCTCTGGTCCTTGGCCTTGATGTAGAGGCGTATTACAAACATCGGAATTGTCGGGTAGTGATGTCCAAACAAAATATACTTGACAACGTGATGTGGCTTCATCGGAAGGCGTGTACTTTAGGCATACAGCTTTCCGCCAATGTATCATTGGAGTTGAGAAACACGTTCACCAGATTCTATGATGAAGTCTATCTGGATAAGAGAAAGAAGAAATTCTCACATGATGAAATGGATAACAGGCTTGTTCATGGAAGGGATATTGACATTTATTATCGGGCGTGGCTTTTACGTGGTGACGATCCTGTTTTTTATCACAATCCACTCAGACAGCTGGAGGAATATGAGTACGATACAAAGTGGAACGTTACTGCATTGAACACCATGATACCGGATATGAATACATCCAGATTACATGAAACCGTGGTATGGCTGTATCACTACTATCATTATAATGCGGGGATCAGACAGAGAGGTGAGGAAAGGTCTGAAGTTCTATTGACCCCCGATATCATAGAGCTTATAAAGAAAGTACAGCATGCCATGCGTCGGGAAATTGCGTCCAAATATATCGGCATAGAAGCCAACATCACCTCCAATCACCTTATCGGTGACATGAAACGATATGTACAACATCCCATTGTACAACTGTATAGTCTGGGGCTTCCCCTGTCTGATAAAAAGGAATGCTGTCCACAATTATCCGTTTCCATTAATACGGATGACCGCGGCATCTTTGACACTTCCATAGAGGATGAGTATGCCTTGCTGGCATTGGCACTTGAAAAGGAGCAAGATGCTAATGGAAATAAAAGATATATGCCCCGTGATGTGTACGAATGGTTAAACAACATACGTAAATTGGGCTTCGAGCAGCAATTCCGCAAACACGGCCGTGTAAAATATGAATAGGGTCAGAGTTGGCGTAGGAGGAATCGTGGAAGATACCCAAGGGCGTATCCTTCTACTGAAACGGAGTAAATCACCGGAGGCTGGATGTTGGTCTATCCCGGGAGGAGCCATAGAATATGGAGAGACCGCTGAAAATGCGATACTCAGGGAACTTCGGGAAGAGACTGGACTCACTGATTGCATGGCTGATTTCATTGGATATACGGACTATATTTTGAAAACGGAGGAAAGCCATTGGTGTTCCTTATTTTTTGTGATACGTTCCAACTCGGGAACAGCCATAAACATGGAACCGGACAAACACAGGAGCATAGACTGGTTCTTTAAAGAGAGTCTCCCCATTGAACTGACCCAGAATACCATGTGTGCGTTAAAAATATATAAGGAATGGAACGGGAAAAAACTTCTAAAATAGCGAAAAACTTTCATTTTGATCGCTGCTATATTTGTCATCGTCCATTAAAAGAGGAGGAAATTCCTTTTTCAATGTGTTCGAAATGTTTTGCGATAAACCGGCAGAAGCAGTTGCAACTGCAACGTAAAGATTTCTCTATGGCAGGAATGGTCGCGCTTGTAACCGGAGGGCGCATAAAGATTGGGTATCAGACAGCTTTGTCTCTGTTGCGTAAAGGAGCTACCGTAATCATAACCACCCGGTTCCCAGTTGATGCAGCGGAAAGATATTGTAAAGAGAATGATTTTCAAGAATGGGAAAACCGATTGTTGATTTATGGAATTGATTTTCGGGATATCAGGAAAGTGGAAAGCATGATTGCCTGGATGAATGCCAGACTTCCTTACCTGAATATCCTCATTAACAATGCCGCACAAACCATAGCCCGGCCGGAAGCATACTATCAGCATTTGAGAGTATTGGAAAATAGTGAAAACCGCCGACTGACATTTCATACCGAAAAGGTATTGAAATATTATTTGGCACAAAAGAAAAATAATGAACTGACGGTATGCACACCTTCTTCAAGAATGATTGACAGTGACGGTTTTTTAGTGGATTTGAGGAAATGCAACAGTTGGATATCGAAAGCCTGGGATATTTCGACAAAAGAATTTTTGGAAGTCCAATTGGTGAATGTGACTGCTCCCTTTCTGTTGTGCTCACGTCTGGTGGAACTGATGAAAAAAGCACCTTCCCGAGAAAAATTTATCGTTAATGTTTCTGCTATGGAAGGGCGTTTCTCTAAAAAGAACAAGAATCCTTTTCATCCTCATACCAATATGGCCAAAGCCGCATTGAATATGATGACTCGTACCATAGCGAAGGACTACCGACGTTATGGTATTTATGTAAACAGTGTTGATACCGGATGGATAACGGATGAGAACCCTTATCCGATAGCAAAGAAAAATGCGGAAAACGGCTTTATCCCCCCCTTGACAGTCATTGATGGTGCGGCAAGGGTTTGTGATCCTTTTTTGAGCTATTTGTATTCAGAAAAGAAGAAACTTCCGAAATATGGACTCTTCTTGAAGGATTACCATAGGATAAAATGGTAATAGGTATAAGTTAGAAAAAATGATATAATTACAATTTTTAATAATAGGGAATGAAAGCATGTTTTATGGGCTTGGGTTATATTGGTTTGCCCACAGCCATTATTGCTGCCAAGCACGGCATTCAGATAACAGGAGTTGATATCAATCCTCATGTAGTGGAAATGACTAATGCGGGACATCTGCACATCATTGAACCTGGTATGGAAAAAATGTTACAGGAAGTAGTGAAAACAGGCATGTTGAAGGCTTCGGTTACACCAGAAATAAGTGATGCTTATTTTATGGTAGTTCCTACCCCTTTCAAGGGAAACCATGAACCGGATGTGAGTTACGTGGAAGCTGCTACTCATGCGGTACTGCCGTTACTGAAAGAAGGGGATCTTTATGTAATAGAATCCACTTCACCCGTAGGAACCACGGAGGCCATGGCACGCATCATCTTTAATGAACGTCCGGAACTGGAAGGTAAGATTTATATTGCCTATTGTCCAGAGCGCGTATTACCCGGTAATGTGATTTATGAATTGGTACATAATGACCGTGTCATAGGCGGTTTAAATCCTGAATCTACCGATAAGGCCATTGAGTTCTATTCCCAATTTGTACAAGGTACGCTTCACAAAACGAACTGTCGCACGGCAGAAATGTGCAAACTGACGGAGAACTCCAGTCGCGATGTACAAATTGCCTTTGCCAATGAGCTTTCGCTTATCTGCGACAAGGCGGGTATCAATGTTTGGGACCTTGTCAATCTTGCCAACAAGCATCCACGTGTGAATATCTTGCAACCCGGTTGCGGTGTTGGAGGACATTGCATTGCGGTGGATCCATACTTTATCACTGCTGATTTCCCTGCGGAAAGTAAGTTGATTAGCGATGCCCGTGAAATTAACAACTACAAGAGTTTTTGGTGTGCCGAGAAAGTGAAGAATGCCATGTTGGAGTTTGAATTGAAACATCATCGCAAACCTTGTGTCGCTATGATGGGACTTGCTTTCAAACCCAATATCGACGATTTGCGTGAAAGCCCGGCAAAATACATCACTACGAAAGTGATGCAGAGTTGCAATAATGCCGATATTTTGGTTGTGGAACCGAATATAAAAAAGCACAATGTCTTTAAATTGACTGATTATAAAGAGGCTTATGACAAAGCAGATATCGTGGTGTTTTTGACGGCACACACTCCATTTAGAGAACTGGAATGGAGGGACGATAAGGTGACATTGGATTTTTGTGGAGTGTTTAAGAAATAAGACGGAGAATTAAAATATGAATAAGATTTTAGTTACTGGAGGAGCCGGGTTTATTGGTTCCAATCTTTGTGAGCATTTGTTGACTCACAACTATGAAGTGGTATGTTTAGACAATTTTGCCACCGGAAAGCCAGAGAATGTGTTCCCGCTTTTAGAACGCTATTCTGAAAAGTTTAAATTGATAGTCGGTGATATCCGGGTTTTGGCAGATTGCCGAAAAGCAGTGGAGGGTGTGGATTACGTTATGCACGAAGCTGCATTGGGAAGCGTACCTCGTTCTATCAAAGATCCGATTACTACGAACGATACCAATATATCCGGATTCTTGAATATGCTGGTAGCCGCCCGAGATGCAGGTGTGAAACGATTTATATATGCTGCAAGTTCGTCTACTTATGGCGACAGCAAGTCACTACCGAAGGTCGAGGATGTGATAGGAAATCCACTATCTCCTTATGCCATTACCAAGTATGTGAACGAACTCTATGCCGATGTGTTTGCCAAAACATACGGTATGGAATGCATCGGACTGCGCTATTTCAATGTGTTCGGGCGTCGTCAGGATCCGTTTGGCGCATACGCCGCTGTGATTCCATTGTTTGTGAAGAAACTGATGGCTCATGAAAGTCCGGTTATTAATGGTGACGGTGAATACAGTCGCGATTTCACTTATATAGACAATGTGGTTCAGATGAATATGCTGGCTATGACCACCAATAACAAGAATGCTGTAAATCAGATATATAACACAGCCTACGGTGAACGCACCACATTGAACCAACTTGTAGGCTATCTGAAAGAATTTTTAAGCGAGTTTGATCCTGAGATTATTCAAGTGGAAGTGATTCATGGTCCTAACCGTTTGGGAGATATACCCCATTCTTTGGCTTGTATTGACAAAGCCAAATCGTTATTGGGCTATAATCCGCAATACAGTATGCGCGAGGGGTTGAAGGAAGCTGTAAAATGGTATTGGAATAATTTAATATAAAAATGGAAAGTATTAAGATTTGTGTAGTCGGATTAGGATATGTAGGTTTACCGCTTGCCCGACTTTTTTCAACTAAATATCCTACTGTGGGGTTTGATATGAATCAAGCTCGTGTGAATGCTTTGATGAAAGGGCATGATGCAACACTTGAAGTTGCTGATGACCTACTTCAGGATGCCATTAACAATCATGGGTTTAAATGTACAACAGATATTGAACAAATTCGCGACTGTAATTTCTACGTCGTAGCAGTTCCAACTCCTGTGGATGAGAACAACAATCCGGATTTAACTCCACTTTATGGTGCAAGTACCACTGTTGGAAAGGTGATTTCCAAAGGAGATATTGTAGTCTATGAGTCTACTGTTTATCCCGGTGTTACAGAAGATGAGTGTATTCCTGTTGTGGAAAAAGTGTCCGGATTGAAGTATAATGAAGATTTCTTTGCAGGCTATAGCCCTGAACGTATAAATCCGGGAGATAAACTTCATACAGTTGAAAAAATCAAGAAAGTTACTTCCGGTTCCACAGTTGAAATCGGTAAGAAAGTGAATGAAGTTTATGCGTCCGTCATTACAGCTGGTACCCACCTTGCTTCAACTATCAAGGTGGCAGAAGCCGCTAAAGTTATCGAAAACTCGCAGCGTGATATAAACATCGCTTTTGTCAACGAACTTTCCAAAATTTTCACTAAGATGGGAATTGACACGCAGGATGTGCTTGAGGCAGCTTCCACAAAGTGGAATTTTCTTCCATTCAAGCCGGGACTTGTAGGCGGACATTGCATAGGTGTCGATCCTTATTATCTCGCTCAGTGTGCGCAGCGTCACGGATACAACCCTGAAATCATTCTTGCCGGTCGACGTATGAATGATGGCATGGGAGAATATGTAGCCAACGAAGTAGTGAAACTTATGTTGAAAAAAGGTATTCAGGTGTTGGGGGCAAACATCTTGATATTAGGTTTTACATTCAAGGAAAACTGTCCTGATGTGCGCAACACAAAGGTTATTGATATTTATAATGCTCTACGAGAGTATAATGTTAATATAACAATTTATGATCCATGGGCAAATCCGGCAATCGTAGAACACGAATATGGAATAAAAGTAACGAATCAACTTCCAATGAAGAAGTATGACACTGCAATTCTTGCCGTTGCTCATAAGGAATTTACGGAGTTAGATATATTGTCAATGCTTAACGACAATCATATAATTTATGATGTCAAAGGATTCCTTGACAAACAAATAGTGAATGGTCGATTGTAATTTAAATTAAATGCATTAATGAAGAGATTTACTTTGTGGAATAGCTATGTTGCAATAACTGAAAGTAAAGAGTTTGTTGATTGGAACAAAATAAAAATTATAGGTAGTTTTAAATGTCCGGCTTTTTCCTATAGATCAAGTACTCAGATAAAAGCAGACCCTTTTTTATTTGATTATAACAACGCTATATATCTCTTCTACGAAGAAAAGTATAAAAACGGGAAAGGTTATATTGTCTGTACTTGGACATCGGATTTAAAAAACTGGTCTCAACCGGTTGTAGTATTGAAGGAACCATTTCATTTGTCATTCCCTTATGTATTTAAGATAAATGATAAAATTTATATGCTTCCGGAAAGTAATGAATCAAATGAGTTGAGGTTATATGAGTGTGTAGACTTCCCATATAAATGGAAATTAAACAAAATTATCTTTGATAATGGAAAATATGTAGACTCATCTATTATTTGCAAGGGCGACATCTACTATTTGTTTACTACACATAAAACCGAAAACTCTTTTTATCATGAATTATATTACTGCAATGATTTATTAAGCGATAAGTGGATAAAGCATCCGCAATCTCCAATCTCGAATAATCCTAAATTTGCTCGTAACGGAGGCTCCGTTTTTTCGCATAATAACAATCTGTTCCGTCCTGCTCAAGATTGCTCGGTATCCTACGGGAATAATTTGTCGATATTTAATGTAACACATTTATCTATTGATAAATATGAAGAAACGCTTGTCGCGACTAATTTCTTTCCAAAATATAAATTCAAACACGGAGGACATCACTTTTCGCATATCGAATATAAAGGTCAAAATATAATAGCTTTTGATAAAAAATCAAGAGAATATGCGATAACTCCACTGTTTTCTTCGCTTTATGCTTTAATTTGTAGACTGATGAAGATTACATCTCATAAATAGTTCAAACAACTACAGATTTAAACGATATAATATGAATAGAGAAGTAGTAGTTATAGGTGGCAATCATCACAATACTTTATCAATACTTAGAAGCTTAGGTGAAAAAGGTATAAAGTCGTTGTTAATTGTTTTATCTCCATACGACCCTAAACCATTTGTAGGTTATAGTAAATATATTCAGAAGAAGATAGTAGTGACAAATATAAATGAAATTTCATCGGCTATGTATTCTCTTCACACGACAGCAGAAAAAGCTATTGTTATAGCCTGTAATGATTGCATTTCCAGTTATCTCGATATGAACCACAATAATCTTTCCAAAGATTTTGTACTCCCGGGCTCAAAGGATGAAGGAATGATAACTCACTTCATGGACAAAGGTGCAATGGCACAACTTGCTGTAAAAAGCGGACTAAATATTCCCAAATCAATTATCATTTCGACGGCAAATCCTGAATTTGAATCGATTACTTACCCATGTATCAGTAAACCTCTTGTAAGCAAAAACGGCTCAAAATCGGATATTGTTATTTGTGAGGACGAAAGTGCGTTAAGAAAATATTTAAATCATTGCAGATGCGATAAAATAATAATTCAGGAGTATATCTCAAAAAATATTGAATTTCAGCTTATTGGCTGTTCTATTAAGGGAGGGGATAAAATAATTATTCCGGGAGTATCAATAATACTTCGTCAACCTATGAACGGCAACACGGGATTTTTGCGATATTTCCCAATTAAAGAGTTTACCTACGATAAATCTTCTTGTTTTGAGTTTATACGAAGCACAGGTTATTCAGGACTTTTTAGTGTTGAATTTATTCGGGATAAGAATGGTACTGATTACTTTATGGAAATAAATTTCCGCAATGATGGGAACTCGATATGTGTTACAGCTTCCGGTATGAATCTTCCATATATATGGTATCTTTATAATTGCGGTGAAAACATAGAAAGTGAATTATGTTATGATTCAATGAGAGAGGTACTTGTGATGCCGGAATTTCAAGATTTTAAAAATGTTAAACATAGACAGCTCAGCCTGAGTAATTGGCTTAAAGATGTTAAGAAAACAGATCGGTTTATGGTGTTTAGCAAGCACGACCAAAAACCATTTTGGATGGTTGTTTTCAAGCAATTTTTTCATTAAATAGGTAGCTAAGCACTATCTGATGTCAACCATCGCATTATAATAAAAATAACACGTTAATTTAAGATAGATTTATATTGTCAAAGACTGATTCAGATGCCAGGGGAAATTTCCGATGGCTTTAATTCTTATTTGATTATAATATAGTTTGCAAAAATTAATACAATGAATTACAATTTACTAAGAGTTTTCAATAAAGTAAATCAACTTTGTAGGAATTGGAGAAGCCAATTATATTCTCTTTTTGTTTTTGGCTCAAGCAAATATATTTACAAAGGAAAAAACGTTCACATTTATGGGTTTAAAACACTGTCAATTGGGAAAGCTTGCCATATAATGGATAATTCTGATATACGAGGAAATGTAAATATCGGGAACAATGTTTTTATTCATGAAAATGTATTAATTAGATCCATGGAGTGTTCTATATCAATCGGAAATAATACGACTGTAAATCGAAATACTAACATATTGGCACAAGTAACAATAGGTTCAAATGTGTCCATAGCTCCGAATGTTGTAATAGTAGGAATGAATCATGTATTTTCGAATCTTGATGATACAATTAAATCTCAAGGTAGCACATCCAAAGGGATTATCATTGAAGATGATGTGTGGATAGCAACAAATGTTTCCATTCTTGATGGTATTACAATTGGGAAAGGTTCTGTTATTGCAGCAGGTGCAGTTGTAAATAAAGATGTTCCACCTTATTCAGTAATGGCGGGTGTACCGGCAAAAGTTGTCAAGCAAAGGAATGGGTAATACAAAGCATTACATTTGGTCTGCGGTTGATAAATTCGGTACGCAAATTATAAGTTTTGTCAGCAATATCCTTATTGCAAGGATATTGTCTCCCGATGACTATGGTTTGGTGGCTATGCTTGCCATATTCACAACAATCGTCATGAGCCTTAGTGATGCAGGATTCAATGACGGACTTATTCGCAAATCAGATTGCGATAAAAAAGATTTTGGAACAATTGCATCGTATAATCTTGCAGTTGCTTTATTTATGTTTGCAGTAATGAACATTGCCGCACCATATATTGCTATTTTTTTCGGACGCAATGAATTGACAAACATAGCTAGGGTTCTTGCCATAGGATTTGTATTAAAAGCCATTACATTAACTGGATTTGTTCAACTTGTAAAGCAATTAAAATTCAAACAATTGTCGCAAATCAATATCATTTGTTCGCTATTGTCATTCGTAGTGGTTTATACGTTAGCGATTATAGGATTTGGATATTGGGCTTTGGCATTGCAACCTGTTGTTATTGCAATATTCAATATTATATTGTTGCTTATCATTGGAAAATGGAAACCCTATTTCTGTTTTTACAAAAAACGATTCAAAGAAATGTTTGCTTATAGTTCCAATCTTCTTTTGTCGTATATTATAAATCGAATAGGAGAAAATATTTATAGCGTCATTATTGGTAAATCATTTTCCTCGTCTTCGTTGGGATTTTATAATCAGGCACATAAAATGCAAACAGTTCCAAGCGAAGCTATTCGAAGTATAATAATGACTGCAAGTTATCCGATAATCGCCAACGAAAAAAAAACGGATAAAAGATATGATTTATACTTATCGGTATTCAGTAAGTTTACCTTTATTGTGTCGGTAATGGGGTTTTTACTCATGGCTGTATCTGATTTTGCCTTTTATATATTATTGGGGGAAAAATGGATGCCCGCAGCTCCCCTATTTTCGATTTTTATACTAATAACACTGACATATCCACAAAAAGTAGTCAATGCGAATATCATTAAAATTCAAGGAAATTCGGCATTATACCGAAATTTATCCTTGTTCGACACGACATTAAGCATAATAGCATTGGTTATAACCATGATTTATTCTTTGGAAATAATTATAGCGGGACAAGTTATAGTTGCTTTCATTTCAGCCTATATCTACACTGTGTGTTGTGGAAAGAGAATAGGTTTTTCTACAAAGAAACAATATCGAATATGGTGTTCGATTGTATGGAAGCCATTAGCGGCATTTTTTGTTAGCAAGGTGATTTTATCATTTTTCAAAATGGGTTACTGGGGCGATATGTTCAGTGCTGTGTTATTCTTAGTGGTTTTATGTTTGCTATGCGAACTAACAAAAGATCATACATATAATAATCTGAAAACAATTTGTATAACATATTTAAAAAAAACAGCGTAAGCAAGATGAATATAAAAAGAATTATACAATCCCGAATAAGGAATTTGGAGTTGCGCCTTTCAAAAAGGTCTAAGGAAAGGTATATAAATTATCTAAGAAAACAAGGTATTAAGATTGGAGAAAACATTTGGATGACCCCTCGTATTGATACAATTTCCATTGATGTGACAAGACCTTCTTTAGTTGAGATAGGTAATAATGTACGGATAAATAGGAATTTTACGCTCATCACTCATGATGGAGGATATTATGTACTACTTAATAAATATCATGAATTTATTCCACAATCAGGTAAAGTAACAATAGGCAACAATGTGTATTTTGGTAGAAATTGTAGCGTTTTTAAAGGGGTGACAATCGGTGACAACTGTATTATCGGTTTTGGCTCTGTTGTGACTCGTGACATACCTGCAAATAGTGTAGCAGTAGGGGCTCCTGCTCGTGTCGTTGGCAGTGTGGATGATTACTATAAAAAAAGAAGTGAAAAATGTATTAATGAAGCATTGGCATACGCAAAAAGTATAGAGAAAAGATTTCATCGAAAACCGAGATTGGAAGAATTTTGGGAAGAATTTCCATTGTTCGTAGATAAAGAGAATATGCACTTGTATCCCCATTTACCTTATAAACGTCAATTAGGTGATAGCTTTGATTATTGGGCTGACCATCATAAGAAAATTTATGATGGTTTTGAAGAATTCTTAAAGGCTGCCGGGATAGAATGAAAAAAATAACTATATTATATCCTGCTCATTATGAGCAATCAAGCGGAGGGGCAGAAATACAGATACTCTATTTGATTAATGCTTGCAAACAGCAGAACTGGGAGATTCATTATATCTTTGAAGATAAGGGAACAGATATAAAAAATAAGGAGAACATCGTGCTGCATCCCTTATGCAAGATGAAGAATTATAAATTCTGTGGAAAAGGGTGGTTCCTATATGAAAAACAGATACTAAGAGAATTAAATGCGATCAAACCGGATACGATATATACGAGAATCGGTTCCTCATGGATAGGTATAGCTACCTCGTATGCGAAAACCCATAAAGTTAAGCATGCTCACGCTTTAGCATCTGATAGCTCGGTAACACGAAAATTATTGGGAAAGCCATTATATCCATTATTCAGTCAAATCGAAACCTATTACATAAATAAAGGTTTGGTAGGTGCAGATGTGATTATCGCTCAGAACGTTTTTCAACAACAAATGTTAAGTAAGCGTTATGGGAAAGAATCAATTTTAGTAAACCAAATGACACCATCTGTAGATGAATCATGTTTGCAAAAAAAATACAATAAGATAAAGATTATCTGGGTTGCAAATTTTAAAGAGTTGAAACATCCGGAATTGTTTGTTCAATTAGCAAAGGATTTAAAAGCTCATTCGGATAGAATCGAAATGTATATGTGTGGAAGATCCACTTCTAAATACAATAATCTTTTACAGGATATAAATTATATAGATTATTTAAATTATCTGGGAAGTCTTGATCAAGAACAGGTTTTTGATTTGATGAATGAAGCACATATTTTAGTGAACACAAGTGAATATGAGGGCTTCTCAAATACATTTGTTCAAGCATGGATGCGTAAAGTTGTCGTTGTCAGTATGAATTCTAATCCCAGCGATATTCTCACTAGTCAAGGAATTGGTTTCCTAACTCCCAACATGACAGATTTGGTAGCAACCATTCATAAGTTGATTGAACACCCTGAAATAATATCGGAATTGGGTGAAAAATCTTACCAATATGCGTTGGAAAATCATGATTTAAACAAAAACATGAAAAAAATAATTGAAGTGTTATGAATGCAATCCATTGGTTTGAAGCAAAGCAACTTGACAGAGTTACTAATTATTCTTCAAGAACAGAATGTATAAAAAATGTATTAGATTTTGATGGCGAATTATATTACTATTGTTCTTTTTCGAAAAAAAAAGAGTATTATAGCTTTGACAAGAATATTGTTTACTTAGGCCGAATAAAAAATAAATTCCTCAAATTTCTCGAATTTCGTCTATTGATAATATTCAAGACCCTTCAACTTGTTGTGGGTTCAGACTCAAATGTCTTGATGTGTAATCAGGACTTGGTAAAATACCTGAAACCAGCAATTTTTCTAAATAAGTTATTAGGGAAAAATAATAAGTTTGTATTGGATGTACGGACACTACCCACTGTACCTAAAACTTTTGAAAAGGATATGGTTCAATATCAACGTCAGATAAAACACGCATGTAAATCCTTTGACGGATTAAGTTTTATAACTCCATTCCTTGAAAAAGTGTCTTTATCGGGTAATAATGGTGAGATTCCTACAGTTAATTGGAGTTCGGGTGTCAATATAGATTTATTTGATGCTGATAGACATGATTATACAAGAGATACCAAAGCTTTCAGAATCTTTTATCATGGCGGCATATCTCACTCCCGAGGGAATATGAATTTGATCAAAGCGTGCGAAATCATAGCTCAAAAGGGCTATTCAATTGAGTTGGTCCAAATAGGGAAAATAGTGGACAAAGATTTGAAAACCTATATTTCGAAAAAAGGAATCGGACATTGGTGTAAGTTATACGATGCCAAACCTTTATCTGATATGCCAGCAATGGTGGCACGTTGTGATTTACCAGTTCTTCCCTTTCCCAATTTTATGGCATGGAGGGTGTCAAGTCCTATAAAACTTATGGAGTATTTGGCAATGGGGAAACCGGTGCTTGCACCTGACATGGAATGTTTTACAGATATTCTGGATAAAAACAGCGATATGGTATACTATTATGATATGAATAATGAGCACGTTGTTGAGGAGATTGCTAATGCTATTATCCATATCATAGAGCAACGCGACAATACAAATGCTTTCATCAAAAATCAAGTGTGTATCGATTATGTAAAAGAAAAATTTACATGGAAAGCACAAGTACACCATCTTTATAAATTTTGCAATAAACTATGCCAGTAAATCGAGTAAAGCTTTATTTTTTATATGCAATACTCTTTCTTGTTTTTACGCAAGGATTTTGGGAACGATATACCCCAATTCCTGCTCAACCTATTTTAGAAATACTCATTATAGGAATAACACTATTGTTTTATAAAAGTATCTTAAACCCTCTTTGTTACAACTTACTATTTGTATTATCGGTGGGACTGATATGTTCAATAAGTACCGCTTCATCAATTGCTTATTTTAAGAGTATCAGGTTTGTCTTGTATTTTTTCTTCTTGTATGATATTTACAGAAGTACTCATTTTGAAATTCATCAGTATCTCCGCTTATTGAAATTTCTAATGGGACTTGTTTTATTGCAAGGAATTGCTTCTATAATTCAGATATTTGTCATAGGAAAACAAATAGAGGGATATGTCGGTTATATGTCCAGTTTAGGTGGATCAACAGCCACTACATTTCTGGTACTTGTTCTGTCAATATGTATGGTGATTCTATTGTATTCAAACAAGCAACTACCACGAAAATATATTTATTTCATTCTACTGTGTATAGCTTCTGCTATGCTAATGGGATATTCAAGTGGAAAACGTACTATATATTTTATTGCGCCCATCACAATTATACTATCTGTTTTTCTTACACGAATTTGTATTCACAAATATCGTTTGGTTGAGTTTAGAAAGAAACTAATATATATATCCATTTTAATAATTATCTTATTCCCAATATATATATTAGGGGCTACTTCAACACAATTTCAATTAGATAATCAGGTAAAAAAAAGTGGTAATAGAATGGAAATTATATCTAGCATGATAGAATATGCTATATTTTACGAAAACAGTGAACACAAAGGACGGTCTACCGGGCGGTCCGGAACAACAGAAAATATATTAAAATCTGCATTGAATGACAGTCAATATTTTTTAGTCGGATCCGGATTTAACTCATATAAAAATCAGAATATTGCCAGAGAAAGGAATGTAATATATGGTATCGTAGGATTTACACGTGATGTTTTTTCCGGAGGGATAATATTTGCTGTACTTATGTCATTATGGTTTATAAAAGTCATTCTATATCATGATAAAATAGAACAAGATCCTTTTTTTATTACTTTAAAATATATGATTTTATTCTCATTTCTATTTACCCATTTTGCCTATTCTGCTGATTATGTTACTCATCTAAAATTAACATCACTATTAATACTCATATTACCCATCATCAATTCAAAAGAATACGTACATATAAAAGAATATCTTTTGACATACTTAAAATAGCATGCGCTTATGAATATAACATCTTCTATAAAAGAGAAAATACGATTATATGGATTTGGTGGTATGATGCAGCGGGTATTTAAAAGCATCATATATGCCATTTTAAAGATGAAATGGGAAAAATGTTACTTGATGTCCCGAACGGTTGAAACGATTGACTATTCACTCCCAGAGAAAAGCATAGAGGTTCGTGAACTAAAAATGAAAGATTATAATAACGAGCTATGGCTCACTTATCTTACAGAAGAAAAAAAAGATACGTTACAAAAAAGATTCAAGACAAAAAATACGAAAGGATATGGGCTGTTTGTTAATGGGGCTTTAGCCTGTAGTGCATGGATTTCATTCGGAATTATTGCATATAATGAAGATACCATATTGTTTAAAAATGACAAGGCCGCATTATTATTTGATGCTTATACACATCCGTATTTTAGAGGGAACGGTTATCATAATTATATGATCAAATGGCGTCTAAATGAATTAAAGCACAACAAGATAGAAAAGGCTTATACAATAGTCCTTTCTTACAACAAGCCCTCTATGACTAATCAAAGAAAATGTAGTTTTGATATAGATCAAATATTTTATGTATTTAAAGTAGGATCCAAAACATATCTCACTAGATATTTTAACAAATAACGACAATGATAATAGACAAAGATCCTTTTTTTCAAATCGTTGAGAAGTTTGAGTATATTCCTTTTGAACAAACTTTGGCATGGGAGAATTATAAAGATGAAGGTGCCTCTCAATTCATTCATTTTGTGGATAATAAATCAATTCCCAATATATGTTGTTGGGGGAGAATTATAAAGAAACCATTGGTTGGAAAAATATTGGATATTCAAGGTGAAATAAAGCAAACAACGATTACGAATAAGCAGATTCAACATTTTTGGAAAAATGTGATAGAAGAAGCATCATGCAATATGATCACTTACAATAGTGTAAGCGAATATTCGTGTGATTATGAAATATCAATGCGCAGGGCAGGTTTTACACGCCCATTAGGAAATCGTGTATGTCCTTTGACTATATTCGTTCAGACTCAGGAAGATCGTGATGCAGATCGAAATTGGCGCAGAAATTTGAAGAAAAGTTTATCAGAAAATCTCGTGTTTAAGCCTATTAACCAACCGACATTAGAAAATGCACAGGAAATAAGTCGCATGTTTGGAGAGCTCAAAGAGATGAAAGGGTTGGGATATGATCTTGCCCCTAATCAATTGATGCAGATTTTAAAAGACGATAATTTTAAGTTATTCTATACTTTAAAGGATGATATTCCTCTTTGCGCCAGAATTGTGTACATAAAAAACGGAATGGCTGCCGATGTGTTTGCTGCCAACTCCTTCGAATCAAGAAAATATTCAGCAACCCATTTTATGATGGAGCGGATTTTTGATCATCTAAAAGAACAAGGAGTCAAGGTCTTTGATTTTTCAAGGATTCCGCCAAGTAACAATGAGACAGATTCTGTATACGTCTTTAAAAATAGTGCCGGAGGATACCCGGTACAATATAATGGAGAGTGGATTTGGAGTAAAAAAAGAATCTATTCTCTGGCATTTTGTGTTTACAATTTCTTCATACGAAAAGCTCATCAATACTAACAGAGAGAAAAATGAACAAACGAGAAATAGTCGGATATGTGCTTTATCAAATAGGTAAATTCGGCAGGAAAGAACCCGATTTTTTATCGATATATTTTCATGATCCGGCTCCTAAAACATTCACATCCATCATAGAATGGTGTAAAAATAAAAGTTACCGTTTTATAACTCTTGAAGAATGTTATGCTATTTTGTCGGGTAAAATCAGACAAAAGGAGAAAGTCGCTTATCTTTCATTTGACGATGGGTGGCAATCGAATTTGAATCTTATTCCGATTATCGACAAATATCAAGCACCAATCACGATATTTGTTTCTATCGATCCTCTGTTTTCCGGTAATTTTTGGTGGGAATATGCGCTTGCAGATGGAATAGAGTTAAGGGATAAAATGAAATTGATGAGTTATAAAAATTTTGTTTCATCATTAGAATCCCTAAAAAAGAAATACTCACTTGAGCGTTCCGTTCTAACTGAGCAAGAATTGGTTAAAATTGCATCTCATCCGTTAGTATCCATACAGTCTCACACAATGTCACATCCCATATTAACCAACTGTGATGATGAGATACTATCGTATGAGTTGAACAGCTCCAAAGCTTATTTAGAAAATCTACTCCACCATAAAATCGAAGCATTCAGTTATCCGAATGGAAACTTTTCCAATCGAGAAATTGAAGCGGTAAAAAAAGCGGGGTATAAAATGGCTTTTACAACAGAATATACCCCTATACAAATAAATCATACCAATCTTTACAGAATACCTCGTATGGCAATGAACACACGTGGAGGATATTATGAAAACTTATCTAAAATATTGGGGATATGGCAATGCATTCTAAAAAGATGAAATTGCTGATAAACACTCCGAGCCTTAAGATTCTGGGAGGTGTTGCAAATCATTATATCGGGTTACGTGCATTTTGGACCCAAAATGTTAAATACAATATTGTCGGTCGGCGTGGAAAAAAAAGCGGAAGTGGTAAATATTGGTTGCCTTGGGATATTTTTAAATTTATGTTCCGCCTGCTAACATTCCGTCCGAATGTCGTACTTCTTAACCCATCACTTGGAGATAATGCACTTAAACGTGATTTCATTTTTTTAGAGATTGCAAGGCGTTTAGGATTTAAGGTAGTGATTTTTATTCATGGTTTTAATTTGGAATATGCGTCACGGATAAATAAGGATTGGATTACAAAAAATCTCAATAAGGCTTCCATGATATTTGTCCTTGCGAATGCTTTTAAAAAGATACTGCAAAGTTGGGAAGTCACCGTCCCTATCCGTTTGACTACGACCAAAATTGATGATGTCTTGCTTGAAAATTTCATTCCAAGCGAAGATAGGATATTCAAGAATAGAAATATTTTATGCTTGACGCGAATCGAAAAGGCAAAAGGTGTGTATGAAACCGTAGATACTTATGCCATTTTAAAACGACAGTACAATGACTTGACATTGACATTTGTAGGTGATGGTTCTGAATTGGGCGCTTTAAAAAAATATGTGGCTAATAAAGATTTGTCTGATGTAAAATTTACAGGCAGGTTGGGTGGAGAAGCATTGAGTAATGCATATAAAAAAGCAGATTTCTTTCTCTTTATGAGTTATGGAGAAGGAATGCCGACTGTCGTTCTTGAAGCAATGGCATTTGGTTTACCTGTATTTACCCGCAATGTCGGTGGGCTTGTTGACTTTTTTGAGAATGACAGGATGGGGTATATTTCTGATTCGTTGAATCCTGTTGATTTTGCTAATGCTATGAAGCCTTACCTTGAAAATGAAGATCAAACTCATAAAGTGGCTCTTTACAATGCACAATATGCGAAAGAGCATTTTATGGCTTCAAGTGTCGCTCAACAATTAGAGTCAAATATTTTTCTTCATCTTCAACATTTTGGCTAATGAGATATACAGGTAATCCGGTAAAATTTATCAAAAAACGAAATAGAAATGACTAAAGGTGAATTGTATCAGGAACCCATTCATTCATTTGGCACCATTTTATTCAGGAGAAAGTAATTTTTTAGAGATACCTTAAGTTGAATGTTGAGAAATTATTTAATCTTACTAGACTAATTGGATAAAATTGAATAGTCTAAGGACTGGTTTGCTACGATTATTCGAGTCCGTAAACAAATTGATAAAATAAAAGAACTTATAAAAAACTGTTATAAGGTATTGTCATCTAGTAAGCACTCAAATTAGGGCTCTGTTATAGAATCAGTACATTCGTTGCAAACAAATTCGTAAAAGATTATGTATAGCAGCGAAGATCTAGAGAGGTTTTATTTTCAGTATCAGACGGAGTCTCTCCCGAGTGGAGAGTCTGTTCAGTCATTTTGTAAAAGGAATAAGGTTCCGTACAATATTTTTCAAAAATGGTACAAGGATACACGTAATAAGATTGTGGAGGTTAAGGTTGATGGCATGCCAGAAGCTGAAACACCTGCTGAGGTCTTATCTAAGAGTAGCATGGCTAATGAAGAGAAGAGGGCGACGGATGTTCGTATATGGATAGAAGTTCGCATGAGTAACGGCTTGCATATTTCCCAAAAGAATCTAAGCTATCGAGACCTGATTGTCCTGGTAGAGAAGCTGGAGGGTCTATGTTAAGTGTCACGGGTCTAAATCATTTCTATTATGTTCGGGATTTCACTGATATGCGCTGTAAACACAGTCGTGTACTTTCAATCATACGAGAACAGTTGCATCGTGAGCCTAACGATGGTGATGTTTTCATCGTGATGTCCAAGAATCGAAGAATCATTCGTATGTTCACTTATGACAATCGTTCGTATAGCTTGTTTGAAAAGAAGTTTATTGCAGGACATCAATTCATGAGGGTAGAGTGGAAAGGGTGTGAAAAGATCTATCGCATAGATTGGAAAGATGTGGTTTTGTTATTGGAGAATCCTATAGTTAAAACTTTAAAGATCAGATAAATAACATGCTTTTATGTTTGTTTAATTCCGATATTTTATATACCTTTATAGATATAAATCAGAGGTTTATTAATGGTCGGATTGCAACATATAATTAAGATGAAAAGGGAGCTGTTGAGCAGGGAAACCTGCTCATGGAATCCCATAAATTATAGTGAAGGTATGGCAGACGATCAAAAAGACCGATATATACAATACCTTGCGGAGCAACATCAGGAGGATGAATTGACCAAGCGAGCCATGGAATTGGTACTGGAGGATTTCATGACTGAGATGAAGGAGATGAAGGAGCAGATGGCTTCCATTCAGCTATCTCAGGCAGATTTGCGAAAAGAGTTGTCTGAAAAGAACAAGCAGTATGCATCTCTTGAGCGCAAGTTGAAATCGACACAAGAGAAACTTGATTATGCCAATCAGCAGCTCTTTGGCGACAAGCGTCAAAAAGTGAAGTCTAAAACCTCTAAAGCCAAGTCAGATAATACTGATTCAGACAGGCAGAAGGAGAAGGATGGCTATGATGGTACTGATGATACGCTACGTACGGATTCAGTTGATAATGCTAAATCCCAAGAGGTAAAGGAATGTACCAAGAAGGAGCGCGACTTGTCCAATCGTCCTGAAGGGTACAAGACAATGGGAGTATCTGGGGATGTGATAGAACATCCTTCTGATTTGACAAAGGTGCCTGGCCGTATCATTGAGAGAAAGATGGTACGTGTATTCAGCTTCCGCACTTATCTTGCGGAGGAATGCTTTGAGATGGTTCATTATGCTGAGCCTGGTAAAAAGCCTAAGTGGGGTTATTTTCCATCTGAAGGCCATCCGGAGGTGGTAACAAAATTTGATGGTACTAAGGCTACTCCTGAATTTCTGCAAGCGATTGCTTATGAGGTTTATGTGAAGAATGTGACTTTTGGACTTCTTCACCAATGGCTGACAGACATGGGGATGACAATATCTGCAAACACGTTGCGAAATTGGCTTAAGAAGGGTAAGAAATACCTTGACGAACTGGTCTGTGTATTGAAATCAATAGCTTTGGAAAAAGACTCTATAGTGAACTGCGATGAGACATGGTGCAAGGTTCGCAAATATGATCACTATAAGAAGAGTTATATCTGGGTGTTGGTGAACAAGGCTCAGAAGATAGCGATATTCTTCTATGAGAATGGCTCTCGAGGTCGTGATGTATTGACGGATTTTCTTGGCGACGCAGAGTTGAAGAGTATCATGTCTGACGGTTACAATGCTTATGTGTTTATTGGTGATGAGTTGAAATCAGTCCAGTTTAAGGACACGATACATCAAGTATGTATGTCCCATGTAAACAATAAGTTCGTTAAAGCAGTAAATCAAGGAGGTGAACCAATAGCCTTACGTTTCATAGATTATTTTAAGTTTCTTTTCTCGAGAGAGCATGTTTATGAAGAAGCCGGTCTCACACCGGAAGAGAAATTGCGGGAGAGGCAAAGTTTGGAAACTAAGGGAGTCTTGATAGAATTGCGCAGCCTGTTGGACAGTGAGCTGTCGAAGGATTCAGAATTTAGAAGCCAGTATTACAGAGAGGCTCTTAATTATCTGAACCGGTTCTGGAAAGAGATCTTTGCTTACTTGGATGATGGAGAATTACCGATAGACAACAATCTTGCAGAGCGAACCATTCGAAAGCTGACAATTCAACGCAACAATTCACTTCATTATGGAAGTGACGCAGGAGTAGAGATGGCCGCTACATATCACAGTGTGATAGGGACGGTGAAGCTTCATGGCAGTTCGGTATGGGATTTCATCGGAACATTTTTCAAAAATATCTTTAATGGATGCAGGGATTATGTTAACATGGTTCCTGACAAAATTACATTGGCTACCAGCCAGTGTTAAAATCAGAATTAAATTTTTAACAATACTCGGTTTAGGGCACTGAAAAGTGCCCTTCCAAAGGGGTATGCCCTAAATTGAGTGCTTACTGTCATCTACGGCTTATATTTAATTGGATAATCTCTTGAAAGAATATGATGGAATTTTGATACAATTCTACTATTCCCTGTTATTATAGCTAGCATTTTCCTGTAAAGAACAGCGAAGATGTATATAAACCGGAATATATTCTACCACAATTGCTGATAGAGTGGATTATCAAAAAAAGAAAGATGGAATTTATTAAACATCAACTCATAAAAATATTGATTTCAATTATCCATCTGAGAAGTCAGACAATGTGGTTATGCCTGTCAAAGAACCCTTAAAGAATATTTCGAATTATCCTAAACTGGTAGCTTTATTTAAAATCACTGATCCCATCAATAATGAAATCGAACAATTAAAAAAAGATTATGGTATTGATGGGGGAATATTTGATGCAAAAGACAAATTGGCTGAAAATTATCGGAAATTGGATTTCCACAATCTAGAGAAGAGATTAATGAATGAAATTTTATATAACTTACTATAATATGTTAAACGCAATCTTTTTTTATAGGATTTCGAGGTGGCTTTATCTGCATCACATTCCATTTTTGCCCAAATTGATTACCCTTGTAATATTTTTGATCTATAATTCAAAAATACCATATCAAGCAGAAATAGGGAAAGGTACACTATTCGGATATGGCGGAATAGGTGTTGTTATTCACTCAAAATCTATCATAGGCTCCTATTGCACTGTGTGTCAACAGGTTACTATAGAGGGGCAATTCGAAATTTCCGGGAGTACCGGTGATAGGTAATAATGTTTATATTGCGAAAGGTGCGATAGTTATGGGAGGTATTTCGATAGGGAACAATGTTACTATCGGAGCCAATGCCGTTGTGACCAAATCGGTATCGGATAATGCCATTGTTGCTGGAGTCCCAGCCAAAGTACTGCGATATAAAAAAGACTCAGAGAAACAATTATGTTAATGAATTATTTAATTCCCCATTTCGTTGCATTGAAAGCATATTGCGAACGAGAGGATTTCAAAGGGTGGGATCCATATGACGGACTAAACTCCAAAGTATTTCAAGCATTGCCATTGCTGAAAAAGTCAGCAGTATGCAGATTAGTGGTGATACAAGGCTTTAAGCGGTGCCCGATAAATTTGCGCAAATTCGCCCTTGTCCCCAAGGAATACAATGCCAAAGGAATTGGATTGTTCCTTTCCGGATATTGTAATCTTTATCATGTTGTAAACAAACATCCAGAATGGTCGGAGATATTGGGAACACTTGAAGAGATAAAAAATAGGATCAATGAATTGTCGGAATTGCTTATCTCTTTGCAGTCGAAAGGATATAGTGGTGCATGCTGGGGATATAACTTCGATTGGCAGGCAAGAAGGCTTTTCCTTTTTCCGAAATACACTCCTACGATTGTGGCAACAAATTTTTGTGCCACAGCTCTGATGGAGGCATACGAAATAACAAAACATACGAAATATTTGGAGGTGGCACTTTCTGCAGCGGACTTTATAATCAAAGATTTGCATCGGACACCTTATAAGGAAGGATTCTTGTTTTCGTATAGTCCGCTGCAAGGAAATGATACAGTATTCAACGCTTCACTGCTGGGGGCTCGGTTGCTGAGTTTTTGCTATCATTATACCTCAAAAGAGGAATATCAAAAATTAGCCGTACAAACTATACGGGCTTGCTGTTCAGGGCAACGAAACGATGGTGCTTGGGTATATGGAATGTTGCCCATACAGAATTGGGTGGATAGTTTTCATACAGGGTATAATCTGGATGCACTTATTGCTTATCAGGAAATGACAGGTGACGAGAGTTTCAAACGATATATAGAGAAAGGATTTAACTATTATATCCAGCACTTTTTTGAACAGGATGGAACGCCTAAGTATTACGATAATCGCATGTTTCCCATTGACATTCATTGTCCTGGACAGTTGTTCGTAACACTTTCGAGATTGCACGAATTTGGCAATCACCGTGATTTGGCAGAAAGGGTGATGCAATGGACTATACTGAATATGCAGGACAAAAAAGGGTATTTCTATTATCAATTGAAATCTGGAATCAGTTCTAAAATATCATATATGCGATGGAGTAACGCATTTATGTTTAATGCTATGATCCATTATTTGCTTTCCGAATAACATTTTTTGATTTTATGGATAAAGTTTCATTGAACGGAGTCGAAATATTCCCTTTCGATTCCGAACAGCAACTATTGCATTATGTGGATACGCATAAAGGCATGTTGATAGCAATCAATGCTGAAAAGATATTGCATGCCACGGAACAAACACGTGTCATCATCAATCGAAATATTGGGTATTGTGATGGAGCCGGTGCGCAAATGGCTTTAAAGCAGAAAGGTTATAAAGGTGCCTGTAAGATTCCCGGATGCGAACTATGGCTAAAAATTATTACTCGCTTTTACAGGGAAAAAACATTCTATCTAGTTGGTGGAAAGCAGCAAATCATAAATGAGACCGTAGAGAAACTACGTTTTGAATATGAGGATATCCAAATTGTAGGTTACCGTAACGGCTATATCAAGACGGATGAGGAGAAACGACAATTGATAGATGATATAGTGGAGAAGAAGCCAGATGTGGTGTTTGTGGCAATGGGCTCACCTAAGCAGGAATTGCTGATGGAGGAAATTCAGCGGCAACATCGGGCAATATTCCAAGGGTTAGGCGGCAGTTTTGATGTCTATACCGGACATGTCCAGCGTGCCCCGAAATGGTGGGTGGAGCATAATCTAGAGTTTGCCTATCGTCTAATAAAAGAACCGAAGCGCCTCAAACGGCAGATTCATTTGATAAGATACGCATGGTGGTTATTGTCAAAAAAATTATAAACAGAGAATATATGAAGAAAGTATTGTTGGTTTTTGGTACCCGTCCAGAGGCCATTAAGATGGCTCCGTTAGTGAAGGAGCTTCAGAAGCAGAAAGAACGTATAGAGACTGTGGTGTGCGTAACTGGACAGCATCGGGAAATGCTGGATCAAGTGTTGGTAATATTCGACATCAAACCAGATTATGATTTAAATATCATGAAACGGGGACAGGATCTGTATGATGTAACAGCTCGTGTGCTGACCGGTATGCGTGAGGTATTGAAAGAGATAAAGCCGGATATAGTATTGGTACATGGCGATACGACAACCTCTACTGCCGCTGCGTTGGCGGCCTTTTACCAACAGATACCAGTAGGGCATGTGGAGGCAGGTTTGCGTACACACAATATTTATAGCCCGTGGCCGGAGGAGATGAACCGGTTGTTGACAGGACGTTTGGCGACCTATCATTTTTCTCCCACTCCGTTAAGTCGCAATAATCTGATTAAAGAGAGCATTAATGACCGAAATATCATTGTAACTGGCAACACGGTGATTGATGCGCTCTATTGGGTAGTGGATAAAATCAAAAACAATAAGGAACTGGATAATGAATTAGAAAGTGTATTGAGCAAAGCAGGTTATGATGTGAACCGCTTGGACAATGGCAAAAAATTGGTGCTGATTACGGGGCATCGTCGTGAGAATTTTGGTGACGGGTTTATCAATATGTGTACAGCTATTAAAGACTTGACAGTTAAATATCCGAATGTGGATTTTGTTTATCCCATGCATTTGAACCCTAATGTGCGCAAGCCGATTCATGAGGTGTTCGGGAAGGATCTCTCGGGTTTGAAGAATATGTTCTTCATTGAGCCATTGGAGTATTTGAGTTTTGTGTATCTGATGGAGAAGAGTAGTATTGTGTTGACGGATAGCGGCGGCATTCAAGAGGAAGCTCCAGGATTGGGAAAACCGGTATTGGTGATGCGCGATACTACGGAGCGGCCGGAAGCGTTAGATGCCGGAACTGTGAAATTGGTAGGTACGGACTATAATAAGATTGTAAACGAAGTGTCATCTTTGATTGATGATAAGACTGCTTATGAAAAAATGAGCAAGGCTGTAAATCCGTACGGTGACGGATTGGCTTGCAGACGTATTGTAAATGCATTGCTATATAGGATATAAGCTGATTTATGAAGCTGACACTGAAAAATATGAAAATAAGATTCTTAAAGAGGCTGATTGTGGGTTGACTGCTGAATCTGGCGATTTTAAGACATTGGCAGAAAATGTAATTGCAATGTATCGTAAGACGGAAGAATAAAGATTGCAATTGGGAATGAATGGACAAACCTATTATAAGGTACATTTTCAAAAAAAGGTATGTATCGACAAACTAGATCAAACAATGAAAATTTGAAAAATAATATGTTACTAACCAATGAATTATTCAATACCATTTGGGATAAAGCTAAAGATTCAGTACGTCACAGAATGCATTTTGATTTGCGGGATTCCGAAAACGATGATTCTCAAAGGATGCTAAATGTATTGGAAGTTGATACAAAAATTCCTATACATCGACACAGAGATACGTCTGAAGTGGTGATTATCCTTAGAGGAAAAGTTCGTGAAGTTTATTTTGATAATCAAGGGAATGAAATAGCATCATATCTCCTTGAATATGGAAGCCCTATTCCTGGAATTTGTGTTCCTAAAGGGATGTGGCATACTTGTGAATGCCTTGAGCCTGGTTCTGTGATCTTTGAATCTAAAAATGGAAGATATGACCCTCTTTCAACAGAAGAATCTCTATTCAAATTAGAACTACTCGGGAAAGGCGGGAAGGATGCAGAAGAATCTAGCCGTATCGGTTTTTAAAAGAAGACTACTTTTTTCTTTGAAGGTTAGGCCTTTGAAAGAAGGAAAATATTATCCGGCTATAGCGGTGGGGTGTAATGATCAGATCGAGCAATTGAAGGTAAAGGGGATATGGGCGTTATTTTATGAATTATTATGTGGCTATGACTAAACGTGTTCATTTTGGCCAGCATGAATTAGGAATCCATTTAGCCTATCGGTATTACAATGTGGAATATAATAAGAAATGGAATGGCGTGGTAGGTGGTGTAACCTATTGACCAGGTTTTGTAAAGAACTTACGTTTTATAGCCGAATATACGGGTGATAATGTGAATGTGAACTTCGACTGGAAACTGTGGAAGCATCTGCTGATACAGTCCTCCTTGTAGAATGGGAAATACTTTTCCGAAGGCATATGCTTCTGTATCAACCTGCTGTAGATAGACGATACAAATTATCCTTTATTATTCGATTTTTTGGACATGCAACAGGAAACTGTCTTCAAGCAGGAACGTTTCAACCGATAGGTTATCCACTTGCGTCGGTATGGTGATTGTTGGTTGGCGTTAGAATATTCGATATGTGTAATAGTCAAGATTAATGGGACTGTCTTTAACAGATTACTATCGCCGTCTAGGCTTCCAGGTGGCAGAATCCGAAAACGGACTACGGATAGGCTTCAAGCCGGAAATGGTACATGCCATAGTGAAAGAGGTCCGAAACGAACGTCCTTTGACCCGTTCGGATGCTGAACTGTTTTATGAGAAGTTCTCTCCACTAAATAAAGGGTATCGAAATCTCTATTTCAGGATCGTGGCACACGGCGGATTTCTGCCGGAGGCATTGGACTTTGAACTGCACGGGTTAACCGTATCGGATGAAAGTTATATTGAAAGCCTCTTGTCCGGAAGACATGTGGAGCTTTATCCGCATAACGAAGCAGCTTATAGGGCGATCACGCAGGGATTCAAACAGCACCGTATCGGTGCTGTTGTACAGGCTACCGGAACAGGAAAATCTTATTTGCTGGCACGCTATATCGCGGATCATGCAAAGGAGAAGATATTGGTCTTTGCTCCGAACATCACGATTCTGGATGAGATCCGGAAAGCCGTCGGATTCTTTGCTCCGCAAGTGACGTACCGAACATTCCAGTCACTGATTTATAACCGAAAGGATAATGGGTTGTTACGGGCGGAGCATATTCTGATCGACGAGTTTCACCATTTCGGGGCAGAAATTTGGGGAAGCGCCTTGCAGGAAGTGATAGAAAATAATCCCTGTGCCAATGTCCTGGGAACATCGGCAACGCCAATCCGTCCGGAAGGAATGATTGATACGGTGGATCTTTATTTCGAAGGAAATTTGTTTTATGAACTTACCTTACCGCAGGCTTGGTATTACAATATTTTACCGGTTCCGGTCCTGGTACAAAGTGCTTACGGGCTGGACAACGAACTGGACCGGCTACAAAGAAAGCTGGAACGCAGCGGTTGTTCGAAAGGACGAAAAGAAAAGGTACAGAGGAAACTGGATTTGGCACGTGTGGATTTCAAAGAGGCTTTGGGTGCACCGGAGGTCATCCGGAAGTTTCTGCCGACAAGCGTACGCAAACTGCTGGTCTTCTGTCGTGATCTCACCGATTTGAAACAGATGGTGCCGGAAGTATGCGGATGGCTCACACGAGCGGGACGTGCCATCATTCCGTTCGAGATCCATCATGCCCAAGGTGAACGACAGAACGGTCGGATACTGGATGCATTCCGGGAGGAATCAGACCGGCTGCACGTATTGTTTTCCGTCAATATGCTGATTGAAGGACTACATGTGGAGGGTGTGGATGCCGTCTTATTCCTTAGACGGACGGAATCATATATTGTTACTTTGCAGCAATTGGGCCGTTGCCTGGATGCCGGGGCAGGAAAACAGCCGGTCGTCTTGGATTTTGTCAACAATCTTTCAGGAAAATCGGTCTATGACGTGATGGCTCCCCATTTGGAGCGTCTATCTCTCCTTCCATCACCCAAAGGATTCGAAGGAAACACCTCTTTTCTGACGACGGGTTTCTTGTCAGACATAAGATTGCGCATAGAGGAGATATTGGCAGAACTGGAGCCCTGGCAGATTATGTATGAGAGGCTTATTGAATTCCGTCGGGAAGAAAACGACTGGCCGTCAGTTACGGAAGGAAAACTCGGTTTGTGGTGCAACACCCAACGCATTGCCTATAAACGGGGAAAATTGCAGGAGGAACGTCGCCGCCAGCTGGAATCAATCGGCTTCGAATGGAATCTGCTTGATTCCAAATGGATGAAAGAATACCGTGCGTTGAAAGTTTTTTTTGATACCTGCGGACGCTGGCCCAAACGTGAAGACGGCCCGCTTGCGACCTGGTGTTATACCCAGCGGGAAAGGCGGAAAGAAGGACGCCTGAGCAAAGAGCGCATCCGGGCTTTGGATGAGATTGGCTTTGTTTGGAATCAGGATCTCCAAGGGGAATGGATGAAGAACTACGAAGAACTGAAATCTTTTATCGGCAAATATCAGCGTTTTCCTAAATCAACGGAAGGGAACTTGGGCGGATGGTGTCATACACAACGGAAAATGCGTAAACTGGGCAAATTATCCCATAATCGCCTGATTTTGTTGGACAAAATAGGATTTGTCTGGTCGGCGGAACAAGCCTGGAAAAACAACTTCGAACAATTGTGCCTGTTTCATAGTCGACAAGGACGATGGCCGGGATGTCGTGAAGGATCATTGGGGCGCTGGTGCACCATCCAGAGACGGGATTACCGCAAGGGAAAAATGTCGGACGAACGGAAAGCACAATTGGAACAGATCGGTTTCCCTCTTATCTGATATGGAATATATTCGATTTATTACGAGAGTTATCAATTCATTCTCATGCGGAAGCCCTTGTCTGAATCCTGTTATCGGAGGAGGCAGGGGCTTCTTCCATATTTTACCTGAAATAATAATAGTCTGTCACTTTGAACTGTCCTGACAAGTCCGCTACAAATCCTTGGCTGTCTGAAGTGTCTGTTTATGATAACACGAAAACGAATTTATGGGAATAGGAAAGGTTTCATTGCAGCATAAAGTGCTTTTAGGGTATATGATATTGATCGTGGTCGTATGCAGCGTGGTCTCCATCCTGTTATACGAGAGAAGCCGTATGCGTGCAATAAGAACGGAAACATTGGAGATACGCCGGATACGTCATGATGTCAATACGGCACATCACCATATTACCGAACTTGCCACCGACGGGGAGTCTGTCATTGTCTGGGAGGATGCTGATTTCCGTAACTACCATGGAAAGCGCTTACATACGGACAGCCTGCTGCAAACATTGAAATCGAGTTGTGGCATGTTTGTCCTGCCCGAACAAATTGATTCCTTATGTCATTTACTGGAGGCGAAAGAAGAGCATCTGTTCCACATCATGAAAAGCATCACCCAACTGAAGGAGGCTGACAGCCTGCTTGCAAACCGTCTGCCTGTCGTTGCAAGGGAAGCGGTTCGTATCCGAACAGTCACCCAAAAGAAGAAAGGGGTTGCCGGCTGGTTTGGAGGGAAAAAGAAAGTACAGGTCTTCGAACCGTCGAAAGGGTTGCAAGAATTGAATGACAAACTGGTTGCCATGCAGGAGGAGCGTGATCGTCGGATAGACGCCTACGCGGACAGCTTGCGTAAGCAGAACAAAGCATTGAACCAAAAATTGAACATGCTCGTCACCCATCTTGACGGGCAGGCACAGGCCGCATTTATGAACCGGGAGGAAAAAATCACGGAAGCCGGAGAGTTTTCTTTCAAATTGTTTGTCATAGTAATTGTTTCCGCCTCCGCCCTGTTATTCGTCTCGTTTCTGATTATCCGGCATGATATTGAGAAAGAGAGGAAAGGCCGGGCACAGCTCCAACGGATAAACCGGGAGAACGAGGAGCTGCTGGGAATGCGCAAACAGATCATCCTGACTATCTCGCACGATATACGGGGACCTTTGGGCAATATCAGCAACTGCGTGGAGCTGGCTTCGGAAACCCGTGAGAAGAGAAAACGGGAGGGGTACCTGGAGAATATCCGCCATTCCTGCCGCCATATACTGAATCTGGTGAACAACCTGATGGATGTTTATAAGATCAACGAGACTAAGGATACCCGTAACGAGGTCCCTTTCCGTCTGAACAGCCTGCTTGACAACATATCGGAGGAGTATGCTCGGAAAGCGGCCGGACAGGCCCTGTTGTTTGAACAAAAGCATGAGAATGTCAATAATATCACGGTGAGAGGAGATGCTGACAAGCTGGAACAGATACTGAATAATTTGCTGACAAACGCCATCAAGTTCACCCCGGCCGGTACGGTCCGTTTCCATACCAGATATGTGGAAAGCAAATTGCATGTGGAGGTAGGCGATACCGGTATCGGTATGGACAAGGAGACATTGGGCCGTGTCTTCCGTCCGTTCGAACGTGCGGCACAGGATATAAACTCGGAAGGGTTCGGTCTGGGGCTTTTTATCACAAAAGGCCTTGTAAAGGTACTGGACGGAAGCATTGACGTGGAGAGCCGACCGGGCAAGGGCACGACATTCCGCCTGACGTTCCCTCTTTTGGAAACAACGGAAGATCCGGAAACGGAAGAGTTCCAAATACAATCCACCATGGTACTTCCCAAGCGTGTACTGGTAGTAGACGATGACAGCATCCTTTTGAGAATAACAGAAGACATGCTCGGACGCCACGGCGTGGAATGTACGACCTGCCAAAGTGTAAAAGAAGCGGTTCTCGCACTCGACCGTCTGGATTATGATCTGGTATTGACAGACATACAAATGCCCATGACCGATGGTTTCGGCTTGTTGAAATTATTGCGTAACTCGGATATCGGAAATTCCCGTACCATCCCTGTCGCTGTCATGACGGCACGGGGTGACGGCGATTCGGGTATCTATGTGAAATCCGGTTTTTGTGGTTGCATACACAAGCCTTTCTCCTCAAAAGGATTGCTGGCCTTTCTATCCTCCGTAATGACAGGCGAAACTACCGGCACGTCCCCGTTTGATTATTCCCGCCTGATGGAAAGCACGGACGACCGCCGGCATATGTTCGGACTTATCATGAAAGAGTCGGAAAAGGATCTGGCCGAACTGGAAGGGGCATTGAAGGGGATGGACCGGGAGATCATGCGGAGAGCCGTACATCGGATGACTCCGGTCTGGGTGTTGTTGGGAGCCGATGATATATTGTCGGACTACCGGAAAATCCTGCATGACAAGGCTGCAAGTGACGAGACGGTCAGAAGGCGTACTTTGGAGGTTATGGAGCAGATACGGATACTGATAGATGAAGTGAATAATGAATTAGAAAAAAAGGATGACGGAAATGAAAAGGACTTTACTGATCGTGGAGGATAACCTGATTCTCTGCGATATTCTTGAGAAATGGCTGCTGAAAGCCGGTTACGGAGTATTGACGGCCACAGACGAGCCCTCGGCACGCCGGAAAATTAAAGAGAACGACGTGGCGCTGGTACTGACGGATGTCCGCCTTCCCGAAGGGAACGGTATCAGCCTGCTGGAATGGAGCGTGTCCCAAGGGTTGCATATTCCTTTTGTGGTAATGACCGAATATGCCTCCATAGCCGATGCGGTGCGTGCCGTCAAACTGGGCGCGAAGGACTACTTACCCAAACCTGTCTATGAGGGACAGCTATTGGAACTGTTGCGTGGACTGCTCGGTCTGCCTGTCGCCGTTCCTAAAAGGAAAATATTGATGAAAAGGCGCAGCGTGGCATTCCGGGAAACAGAACGGATAGCCTGCCGTGTGGCTCCTTTGGATTGTTCCGTCATGATTCTCGGCCCGAATGGCTGTGGAAAAGAGTCTGTCGCACAGTTGATCCAACAGCATAGCGGACGCAGGGACAAGCCTTTTGTAGCCGTGAACTGCGGTTGTATCCAAAGGGAACTTGCCGCCTCAGAATTTTTCGGCCATGTGAAGGGGGCGTTTACCGATGCGAAGAAGGAAACCGTCGGTTATTTTGAGGTGGCCCGGGGCGGCACGCTCTTCCTTGACGAGATCGGAAACATGCCTTCAGGAATGCAGGCCCTGCTGCTCAGGGTATTGCAGGAGAGGGTGTATTGTCCTGTGGGCAGCCGTAAGGAGCTTGAAGCTGACGTACGCATATTGTCAGCCACCAACGAGGATATGGAGCGTGCCATACGGGAGGGACGTTTCCGGGAGGACCTGTACTACCGTCTCGCCGAGTTTGAGATACGCCAGCCCTCTCTCTCCGAATGCCCGGAAGATATATTACCACTGGCTGACTTCTTTCGTGAGCAACATTCAGAAGAGATACGCGTGGAGACCTCCGGTTTTACCGAACAAGCCAAAATCTCCATGCTTTCCCACTCATGGCCGGGCAATGTGCGTGAACTTGACAACCGGATAAGACGTGCTGTCCTGTTGGCGGTATCTCCATTGTTAACCCATAAAGATCTGAATCTTAATGCGACCATCTGTAGGACAGGCGAAAAATGTAAAAAAGGCTTGATGGAAGAAGCAGAAGAGAAAGAACTAATAAGGAAGATTCTGGAAGAATGTGGAGGTAAGATCAGTCGTGTGGCGAGAATGTTGGGGATGAGCCGTCCGACGCTATACAAGAAAATGGAAAGGTATGGGTTGAGATAGCATCTTCATCCGTTTCGTTTATACATAAGCCGGCAGATTCCGTTGGAGAAAGTTTTGCAGCCAAGAAGTTTCCAGCGGGCAGACCGGAATTCTCCCGTCAAGGGGATTCCACCACCATAAGAAAGGGGCAGCAGAAAAAGTACTGTCTCATCCACCAGATTATACCGAAAAAGTCCATCGGCATATTCCGCACTTCCTCCATCTCCCACTCCTGCCAGATAAATACAATCCTTGTCATGCTTTTCCTTTACATTCAGCAAGTCCATCAAACCGTAATGGGGGTAGATGTGGAATGTGGCCTGTCGCTGCCAGCGTGGGAAACCATACCGTTTGTTTTCCCTCACCCATCGCATAAGCATCTCGTCTTCATGCGGA